>Ga0065724_100044_pt1 | contig 59876 bp, 44 predicted proteins | sample TheenrcSG05JP960_FD_59111 | JGI IMG/M metagenome (GOLD analysis project Ga0065724, IMG submission 59111) | Thermophilic enriched microbial communities from mini bioreactor at UC Davis - Sample SG0.5JP960 | ecosystem: Engineered > Solid waste > Grass > Composting > Bioreactor | place: USA... | reverse complement strand
ACAGGCGGCACGGACGGGCCTGTGCCGGCGGCCAGCGCCGACCGCACGCGCGCAACGGCAGGCGCGCCGGCCTCGCCGGCGATCGGCCGCGCGGCGATCGACACGATGACGTTCCCGCCGCTCGAGTTCGAGCCGCCGGAGCCGGAGCGCTTCAGCCTCTCCAACGGGATCGAGGTCTACTACATGGAAGACCGGTCCCTGCCGTTGGTGGAGCTGTACGCGCTGCGGCGCGGCGGGCCGGCGCACTTCGACCGCAGCGAGATGGCGGTGGTCAACGCCGTGAGCGGGGCGTTGCTGCTGTCGGGCGGCACGAGGAGCCTGCCGCCGGACTCCCTCGCCTGGCTGATCGAGTACCACGCCCTCGGCCCTTCCTTCACCACCACCGGCTCCGCGATGCTGGCGGGGTTGGAGACGCCGACCCGGCACCTCGACCTCGCCCTGCGGCTCTGGGTCGAGATCCTCCGCCACCCGCGCTTCGACCCGGAGCGGGTGGAGAACTGGCGGCTCAACCAGCTCGACATGGTCCGCCGTGCGGAGGACCAGCCGGGGAGCATCGCGATCCGCACGTTCAACCGGGTGCTGTTCGGCGATCACCCCATCGGTTGGGAGCTCGCGCCCGAGGACCTCGCGCCCGGCGTGCTGACGGAGGAGCGGCTGCGCCGGATCCACGAGACGCTCATGTGCGCGGACAACCTGACGCTCGGCGTCGTCGGCGACATCTCCCGGGCCGACGCCGCCGCGAAGCTCGAGGCGGCGTTCGGCGACGTGCCGAAGTGCGCGCAGCGGCTGGAGCCGCCGGACCCGCCCGTGATCCGTGACGAGGCCGGCGTGTTCGTGATCCACAAGGCCGTCAACCAGTCGGCTCTCGTCATGGGGCAGCGGGGCGGGATCCTCCAGCGCGACGACCCGGAGTTCTACGCCGCGCAGGTCGCGAACTGGATCCTGGGCGGGAGCGGGTTGTCGAGCCGTATCTCCAAGCGGGTGCGCACGGACGAGGGGCTCGCGTACGGCGCGGGCACCATCTGGGGCGCTTCGATCCGCCACGAGCGGGCGTTCGGCGCGTACACCCAGACCCGCGCCGATGCGACCATCTCCACGGCGCTGCTGATCCGGGACGTGATCGAGGAAGCGCGCCGGGAGCCGCCCACCGAAGAGGAGGTTCAGCTCGCCATCGACAACACGGTGAACGCGTTCGTCTTCGCGTTCCAGACGCCGGGGGCGATCGTGACGCGCCAGATGACCTACCGGGCGGGCGGGCTGCCTGCCGACTGGTTGCAGCGTTACGTCGCCGGGATCCAGCAGGTCACGCCGCAGGCGGTCCACGAGGTCGTGCGCCGCCACATCCGGCCGGAGGACTGGACCATCGTCATCGTCGGCGATACGACGAAGTTCGACGCGGCGCCCGAGACCCTGGGGCCGGTGGTGCAGCGCTGATGCGTCCGGCCTCCGGGTGCGAGGCGCGCCCGGAGGCCGGAGTTCCCGCACGAGCTGCGTGCGGCGCCCCTCCCCACGGCCGCCGGCTTCGACCTTCCTCCTTTCGCCGCGGCCGGCGACGCCCCCCTTGACACCGTCCATCGCCGAGTGTGCCTTTGCGGTGGCCGCGAGCGGTCCGGCCTGGCCGGTCCGGAGCGCGCCGAGCCGCAACGGGGTAAATTGGCCGCATGATCATCGCACACCTGGCGGACCTCCATCTCGGATACCGTGCGTACGCCCGGCTGGCGCCGGGCGGGATCAACGCGCGGGAGCGGGACGTCGCCCTGGCGTTCCGCGCCGCGCTGGACCGGATCATCGAGCTGCGCGCGGACCTCGTGCTGGTCGCCGGCGATGTGTTCCACACCGTGAGACCCAGCAATACGGCCATCACGGATGCGTTCCGGCAGTTCGCCCGGCTGCGGGCCGCGCTGCCGGAGACGCCGGTGGTGATGATCGCGGGCAACCACGACACGCCGCGTGCCGCGGAGACCGGCGGGATCCTGCGGCTGTTCGCTGAGATCCCGGGGATCGTCGTCGTGGACGACGCCGCGCGGTCCGTGTTCCTGGAGCAGCTCGGGGTGAGCGTGCTGTGCGTGCCGCACGCGGCGCTGGCCAGCGGCGAGCCGTTGGCGCTGGAACCGGATCCGGCGGCCGACGTCAACGTGCTGATGCTGCACGGGGACGTGGTGGGCGACGGCGCCGAGACGAAGCTGCGCTACGTGAGTGAGTACGGCGGTGCGGCGATCGAGACCGCGGCGATCCGGCCGCCGCGCTGGGATTACGTGGCGCTGGGCCATTACCACATCGCCACCGAGCTGGCGCCGAACATGTGGTACGCGGGCGGCATCGAGCGCACGTCCACGAACGTGTGGGAGGAGGCGCACAGCGACAAAGGGTTCCTGACGTTCGACACGGAGACGCGCCGCGTGACGTTCCATCCGGTCCCGACGCGGCCGGTGGTGGACCTGCCGCGGTTCTCGGCCAGGGCGGACGCCGTCCCACGGCCCTCCCGCCCCGGCCGTCCGGGCGCCGGCGGCCCAACCGCTCCCGCGCCCCACCCGGGGGAGAGCCAGCCGGCCGCGCAGCCCCAGCGCCCGGACGAGGGCGCGGACGGGGAAGCAGCGGATGGCGAGGAGGCGCCCGGTGGCGACGGGGTGCGCGGGCGGTGGCTGACGGCGGCCGAGATCGACGCGCACATCCGCCGGCTGGTCGAATCGGTGCCGGGCGGGATCGAGGGGAAGATCGTTCGGCTGGTGATCGAGGACATCCCCCGAGAGCTGTTCCGTCAGCTCGATCACCGGCAGCTCCGGGCGTATCGCGCGGCGGCGCTGCACTTCCACCTGGACGCGAGGCCGCCGGAGGTGCGCCGCGTGATCGGATACGGCGCGCCGTTCCGCCGGCGCACGCTGGACGAGGAGGTCGAGACGTTCCTCAAGCTGCGCTGGCAGCCGTCGTCGCGAGAGATCGACAGGGAGCGGCTCATCGAGCTGGCCAGGATGTACCTGGCGGCAGCGGGTGAGGAGGAGCCACGGGACGCGCTGGTCGAGGCACGCGCGGAAGGGTAGGGCGGGGATGCGGCTGATCCGGATCAAGCTCCAGAACTTCCGCCAGCACGCGGACACCACCATCGAGTTCCGCCGCGGGCTCACCGGGATCATCGGCCCGAACGGCGCGGGGAAGAGCACGATCCTGGAAGCGATCGGCTGGGCGATCTACGGCTCGGCCGCGATCCGCGGGACGAACGACACGCTCCGCTTCTCCCGCGCGCCCGGGCGCAGCCGCGTGCAGGTCGAGCTGGTCTTCGAGCTGGCCGGCCACGAGTACCGCGTGGTGCGCACGCTGAACAGCGCCGAGGTGTACCTGGACGGCTCGACGTCGCCGGTGGCGACGTCCATTGGCGGCGTCACGCAGTACCTCGAGCGACGGCTCGGGATGAGCCGCGAAGAGTTCTTCAACACCTACTTCACCGGTCAGAAGGAGCTCCAGTTCCTGGCGCAGATGGGCCCGACGCAGCGCGCCCGGTTCCTCAGCCAGGTGCTGGGCTACGAGCGGCTGCGGGTGGCGCAGGAGCGCGCGCGGCAGCGCCGCAACGAGCTGCGCCACGAGGCGGAGGGCCTCCGGGCGGGCCTGCCCGACCCCGACGCGCTTCGTGCGGAGCGCATCGCGGCGGAGCAGCGCAGGAAGGAAGCGGCAGCGGCCGTCTGGGAGGCGGAGAAGGCGGCGCGGGCGGCGGCCGAGCGCGCGCTGGAGCTGGCGCCGCGCTGGCAGGCGATGCAGGCGGCACGGGACCAGGACCGCGAACTCGCGCATGCGATGAGCCTCGCGCGCACAGAGCTGGAGGCCGCGGAGCGGGACGTGGCCCGTGCGCGTGCGGAGCTCGAGGCGGCGCTCGCGGCGGATGCCGAGCTGGCAGGCCTGCGGGAACAGCTCGCGGCGCTGCCCACCGTGGTGCAGGAGTGCGAGGAGCTGGCGGAGCGCGCGCGGCTGATGGAGCGGCGGCGCGCGCTGCTGGACACCGAGCGCGCACTGGTGGCCGAGCTGGCAGAAATGGACCGGCGCCTCGCCGTCGTCGAGCAGGCGCCCGCCCTCGCCGAGCAGTACGGCCGCGAGCTGGAGGCGGCCAGGCGCGAGCTGGCCGAGGCCGAGCAGCAGGTCAGCGATCGGCTCTCCGAGTGGGTCCAGAAGAAGGAGGAGGTGCGGACGCGGCTAGAGACGTACCGCAAGCGCGGACACGAGCTCAAAGAGCAGATGCGCTTGCTGGAGCAGGCGGGGCCGGAGGGCGTCTGTCCGACGTGCGAGCGGCCCTTGGGCGAGGAGTTCGAGCGCGTGCTCGCCCGGCTGCGGGACGAGTGGGAGGTGCTGGTGCAGGACGGCAAGTGGCTGCGCCAGCGCGAGAGACAGCTCGCCGAGAAGCCCGAGGAGCTGACGCGGGCGGAGACGAGGCGCGCGGCCGTGCGCGCCGCGGTCGAGGAGAAGGCGCGCCGGCTCGCGCGCTGCCAGCAGGCCGTGCAGGAGCTCGAGGCGCTCCGCGCCGATCGCCGCCAGCGCGAGGAACGCCTCGAGAAGCTGCGCGCCGAGCTCGCTGCGCTGCCCGCGGATTACGACCGCGCGCGCCACCAGCAGGCAGAAGCGCGGCTGCGCGAGCTGCGCGAGCTGGAGCGGCGCGCGAGCCGGCTCGAGCCGGCGGCGGAGGCGCGGCCGCAACGCGAACGCGAGCTGGCAGCGGCCGAGGCACGGGTCGAAGCGCTCCGCACACGTCTCGCCGAGATCGAGAAGCGGCGCGCCGACCTGGCGTTCCGGGAGGAGGCGTTTCGCGATCTGGCGGCGCTGGTCGAGCGCGCCGCGGCAGAGCAACGCCAGGCGGAGCTGCGCCTCGTCGAGCTGCGGGGCGTCCTGCAGAGCGCCGAGCAAGCGCTCGAAGCGGCCGTGCGCGCGGAGGCCGAGTACCAGGCGCGGCGCGAGGCGCTGCGCGCCATCGAGGCCGAGCTGCGCCACCACGAGGAGCTGGACGCCGCGCTCGGCGAGCTGCGCACCGAGCTCAACGCGCGGCTCCGGCCCGAGTTGAGCGAGATCGCCAGCGCTTTCCTGTCCGAACTCACGGACGGCCGCTACACGCAGCTCGAGATCGATGAGAAGTACGACGTGCTGGTGCTCGACGAGGGCGAGGAGAAGCCGGTGATCAGCGGCGGCGAGGAAGACATCGTGAACCTCGTGCTGCGGCTCGCCATCAGCCAGATGATCGCCGAGCGCTCCGGCCACCCGCTGTCCGTGCTGATCCTCGACGAGGTCCTCGGCTCACTGGACGTGGAACGCCGCGACAACGTCATCCAGTTGCTGCATCGGCTCGAGAACCGCTACGAGCAGGTCATTCTGATCACACACATCGAGTCCGTGCGCGAGAGCCTGGACCAGGTCATCCGCGTCGAGTACGACGAGCGCACGGGCGCGAGCATCGTCCGCGAGGAGTCGATCCAGCCGGTCCTCGAGGGGCTCGCGTCCTGAGGAGTGGACCGACCCCGACGGCGATTCGCCCGAGGCGGTTTGCGCGACGCATGCGGGACGGTACCGGCACGCGCGCGCATCCGGGCCTGCCGGCATCGGGATCGCCTCAGCGGGATTGACAAACGCGCCTCGGGGCATCGAAGATGCTGGATCCCGCGGCGCGTCGACGAACGCCCGTTCGCTCCGGCAATGACCCCGCTTCTCGCCCTCTCGACCCTCCTGGCGACGCAGCTCCTGCCGACGCAGCCCACGTGTCTGCCCGCGTTCGGGGCGGCCGAGATCCGCACTGGACTGGAAGCGATCGCGGAGCAGGACCCTGCGGCTGCCGGCGCGCTCCGTGCCGCCGTCCGGTCCCTCGAGGAGCCGAGGGATCGCCTTCGCTTCGTTGCTGCGCGTGATGAGATCGAGCGCGCGCGTCTGCAGGGCGGCGCCACGCCGGTGCTCGACTATGCATTGGGTCTGCTCTACGCGCGGGGACCGGACATCGTCATCGGTACCGATTCCGGCCTGGTCCATCGGCGCACGCGCAACCAGACGAACGCCGAGATCCATGCGCGGCGCCACCTCCTCGCGGCGGCGCGGTCGCGCAGCAGCGTGGCGGACGAGGCGGCGGTGGAGCTCGCCCGGCTGGCGCTCGCCACGCGGACGCGCGCCAGTCTCGATGCGGCGGCCGAGGCGCTGGACAGCGTCGGGCCGGTCACTGCGGGTATAGACCTGCTCCGTGCGTACGTGCTCGAGGCGAAGGGCGAGGCAGAGGCGGCCGAGGCGGCGGCGCGCCGGGCGCTCGCGGCCGCCGGGACCCGTTGTACTGCGGCGTGGCACGCGCTGGCGCTCGCTCGGAGCGCGCTGGGCGAGGCGGACAGCGCGGGCGCGCTGTACCTGCACGGGTTGGCGCTCGCCCGGGACGCGGCGGACGACGTCGTCGCCCTCTTCTTCGAGGACCTGCGGCCGCTGCTCTCGGCGGAGGAGATCGAGGCGTACGCCGCGTTGGAGCCCGCAGAACGGGTCCGCTGGATGAGGCGCTACTGGGAGCTCAGCGCGGCGCGCTGGGGTCGCACGCCGGAGGCGCGGGTGGGGGAGCATCTGCGCCGGCTGCGCGTCGCGCACGCGAGGTTCCGCCGGCAGGCGAACGAGGGAGCGAGGCCGTCGCCGGAGGTCGCGCTGTGGGTCGATCCGGGGAAGGCGGCGTTCCCGTGGGACGATCGGGGGCTGGTGTACATCCGCCACGGCGAGCCGGATGACCACGTGGCCGGCGGCTTCGACTTGGACCAGGCGCTGCCGACGACGTGGGTGTACGGCCGCGGCGGCGAGGTCTGGACGATCAGCTTCAAGCAGTTGGGCGGACGGAACCTCTACCCCGATTGGGTCGCGGTTCCGATCCCTGTGTGCGTCGAAGGAGACCGCTCGCTCGATCACGTGGTCGCGCTGGGGCGCTACGACCCGCGCTATCGCGTGCCGACGCTGGACTGCGAGGATCCGTCGCGTTCGCCCCGGAATTCGTTCCAGGCGCACCTGGCGCAGCGGGCGCTCGACGCCGCCCTGGCGTCCGAATCCGCGCCCCGCTCGTTCGAGCACGTTCTCGAGGTCTTCGCGAACGCGTACGCGTTCCGGGACGCCTCGGGTCCGGTCGTGCAGGTCGTCGTATGGTTGCCCAGCCAGTCGGAATCGAATGACCGCCCGGAGCGCGTCGAGCTGCTGATGGCCCTCGCCGGCTCCACGGACGTCTCCCGGCTGGACACGATCGTCGCGCTGCCGCCGGCTCCCGCCGGCGAGGCGTGGAGGTTCGTGGCGTCGCTGACGGCGCCGGACTCCTCGCCGTCGTGGCTCACCATCGCCATCGCCGATGCGGCGGACGCCGCCCGCGGCGGGACGATCGCGCTGGGACACGCGGTGCCCGACCTGAGCGGCGGGAGGCCGGCGCTCAGCGACATCGTCGTCGCGTTCGTCCAGGACGGCGGCGCGCTGCGGAGGGGGGAAACCACGCTCGATCCCGTCCCGGCACACGCGGTGGAGGCGAACGAGCGGTTCCGCCTCTACTACGAGCTGTACGGCGCGCCCCCGGATGCGTCCTACCGTACCACCATCCGCATCGAGCCGGTGGGGGAACCCGGGGTCCTGCCTGCGCTGGCGCGGTTGTTCCGCCGCAAGAGGGCGTTCGAGCTGCGGTTCGACGACGTCGCGCCCGGCGGCGTCGTGCGTCAGGACCGCACCGTCGAGACCGACCTCGCGCCCGGGCCCTATCGCCTGCGGATCCGCGTGGACCTGCCCGACGGAGTGCGGCTCGAGCGCGAAACCGTCTTCGCGGTCCGGGACGCGCCCAGGAGCGGCGCTACCCGCCGTTCGCTGGATCCGCCGGCACCCGGGCCGCTGGCGCCGCCCGGGCGCCCGCCAGCACCAGCGCCGCGCCGACGATGAGCGCGACGCCCGCCGCCTGGCCGATCCCCATCGGTTCGCCGAGCAGCGCGACGCCGATCAGCGTGGCGACCACGGGTTCGATGGTGGCGAGCATGGCGGCGGTCGCGGCGGGCAGGCGGATCAGCCCGCCGATGTAGAGCAGGTATGCGGCGAGGGTGGGGAGCAGGCCGAGGGCGATGAGCAGGGGCGTCGCGGCGGGATGTGCGATGAACGGCCGCCAGGGCGGCGCCGCGAGGCCGAGTGCCAGCGCCCCGAACGCGAACGCCCAGAACACGGTCTGCACGGCGTCGTACCGCGCGAGCGCGCGCTTGCCGAACACCGTGTACAGCCCGTACGTCAGGCCCGAGCCGAGGCCCAACGCGAGCGCGGCCGCGGTGATGGTGCTGCCGCCGTCGGCGAGGGAGGCGGCGGCGCCGGTGACCAGGAACACGCCCACGAGCACCGTGCCCAGCGCGACGAGCTGGAGCCGTGTGACGCGCTGGTCGCCGGCAGCGCGTGCCAGGAGCACGACGAACGCGGGCGCCGTGTAGAGCAGCGCCGCGGCGTTGGCGAGGGTGGTGCGCTGGATGGTGGCGAAGTAGAGCCACTGGAAGAGCGCGACCGAGATGACGCCGTAGAGAACGAAGAACGGCAGATCGCGGGGCTGGATGCGGAGCCGCGCGGGCGCGCGCGCGGACCAGAGCGCCAGGCCGAGGACTCCGACGGCCGCGCGCACGCTCGCCAGCTCCAGCGGCGTGATGCCCAGCGGATAGAGCCGGCGACCGAAGTATCCGAGCGTGCCCCAGAGCGAGGCGGCGGCCAGCACCATCAGTGCGCCGGCGTACCGCCGCCTCCTGGCCGGCGCCCCGTTCAGCGTCCGCTGAGCCCGAGCCGCATCCACGCCTCGGCCCGCTCCAGGTGCCGCTGCGCCTGCGCCGTGTCCCCCAGCACCGCGTACGCCTGCGCGTTCGCGAGGTGGGCGTACGCGTAGTAGGTCGGGATGCCTTGGGTGGGCCGGTCGACCCAGTGCGTCCACTCCTCCGGGAACCCGGGCGCGTGCTGGAACACGTTCCAGAGCAGCGAGTCGGTGCGCGGGACGTCGATGTACGGCCCGAAGATGGGCGTATACGGCGTTTCCGGCAGCGCGACCACGCCCGGGATCGAGTCCGGGTTCACCGGCCCGTTGTTCAGCTTGAACGCCACGCCCTGCCGGATCAGGTACGGCCACAGGTTCAGCTCGTCGTAGGCCTGCGTCGTCGTCGCGAAGTAGATCGGCCGGTCGTCGATGGACGAGCTGATGATGAACCCGAGGAAGAGGTCCGCCGGGATCATGATCGTGCCACGCGGGATCGTGGTCTCGATGTTGCCGGCCACGAACGTTTGCGTCTCCTGCGTGATGAACGGCCGCGTGTTCGCGATCCGGTCGATCTGCTCGTCGGTGAGCGGGATGATGGACCGCGTGGGCGGCCGCCGTCCCGGCGGGAGCTCAAGCAACGCCTGGCCCGGCCGGTCCTCCGTGGACGGGTCCGCGACCTCGTAGATCCCGGCACCCTGCTCGGGCAGGAACGGGCGCTGACAGATGATCCGCGTGGGGTCGTCCGCCGCGCTCTGGCCCTCCGCACACGGCGTGGTGAGCTGCCGGAGCTGCTTCACGTACCACGCCGTGTTCAGGTAGCTCATGACGATCACCGTCACGTCACGCCGGATGCCCTCCACCTCCTGGAGGTACCAGAGCGGGAACGTATCGTTGTCGCCGTTGGTGAACAGCACCGCGTAGGGCTCCACGCTCATGAGCAGGTTGTAGGCCCAGTCGCGGGCGGAGTAGTCGTGCGCGCGGCTGGCCCACGACCAGTTGAACGCGAGCGGGATGAACGCGATCGCGAGCACGGGCGCGGCGACGAGCTGCGCGCGCCGCACGCCGGCGGGCGCGTCGGCATCGCCGCGGCCCGCGGCGGCGAGGCGGGCCGAGACGGCGTCGGCCAGGCGTTGCCAGAGCGCGACGATGCCGAGCCCCGCCCACAGGCCCCATACGGAAAAGCCGACGATGAAGAAGTAGTCGCGCTCGCGGACCTCGTGCATCTCCATCGCGGGGAACCGGTCCCTCGCGTACGAGAAGCCGTACTTGAAGTTGAGGTAGAACGTGAGCCCGAGCGAGAGCGTGAGGAACAGGACGGCGACGAACGTCCAGCTCGTCCGGTCCTTGCGGTAGTGCGCCCACGCGCCGTAGAGGCCCAGCGCCGCGAACAGCAGTGTGAACAGCGGGCGCGCACCGCCGAACAGCGGGTTGGTTCCGGCCACCGAACGCGCCCACTGCCAGTCGAAGTACTGGAGGTAGTTGCCGACCTGCGCGATGAACAGCGAGAGCGTCCGCGGCATGCCCGGGTTGGTCGGGTCCGAGAACACGGACGGCTTGTCGTACTGCTTGCGCGTCAGCGACTCGATGAGGGCCTGCCACGTGCTGGGGTCCGCCTCGTTGATGATCGGGTCCAGCGACGCGCGCAGCGGCAGGAACAGGTGGATCGAGAGGCCGAGGACGGCGACCAGGATGCCCCCCGCGTACAGCCGCCAGTTGAGCAGCGTCCGCGGCGAGACCATCAGGAAGAAGATCGCCAGCGACGGCGCGACCAGGAACGCCATCAGGTGGTTGCCCACCGAGAGGGCGAGGATGAAGACCATGAGCAGGATGAGGTTGTCATCCTTGCCCCGGCCGAGGTTGTCGCGCCAGCGGAACGCCAGCCAGCTCAGGAACGCGATGGTGAAGAGCGAGACGGTGTAGACCTTCTCGTTGACGTTGGACTGGTTCCAGACCGTGAATGCGGTCGCGCTCACCAGCACGGCGGCGGAGGCGGCGATCAGCCGCACCGTCCGGTTCTCCGTCATGAACGCCGCGATGCGGTGCATGACCAGGAACCAGAAGCCGTGCGCCAGCGCGCTCATGGTGGCGCTGAAGAGGTTGATCCGGACCGCGACGGAGAGACCCGTGGGCGCGAGCAGCAGCTCCCAGGCCCGGGCCAGCACGACGAACAGCGGGTTCCCCGGCGGGTGCGGGATGCCCATGATGTGGGCGGTGGCGATGTACTCGCTGGTGTCCCAGAACTGGGTGGTGCGCGCCAGCGTGACGGCGTAGAGGGTGAAGACCGCCAGCGCCGCCAACACCGCTGCGAGATACGGGGGACGATACGACTCCGCTCGGTCGCGCGCCGGCACTGCCCGTGGTGCGCCGCGCGCCTCCAGTGTCTGCTTCATCGAACCGTATCCAGGTTTCTCCTGATTCCGCCCGATCGGACCCTCCCGGTTTACCCGCCCTCCGGGCGCCCGTTCCCGATTTTTCTCCAACTGCTGCCGCCGCGTCGGGGAGCGCAAGGCGGGGACCGGCGGGCCGGGGCGCGTGCCGCCACCTGGTGCGAGCGGGGCCGCGGTGGCGCGGGGTGTGCTTCCTCGGCCCCTCGGGACGGTTGGGCAACGCGAGAGGAGGCGGGAGGATGCCAGGCACGGACAAGCGGGAAGCGGCGTACAGCCAGGCGCGGGCGGAGCTGTTCCACGAGATGCTGCGTGCAGGCGTGTTCGACCGGGACGAGCACGAGCGCGGTGAGCAGGTCGCCGGGATCGTCCGGGCGCTGCGGCGGCGCTACCCGGAGCTGGACGATCAGATGGAGCGGCGGTTGATCGGCGAGGGGATGCAGCGGACGTACGGCGACGCGACGATGAGCGAGGCGGCGCAGAAGGGGCGGAGGGACGAGCGAGGCGCAGCGTGAGAGGGCGGCGAGGATCGAGGGGCGTGCCGGGCGCGCCATCGGCGCGATCCCAGGCCCAGCGGTTCTCGGCGAACGGCGCCGCGCGGGCCCCGGGCGACAGGCCCCGCGCGGCGCCCACGCCGGCCGCGGTCAGAACAGGCCGATGCGCAGCCCCACGGTCACGAAGACGTCGTTCTGCATCTTCTTGTCGCCGTCCGAGGCGAGCTCGAACCAGCTCACGTAGTCGCTGACCTCGGCCCGCAGCGCGATCGCGCCGAGCGAAACGTCCACGCCTGCCCCGGCGTGCAGCGCGAAGTCGGTCTGCGACTCCGAGAAGATGTCCCGGGCGCCCGAGCCCAGCTCCGAGACCTCGAAGTCGTAGCGCTTGAGGCCGGCGCCGGCCAACAGGTACGGCTGGACGACCACCAGCCGGGGCAGCGGGCGGAACACCAGGTCGCCTGCCACCGCGAGCAGCTTCGCTCCCGCCTCGTCGCTGCCGCCGCTGATGCCGGTGGTCGAGATCTTCGAGTCCGTCGCGTAGTCGAAGCCGGCGCGGAGCCCGAACGGCGAGAACGGCATGCCGAGCTCGACGGCGAGGCCGACGCCCAGCCCGCCCTCGAGGTCCGCCTTGATCGCCTCCGTTCCTTCCCGCACCTCGCCAAGGCTGCTGCCGGACACGAACACGCCCGCGCGCGGCACCACCTGGATCCGCTGGGCAGACGCATCGGCCGCGCCGGAGACCAGGAGGGCGGCGGCGAGGACGGCTTTCGTCACCGTACGCATGAGTTCCGATTCCTCCGCTTGATGTGCGTCGCGAGGCGAGCGGCGACCCACCAGCCGCGGAGCGCCGCCGCCCTCGGGGTCGCGTCCCCTGGGGAGAGGAACGATGGGCCGGCTCCTGCCCGGCTGCAAGGTGCACGCCAGGCCGTCGCGGCCGCCGTCCAGCCGGCTACTCCGGCTCCAGCAGGATCCCGCCCCCGGGCAGCACGCCGGCGCGCCAACCCGGTGGGAGCCAGGTGGTTGCGCTGTACTCCGTCACGATGGCAGGGCCCCGGAGCCGGTGCCCCGCGAGGAGCCGGAGCCGTCCGAAACGGGGGACACGCAGGGTGCGTCCGTGGAGGACGACGTCGGCGAAGCCGTCCGGCCGCGGGTCCGGCGCGGGCGCCCGGGGGAGGCGCGGCTCCGGCACGTCGGGGCCGGGCGCCGTCGCCTCCACGCGGAGCGTGACCGCTTCGACGGGCGCGCTGCGGCGCGCAAAGCCGTAGCGCGCCTCGTGGGCGGCGTGGAACGCCTCCACCCAGCCGGCGGCGGGCACGCGGAGTTCGGAGCTCTGGCCGCGGTAGCGGGCGTCGACCCAGTGGGAGACGGTGATGAGGGGGCGAGGGACGCCCTCGTCCTCCATGGCGGCGATGGCGGCGGCCTCGAGCCGCGCCAGCTCCTCGGCCAGGCGGGCCGACGCCTCCGCCTCGGGGTTTGACAGGCTGGGCGCGTGCTCTGACATTTGTTCCCGTGCTTCATCCCGGATTCGACGATTTCGCCCGGCTCGCCGCCGGCGCCGACCTCGTGCCCGTGTGGCGCGAGTTCCTCTTCGACGCGGACACCGCGGTCACCGCCTACTGGAAGCTCGCACGCGCGGCGCGCGAGGGCGAGGGGGGCGGGGACCGGGCGCACTTCGGCTTCCTGCTCGAGTCCGTCGTGGGCGGGGAGACGTGGGCGCGTTACTCGTTCCTCGGCACCGAACCCCGCGAGGCGTGGCGCCTCACGGCCGGCGGCCGGGTGAGCCGCTGGACGCCGCAGCACGGCTGGAGCGAGCCGGAGACCGTCGCAGACCCGCTCGGCGACCTCGAGCGCATCCTGCTCGCGCGCCGGCCCGCCCCGGCACCCGGTCTGCCCCGCTTCTTCGGCGGCGCCGTCGGCTACATCGGCTACGACGTCGTCCGCTACCTCGAGCGGCTGCCCCCCGGGCCGCCGGATGACCTCGGCTTGCCCGAGGCGCTCTTCCTCTTCACCGACGTCGTCCTGGCCATCGACAACCTGTTCGGTCGCGCCTACGCCATCACGACCGTGGACGTCTCGGACGCGCCCGGCGAGCCGGAGCTGCGACGGCGCTTCGAGGAGGCGGGTTCGCGGCTGGACGCCGTCGTGCACACCCTGAGCACGAGCCCCGGTCCGGCGCCGCTGGCGCTCAGGCCGCCGGACACGGATGCGCCGCTCACGAGCAGCTCCACCCGCCCCGCGTTCGAGGACGCGGTGCGCCGCATCAAGGAGTACATCGCCGCGGGGGACGCCTTCCAGGTCGTGCCCAGCCAGCGGCTCACGGTGGAGCTGACGGCTGACCCGTTCGACCTGTACCGGGCGCTGCGCTCCCTCAACCCGTCGCCGTACCTCTACTACCTCGAGCTGGACGGCGTCACCCTCGTCGGCTCCTCGCCCGAGGTGCTGGTGCGGGTGGAAGACGGCCGTGTGACGGTCCGGCCCATCGCGGGCACGCGTCCGCGCGGCCGCGACGAGGCGGAGGATGCCGCCCTCGCCGCGGAGCTGCTCGCGGACGAGAAGGAGCGCGCCGAGCACCTCATGCTGGTGGACCTGGGCCGGAACGACGTGGGCCGGGTGGCGCGGTACGGCACGGTGAGGGTGTCACAATACATGGCCGTCGAGCGTTATAGTCACGTCCTCCACCTGGTGAGCCAGGTGGAAGGACAGTTGCGCGAGGGACTCTCGGCGGTCGACGCCTTCCGCGCCTGCTTCCCGGCGGGGACGGTGACGGGTGCGCCGAAGATCCGCGCCATGGAGATCATAGACGAGCTGGAACCGGTCCGCCGTGGGCCGTATGCGGGCGCGGTGGGTTACTTCGCGTACGGCGGCCACACGATGGACACGGCGATCGCGATCCGCACCCTCGTGGTCGCGGACGGTCGGGCGCACGTCCAGGCGGGCGCGGGCGTGGTGGCCGACTCGGTGCCGGCTCGGGAGTACGAGGAGACGCTCGCCAAGGCGCGCGCGCTGCTGCGGGTGCTCGGGATGGTTCCGGCGGCGGACGCGCGGCGCTGACAGGGGGCATCGAAACTATCTTGACGGCGGAGTCGCCGGCCCTTAACGTTCGCACCCGGCTTCTCCACGACGTTCGGGGCAGTTCTCAGGGCAGGGATGCTCGGAGGGGCGGCCGCTCACCCCGTCTCTCTCCATCATAGATCAAACAGACAGATCGGTTTTCCGGGCCACCGGGCCGCTGGACCCGACGGCCCAGTGCGGTGCGAGCTGCGCGGCATCGCGTGTTCCGGTCGTGCGTCGATGGCGCCTCGGGAGAGGGGCCGTCGGCGCATTGCGCGGATCGGCACATCCTGCGTACGCGTGAGCGCCGCCGACGCTGCGATGTCCTTACCCTCGCGATGGAGGACCGAATGCATCGCTCACCTCGAGTGTCCCGCATCACGGCGTTGACCCTGGCGTTGCTGCTCGGGGTGCCGCCGGCGGTGGCCCGGGCACAGGAGACGACGGGCAAGATCCAGGGGCGCGTCGTGAACGCGCAGACTGGTGAGCCGCTCCCGGGCGCGCAGGTGATCGTGGTCGGGACGCAGTTCGGCAACCTGACCAACCAGGAAGGCTACTACTTCATCAACAACGTGCCGGCGGGCGTGCACGACATCCAGGTGCAGCTCATCGGCTACCAGTCCGTGACGGTCGCCGGGCAGCGCGTCCTGGCCGGCCAGACCATGACGGTCAACTTCGAGCTCACGCCCTCGGCGATCGAGATCCAGGGGCTGGTGATCGAGGGTGAGCGGAACCCGCTGGTGCCGCGCGACCAGGTGTCCTCGCGGACCATCGTGACGGGTGAGGAGATCGACCGGCTGCCGCTCGACAACACGAGCAGCATCGTGTTGTTGCAGCCGGGCGTGATTTCCACGAACCGTGGCCGGACGATCCGCGGCAGCCGTGTGGGCGAAGAGGCGGTGCTCATCGACGGCGTGCCGGTCCGGCGCATGCGGACGGGCGACACGGAGACGGTCGAGCTGCCGACCAACGCGCTGGCGCAGGTGGACGTGACGACGGGCGGCTTCAGCGCGCGGTACGGCGACGCCATGTCGGGCGTGATCAACTACGTGACCCGCACGGGCAGCCAGACGTTCGGCGGCACGCTCTCCTTCATGACGGAGGACCTGGCACCGAACCTCTGGCGGACCGGCTTCAACCGCGCGGAGCTGACCCTCTCGGGGCCGATCCCGTTGCTGAACAACCTCACGTTCTTCGTGGGCGGGACGTTCGAGGGGCGCCGCTACGGCGCGCGGAACCAGGGCTTCGGCGACGTCGGCTACTACGTGGCCACGGGGATCGACACGGTGTTCCGGCTGCCGCGCACGAGCAGCGCGGCCGGCGCGACGGACAGCGTGGACGTGGTGGTGCCGAAGTTCGTGAAGTGGCCGCTGGGCGTGCGGATGCCCACCAGCCAGTCCGACGAGATCAACCTGGTCAGCAAGGTCTCGCTGGGCCTGGCGCGCGGGTCGCGGATCGACCTGAGCTACTACTGGAACCGCGACCAGTCGTTGAGCCGTGGCTCGACCAGCATTTACAACCCCCTGTCCTGGAACGGCAGCTTCGACAGGCGGGACATGGTGGTGCTGGGCGGCTACTTCATGCTCTCCCAGAGCGCGGACCAGCAGCTCTCGCTGGACGTGCGGGCGAGCTACCAGGACGACTGGTTCCAGGAGGGCGACGTCTCGCCGGCCTGGCTGCACGACAACCTGTACGCGCCGTTCGGCTTCCGCTTCAGCAACATCAAGTTCCTGCTCGACCCGGACGACTGGCCGGTCACGCGTGAGCTGGTGGAGATCGCGCGCTCGGGGCTGCTGCCCGCCGAGTCGCTGCAGGCGCTGCCGGGCCGCGGGGACCTGGCGGCGCGCCAGGGCGTGTTCGGCGTCTCGCAGGCGCTGCGGCTGAACCCGTACGGCATGCGCTCCAACTGGTCGACGTTCGGTACCGGCAACACCGCACAGAGCTACGGCCGCGAGAAGCGGTGGTACGCCAGCGTCACGCTGGACTGGCAGATCAACCGCTTCAACCGTCTGCAGTTCGGCGGCAGCTACCAGCGTGCGGACACCCGGGCGCAGAACGTGCCGCTCTACAGCGGGCGCGCCACGCCGGTGATGTTCGAGCCCACGCTGGCGGGGCTGTTCGCCCAGCACCGGCTCGACATCGGCGACGTGGTGCTCGAGGGCGGGCTCCGTTTCGACTACTACGACCCCTCCGGCGAGCTGCCGCGGGTGCCGGGGTTCGTCTACAACGTCCCCGACAGCCTGAAGAAGGACTTCGTCCGGATCCGCGAGGGCGACGGCCCGCTCACGAGCCGGATCGAGCGGCCGGGCGACTGCGGCGGCGAGGCGACGCTGCCGAACCGGATCAACCCGGTCACGGGCGAGGCGGTGTGCAAGCCGAACTTCATCAAGGCGAAGACGCGGACGTCGCTGAGCCCGCGCCTGGCGGTGAGCTTCCCCGTGACGGCGACGTCGAACTTCCGCCTGTCGTACGCCCAGAACACGCAGACGCCGTTCCTGAACGGCACGGGCGGCCTGTTCCAGAACGCCTACAACGACCAGTACGGCGGCAACGCCAACACGAACACGACGTACGGCCGTGACGTGGAGATCCCGCGCACGGTGCTGTACGAGGCCGGCTACCGGCAAATGTTCTCCGACGCGACGGTCGTGGACGTCGCGGTCTACCAGAAGCAGACGCGCAACGCGCTGACGTACCGCAAGATCCCGGTGGAGAACCTGGTGACCGGGTCGCTCACGTACATCAACGCGCTGACGAACGCGGACTTCACCATCGCGAGCGGCGTGGACGTGCGCCTCATCCGGCGCTTCGGCTCCCTGGCGGATCTGACGCTCACGTATTCGTACGTGAACGCGCGCGGTACGGGCTCGGACCCGACGACCTACACGGGCCTGATCCTGCGGCGCAACACGAACCTCTCGATCCTGACCGGCCGGCCCGTGGATCCGCCGGAGGTTCTGATGACGCTGGATCAGAACCGTCCGCACAACTTCGCGGGCACGTTCTCGCTGTTGCTGCCGCCGGACTTCGCGCAGGGCAGCACGCTGAACAAGCTCCTGGGCGATGTGGGCCTGTACGCGACCATGGCCCTGCGGGATGGTCTGCCCTACACGCTGCTGCAGAACGACGGCGCCGGGCAGACGGGTCCGCCCACCCAGGCCGGCCTGGGCGGGATCCCGGTGGAGGCGCTGAATGCGTCGAAGACGCCGTGGTACAAGAGCTTCGACGTGCGGATGACGAAGGGCTTCCGGCTGGCAGGGGAGACGCGGGGCCGACTCTTCGTGGACCTGCGCAACCCGCTGGGTCTGGAGAACACCAGCTCGGTCTGGCTCGAGACCGGGACGGTGGTGAACGACGTCCACCGGCGGAACTGGCTGGACGCCCATCTGCGGGATGCCACGCTGGACGGCGATCCGGAGATCGATGACTTCGTGATCATGACGGAGTCCTCGGACAACCCGCTGAACAAGTACATGCTGCTCCAGGCGGAGAAGCGGTTCGGCAACGGGGACGGCGTGTTCACGGTCGAGGAGCAGCTCGCGGCGTTCGGCGCAGCGTACGAGTTCTCGAACGGCGCGTGGGCGTTCCGCAACAAGAACCGGTACATGCGCCTGGGCTTCGAAATCGAGTTCTGATGGGGCCACTCACCTCCTTGGGAGTGAACATGAGTCACGAATCTCTCGGTCGCCGCACGGTCGCGGCGGGCGCCGTCCGGCTGCTGGTGGCCGTGCTGACCGGCCTGCTGCTGCCCTCGCTGGTCGCCGGCCAGACCGTGGACGAGAAGTACCAGCGGATGCGCGAGCGGAACCGCAAGAGCCCGTTCTCGCTCTTCGCCTCGCCCACGACGGTGCTGACCGTCAACCAGTTCCAGTGCGGGCTGCGGAACCAGGGCGACACGTGCTCGGACGTGTTCAACAGCCCGACGGGCGGCGGCGGGTTCTGGCCGACCGGCTCGCCGAACCAGTACCTGTTCAACTCCGGGCTCCAGGTGGTGGGCATCATTCCACCGGATGCGGGGTTCGCCTGGGCGGGTGACACGGTGGGTGCGTTCTTCATGGATGCGTCGGGCCTGCGCGCCCACGGCTCGCCGGTCACGAACATCTACGACTCGCTGAACCCCGAGGACTTGGAGAACTGGCCGGTGGCCGGGACGTTCCCGGACTTCCCGTGGGCCACGGCCATGGTCGAGGACACGGCGCTGTTCAACCCGGTGCTGATCGGGCGCAAGGCCGCGTCCCAGCAGGACACGTGGGTGATGTACTGGGACGGTGACCCGAGCCTGACGGGTGGCCGCTCGCACCCGATGGGCATCCTGGTCGAGCAGCGTACCCTGGCGTGGAACTACCCGGCCGGGAACGAGTCGATCATCTACTTCATCTACAAGTTCACGAACGTCACGAACACCCAGGCGTTCCAGCGGCTGAGCGAGGCGCAGTACTTCAACGGGCGGAACGAGCTGCCCGATGAGGGCTGGCGCATCGACTCGATCTACGTGGCGTTCGACGTGGACCCGGACATCACGCACGACTTCCGCTCGAACTACGCGACGGCGATCCTGCCGTTCAACCTGGGTCTCTCGTACGACGGCACGTTCTACGAGCCGGAGTTCGAGTATCCGCCCTCGCTGTTCTATCCGCCGTTCTTCACGGATGCGCCGGGCATGCTCGGTGTGAAGTACCTGAAGAGCCCGGTGGACCCGGCGACGGGCGAGGAGGTCGGGCTGACGAGCTTCTCGCTGCACACGAACGGTGGCGCGTTCCCGGACCCGAACACCGTGCAGCGGGGCTGGCGCTACATCTCGCTCAACATCGACCCGGGCAAGGGCGACCCGTCGTGCACCTTCGACCTGTCCGAGGTCAAGCAGCGGCGCTCGTGCTACCTGGCGCAGACCCAGTCGGACGTGCGGTTCTTCGTGGGCTCGGGTCCGTTCTCGCTGAATCCGGGTGAGAGCGCGACCATCGCGGTGGCGGTGTTCGCCGCGGCGACGGTGGCCACGGACCAGATCCAGCGCGGCCCGTCGGCGGACAACAAGCCGGGCTTCCCCTCGCTCGCGCCGGGGTGCGGCGGCGAGCCGATCCGCCCGATCGAGGTGGCGGCCGGTTGGGTCCGGACGCTGCGCTGCCCGACGGAGCCGGGACAGCCGGTGGACCAGTTCGACGTGGAGGTGGTCCCGGGCAGCTTGCTGGGCAAGGCGCTCGTCGCGCAGTCGATCTTCGACAACAAGTTCCTGCTGGGCTTCGCGCCCGAGGCGCCGAACTTCTACCTGGTGCCGGGCGACAACCAGGTGACGATCGTGTGGGAGCCCAGCGCGACGGAGCAGACGGGCGACCCGTTCTACGCCGCAGCGGGCGACCCGGAGAACCCGCTGTACGATCCGAACTACCGTCAGTTCGACGTGGAGGGCTACCGGATCTACCGCGGCACGAGCCCCTCGAACCTCCAGCTGATCGCGCAGTTCGACAAGGACGGCACGACGTTCGTCGACCACCTGTGCGTCACGGACCCGAACTACGTGGCGGGCGATCCGTGTGAGGAGGTGCACGAGATCGACATCGTCCACCCGTTCGTCCAGTACCCCCCGGGCGGCGTGGTCCGGCTGGACAACGGCTCGACGCTGGTGGTGGCTGCGGACACGGCCCTCGCGAAGGAGATCGCGGCGGGCACCGCGCGCCCGCTGTCCAACACGGGGATCCCGTTCGCGTTCGTGGACCGCGGCGTGCGGAACGGCTTCACCTACTACTACAAGGTCACGGCGTTCGACATCAACAGCCTGCGCTCGGGTCCGACCTCGCTGGAGTCGGCAGGGCCCACGAAGAGCGTGGTGCCGCGGCGCTCGGCGACGACGGTGACGGAGCCGAGCTACACGGTGAGCCTGATGGGCCGTGGCGACACGCCGCTCCCGTCGAACCCGGTGAGCATTGACCCGCTGACCGGGCGGTTCAGCGGCCCGCAGCCGCCGACGGACGGGCTCAGCGGCCTGTTCCAGCCGTTCGCGGGGCGGCTGCTGCCGGCCGGGCGCTACGAGGTCCGGATCGACAGCGTGGTGCCGTATTACTACGGTGCGGATTACTTCCTCACGTTGACCGACGCCAACGGCTCCACGCCGGTGCACCTGGTGCAGCGCGACGAGGCGATCACGGGCGATCCGGCCGAGACGCTCTACGAGCTGCCGGCGGTGCAGGTCCTGTCCGACCCGAGCGCCCGGGAGGACCTGGCCCGTAAGGGCGTGGACGCGCCGCCCTTGGCGGGCCACTTCAGGGCGACGCTGCGCCTGGACCGGCTGCACTTCCACTCGGGGGACAGCGACTGGGCGTACAAGCAGCCCGGGTTCTTCTCGATTGCCCCGGACAGCACGCCCGACGGCGGGTCGCGGTGGTTCAGCGGCGAGAACGAGACGATGGACCACCCGACGGTGGGCGAGAGCACGGCGGGTTCGCTGCCGGGCGTGACGGCGATCTACAGGCCGACGCCCTACACCGGCATGGCCGCTGACCCGGTCGCCGGCGGGAGCGACATCTTCCGGCGCTTCTACCAGACGACGTGGGGCATCCGGCGCGCGGCCGACATGAAGTTCTACTGGGGCGCGGCCGGGCTGGACAGCGTGATCGACGTCACGCACAACGTGCCGGTGCCGTTCCTGCCGGTTGTGCGGGCGTCGTATGGGTTCGTCCAGGACGCGGACGGTGACGGGGTGCTCACGTGGAGCGACTTCGCGCGCGTCCAGGGCATCGAAGACGCGGCCAACATCGGCACGCTGACGCCGCGCATGGAGCTGACGCCCCAGCCGACGCTCATGCCCGTGGACGTCACGGGCGACCGCGTGGCGGACGGGAACGGCTTCGCGCTGATCGTCGCCGGCGAGCCGTACGTGTTCCAGGTGGACGCCATCCCGACCAACACGGTGTGGACGCTGCGCACGTACAACGGCTTGGTGACCCGGGACGCCAACGGCCGCTACTCGTTCACGCCCTCGGGCCGGACGCCCGCGGTGCCGGGTCTACGGCTGGTGCTGGAGGTGGAGGCGCCGTCGCGGATCGTGGCGGAGCGTGCGGACCTCTCGCGGGTGCACACGGTCCCGGATCCGTACTACGCGCTGAGCCTGTTCGACCTGAACCCGTCGAACAAGGAACTCAAGTTCGTGAACCTGCCGGACCGTGCGACGATCCGGATCTACTCCGCCAGCGGCATCCTGGTGAACATCATCCACCACGATGACCCGGGCGGCGGCGGCATGGCGACGTGGAACCTCCGCAACCGCAGCGGGCAGTTCGTCGGGAGCGGTGTCTACTTCTACCACGTCTCGACGCCGGATGGCCAGCAGCGGGTCGGGAAGTTCACGGTCATCAACTCGGGCTTCGGCCGGTAACGAGGAGGCGATCCATGCGGATCCTTCACGGTGTCCTGGCGGCGTTGATCCTCGTCCCGGCGACGGACGTGGTCGCGCAGCAGATCCCCGACCCGACCAACAAGCGCAACACGAGTGTGGGGACGACCGCCGCCGAGTTCCTCCTGCTCGGGTCCGGCGCACGCGGGATGGCGCTCAGCCCTGCGTTCGCCGCCCTGACGCGGGATGTCGAGGCGCTCTACCACAACCCGGCGTCGCTGCCGCTGCTGGCGGGGCCCGAGGCGGCGCTGACGGTGATGCCGTACTTCGCGGACACGCATTACCGCTGGGCGGGGTTCGCACTGCCCCTGGCCGGCGGGGAGTACGGCTTCGGCGTGAGCTTCGCGAACTTCGGGTTCGGCGACCAGCCGGTCTACACGGAGGACGACCAGGAGAACGCGAGCCAGCGGACGTACAGTGTCTCGGAGACGGTGATCGGGATCTCGCTCGGCCACGCGTTCATTGACCGGTTCACGGGCGGCGTGACGTTCAAGCTGATCTCAGACCAGCTCGGCAGCGCGTCGGCGACGGCGTTCGCGATGGACGTCGGCACGAACTACCACGCCGAGCTGGCCGGCCGTCCGATCTCGATGGCGTTCGTCATCCAGAACCAGGTCCTCGGCTCGGGGCTGAAGCACACGGGTAGCGGCCTGGACTTCGAGAACTATCCGGAGTCGCCGCCCGGGGTCCCGAGCCAGCCGCTGGACCCGTATCCGGCGAGGTACGAGACGCAGGCCTCGCCGCTGCCGGTGGCCTTCCGGTTCGGGATCGCGTACGACGTGATCTCGAGCCCGAGCAGCCGGCTGTCGCTGATGGGCGAGTTCAACGACATCTACTCCACGGAGTCCAGCTTCGGGCTCGCGGGCGAGTACGAATGGTCGCCGCCGGACGGGCCGCTGTCGCTGGCGCTGCGGGGCAGCTACTCGTACCAGGGCGACAACGACGAGGCCGAGTTGGGCGCGACGTACGGCGACAAGAACATCGGCCTGGATGGCGTCGTGCTCGGCGGCGGGCTGAAGTACCGCTTCGCGAATTACGAGGCGCGCGTGGACTACGCCTGGCGCCACTTCGGCGTGCTCGGTCCGCGGAACGTGTTCACGGTCAGCTTCGGCTGGCGGTGACGCGTCGCACGCGGCAGTGATCCCGGCTGGAGACCGCGGATGAGCGTTGTCGCGGCACTCGCTGTTCTGCTGGTGGCCGTCGGCGGGCCATGGCCGGCGGCCCCGGTGGCGGCCGCGGAGGGCGGATCGCGGGCGTTGTCCCAGGAGCGGGACCTCGCGGTCACGCTCTACCGCTCGTGGCAAGCACCGAACGTGACCGTGATCGACGGGATGTTCCGGGTCGAGCCCGAGCTGGGACAGGCCGGCGGCGAGTGCCGCTACGCGGTCGAGCTCCAGGTCGAGGACAGCGCCGGCGCCGTGCTGCTGCGCGACGGCTGGGACAGCAACTGCCCGCGTGCGGCCGACGGGAGCGCGCTCGCCTCGCTGGAGACGTTCCAGTTCGCGGTCCTGCCCGCGCGGTACACGCTGCGGGTCTCGGTCCGCGCGGTCGGGGACGCGGCCCGGGTGGCGCGGACGAGCGTGGCGGTGGAGGGGTTGGAGCCGTCGGTCCGGCTGTCGGACCTGGTCCTGGGCAGCCAGGTCGGGTGGGCGGACTCGGCGGGCCCGACCTGGACGTTCCGGCGCGGCGCCATCGGGATCCTGACCGCGTCGGAGGTCGTGGTCCAGGCGGACGACCCGCACCTGGCCTACTACGTCGAGGTCTATGCGGACTCGGCGCAGCCGCTGAGCGGCCGGCTGGTCGGTGCGATCAAGCGGCCGGACGGCAGCGAGGTGGTGCGGGTCCCGCTCCGGGAGCTGGGCGAGCTGCGGCAGAGCGCGCCCGTGGCGGGCCGGATGTCCGTCGCGGGGCTGCCGCCCGGGGAGTACCTGCTGGAGGCGCGGCTCGAGCTCGCGGACACGGTGCTCGTTCGCGTGCACCCCTTCAGCATGATCTCGCCGTTGCTGGCGGCGGACGCGCCGGCGGAGGGAGGCGGCTACTTCGCGTCCCTCAGCGATGAGGAGCTGGCGGAGCTGTTCGACCCGCTGGTGGTCTGGCTCCAGACCGAGGCGGAGCGGCGGCGGTACGAGTCGCTCTCGCCGACGGGGCGGCGCGCGTTCCTGAGGGAGTACTTCGGGAACGTGGCGCCGTCCGGTGACCCGGACAGCCAGGCGCCGCTGGACGTCTACCTCGCTCGCGTGAAGTACGTCCAGACCGCGTTCCGCGAGCGCGTGGGCCGCGGCGCGCAGGAGGGCTGGCGGACGGACCGCGGGCGCATCTACCTCAGGCTCGGCGAGCCGACGAGCCGGGTGGTGCAGCCGCGGCCACAGCAAGGCCCGCCCTACGAGATCTGGTTCTACGCGATCCGCTCCGGCTACGTCTACCTCTTCGTGGACGAGAGGGGCTTCGGCACCCCGTACTTGCTCTACTCGAACGACCCGGCCGAGAACCCGATGCCGGGCTGGGAGCAGCGGATCGGAGCGGGAGCGATTGAGGACCTGGCGCAGTTCGGCATCCGGGTGCGTTCGTCCACTTCGCCCTGAATGCGGGTGACGAGCGCGCCCTACCGGGGCCCAGGCGCGCTGATGGTGCCGGCCGCGGCCGATCGGGCCGCGGGCAACGGCAGGGCTTCAAACACGGAGCGGCCTCTCGAGTCGGAGGCGCAGGAAAGGGGCGAAACGTGAGCACACGGGGCGCTGTCAACACACTGGCGGCACTGCTGGTCCTGGTCGCGGGCTGCGATGACGATCCGCTCGCGAAGGACCGGGATGTGACGGCATACTGGCACCTGAACCCGACGTTCGCGGTGGTGAACGTCGGCGGCACGACCACGATCACGGCGATTCCGTTGAATCCGCACGGGGAGCCGACGGGCAGCAAGGTGGAGGCCACGGCGTGCAATGCGTCGGGGCTCGACATCAAGCGCGACTCGAGTCGGACGGACTTCGAGCCGCCGGAGCGTTTCATCGTTCGGGCTCTGGCGCTGGGTGACAACTGCGTGATCGTGAGGTCCGGCGGCTCCAGCGACACGACGGATGTCAAGGTGGTGCCGGCTTCGCTGGCCGCTGAAGGCGGGACGATCCCGGTGGGTGGCACGCTGACGGTCCAGGTGACGTTCTACGACGTGGGCGGGAACCCCGTAACCGGCTTCGGCCCGAGCGACCTGGTCTTCGAAGTCGATAGCGCGCGCATTGCCAGCGTGGACGAGGCGGGCGTCGTGACGGGCCTCGCCGCCGGCCAGGCCAGGGTCTCCGTGGAGCTGCACGAGCGCTGGGGCGCGAGGCGGAGCGCGACCGCGACGATCGTGGTGGAGGAGGAAGAGGAAGAGGAAGAGGAAGAGTGACCCCCGGGGGGCGCGGCCGCGGCCGCGCCCCCGTTTTCTTCACTCCCCTTTGCTCACCAGGAACACCTCTTCCCGGGTGGCGCGCTCGCCGGTCGCGAGGTCGGTGACGACGACGCGGACGCGGTACCGGCCGTCGTCGAGGTCGGCCTCGACGCGCCGGCGTTCCTGGACGCCGATCGTCGTATCGGCATCGGGCGGCGCCACGCCGGTGAACCGGAGTCTGATGGCATCCCCCGCGCCGACCAGGCGCCGCAGCTTCCCGAAGATCCCCCCACTGCCGCCGTCGCGCTCCACCGTGATCTCGGTGCTGTAGGACGAGCCCGGGGCCAGGTTGTAGATCTCGTAGAAGAGGGTGAAGGCGGGCCGGCCCGCGAGTTCTCGCGGCGGCAGAAGGGCGAGCCGGACGTTGCCGCGCTGCCAGGCGCCGCTGTCCGCCGGCTCGGCGATCACCAGGTCGCTGATCTGGAGGGCGGAGCCGGTGAAGTCATCCACATCCGTGCGGCCGCCGTAGAGCTGCCCTGCCGACGGGTCGAACGCGTCCCGCAGGACGACGCGGTAGGCCGCGTGCTCCACCGGGGGCGCACTCAAGTCGAGGTGGGTGCGCAGGTACTGGCCGCGACGGAGCGGCTCGGCCGAAACGTAGTTGTAGACCGTGTCGCGGCGGACGATCCGGCGTTGGAGTGTGTCCGCGACGATGAGGCCGATCCGGAGCGAGTAGTAGGTCGTGTCTCCCCTGGTCCGGCCGCGCAGCCGCTCGCCCGGGATCGCGATGGCCACCGTCAGGTCCGTTCGGCCCTGCTCTCCCCGGAACGTGTACAGGTCGAAGTAGAACGGGATGTCCCGGTCGAAGCGCGGGCGGTCCGAGTCGGTGGCGATGGCGGCGAGGGTCCTGAGACGGGACTCCGCCTGGATCTCCTGACGGGCCCGGGCCACCTCGCGCATGATCTCGCCCAGTCTTCCCGCCGCGTGAGCCTGCTGGTCGTCACCGGCGGCGTTCAGGGATCGGTCGTACACCGTCTGGGCCCGCAGCAGCTCGGCGTACAAAGAACCGTAGCTCGGATCGAGGTCTGTCCGGGCTTCGAGGAGGCGGACCGCTGCATCCAGCCCGGTGAGCTGGAGGTCGCCGCGGGCGCTGCCCGCGGCGTCGCCGATGACGGCGTGCAGGATGTCATCCACGAGCCGGAAATCGGTGGCTGCGTCCAGCCTGACGAAGTGGAAGAGCTGGCGGGTCCCGTCGGGCATCTCGTAGACCCAGGTCTCGTTCTGCCGTATGCCCACCCCGGGCGTCGAGATGGTCTCGTCGGGCGGGCCGTGGCGGATGTAGACGAGGCCGCGGTCGTCGAAGGGGAAGGTCCGCGCGCCGGCGGTCTGGAGGACGGTTGCGTCGATGGGGGCGGGACCGCGTTTGCCAGTGCGCCGGTAGCGCTCCTGCGCCACGGCCAGGCGGCGGTAGTGGCTCGCAAGCCGCTCGGCGACGGTGAGACCTGCGAGAGCGGCGCGCGTCTCCCAGAACTCGCGGAGCCATTGCTTGCGCGCCTCGAGGTTGCCGAGCTGCCAGCGGAGCTCCTCGTCGTCTTCGTTGAGGATGGGGAGCAGGTCGGCGTGGTACCGCTCGGCGGCCTCGGGCGTGAGCGCGTCGATGCCGGCGAAGTACGCCGCGGCGCCGGCCTCTTCGGAGCCCGGGACGCGGAGCAGGGCGGCGGCCTGGGCGTGGAGCGCGACGGGGTCGGCGGGGCCGGCGACTTCGAGGGCGCGCCGCGCCGCCTCGGCGCCGGCGGCCGGTTCGCCGAGTGCGGCCTCGAGGTCCGCGAGGGTGAGGAGCAGCGCGCGGCGGTCGCCGGCGCCGGCCCGCTCGATGCGGCGGATGGCGTCCCGGGCGTGGCGGAGCGCATCGTCGTCGCGGTCTGCGAGGGCGAGGGCGGCGAGTTCGAGGGCGGCGGGCCAGTGCAGGGAATCGAGTTCGAGCGCGCGGCGGAACGCGCGGCGGGCGCGGGACAGGTGGTCGAGGCCGACGATCTCCGCGAAGCTCTGGAGGACCGTGACCGCGTTGAGCACGCCGCCAGGCGAGGGGATGCGGATCTCGCCGGAGCGGAGGTGGCAGAGCCCGATGCCGTAGTGGGCCCAGGGGTGGGGGGCGTCGCGGTTGGCGGCGTCGAACGCGCGGCGGGCAGCTTCGAGGTCGTCGTCGTCCCCGGTCAGCTCGTGGAGGCGGAGGCCGATCAGGCCCCGCTCGAGCGGGGGGCGGTCCGCTGCGGCCAGGAGCGCCCGGACGGCGGCGGGGCTCTCGAGTCGGGCGAGCGAGTCCCGGAGCGCCCCGTAGTCGCGCTCCTGCGCGGCTGCGGCGGCCGGTACGAGCAGCCAGAGCAGAAGGGCGCGGACCGGCTTCATGCAACGACCTCCGTGGACGTTGCGCCCCGTGCCGGTCGCGCTCGTGCTCCCGGCGGCCTGGGGGCGTGCAGCGGGTGGGGTGCAGGTGCCGTGCCGTGGCGGCTCCAACGCCTGCACCCGCATCGGTCCGAAGGTGGGGGCTCACCCGTTCCGGCGCGCCCCCGCCTGTCCGACCGTCTGTTCGCATTCCTCCCGCCGTGCGCACTCCGCCAGCGCGTCGAACAGCTTCTCGAAGTGCTCGGGCCGGTGCGCCGCGGTGGCGCACAGGCGGAGCCGCGCCTGCCCGGGCGAGACGGCGGGGTACGTCACGGCGGAAACGAAGATGCCGTCGTCGATGAGCTGCCGCGCCCAGCGGTACGCCCGCCACTCGTCGCCCAGGATGAGCGGGACGATGGGCGTCGTGGACGCGCCGATGTCGAAGCCGAGACGGGTGAGCCCTTCCTTGAGGCGCTGCGTGTTTTCGCGCAGCCGTTCCAGGTGCTCCGGCTCCTCTTGGATGATGCGCAGCGCCTCGAGCACGGCGGCAGCGTTGGCCGGCGTCATCGCGGCGGAGAACATGTAGGGCGCCGAGCCGTGCTGGAGGTAGATCTTGAGCGCCTGGGACCCGGCCACGAAGCCGCCCGAGGACGGGATGGCCTTGGACAGTGAGCCGGTGACGATGTCGATCTCCGAGGGCTCGATGCCTTGCTCCTCGCAGATGCCGCGTCCCGTCGCGCCGATGGCGCCGATGGAGTGGGCCTCGTCCACGAGCAGGAACGCCCCGTAGCGGCGCTTGAGTTCGAGCAGATCCGCGAGCGGCGCCTGATCGCCGTCCATGCTGAAGACGGCGTCCACGGCGATGAGGATCCGCGTGGCGCCACGGTTGCGCGCCTGGCGGAGCCGCCGCTCGAGGTCGTCCATGTCGTTGTGCTTGAAGCGACGCACCTCGCAGCCGGCCATGCGCACGCCGTCGTGGATGCTCTGGTGCGCGTACTGGTCGAGGATGGCGACGTCGCCGGGGCCGAAGAGCGAGGTGATGGCGGCGATGTTCGCGTCGTAGCCGGAGCCGAACGTGGCGGCGGCCTCTTGGCCGAGGAAACGTGCGAGCTCCTGCTCCAGCTCGAGGTGCAGCGCGAGCGTACCCGTCAGCAGGCGTACGCCGCCGGTGGACGTGCCGTAGCGTGCGACGGCCTCGCGCACGGCGGCCTCGAGCCGGGGATGGCCGATGAGGCCGAGATAGCTGTACGACGAGAACATGACGAGCGGCGATCCGAGCACGGCGGACTCCGGCCCGGAGCGGCGCTCGAGCGGGAGCTGGTAGGTGTAGAGCGACTGGGGCAGCCCCGCGCGGAACGTGTCGAACCAGCGCCGGACGTTCGGCGTGTCGAGCAGCGATCCCGGCTCGATGAGCCGGTCGCCGTTGCGGCCCTCGAAAAAGCCGTGGAACGGATCGCGGGTGTAGTCGGCGAGCGCGTCAGTCACCCGGCTTGAAGGCGACCTTGATGGAGCGGTGGCCGTCTTTGTCGAGGGCGGCTGAGAGTCCCGCACGGTAGTCCTCCAGATCGAAGACGTGAGTCAGCATTCCGAGTTCGGCAAAGCCGTCCCGCTGCATGAGCTCCAGCGAGACATCGTAAATGTCGCGACGGCGGCCGTCGTAGGGGACGAGCCCGTAGGCGAAGACGCCGGCGACCGAGAGCTGGCGGTACCAGACGCGGGTCCAGTCTGCGGAGAGGCGCGCCGCGGCGCCGACCAGGACGATGCGGCCGCCCTCGCGGGTGAGGGCGAGGGCGTCGCTGATCGAGCCGGCCGAGCCGACGGTGTCGTAGACCAGCGAGGGGCCGCCCTCGACGAAGCGGGGCGCCAGTGTCGGCTTGAAGGCGCGGGCGCCGGGCAGTGAGGCGGCCCAGTCGTAGGCCTCCTTGCGGCTGCCGAAGACCAGGTCGGCGCCTGCACGCTCGGCCAGCTCGAGCTGGAAGCGGTAGCGGCCCAGCACGGCGATGGTCCCGGTCCAGCCGGTCAGGCGCAGGGCCTTGACGGTCAGGGCGCCGATGCTGCCCGCGCCGATGACGAGGACGACGTCATCCTCTCCGCCGTCCGGCGTCTCTCCGGCGCGCGCGGGCGGGTGCAGGAGCACGCCGCGCAGCGCCGAAGCGAACGGGTCGGTCAGGACGGCGACCTCGTCCGGGAGGTCGCCCGGGCGGTGGAGCTGGCTCACGTGGGCAACGAACCAGCGAGACCACCCGCCGCCGACGGCCGGGCAGTAGCCGATCATCGGGCCGTTGCCCGTGATCCCGTCGGTGGTGCGGCGGCAGAGCCCGTACTCGCCGCGGGCGCACGCCGCGCAGGGCGGCTCGAGCCCGCGCTGCGCGCAGGCGAGCATGGGGTTGACGACGACGCGCTCGCCCACGCTCCAGCCCGCTCTGGCGGCCTCGGGGCCCGTCTCCACGATCCGGCCCACGTTCTCGTGGCCGAACGTGAACGGGTAGGCGCCGAAGGGCTCGAGCGTGAACGAGTCGTGCGCCGTGACCGCGGCGAGGTCGCTGCCACAGATCCCGCTGAGCGTGGTCTCGACCCGGACCCAGTCGGGGCCGGGCAGTGCCGGGGGCTCCACGTCATCCAGCGAGATGCAGCCCAGCGGACCGAGCGCCAGGGCCGGCCGCCGCTTGGCAACCCAGCGCGTCCACAGATAGCGAGCAGGACGATAATGGAACCGGATCGCGCGCAACGCGCGTTCTCCCCCTGTCCGAGACGTTCCGGGAAACGCGCCGCGCGTTCCAGGCAGCGGCGCCGGGTCGAGAGCGAGGAAAGGGTCGGCAAAGAAGCTACGATGAACGGGGGGCCCGGACAAGAATCCCGCCCACCTTGTCCAACCGAATGGCGGCGCCTAGTTTAGCACCCGTCTCCAAGACGTGACCTCGATGGAACCGAGCCACGAGTCCGGCGCCGGGCCGGCCCGAATCCCCCCGACACTGGATCGCCGCGGCTTCCTGCGCGCCACTGCGGGTGGGGCGACGGCCGCGGCCGTGGCGTCACTGCTCCCCGCCGGCTGTGCGGCGGAGTACCCGCAAGCCGAGGCGGACCGGGTGGAGCTCCGGGCGTTGACGCCCAAGGAGTACGCGGTGGCGCGGGCGGCGGCCGAGGCGCTGCTGGTCGGCACGCCGGTGGAGCCGGCCAGCGTCGCCGCCGCGATCGACGCTAACCTCGCCGCCGTCGGGGACCCGATCCGGGCGGACATGAAGACCGTCCTCTCGCTGCTGGAGCACCTCACCGTTCTGGGCGGCCGGCTCCGGCGCTTCACCGCCCTGGACCTCGAGGCGCGGCAGGCCTACCTCCTCACCTGGGCCCGGAGTCGCTTCGCGCTGCGCCGCGCGGCGTTCCACGCCGTGCGGGCGTTCGTCTACTTCTTTTCGTACAGCCAGGACGTGACGCGGCCGCTCACGGGCTTCGAGGGGACGTGGCCGGAGCGGGGCGTGCCGATCCCGCCGTACCCGGTCGACTTCGGCGAGGTGCGATGATCATCCAGGGCACGAACCACCGCGGCGATGTGGAGGACCGCGCGGACGTGGTCGTGGTCGGGACCGGCGCGGGGGGCGGCACCCTTGCCGCCTACCTGGCCGATCGCGGCTGGGACGTGGTCATGCTGGAGAAGGGCGGCTTCTTCCGCGCGGAGGACTTCTCCCAGCGGGAAGAGGAGGCCATGGCCGCGTTCAACGGCCGGCGCGGCCTGGACGCGAGCGACGACAACTCCGTGTTCCTCGCCTATGCCGAGGCCGTGGGCGGCTGCACCGTCCACTACTGGGGCGACTCGTTCCGCGCGCCGCCGGACCGGCTCGAGCGCTGGCGCACCGAGTACGGCCTCGAGTGGATGACGCCTGCGGAGCTCGACCCGCACTGGGAGGCGATCGAGCGGGAGCTGGGCATCCACATCTGCGAGGAGCGGCTCTTCAACGAGAACAACCGCCTGGTCCGGCAGGGTTGCGAGGCGCTCGGCTTCCGGGGCGGTGCGGTGCCCACCGCGCGGGTGGACTGCATCGGCTGCGGCTGGACCGCGTTCGGCTGCGCGTACAACCGCAAGAGCTCGCAGCTCATCACCACCATCCCCCGGGTCTCGAAGTCCGGCGGGCGCATTTACAGCGACGCGCGGGTCGAGCGGATCCTGATCGAGAACGGCCGGGCCGTCGGCGTCGAGGGCTCGCTCCTCGACCGGGACACGGACCAACCGCACTCGCGCATCCGCGTCCGGGCGCCGATCGTCGTGCTCGCCGGCGGCGCGATCGGCACGGCGGAGCTGCTGCTCCGCAACGGGTTCGACGACGGCGTCGTCGGCCAGCGCTTCTACGTCAACCCGCACTACTTCGTCTTCGCGGACTTCGGCCGGGAGATCGACAACGTCACGGGCATCCCGTGCGCGTACGAGGTGGACGAATTCCGGGAGGTCCGACGGACCCGGTCGGGCGAGTACGCCGGGGGCGGCTACACCATGCTGTGCAGCCACCAGCCGCCGGGGCTGACGGCGGCGTTGCTGCCGGAGGTCGGCGCGGCCCACGCGGAGCGGATGCGCCGCTACCGCCGGCTCGGCTCGCTCATGTCCGTGATCGACGAGGAGAACCCCGGCCGCATCTACCTCGACGGGGGGGTGCGCAAGGTCCGGTTCCGGGTGCGAGGCGTTGACCAGCACAAGGCGGTGGACTTCCTGCGCAACGCGACGCGGATCTTCCTGGCCGCCGGTGCGCGGGAGGTCTGGATCCCGGACGTCTACGGCACGGTGGTGAGGGACCCCAGCGAGGTCGAGACGCGTATCACGCTCCGATCCGTCCAGCCGGGTGCGCAAGTCTGCGCGGGCAGCCACTTCCTGGGGACCGCGCCGCTGGGTGCGGACCCGTCACGCTCGTTTGCCGGGCCGACGGGTGAGGCGCACCGGGTGAAAGGGCTGTACGTGGCGGACGGCGCAGCCGTGCCCACGTCGGTGTCGAAGGACCCGTCGCTGACGATCATGGGCGTGGCGCGGTGGATCGCGGCCGGCCTGCACGAGCGGGAGGGGAGGGCGGGGGCTTAGGCGCAGGTGTTAGGCAGTACGCCTGCGCGTGCGCGCGCGTCGGTACTCGTGGGCGTTGTGACGCCCGGTGCTGGCGTTGTGGCGCCCGGCTCTTTCCCTCCCGGACCGTCGTCCGAAGCCCGGCCCTGTGCGCGTTATAGGGGCGAAGGCGCTCCAGTCCTGTAGTTCTCTCGCGGGAACCCCCTGATGAAGCAACGAAGCGCAGCGTTGGTGCTGTCCCTGGCGGTGTGGTCGTGTGCCCTCCAGCCGGCGGCTGGGCCAAGGCCGGGACCGGGGCCGGAGGTGGCGGAAGCGCGTGGCGGCGCCGCACCGCAGGCCGGCGTGGATGTCGAGCCGCTGGCGGACGGCGCCAGCGTGGGCGAGGGCGGGGCCGCGGCCGGGGAGGGCGGGGCGGTGGTGGCGGTGAACGGGGAGCGTGCGGACGCGGTGGTGGCGTCCGCGGCGGGCGCGAGTCGTGCGGACGAGGCCCGCACGCCGGAGGCTGACGAGGAGCCGCCGCTCTGGGTGGATCCCCGGATCGACCTGGAGTACCTGGCGCTCCGGGTGCTGGCCGAGGCGAACGCGGTACGGATGCGGGCCGGGGCCGGCCCGCTGGTGATGGACCCTGCGCTCCGGCGCGCTGCGCGGCGCTACAGCCGGGAGCTGGCGCTCCGCGGCGAGATCGAGCACCTCTCGCCCACGCCCGGTCGGCGGACGTTCCGGCAGCGGATCGCCGCGGAGGGCGCGGAGGCGCGCGTCGCGGGCGAGAACCTGGCGCGGCTCACCGCATCCGTGGAGTCGTTGCCGCGGCGAGCCGTGCAGGCGTGGATGAAATCGCCGGGGCATCGGCGCAACCTGCTGGACCCGATCTTCACACGAACCGGCATCGGCGTGATGCTCGGTCCGGATGGCATCTGGTACGTCGTCCAGGTCTACGCCACGCCCACGTGATGGGGCGCCCACGGTGAGGCCCGCGCCGGGGCCGGGCGTGTCACCGCCCCCGCCGGGGGACGCGGAGTTCGCGGCGCTGCTGGACCGGGAGGCACCGTTGGGCCCGGCGCCGCTGTGCCCGGAGATCCGGGTCTTCCAGGGGCGCGGGCTGATCGCGGTCTGGGAGGCGGCCGAGCGGCTGGCCGGCTGCCCGCTGCCCGCGCCGTTCTGGGCGTACCCGTGGCCGGGCGGCGCGGCGCTCGCCCGCGTGTTGCTGGATACGCCGGAGCGTGTGCGCGGCCGCCGCGTCCTGGACATCGGCACGGGCGGCGGGCTGGCCGCGCTGGCGGCTGCCCGCGCGGGCGCGGCCGAAGTCGTCGCCAACGACATGGACCCCTGGGCCCTCGCCACGGCGCGGCTCGCCGCGGCGCGGCAGGGGCTCCGGCTCACCACCCTGGAGGCCGACCTGACCCGACCCGGCGCCGACGCCGGGCTCGAGACCTTCGACGTCGTGCTCTGCGCCGACCTCCACTACGAGCGCCGCAGCGCGCCGCTGCTGCACGCGCTGCTGGAGCGGGCGCGCCGGGCCGGCGCCGACGTACTCGTTGCGGACGCCGGCCGCGCGTACTTCGACCCCACCGGCCTCACGCTCCTGGCGGAGTACGAAGTCGCCGTGCCCCACGACGTGGAGGGCGTGGACACCCGGCGGGCTCGAGTGTACGCGCTGCCGTGAGGCGGGTCCGCCGTCGCGGCGTTCCTCCGCCGTGGCTCCGTGTGACACGGAGGCGCGGCGGTTGTGTCTCACACGGGGACGCGGAGAGCGGGGCGTCCGAGCAGGGCCGGGCTGCGTCCGCCGCGGATCCGAGCGTTCCTCGCCCGGGTCAGCGTTCTTGCCGGTCCTACACCCGGATGGGGGAGCATTGCACAGCGCCCCCCTCCTGGTGGGGTCGCGGCAAAGTCCCGCACTCGTCTCCGTTGCGGCCCTGCGCAGTGGACGTTGACCGCGCTGGGGGCGGCGAAGTTCCCAACGCAACAGCGGCAAGCGCGGCGTAATGGAAGTTGGCCGCACCCGGCGCGGAAAGTCCCCATGTGGCCGCCGACCGGGTGCGCGAGGGTGGAGGTTTGCCGCGCGGCCCCGGCGTCAACGCCGGTCCACCGTCCAACAGCCCTGCCGGTCCATCGTCCAACAGTCCTGGCGACCGAACACCCGACGCCCGCGTCGTGCAGGGCCATCCATGGCCGGTGCGGCGTACCCAGGCCGGGCGGCGTAGCCAGGCCAGTGCGGCGTAGCCAGGCTGGCGGAGCACAACCAGGCCGGTGGGGCGCAGCCAGGCCGGGCGAAGCGTAGCCAAGCCGGTTACAGCGCAGCCAAGGCCGGGCGCAGCGCAACCCATGCCGGGCACAGCGTAGCCAGGCCGGGCGCAGCGCGGCTCCGGGTTTCCCTCTCGTTGGCTCCTCCGCGTGCTTCAGGCGATGAGCTGCTTGAGGCGGGGCAGGTCCACGTTTCCCCCGCTGGCGACGATGACGACGTGCCCGTTCTCGGGCGCCTGGACCTTGCCGGCGAGGAGTGCGGCAGCGGCGGCGGCGCCGGCGGGCTCGACCAGCAGCTTCGCGCGCTCCAGGAGGAACGCGAGGGCGGCGAGGATCTCCGCGTCCGTGACGAGGACGACGTCGTCCACGAACGTGCGCACGTGCTCCAGCGTGTTCGGCCCGACGATGGGCGCGGCGAGACCATCGGCGGCGGTGTCGATGTGCTCGAGGCGCCTGGGCTCACCCTCGCGCAGCGCGAGCATCATGGTCGGCGCGCCCTCGGGCTCGACGCCGATCACGCGCACCGTGGGGCGGAGCGCCTTGACGGCGGTCGCGATGCCGGAGATGAGCCCGCCGCCCCCGACGGGCACGATGACGACGTCGGCGTCGGGCGCGTCTTCGAGGATCTCGAGGCCGATCGTGCCCTGGCCCGCGATGAGGTCCGGGTCGTCGAACGGGTGCACGAGCGTGAGGCCGCGCTCGCGGCGTAGCTCCTCGCACTTCTCGAACGCCTCGAAGACGGAGCCGTGGAGGACGACGTCGGCGCCGTACGCGCGGCTCGCCTCCACCTTCGAGCGCGAGGCGTGTGCCGGCATCACGACGGTGCACGCGATGCCCTCGCGGCCCGCGCCGTAGGCGAGCGCCTGCGCGTGGTTGCCCGCGGAGATGGTGATGAGGCCGCGGGCGCGCTCCTCGGGGGTGAGGCGGTGCAGGCGGTTGAAGACGCCGCGGACCTTGAACGAGCCGGTTCGCTGGAGGCACTCGGCCTTGATGGACACGCGCACGCCCGTGCGCTCGGAGAGCGAACGCGAGCTGAGCAGCGGCGTGCGATGCACGCGGCCCGCGATGACCGCGGCGGCCCGTTCGATGTCCTGCAGCGAGACCAGCATGCGCGGATCATACAACGCGGGACTGCGAGGGGGCAAACGGCGGACGGGAGCGCGAGGGCAAAGGGGGACCGAGAGATCTCGGGTCTGCGCCCCGAGGTTGCGGTTCGGCGCCACGGCACGGGGCGTGGGCACCGCGGGCCGGACGGCGGGCCAGTGGCGGGGAGCACGCGGAGAGGTCTGCCCCGGTGAATGGTAGCGCGGGGAGCAGCGGGCGCCGGTGTGGCCGCGCAGCGCATCGCGCCCTGCTGGCGGGGGCACGGCCTACCGCAACCGCGCCTCCACCTCCTGAGCGCGGCCGTGCGGCGCACCACTGCTCTCGGCTGCTTGCGGCTGCTCGTGGCTGCTTGCGGCGGGTTCGCCGCGGGGTGGCGGCGAAGATCCATACTCGCCGCGGCACGGCGCGGCGCCGTGGAAGTTGGCCGCGCTGCACGCGGCAAAATTCCCCGGCCGTCGCGGCACGCCTCCCCGTCGTGGAAGTGTGCCGCGCCCGGCGCGGCGGAGATCCAACGTGAGCGGGTTGAGCTTCGCGAGCATGGATCTTTGCCGTGCGCCCGGCGCGGCGGAGATCCAACGTGACGCCGTAGGACTTCGCGAGCGCGGAAGTTTGCCGCGCGGGCCAGCCGAAGTTCGCGCCCGAGGGAGGTTTCGCACCCGAGGGGAGAACGAACGAGACGGTGGAACTCGACCGCCGCCAGCCCGCTCACGTCCCACGCGCCCGTGCACCGGGCGCGCGGGGGCGGACGGCCTGCCCGCAGCCCCATGTCGCGCGGGACGGTGAACGCGTGACACGAGCTCGCCACGCAAGAGGCTGCTCTTGGCGGCGGCGGTGATCGCTCGGGCGGGCAGGGTGCGCAGAAGATGTGCCCGTTTGGGTTCGTCCGGCTCTGCGACCGGGCACCTGATCTTGCGCAAGGCATCGGGGCGAGGACAACGGCTGGGAAGGCGTCCCCTCCTATGGCGCGGTCTTTGCCCCTCTCCGGGCCGATGGAGCGGGAACCGGGAAGGGGTGAGGTGGAGCGGCGCCGGGGTCGGGAACGCCGTCGTGGCCGGGATCGGAGGGCCGGTGGCTCGCTGGGCAACCGCGCGCGGTTCTCGCTCCTCTACTTCGTCATCGCGTTCCTGCTGCTCATCGGGCTGAACTACCTGCTGGGTCAGCAGAGTTCGGCCGAGATCCCCTACAGCGAGCTGAAGGCGCGGATCGCGGCGGGGCAGGTGAGGGAGGTGGCGCTCGGCCCGCACACGATCCGGGCGGTGGTGGCGGACAGCGTGCGGCGGCCCGGAATGCCGCAGGTGTGGACGGCGGTGCGCGTGCCGGAGGACGAGCAGCTCATCCCGCTGCTCGAGTCGCGCGGCGTACCGTACGAGGGTGTGCCGGAAGGCTGGCTGGGCCGGACCGTGGGCTGGCTGCTGCCGCTGGGGCTCCTGATCCTGTTCTGGGTCTGGATGCTGCGGCGCATCAACCCGGTGCAGGGCGTGATGACGGTGGGGAAGACCCGCGCGCGGATCGTGGGCGAGGAGGGAACGGGCGTCACGTTCAAGGACGTGGCGGGTGCGGAGGAGGCGAAGCAGGAGCTGGTCGAGGTCGTCGAGTTCCTGCGCACGCCGGAGAAGTTCGCGCGGCTCGGCGCCAAGATCCCGAAGGGCGTGCTGCTGGTGGGCCCGCCGGGCACGGGCAAGACGCTGCTGGCGCGGGCGGTGGCGGGCGAGGCGGGCGTGACGTTCTTCTCGATCAGTGGGTCGGAGTTCGTCGAGATGTTCGTGGGTGTCGGCGCGGCGCGGGTGCGGGACCTGTTCGAGCAGGCCAAAGCCAACGCGCCGTGCATCGTGTTCATCGACGAACTGGACGCGCTGGGCAAGGCGCGGGGCGTGGGCGGCATCGTGGGCGGCCACGATGAGCGGGAGCAGACGCTGAACCAGCTCCTCGTGGAGATGGACGGCTTCGACCCGCGCACGGGCGTGATCATCATGGCGGCGACCAACCGGCCGGAGATCCTGGACCCGGCGCTGCTCCGACCAGGGCGGTTCGACCGGCAGGTGATGGTGGACCGGCCGGACATGCGCGGCCGCGAGGCGATCCTCCGGGTGCACGCGCGCTCGATCCGGCTCGCGCCGGAGGTGGACCTGACGGAGGTCGCCCGGCGCACGCCCGGGTTCGTGGGGGCGGACCTGGCGAACCTGCTGAACGAGGCGGCGTTGCTCGCGGCGCGGCGGGACAAGCAGGCCGTGGGGATGGAGGAGATCGACGCGGCCATCGATCGCGTCGTCGCGGGCCTCGAGAAGAAGACGCGGCTGATCAGCCCGAAGGAGCGCGAGGTCGTCGCCTACCACGAGGCGGGTCACGCGATCGTGGCGGAGCGCGTGCCCACGGCGGACCCGGTGCACAAGATCTCGATCATTCCGCGCGGCGTCGCCGCCCTGGGATACACGCAGCAGGTCCCGACCGACGACCGTTACCTGCTCCAGCGGGGCGAACTGCTGGACCGCCTGTGCGTGCTGCTGGGCGGCCGGGCGGCGGAGGAGCTGGCGTTCGGCGAGATCTCGAGCGGCTCGAGCAACGACCTCGAGCGGGCGACGGACATCGCGCGGCGCATGGTCACCGAGCTCGGCATGTCGGACACGCTGGGCCCGGTGACGTTCCACCGGCCACGCGGGCCGCTGGCGCTGGATCACCGCGAGCTGCTGGAGGGCCCGCGCATCTACAGCGAGGCGACGGCCGAGGTCATGGACGAGGAGGTGCGCCGCCTGCTGGTCGAGGCCCACGACCGCGCGCGGGCGATCCTGGAACGCGAGCGCCGCGTACTCGACGAGCTGGCGCGCCGCCTGCTCGAAAAGGAAGTGGTGGACCGCGCTGAACTGCGCGAGCTCATGGGCACGGCAGCCGGGCAGCCGGACGGGCGGCCGGAGGTCGGGCACATTCCGCCGCAGGCCGCGGACTGAGTCGGGTGCGCGGGCCGGCCCTTTGCAGGGATCGGCGGGTATGGCGGACGCGGGAGCACGGAGCAGCTGGTCGGGCGCGGCGCCGCGGGGCGTCGCGGAGGCCGCGCCGCACTTCGGCGACGACGAGCGCGCGCATGCGTTCGCGCAGTTCCTCGAGCGCCACCGCGGGGAGACGCACGTCGCGACGCTCCAAGACTACCCCGACCCGGACGCGATCTCCTGCGCCCTCGCCTACCGACTCATGGCCGGGCGCTACGACATCGATGTCGACATCCTGTACGAAGGCCGCGTGAGCCACCAAGAGAACTTGGCCCTCGTGCAGGCGCTCGAGATCGAGATGACCCGCTTCAGCGACACCCTGCCGCTCGACCGCTACGACGGCGCCGTGTTCCTGGACAACCAGGGCACCACCACCCGCCTGACGGAGCGGCTGGAGCGCGCCAGGGTGCCGGCTCTCGCCGTCATTGACCACCACGCGCCACAGGGCGTGCTGCGCCCGCAGTTCGCGGACATCCGGCCCGTGGGTGCGGCCGCGACGATCATGACCGATTACTTGCGCAGCGGCGCGGTGATGTCGCTCGAGCCGGAGAACGACATGCACGTCCGGCTCGCCACCGCGCTCATGCATGGGCTGCGCAGCGAGACCAACGGCTTCATCCGCGCCGGGCCGGATGAACTCCTCGCCGCCGCGTACCTGACCCAGTACGTGGACACGCGTCTGCTGGAAACGATCCTGCGCGTGCAGCGCTCCCACGGCACCATGGAGGTGATCCGCGTCGCGCTGACGGACCGGCTGCTGCGTGGCGGCTTCTCCCTCGCCGGCGTCGGCTACCTGCGGGCCGCCGACCGGGACGCGATCCCCCAGGCGACGGACTTCCTCCTCACCGAGGAGAACGTGCACACCGCGATCGTCTACGGCATCCTGCTGGGCGAGGGGGACCGGGAAGTGGTGGCGGGGAGCATGCGCACCGAGAAGTTGACGCTCGACGTGGACCAGTTCCTCAAGACGGCGCTCGGCACGGACGCCCGCGGCCGCGCCTACGGCGGCGGGCGGAACCGTGCGGGCGGCTTCGAGATCCCCATCGGCTTCCTGGAGGGCACGCTCGACCCGGACCAGATGGCGCTGAAGTGGGATGCGTTCAACCGGCAGATCCGGACGAAGCTGCTGCGCGCCGCAGGGCTGGAGCCGGGCGAGCCGGAAACGACCTGAGGCCGGATCGGGAGTGCCGAGGGACGAACGTTCGGGAGGCGGGAACGACGCCGCCTGTGGGGCCGCCGGGCCTCAGCCGGCTCCGTTGCCGGCCAGCATCTCGGGCGTGAGCGGCCGCCGGCCGGCGAAGCCGGCATCCAGCTCGTGCCAGTGCATGATGCGCTCTTCACCCAGCTTCCAGCAGAGGAAGATCGGCCGGCCCTGGTAGTAGCTGTAGAAGTCGACGAGGCCCTCGTCGAACCCCTTGAACAGGCAGCCCACCTGCCGGAGCTCCTGGATGTATCCGTTGATCTGCTGGGCGCTGCGGTCGATCTCGACGCGCAGCTCCTCGAGCTGCTGCTCCTCCGTCGGCCCGTGCGGCCGGGCGGCGAGCTCCTGGAACCTGCGGAGCTGTTCCTGGAACGTGGGATACAGTGCGACGATGTCCTCCACGATGCGGCGCACCAGCGGCAGTGTCCGGTTCGCCTCCTCGACGGTGAAGTATCGGTTCGGCTCGTCCATGTTGGCTTCGACTCTCCGTCGCAGCACCGGATCGGCTCGGCGGCCGACGGCCGAACGAGCGGGGCAAGACGCTGGCCAGCGCGGTCAGCCTGCGAGGATCCACACGCAGGCCTCGGCGCCTCGCCCCTGGCATTCGTGGTGCTGGACGTCCAGCGGCTGGCCGGTGTAGAGCGAGGCGAGTTCCTCGATCACGCGGTCGTAGAGCACGCACGCGATCCCGCGGTGCTCGAGCGCGGCGGGGAGTCCGCCTGTGATGTGGACCTCGATCGGTTGGCCACGCACGCTCAGCGCCTCGGCGCCGGTGAGGCGCAGCATCCGCCGCCGCAGGGCGCGACGGAGGAGGGCGTTGCGCGCGGTGCGTGGCAGGAGGCGGAGCGCGCCCGGTGCGCCGGTCGAGAACAGCTCGCGCCCGATCATGGTGCCCGCCGCCCGCAGGATCGCCTCCGCGTCCGGCCGGCGCAGCACCAGTCGGAAGAGGTCGGCGACCTCGGTCAGCGGCACGGCGCGGCGGCCGTTCGCCCGGTAGCGCCGGATCTGCGAGTCAATGACATCCGTGAGACCGAGCCGGCGAGGCATGCTCACGGTGAGGTCTTCGTCCTCGAGCACCTCGCTGGGTCGGTCGTGCGCCCGGACGGACTCGAGCAGCGCCAGCGGCACCGCGGGCGCGATCGTCGCCTCGGGCCTGGGTACGAGCGTCAGGTCAGCCGGGGCCGTACTCGCCCCGGAAGGTGATGGGCTCATGGCGAACAATCTGCGGGGCGCCGGGTGTCTCTGGCAATGGAGCGCCGACCCGGCGAGTGTGGTGGGAATGCAACGGCGGAGCCACCCTGCCCCCGGCCTCCGCCCCGCGTCGGAACCGCGGGCGGCCAGCTCTCCATGCCACGCCGCCCGGGCAAGGGCGCCCCGGCCGCGCCGCTCCCCACCGCGGGACTGACCCCGCCCCACCGCACCACCTCCCGCCCCGGCCCTTCCGCCACCACGCCGCCGCCCGGGCGGCGCCGGCGCGTCGCGGCACGCCCCCGCCCCGGCCCTTCCGCCTCCGCACCGCCCACCCGGCGGGGCCACGCCCGGGCGCCCCGCCACCCGCGTTGGCCGGCCCGACCGCTCCGCCGCCCGGGTGGGGCGCGGGTCCGGATCGGTGACCGCAGTCCGTTGGCGTGCACGTCGGCGCGGAGCGAGAACGTCACGCTCGCGCGAAGCAGGGACGTCGGCCCGTATCCTGCATCCCATCGGCGCCGCCTGCCTCAGGCCCGATCCAGGCGTCAACAAAAGGAGACGGTTATGGTGGACGAGAGCTGCGTCTTCTGCCGGATCATCGGCGGCGAGGAGACCGTGAGCATCGTGCACGAGGACGACCGCGCGATCGCGTTCATGGACATCCAGCCGGTGAGCCCGGGCCACACCCTCGTGGTCTCTCGCGACCACTACCCGACGCTGTTCGAGATGCCGGACGACCTCGCCGCCCACTGTCTCCAGGTCGCAAAGCGCATCGCGCCCGGGATCCGCCGCGCCACCGGCGCCGACGCCATCAACGTCTTCAGCGCCAACGGCCGCGCCGGGGGGCAGGACGTCCTCCACTTCCACATCCATCTCATCCCCGTCCGGGAAGGCGAGGAGTTCGCGCTCCAGCTCCCGCCGGCGGATGCGCCGATCCCCTCACGCTCCGAGCTGGACGTCATGGCCGCGCGCATCAGCCGCGCGATCCAGGACGGCAGCTCCGGGAACGGCCCGTAGCGCGGCCGGCACGGTCGGCACGGATGCGTGTTGGCGCAGGCAGCCCCGCCAGCCCCGGCGGCCGCGTCCAGGCGGGTCTGGCGGGAGCGACCGGCGCGGCGCCGCCTTCGTGAACCGGAGACGACGCGTGGGCGAGGGCGGCGGTGTGAGCCCCCACCCGCCGTTGCGCCCCCGTCGTGACGGGCCTGGCGAGGCCGCCGGGCGGGGTCCATGGCCGTCGTCGCCGTGGCGCCCGGGCCCCCGTGGGCGCTCAGGCCGTCCGGCGAGTCCCGGCCATCGACGCCCTGGCGCCCGCGCTCTCGCGAGTCTAGCTTTCGCTCCATGCGCAGGTATCCGCCGTACGATCCGCCGGAATACGTCGCGTGGAAACCGGATCCCGCCCTGGTCGCCGAGTACCGCGACCGCGTGCGTGCGGACGCCGAGCGCCGCGCGGTCATCGAACGCCTCGACGAAGACGCCCTGCTCGCGCTGTACGCGGGCATGGTGCGCAACCGCCTGCACGACATCACGTTGAAGCGTTGGGTGCGGCAGGGCGTGATCTCGAAGGCGTGGCTGGGTACCGGCGAGGAAGCGGCGACCATCGGCGCGGTCCATGCGCTGGACCGGACGCGCGACGTCGTCGCTCCGATGATCCGCAACGCGGGCGCGTGCCACGAGATGGGGATGCCGGTCGAGGACATGCTGCGCGGCTACCTCGGCACGGCGGATGGCCCCAACGGCGGGCGCGACCTCCACATCGGCGATCTGAGCCGCGGGGTGCTGCAGCCCATCTCGCACGTCGGCGAGATGGTGCCGGTGATGGCCGGCGTCGCGCTCGCGTTCCGGAAGCGCGGCGAGCGGCGCGTCGCGCTGACCTGGGTCGGCGACGGATCCACCAAGACCGGCGCGTTCCACGAGGGGATCAACTTCGCCGCGGTGCAGCGCGTGCCCGCCATCTTCATCATCCAGAACAACCAGGTGGCGCTCGGCACACGGCTCGACCAGCACCAGGTCGGCGGCTTCGAGGCGTGGCCGCAGATGTACGGCGTCGTGGGCGCGTTCGCGGACGGCAACAACGTGCTCGACGTCTACGCGGCGACCCGCCTCGCCGCGGACCGCGCGCGCGCCGGCGGCGGACCGACGCTGCTCGTCGTCGAGACGTTCCGCATGGGCGGCCACGCCACGCACGACGAAGCGGAGGCGCGCGCCACGTTCGACCCCGCGCTGTTCGAGTACTGGGGCCGCCGCGACCCGATCGGGCTGTACGAGGAGTACCTGGTGGGCGAGGGCATCCCGCGCGAGCGGCTCGAAGCCATCGAGGCCGAGGTGACCGCCGAGGTCGAGCGCGCCGCCGAGCGTGCGCTCGCATCCCGCGAGACCGCCCCCCCCGCCCCCGAGAGCGCTGAGTACGAGGGCGTGAGCGCCGGCGTCCGCCAGCCGGGTCTCGCCTGGCGCCTCGGGTCACGACCCGGCCGCCGGTAATCCGCCTCCGCACAACCCTCCGTCCTTGGTCCGGGCCGGCCTCTCGCCCCCGGCCGCCTTCCGGGCCCGGGTGTGCGATCGCCGAGCGCTGCGTACGTCCATCGTCGCGAAGCCGAGCGGCGGTGCGATGGAAGTTCACCGCGTCGGGAACGGCCAACTTCCAAGGCTCGCGGCCTGCCCGGCGACGAAGGGGGGCCTTTGCCGCGTGTGGCGCGGCTGATCGCCATGGTGCCGGCTCCGCGAGGCGACGAGGTGGGAACTTTGCCGCGTACCCGCTGCGGTTCGCGGCCCGCAGGCAGTCGCGTCCGGGCAGACGGTCGCATCCGGGTCGAGGGGCGGGCGCCCACGGCCCGGGGGAACCGGCCGTGGTACGCTTCTTCCCGCACTGGGCCAGGTGGTCCTGTTGGCGGTGCGGAGGCCCATGGGCGGAAGCGACTTCCCTGTCGGGGTCGAGGAAGAGTACCAAGTCGTGGATCCCGAGACCGGTGCGCTGAGGGGCCGTGCGCCGGCGCTGCTGCTGGCGGCAGGCGGGCTGGCGAAGGCGGAGTTCCAGCGCACGATCGTGGAGGTGGCGGGCCCGGTGTGCGCGACTGCGGCGGAGGCGGGGCAGCGGGCGGCGGAAGGTCGCGCGGCGCTGGCCCGCATCGCGGAGGCGCAGGGGGTGACCATCGCCGCGGCGGGCCTGCACCCCGTGGGCGCCTACCCGACGTCGCAGGTGACGGACGAGCCGCGGTACCGGGAGCTGGCGCGGACCGGCGGTCCGCAGATGCGCGACCTCCACATCTTCGGCATGCACATCCACGTGGGCGTGCCGGATCTCGAGACCGCCGTCCGCGCCATGGCCGGCGCAACGCCGTACACGCCGCACCTGCTCGCCCTGTGTGCCAGCTCGCCGTTCTACCGCAGCGAGGACACGGGCTTCGCCAGCTACCGCACGATCATCCGCGACACGTTCCCCGAGGTCGGGCAGGCACCGCCGATGAGCGGAGCGGCGGAGTACCGGAAGCTCGTGCGGCTGCTCGCGGGCAAGGAGTGCGACGAGCGGGAGCGGTGCCCCATCTCGTGGGACATCCGCCCCAGTTCGCGCTACCCGACGCTCGAGTTCCGCTTTTTCGACGTCTGCCCGTGGGTCGAGGACGTGGCGGTGCTGGCCGCGTTCGCGCGGGCGCTGACCGCGATGTACGGCGACCGTCCGCCGCCGCAGCGATCGGGCACCGAGCTGCAGCTCATGCGCGAGAACCGCTGGCGCGCCGCACGCTACGGGCTGGAGGCGCGCTTCTTCCGGCTGGACCCGGTCACGGGCGAGCAGCGTCCGGCCCGGGACCAGATCCGCGCCCTTGCCGAACGGCTGCTGCCGCTGGCCGAGCGGCTCGGCGATGAAGCTGCGCTGGCGGGCGTCGAGCGCATCCTGCAACGGGGCAACGCGGCCGCGGCGATGCGCGCCGTGCTCCGGCGCGAGGGCTCGTTCCCGGCGGTGACGCGCTGGGTGGCGGAGCAGACGGTGGGGAGCGCCAGGGCGGCGGTGGAGCGCCGCCTCCGTGCCGCCTGAGGCCGGGCCTCAGAGCCCGCACTCCTCCGCGATCCGCATGAAGTGCGTCAGGATCCGGTGGGTCAGCCCCCAGATCACGTGTTCGCCGTAGCGCAGCGATGGGAAGGCGCGGCGCTCGCCGCTTTCCAGCTCGATCAGGATCTCGCTGACGGCTCCTGGGTCGCGCAGCGCGTCGAGGGGGACCCAGAGCGCGGCCTCGACCTCGCGTGGGTCGGGCACGGCGGTCGTGTCCGGCGCGACGCCGAGGACGAACGGCGCGATGATGATGGGCGGCAGCCGTGGGTTGGTGGGCTCGACTTCATCCAGGGCTCCGAGCAGCCGGCCGATCCGCGCCAGGGGGACGGCGGTCTCCTCTGCGGTCTCCCGCATGGCGGTGGCGAGCAGATCCTCGTCCTCGGGGTGACGGCGGCCGCCGGGGAGCGCAATGTGGCCGGACCACGGATCCGACTCGTGTTCGGCACGCTTGATGAGGAGCAGCTCGAGCGACTCCCTGGGTCGCAGGACGAGCGCGACGGCGGCCTCGATGGTGTGCGGGGTGCGAGGGACGCGCGCCGCGGGGCGTCGCTCCAGCGCGCCGCGGAGCAGCGCCAGACGGGGGTCGTCGACTACCATACGCGTAGACTACCCCCGAGTCGGGGCCACGGCAACGCCGGGGCTGCGTGGGAGCATCCAAACGTCCGGCGTGTACCATCGGTATGACCCGTAGGAACGGAACGAGAGGGGAGCGCCGCCGCGCCAGGATCCTGAGGCGGGACGCGTACCGTTGCGTCTACTGCGGCGTCGTGCTGCCCGCCGAGGAGCTCACGCTGGATCACGTGCAGCCGAAGGTGAAGGGCGGCGATGATTCGGACGGCAACGTCGTCGCCTGCTGCCGGAGCTGCAACACCCGGAAGGGCGGGCGCGCCGCGTGGGAGTTCCTGGCGCGGCGGCCCGTGCAGCGCGAGAACTTCCTGCGGTTCGCCACCGCGGTCTGGCCGCGGCTGCGTCAGGCGGTGATCGACGCGGCGAAGTAGCCCGCCGGCGCCCGTTGCGTCCCGCGGGGCTCGCTGCGAGATTCGAGGGCGAGCGCCACGCGCGGTCCACTCCGCAGCGCCCCTCTTGCGCGGTTCGTTCCTCCGTTCCGGCCCTCCGGCCGCCCGGTTTGGTCGTTTCGATGAAGCGTCGTCGTGCTCCCGCGCTCCTGCTGCTGCTGGCCCTGCTGGGGTCTGCGGTCGCGTCGTGCGGCAGCAGCGGCCGCTCGGCGCTCCGGCCGGACGTGCAGCGGGAGCTGGCGCAAGGCCGTGACTACGCGCACCACCTCATTGCAGCGGGCCGCGACGGCACGTTGACGGACCAGGAGGTGATCGCTCTCGGCTACCTCGAGCGGCTCCGCCTGGGCCTGGGCAGCCCGTTCCGGCTGATCGACTACGCGCTGCACGATCCCCGACTGGACGCCTCCACGCGGACCCGGCTCGGCTGGGCCTTGCTCGCGCGCACCCTCGATGGCGCCACCTACGAGGTGGATGCGTCCACCCTCGACCGGGCGGGCGCGGCCTGGCCCGGCCTGCGGGCGCGGGTGGGCCCGCACCATCTCGAGCTGATCACGAGCGCGGTGAGCGAGGCGCGGGATCCCCGCAGCGGCGAGCTGGCCGTGCGGCTCGCTTACCTGCTCGCCCAGGCGGAAGGCAGTGTGAGCCGCCAGGCGCCGGAGCTCGCGGCCCAGGTCGCTGCATTGGTGCGGGACCGCGAGCTCGCCCGCGCGGACGCGCTGCGGCTGCTGCTCGCGGCGCAGGCCGCGGACGCCGACCCGCTCGAGCTGATCCCTGCGTGGCGCGCCGGCCGCCGTTTCCAGGTCGAACGCCCGCCGCTCGAGCCGCTGCCTGCCCGGGAGGAGGAGAAGGCAGCCGAGCTGGCCCCCCGCCTGGCCGCTGGCTTGCGGGCCCTCGGCCCCCGACTCGCGGACGCGTCGCCCCGGCCGGCATCGCCGCCGGCGTCCCTGCTGGCGCGGCCCGCCGCGCAGCGTCTCGCCGAGCTGGCGGACTCGCTGAACGCGCCACCCCAGACGCCCGTCGTGCTCGCGGTGGACGTGCGGCGCCGCGAGCTGCTGGACGTGCCCGGGCTCACGCCGGCGGCCACCGGCGCGCGCGAGCGCTTCTTCAAGAACGCGCGCAACGAAGAACGGTTCGCCGCCGAGTACGCGTTGCTCCTCGCCGACGACCCGACCGCCGCGCCGACGCTCTCGCGGAGCGCGCTGGCCGCCGCCGTCGCGTTGCGTGCGTATGCGCAGGAGGAGGTGTGGTTCCCGGGCTTCGGCGGGCCGACCACCCGCGAGCTGGAGGAGCGCTTCGGCCTCGCCGCGGTGCGGTTCGACCCCGATGTGCCCTCGTCGTGGCGGCCGTACTTCCGCCGTATGCTGGCCCAGTCGCTGGCCGACCTCCAGCGCGTGCTGCCCGCCCTGGACACGCGGGGCCTGCGCGTCCACTTCGGCAAGAGCCCGGGGCGGGACGCCACGCTCGCGCTCCACGACCCCTCGCGCCGCACCGTCTACCTGCCGCCCGCGACCGGGGCCGGCACCCTCGCGCACGAGATCGCGCACGACCTGGACTGGCAGGCCGCGCTCAAGCGCTACCGCGTCCGCGGCGACTACGCCACGGACCGCGCCACGCGCCGTCGCACCGACCGCCTCGCCGCGTCCGTGCAGGGCCTCAGCCGCGCCACGCTGCTCGCGCCCGAGCCCGGCGACCCCACGCCGCCGCTGCACGCGCGCCGGCCCGCGGAGGTCTTCGCGCGCAGCATCGACTGGTTCGTCGTCGTCTCCCTCGCCCGGGAGGGACGCATCAACGGCTATCTCTCCTCGGTACAGGACGACGTCATCACGGGCTACGGCACCGTGACGCCGCCGGACGTGACCGGCACCGCCGGCGCGGCGCTCATCGCGATCCTCGACGAGGTCGCGCCCGTGCACCCCGAGACGCGCGAGCGATACCTGCACGCGTACGGCCCCGCACGCGCGCCGACGGCGTACGACCTCGTGCGTCGGGTCCTCGAGGCGATCCCCCCCGACGAGCCGGTCGGGAGCACCACCCTCGCCAGCGCCGAGCAGCGCCGGGGGCCGTTCGTCCCCGATGCGTTCGAAGAGGATCCCATCCGCCTCGACGCGCTGGCCGCCAGCGAGCGGAAGTTCGCCGCCATCGAGGCCTCGCGGGACACCGCGTTCGCCGCGATCGACGCGTGGGTGTGCGGTGCGCCCGCCGCCGCCTACGACCGCGCGCTCGAGGCCGCGCGGCGCCGCCTCGTCGCCAGGGCCGCGGCTGCGGCCGGCCGGGGCATCGCCCTCGAGTCCGCCGCGCTGCTGGCGGGTGAGGATGGGAGACGCCGCGTCGCACGCCAGTTCTTCGGCGCGCCGTGGCCCTCCGCGGACGTGGACTCCACCACCAGCGCGCTGCTGGACCGACTCGTCGAGCGCGCCAGCGAGCTCGGCGCCGCACGCGTCGACGACGGCGGCGGCCGGTTCGACCTGCACGCCCCTCCCGTCTACTGCGCGCTGGGGCCCCTGGCCATGCGGTGATGACGGTGGAGGCGGAGCGGGACCGGTCCCGGTGATGATGGGGAGGGCACGGCGCGACCCGCCCCGTGGGCAGGAGCGGAACCGCGCAGCGCCGGAGAGGAGGGCCCTCGGTCAGTGCGGCGCACCCAGCAGCGGCTCCAGGCGCTCGGCCAGCACCTGCTCTTCCAGCCGCGCGCCGATCCGCTGGGCCAGGTCCAGACCGAGCCGATACGCACGCTCCGCCATCCGGACATCCCGCTGCCGCAGGCGGATGTCGCCGAACAGCCGCAGGCACTCCACTCGCCGCCAATGGTTCCCCGCGACCGTGAAGTAGCCGAGGGCGGTCGAGGCGAGGTCTTCGGCGCGGCGGAAGTCCTGGATGAGGAGGCGGCACTCGGCGGCGTTGAAGGTCGCCATCGCCACCAGTTCCAGGTCGTCCACCCGTTGCGCCAGGAGCAGCGCCTCGTCGAGGTGGGACATCGCCCGGTCGGTCTCCCCGTTCATCATCGCGGCCCGGCCCCGGTTCGTGAGCGCGGCCGCCACGCCCCGCCGGACGCCGGCGCGCTCGAAGCACTCCTGCGCCTGCTCGAAGAGGGTTTCCGCCGCTGTGAAGTCCTCCTGGCTCGCGTTGGTGACTCCCAGGTTAAGGAGGGCGAGCCCGCGGATGCTGGCCGTCTGGGTGAGAGCCAGGACCTCAAGGAAAACGGACCTGGCCCGCTGGAGATCGCCCCGCACGAGCCAGACTGCACCTTGCGAAACGAGGGCGTCGGTAAAAAGGTCGGTGAGGCCGAAACTTTGTGCGAGGTATGCGCTTTCGCGTGCGCGTTCGAGGGCGGCGTCCCACTCGCACCGCGACCGCAAAACATCTGATTCACGGCGCAGGGCCTCGGCCCGGACGGCAGGCTCAGATGCCGTTGCAGCAGTGCGGTAGCACTCCAGTGCCCGATCGTATAACGCCAGACGTTCCAGCAAGACGCCCTGAGCGAGGAGCTCGACTCCGGAGTGACCGTCTTCCGGCATACACATTGCCGCCCCTGATTCGTCGCAGGAGGAATCCCCTGAGACCCTCTCAACGTGCCCCAAGCTAAGGAGGAACCGTGAGCCGCTCAAGGGACTTGATGACGAGCCTGATGGTGGCGGCGGGGGTCACTGCGTTCGTTCTGGTGGGCTGCCAGGACGAGCGGGAGAACGCATCGCCGGTGGAGCCCGTCCAGGCCGACCTGGCGGTCAGTCCCCAGGCGCTCCTGGCGAGGCGCCTGGCCTGTCCGAGCGGGGAGGAGCGGTCCGTGCGCGCCGAGATCGGACCCAACGGCGGCACGGTGGCGCTCGGCGGCCATGCCGTGTTCTTCCCGCCGGGTGCGGTCCGCGAGCCGGTTCAGGTGACGCTCTCGGTGCCGGCGTCCCCGCACGTCGAGCTGGACGTCCGGGTGAACGGCCGGGAACACTACCGCCTCGCGCGGCCGGTCCTCGTGACCATGAGCTACGATCGCTGCGGCGTCCTCTTCCCGGCCGGCGGTCGAAAGACGGTCTGGTACTACGATCGCTCCACCGAACGGCTGCTCGAGGAGATGCCGACTCTGGACAACCCGGCAACGCGGTCCGTCAGCTTCGTGACGAACCACTTCTCGGGGTGGGTGATCATCACGGGGTGACATCGGCCGGGCTGGCGGGAGGGCCCCGGGCGGCGCCAAGGCCGCCCGGGGCTCGTTCGTCTGGCCCGGCAGGAGCACGCCGCGGTGCCCGGTCAGAGGCGAACGAGGGGATGGAGCACCGTCGCCCCGCCTCCCTTCACACGCCGGGGACGCCCGGTCCCCAGATCACCTTGTGGAGCTGCACCTGGAAGCGGACCGGCAGCCGGTCCTCGAGGATCCAGCCGGCAAGGTCCTTGAAGTCGATGGCGTCCCACACGGGCGAGAACAGGACCGCGCGCAGCGTGCCTCGCTCCACCCGCTCTGCGAGCCCGCGCTCACGGACCACGTCGCGCGCCCACTCGTAGTCCGTGCGGTCCTTGATCACGAACTTGACCTCGTCGCGCTCGGTGAGGTGGTCGAGGTTGGACCACAGGTTCCTGGCCGCCTCGCCCGAGCCCGGGCACTTGAGGTCCATGATCTTGTGGGCGCGCGGGTCGAGGGGCGAGACGTCCACGGCGCCGGAGGTCTCCACCAGCACGGTGTAGCCGCGATCGAGGAGCAGCTCGGCGAGGCGGAAGGCGTTGCGGTGGATGAGCGGCTCGCCGCCGGTGATCTCGACGAGGGGCGTGCCGAACTCGGCGACGCGGTCGAGGATCTGCTCGAGCGTCATGCGCTCGCCGCCGTAGAACGCGTACTCGGTGTCGCACCAGACGCAGCGCAGCGGGCAGCCGGTCAGCCGCACGAAGGTGCAGGGCAGCCCCGCCCAGGTGCTCTCGCCCTGGATCGAGTGGAAGATCTCCGTGATGCGGAGGAGATCGGCGGCAGGTGTCTTCACGCTCATTGAAGGATCAAACCCCCGGCGATCGGCGACGTTCCCGGGCGAGCACCGCGGCGTGGGCGACGCCCGGTGCCGACTCCGGACACGCTGGCCCGGCGCGGCCGGGCGCCCGCCCCCGTCCCCGCCCCTTTCCCGGACGCACGACGCCGTGCGCCATCCGCCCCTACTCCCTCCCGTTCCGTCCGGGGAGCATCTCGCGCAGGACCGAGTTGGCAATGAAGAACACGTTGGCGGGGCGTTCGGCGAGGCGGCGCATGAGGTAGGGGTACCAGGCGTCGCCGAACGGGACGTAGATGCGGACTTTGTAGCCGTCGGCGACGAGGCGCTGCTGGATGTCCCGCCGTACGCCGTAGAGCATCTGGAACTCGAACGCGGTGTTCGGGATCGAGGCCTCGCGGGCGAACTCGCGGGTGGCGCGGATCATCGCCTCGTCGTGCGTGGCGATGGCGGGGTAGCGGCCTTCCCGGAGCAGCAGGCGCATGAGGCGGACGAAGTTCCGGTCCACGTCCCGCTTGTCCGGGAACGCGACGCTGGGCGGCTCGTTGTACGCGCCCTTGCACAGGCGTACGCGCGCCCCGAGGGCGTTGAGCATCCGCACGTCCTGCTCGCTCCGGCGCAAGTAAGCCTGGATGACGACGCCGGCGTTGCGGTAGCCCTCGTCCCAGATGCGGCGGAAGAAGTCCAGCGTGCGCTGGGTGTAGGCGCTGGACTCCATGTCGAAGCGGACGAAGGTGTCGAGCTCCCGGGCCCGGTCGAGCACGCGGCCGACGTTCTCGCGCAGGAACGCGTCGTCAATGTCCTGCCCCATCTGCGTGAGCTTGAGCGACACGTTGGCGTCGAGCCGCTCGGCGGCGATGCGGTCCAGGAGCTGGACGTAGACGTCGGCGGCGGCGCGGGCCTCGTCGCGGTTGCGAACGGACTCGCCGAGGTAGTCGATGGTCACGGCCATACCTGCGCGGTTGAGCGCGCGGGCGGCCTCCACCGCATCGTCGAGGGACTCGCCCGCGACGAAGCGCCGTGCGGCGCTCCGGGCCAACGGGACCTCCTGGGCGATGCGGCGGAACAGGCTGCTTTCACTGAGGAAGAGGAGAGCTTCGCGGAGCACGGTGTTCATTCCTCGACCTCGCTGCGACGCGCGATGGTGGCGTCCAGCTCGGCTTTGATTTCGTACAGTGTGAGCGCGAGGGCGGCGTCGCGGGCCTCGGCCTCGGTGCGTCCGCGGGCGACGTCGCCCGACTCGATGTGGCCGATGATGCCCTGCCCGGTGGAGGACCAGCGAAGGAAGAGGAAGTAGGCGGCGAAGGGGAAGTCGGGGTCGCCGGTCTCGTCCACGGCGACGTCTACGGAGTACGGCTGGCCGTCGCAGCCCTCGAAGGCGGGCGGCCGGCCGTGCTCGCGTAGGTAGCCGCCGAGGGTGACGTCCGGGACGTCCGGGGTGTCGTCGGCGGCCGGATCGCGTACGTCGCTGGCTGGGCGCTCCTCTGCCATGGCGAGAGGAAGCTAATCGCGGCGGGACGCCGTGGACAAGCGGTTGCCGAGCCGCGCGGGGCGCGGGCCCAGGGTGGCGGGCGCCGCGGCGTACGGGTATGCTGTCGACCGGCGGCCAGATCAAGGAGGTGCGAGATGCGAGCGGCTGTGTTCCACGAGCTCGGCGGGCCGGAGGTGCTGCGGATCGAGGACGTGCCGCGGCCGGAGCCCGGGCCGGGGGAGGTGCTGGTGCGGGTGAAGGCGGTGGCGCTGAACCACCTGGACCTGTGGGTGCGGCGAGGCATGCCGAAGCCCACGCGGCTCCCGCACGTCGGCGGCTCGGACATCGCCGGGGTGGTGGAGGCGCTCGGTCCGGGCGTCGAGGGCGTGGAGCCCGGCACCCGCGTCGTCATCAACCCGTCCCTCTGGTGCGGGCAGTGCGAATGGTGCCGGCGGGGCGAGGAGAGCCTGTGCGTGGAGTACCGCATCCTGGGCGAGCACACGTGGGGCGGGATGGCCGAGTACGTCGCCGTGCCGGCGAGGAACCTGTTCCCGATCCCGGACAGCGTGGACTTCCCCGCCGCGGCCGCCGCGCCGCTGGTCTTCCTCACCGCATGGCGCGGCCTGACGACCCGGGCGCGGCTGGCCGCCGGTGAGAGCGTCCTGATCACGGGCGCGTCCGGCGGCGTCGCGACGGCGGCGGTCCAGATCGCCAAGCTGCTCGGCGCGCGCGTGTACGCGGTCACGACGACGGAGAACGTCGAGCGCGTGCGCGAGCTCGGAGCCGACGTCGTCTACGACCGCACGGCGGTGGACTTCTCCCGCGAGGTGTGGAACGACACGGGCAAGCGCGGCGTGGACGTCGTCTTCGATTCCGTGGGCAAGGCGATCTGGGAGCAGAACCTCCGCGCCCTCGCCCGCGGCGGACGGCTGGTGACCTACGGCGCGACGACGGGCCCCGTCGGCGAGACGAACGTTCCGCTGGTGTTCTGGAAGCAGCTCGCGATCCTCGGCACGACCATGTCCAACCGTCGGGAGTTCGAGGAGGTGATGGGCCTGGTCTTCTCCGGACGCCTGCGGCCGGTGGTGGACGTGGTGTGGCCGCTGGAGCGCGCGGCCGACGCGCACCGGCGGCTCGAGCAGGGGGAGCAGTTCGGCAAGGTGGTGCTGACGGTCTGAGCGCGGCGGGGCCGGGCGCGGATCGGGCCAGCGCGGCCCGCCAGCCGTCGGCCTGGAACGAAACCTGCCCTTGAGTGGGGCGAACGGCCGTATCCTGCCCGAGGAGGGAACATGGACGTCCTGCTCGTGATCGGCATCATCCTCATCCTGCTGGCGCTGCTGGGGTTCACGGGCGTGTGGTCGGCGCTCCGGACGGCGGCCTGGCTGATCCTGGTCATCGGCCTGGTGGTCCTGGTCCTGTCCTGGATCTTCTGAGGGTGATGGGCCAGGTCGGACGCATACCTCCGTTCTGGCCCACCTGACACGGCCGGCAGTAGCCGGAGGGGGAGTTGGCGGAGCAGCCGGAAGGCGGAGCGACGGAGCTCCAGGGCGTGCCGGGGCGGCCCGGGGTGGACGTGTGGCCTCGCCTCGCGTCCGACGTGCTGGGCGACTTCGAGATCTTCCGCGTGCGCAGGGACCGGGTGCGCTCGCCGCGCACGGGCGCGGTGTTGGAGCGGCACGTGCTCGAGGTGCCGGACTGGGTGAACGTCGTGCCGGTGACGCGGGACGGCCGCATCGTGCTGGTCGAGCAGTTCCGCCACGGCACGCGCGCGGTGACGATCGAGCTCCCCGCCGGCATCGTCGAGCCGGGCGAGGACCCGTGCGTGGCGGGGCTGCGCGAGCTCGAGGAGGAGACGGGCTATCGCGCGGCGGCGGGTCGTCTCCTCGGCTTCGTCGAACCGAACCCCGCGCTCCAGGACAACCGGTCCGCGGTGGTGCTCGCGGAGGGCTGTGTGCCGGACGGCCGGGCGGCGCCGGACGAGGGGGAGGACGTGCGGGTGCGCGTGGTGGAGCCGGCGACGGTGCGGGAACTGATCGCGCGCGGCGTCATCCGGCACGCCATCACGATCGCGGCGTGGTACCGGTACGAACTGTGGGCGGCAGGGCTGGGTTGAGGAGGGGCGACGCGGCGGTCGTTCAGCCCTCGGCCGGCGCGCCGTTGCCGGGCGGGGGCGGTTCGCCGTCGCCCCCCTTGCGGCGCCAGCGGTTCGCGTCCCGGACGCGGTACTTCTCGAGCACGCGCTCGAACGCGGCCTCGAGGTCGATGCCCTGTTCGTTGGCGATGGCGATGAGCACGAACAGGATGTCCGCCAGCTCCAGGGCGAGGTCCTGCTCCGGCTCGCCGGGCTTCTTGGGTTTGTGGCCGTAGCGGTGGTTCAGCTCGCGCGCCAGCTCGCCCACCTCCTCCACGAGCCGGGCGAGGTTGGAGAGCGGCGGCCAGTATCCCTCCTCGAACTGACCGATCCAGGCGTCCACCGCCTGCTGCGCTTCGCGGATCCTCACACGCCGCTCCAGCGCTCGAGCGTCGCGACCACGCTGTCCACTCCCTCCTCCGTTTCGTAGGGAACCGGCGAGGCGCATGCGCCGCGGTCGCCGGGCCGGGGCGATCCCTCCGTGCGGGGGCGGCAAGCTACGGCTTGGTGCGGTGGGGCAGCAAGGAGGGAAAGGGCGTGGAGGAGCGGAGGCCGCGGCGCAACGGCCGCCTCTCGGAGGGGGCATGGGGGGCGGGAGGGGGGTCTGCGCCCTCCCACCGGGCCGGGGGCGCTGTTAGCTTCCAGCCGGTCATGGGAACACTGCTCTTGTCCCTCGTCCCCTGGGCGCTGTTCGTGCTGTGGACGCCCGCGCTGCTGCGCCAGCGGCCGCGGATCGCCGCGTACGCGCCGCCGGCCGAGGATGCGGCGCCGTTGGTCTCGATCATCGTGCCCGCGCGCAACGAGGCGCACAACATCGCGCAATGCGTCTCGACGCTGCTGGACAGCGCGTACGCGCGGCGGGAGATCATCGTCGTGGACGACGGCAGCGTGGACGGCACGGGCGACATTGCCCGCGCCCTCGCCGAGCGCAGCGACGGCGCGGTGCAGGTGATCGACGGCGCGCCGCTGCCCGAGGGCTGGTTCGGCAAGCCGTGGGCGTGCTGGCAGGGCTACCGCGCATCGCGCGGCGAGGTGCTGCTGTTCGTGGACGCGGACACGAGGCAGGAGCCGGAGCTGATCGGACACGCCGTCGGCGCGCTCGAAGCGGAACGCGCCGACCTCGTCACGGTGTTGCCGCGGCAGCGGCTCCGCTCGTTCTGGGAGCGTGCGGTGATGCCGCAGCTCCTGCTCGCCATCATGATGCGCTACCCGAGCGCGGGGTGGGTGAACCGGTCGCGGCGGCCGCGGGACGTGATCGCGAACGGCCAGTTCATCATGGTGCGGCGGAGCGCGTACGAGGAGGTGGGCGGGCACGAGGCGGTGCGCCACGAGGTGGCGGAGGACCTGCGGCTGGCGCAGCACTTCGTCGCCCAGGGGAAGAAGCTGTTCCTGGCCCACGCGAGCGAGCTCATGGAGACGCGCATGTACCGCTCGCTCGGCGAGATCGTCGAGGGCTGGACCAAGAACCTCGCCCTCGGCGGCCGGCACGTGGTGGAGCCGTGGCTGGCGCCGCTGGCGCCGTGGCTCGCCGCCGCGGCGCTACTGCTGTTCTGGTGCGCGCCGCCGCTCGTGCTGGCGGCGTGGCCGCCGGGGTTCGTGAGCGGCCGCGCCGGCGTGTGGGCCGGCGGGGCGACGGCGCTCTCGCTCCTCGGCTGGGCGATGGCGTATGCCGGCCTCCGGGTGCGGCCGACGAATGCGCCGCTCTACCCCCTCGGCGCCGCGATCGCCGCGTGGATCTTCGTCCGCAGCGCGCTGCGTGGCGGGCGGGTGCGCTGGAAGGGGCGGGAGTATCGGGTGGAAGGCGGGTCGGCCGTCGGCCGGTGAGGCGGGCTGCGGGCCGGCGGGGCGGGCGCCGGCCCTCGCGTCCGTGCGCGGGCCGGGCACCGGCGCGCTGCAGGGTGGCCCGGCGTTCGTGCCCGTCCGCCGGACCACCCCGAGATGGTACGCGCGTGGGGCAGCGGTCCGCCGCCGCCCGGATCACTCCGCGAACTCCACCTCCACCCGGTGCGGGATGATCCCGGCCTCGTAGCCGCGGTCCAGGAACAACTGCACCGCTCGCCGGCCGTCCTCGCCGTAGTCCAGCGTGCGCCGGTTGACGTACATGCCGACGAACTCGTCGGTCTGCGCGGCATCCAGCCCGCGGCCGTACGCCTGCGCGTACTCGAGGGCGGGCGCGCGGTGCTCGAGGGCGTACGCAATGGACTCCCGCAGCAGCCTCGAGATGCGCCGGATCAGGTCGGGACCCAGGTCCCGGCGCACGACGTTGCCGCCGAGCGGCAGCGGCAGCCCGCCGGTCTCCCGGGCCCACCACTCGCCCAGGTCCGCGATCAGGTGCAGGCCGTGGTCCGCGTACGTGAGCTGCCCTTCGTGGATGAGGAGGCCGACATCCGCCTTGCCCGCCGCGACGTGCTCCATGATGCGGTCGAACGGCACGACCTCGGTCTGGACGTCCGGCTGGAAGAGCTTGAGCGCGAGGTAGGCGGACGTGCGCTCGCCCGGCACGGCGACACGCCGGCCGCGTAGCTCCTCCGGCGAGAGCGGCTCCCGCGCCACCAGCCGTGGGCCGTAGCCCTCGCCCATGGACGCGCCGTGGGGCAGCAGGACGTAGCGGTCGTGGAGGTAGGCGTACGCGTGGATCGAGACGGCCGTGACCTCCAGCTCGCCGGCGAGGGCACGGCGGTTCAGCGTCTCGATGTCCTGGAGTTCGTGGACGAACTCGAGGTCGCCCGTGTCGATGAGGCCACGGGCGAGCGCGTAGAACATGAAAGCGTCGTCAGAGTCTGGCGAATGGGCGACGCGAATCAGCATGGTCGTTCCGGGCCAGGGCGGGGGCGAGGGCGGGGGAGTGCCGTCCCCGACCCTTCCACCGCCGTGATTCGTGTGCGGGCGGGATGGTAGGCCGGTGCGGCGGGCGTGTCAAACACGGCCGGCGGCGAGCGCTGGACCGTCGAGCGGCGCAGACGGACCGGGACACGGGCCGGCGGCGATCGGTGGGCGGGCAGGGGCCGGGCATCCGGTGCGCCACGCGGGCGGCCCGGACCGGCGTCCGTTCGGGTGGGTACCAGCCATTTCGATGGGACGGAGCGCTTCTGACCTCGCCGCGCGGCTCAAGGCGCGCGCGCTGGAGCTCGGCTTCGACCGCGCAGGCGTCGCGCCCGTGCGGCCGAGCGACCACGCCGCGTTCTACCGCGCCTGGATCGCGGCCGGCCGCCACGGCACGATGGACTACCTGGCGCGGCCGGATGCGGTCGAGCGCCGCCTGGATCCGCAGGCGGCGTGGCCGGAGCTGCGCTCCGCGCTCGTCGTCGCTCAGCACTACGACCCCGGGGAAGACGACGAGGCGGCCGCGGACCCTTCGCGCGCCGTCATCGCCCGCTACGCGCGTGGGCGCGACTACCACAAGGTCATCAAGCCGAAGCTGCTCGCGTTGCTCCGGTGGCTGGAGGACGAAGTGGGCCACGAGCTGCCCGCCGCACGGGCGTACGTGGACACCGGGCCGGTGCTGGAGCGGGAGCTGGCGCAGCGTGCGGGGCTCGGTTGGTTCGGCCGTAACACCATGCTGATCCACCCGCGGCGCGGCTCGTACTTCTTCATCGGCACGCTGCTGCTGGAGTTGGAGCTCGAGCCGGACAAACCGTTCGAGGCGGACCGCTGCGGCACGTGCAGTGCTTGCGTGGCCGCGTGCCCGACGGGCGCGCTGCTCGGCCGGGATGAGAACGGCGCGCCGGTGATCGACGCGACGCGCTGCATCTCCTACCTCACCATCGAGCTGCGTGGGCCGATCCCGCGCGAGCTGCGGCCTCTGATCGGGAACCGGGTGTTCGGGTGCGACATCTGCCAGGAGGTTTGCCCATACAGCCGAAAGTTCTCCAGACCCACCTCAGAGCTGGCGTTTAGCCCGAGAGGGCCGGGCGAGCCTCCACCCGAGGTCGAGCGACTGCCATCCGACGCGTGGCACCCCGGTACGGCCGCACCCTCGCTGGTAGACCTCATGTCCATGGACGAGGCCGCCTGGGAAGCCTTTTCCCGCGGATCGGCTCTCCGCCGCGCGGGGAGAGCGGGTTTCCGGCGAAATGTCGCAGTGGCGTTGGGAAACTGGGGCGATGAGGCAGCGGTCCCGTCGCTGAAGTCGGGGCTATCCGACCCGGACCCGCTCGTCCGGTCGCACTCGGCGTGGGCCCTCGGACGCATCGGGTCGGCGTCCGCCGTGGTTGCGTTGACCAAGGCGCTGTCTACGGAGACGGACCAGGTGGTAATCGAGGAGATCGAGGCCGCATTGGCAGAGGCGTCCACGACCTCGCCCGATAGTCGCGGCGTCCCCGCGAGGTAGAAGACAGCGTGCTTCCTATGCCCGCGTTTGCGTCCGGGAATCTTCTCCACCGCGATGAACACTGCAGCCACCCAATGTCGAAAGAGGAGGGATCTCTCCTTGATCGTGAGCTTGTCCCAACCCGCAGCGATGTTCCGAGTCTCATCGAGAACCTCTTGCATTGCGCTCCACGCGTGGGCAGCATTGGTCTGCTCCCTCTCTGCGGCGGCGAGATTCTGCCGATGCAGGCGGAGTTGAGCCTGCGCCTGCTCGACAGCCTCCTTGAATAGCGCCAAGTCATTACCATCCTTTCCCTCGGCACGGGCTTCGTTCAACGACTGAACCCGGATCCTGCACGTAGTGCCTGAGGTCTGATATTGACGGTTCTGTGGCCCGCAGACCGCTGCTT
>Ga0065724_100094_pt1 | contig 60131 bp, 57 predicted proteins | sample TheenrcSG05JP960_FD_59111 | JGI IMG/M metagenome (GOLD analysis project Ga0065724, IMG submission 59111) | Thermophilic enriched microbial communities from mini bioreactor at UC Davis - Sample SG0.5JP960 | ecosystem: Engineered > Solid waste > Grass > Composting > Bioreactor | place: USA... | reverse complement strand
CCGTCATCTTCGTAGAGGGTGCCGCCACCTGTGCCGGGGTAGACGTGAAGCTCCAGAAATTCGCAGGGTTCGTCGGTGTGCTGCACCGCTGGACCCAGCGGCAGCACGGTACCGGCCCGAACGAAGACCGGCATTACATCCAGGGGCGCTTCGACAAGGATTTCGTTCGGACCCTCGTAGCAGCGATCGCTCCAGAAGTCGTACCAGCGTCCGGCCGGCAGGTAGACACGACGGGTCCGGGCGCCCGGCTCCAGCACGGGAGCCACCAGCAGGTGCGGTCCCAGCAGAAACGCGTCCTCGATGTCGTGCGTGCGNGGATCGTCGAAGTNGTGCAGCCAGAGCGGGCGNAGCACGGGAAGGCCGGTGCGCAGGTGCTCCGCGAAGCAGGTGTAGAGGTAGGGGAGCAAACGGTAGCGCCACGTCAGGTATTTGCGGGCGATGGCCTCGACTTCTTCGCCGAAACTCCAGGGCTCCTGAGCCGGGGTGCCGTGGGCCGTGTGCGTGCGGAACAGCGGCGAGCAGGCGCCCAGCTGGATCCATCGGGCATAGAGTTCGGGCGTAGGCGTGCCGATGAAGCCGCCGATGTCGCTTCCGGAGAAGGGTTCGCCGCTGAGGCCCAGCGAGAGCATCATGGTGAGCGCCTGGCGCAGGTGCGACCAGTCCGCCACGTTGTCGCCGGTCCAGACGCAGGCGTAACGCTGCACGCCGGCATAGGCCGCCCGGGTGATTACGAAAGGACGTCGATCCGGCGCATGTCGGCGGCAGGCTTCCCAGACCGCGCGGGCCATGAGCAGGCCGTAGACGTTATGGGCTTCGCGGTGCGTGCCGCCCCGGCCTTCGAGCCGGTGCACGATCAGGTCGGGCATGGTGCCGCCTCCGAACACGGAGGGTTCGTTCATATCGCACCAGAAGCCCGCCACGCCCGTCTGAAGGAATTCGCCCACGTAGCGCCCGAACCAGTCCCGCGCCTTCGGGTCGGTGAAGTCCGGGAAGTAACAGCGTCCCGGCCAGACTTCCCCGGCGTACAGATGGCCGTCCGGGTAGCGCACGAACACGTCTTCGGCCAGCCCTTCGTCGTGCAACCGGTAACCCGGGTCCACCTTGACGCCGGGATCGACGATCGTCACCAATCGCACGCCTTCCCGTCGCAGGTCTTCGGCCAGGCGCTTCGGGTCGGGAAAGCGTTCCGGGTCCCAGGTGAAGATCCGGTAGCCGTCCATATAGTGGATGTCGAGGTGCACCACGTCGAGCGGCAGGCCGCGCGCCCGGAACTCGGCCACCAGCGCCCGCACGACGGCCTCCGGGTAGTAGCTCCAGCGGCTCTGGTGGTAGCCCAGTGCCCAGCGGGGAGGCAGCGCAAAGCGTCCGGTCAGCCACGTGTAGCGGCGCAGCACGTCGGCCGGGGTGGGACCGGCCAGAAAGTAATAGACCAGCTCCCCGCCGTCGGCGCCGAAGCTTACATGCTCCGGAGCGCGCCCGCCGAAGTCGAACCAGGAACGGAACGTGTTGTCGAAAAAAATCCCGTACGCTTCAAAGCGCCGATCGGCTGTCGGGCACAGCGCCAGGTAGAAGGGGATCGTTTTGTAGAGGGGATCGTCCCGCGTATCGTAGCCCGAGTCGTCCGTGTTCCAGTTTTCGTAGGCGCGGCCGGTGCGTTCGAGCCGCCCGGTCTTTTCGCCCAGTCCGAAGAAGCGTTCGCCTTCGGTGCAGCGTTTCCAGACGGCAACGCGATTGGCTTCCCACACCGGCCCGAAGCTGTCGGCAGCCAGTGGCGTGCCCGAGGGACCCTCGAAGTGGAGCCGCACCGGATCGCGCTGCACGACCACCCGCCAGGCGCCCAGGGCCAGCACCAGGTGGTCTTCCCCGCGGTGAAGCGTCACCGAAGGTGGGGCGGCTGCAAAACATTCCGGCTGCACCGCATAGGAGAACGGATGGGCAGGGAAAGGCCGTCCGTCCGGGTGCACCCATACCCGAAAGATGCCGTCCGCCAGTACCTGAATGCGCAGGCGAGCCGGGCCGGCCTGCAATTCCAGACCGCTGGCGATGGGCTGACTTGCCGTAAGCGCTCCGAGCGACTCCATGGGCAGCATGTGATTCCGGAAAGACGCCGGCCCCAAGATACAAAAGCTTCGGACAAGCGGCCATGAATCTTTGCCCGCCCCTGGCGGTACACGTCCGCAGACCAACACGAGTCGGTAGGCCACGATGAAGGCAGCAGAACGAGTACGAGCGGTACAGCCGGAGCTGGGACTGGCCCTGGGCGGCGGCGGCATGCGGGGATGGGCCCATATCGGCGTGCTTTCTGTGCTGGAGCGGTACGGATTGCGGCCGGGCGTGGTGGCCGGATGCAGCGCAGGTGCGCTCATCGGCGCCTTCTACGCGTTCGGCTATTCGGTGGAGCAGATGAAGCAGCTCATGCGGGAGCAGCGCACGCGGGCGCTTTTTTCACTCCGCTTCGACGGTCAGGGCCTGATTTCCAACGAACCGCTCCGAGAGTATCTTCGCTACCACCTGCAGGACTGTCGTTTCGAAGACCTTCCGGTGCCTTTCTACGTGGTGGCCACCGATCTGGAAAGCGGCAAGGAGGTGATTTTCAGCCGGGGGCCGGTGGTGGATGCGATCCTGGCCTCTTCGGCCATTCCGGGCATTTTTGCGCCGGTGGAAATCAACGGGCGGCTGCTGGTGGACGGCGGCCTCTGCAACAACGTACCGGTCAGTCCGCTCGTGCACCATGGCGCCCGCTACACGATTGCCGTCCGGCTGCATCGGGAGAGCACGGCGCTGGAGCCCTCGCCGGTCAAGCGCCGCCGCAACGGAGATGACGACGCCGAAGGGCGTCGGATCAGCCTGGGCATGTGGAGCGAGCGCCTGTCGCGCACGTTCCGGCGCAACGGCAGCGAGCGGCAGCCCAACGGCTTCGACGTGCTCGGTCGCGCCATGGAAATTGTCGTCACCCAGCTGGAAGGCTATCGGCTGCAGGCCTGTCGGCCGGACGTGCTGATCACCCCGGAGGTGTCGCACGTGGGCATGTTGAGCCTCTGGGAAGAGAAAGAAGAAATCTTCCAGCGGGGCGTGGCGGCCGCCGAGGCGCATGCCGACGCGCTCGAAGCCATGGCCCGAAAGCTGACGAAGACCACCGCAACGACGGAAACGTCATGACAATGCAGCCTTCCGAGCTTGAAGCGCAGCACGGCATCGTGCTGTTCGACGGGGTGTGCAACCTCTGCAACGGGTTCGTCAACTTCGTGATCGACCGGGATCCGGCCGGTTACTTCAAGTTCGGGGCGCTTCAGTCCGAGGCAGCGCGGCCCTACCTGGAGCGCTTCGGTCTCCGGTCGGACTACATGGACAGCATCGTGCTCATCGAAAACGGCCGGCTCTATCGGGATTCCACGGCGGCGCTTCGCATTCTGCGCCGCCTGAAAGGGCTCTGGCCGCTGCTCTACGGGCTCATCGTGGTGCCGCGGCCGTTGCGCGATGCGGTGTATCGCTGGATTGCCCGGCATCGCTACCGCTGGTTCGGGCGCCGGGAGCAGTGCCGCGTGCCCACGCCTGACCTGCTGGCCCGTTTTCTGGAGTCGCCGCTGCGCGTTTCTGCTGAAACCGAACCAGAACAGAAAAGCCCGGCCACCTGAGGCGACCGGGCTTTCGGTCGAAGGGATGGTGCTCAGTACTGAGGAAGGCTGGGATCGATTTCCTGGCTCCAGGCCAGGATGCCGCCCTTCAGGTTTTTCACGTCGCGGAAGCCCGCCTCGCGCAGCAGCTTCGTGGCGCGAGCCGAGCGCGCCCCCGAGCGGCAGTACACCACGATCTCGCGGTCGCGGTAGGACTCCAGTTCCGAAAGCCGCTCGGGCAGCTCGTCGACCGGTATGAGCAGGTCGTGGCCGATGCTGGCGATCTGAACCTCGTGCGGCTTGCGCACGTCCAGAATGACCGGCCGGTCGCCGCGCTCCAGGCGGGCTTTCAGTTCGTGCACCGTGATTTCGGGCACCTCGCCTTCGGCCGCCTGCTGCGCGGCCGCCTCGCCGTTGCGCGAGGGCAGGCCGCAGAACTGTTCGTAATCGATCAGCTCATGGATCGTGCGGTGCTCGCCGCAGATCGGGCACTCGGGGTTCTTCCGCACCTTGAGCGTGCGGAACTGCATGTGCAGCGCGTCGACCAGCAGCAGTCGGCCGATGAGCGGCGTCCCGATCCCGAGGATCATCTTGATGACCTCGGTGGCCTGGATGGTACCCACCAGACCCGGCAGCACGCCCAGCACGCCCCCTTCGGCGCAGGAGGGAACCAGTCCGGGCGGCGGCGGCTCCGGGTAGAGGCACCGGTAGCACGGCCCGTCGGGCGTGCCGAAGACCGACACCTGGCCCTCGAACCGGAAGATCGAAGCGTAGACGTTGGGCTTGCCGGCCAGGACGCAGGCATCGTTGACCAGATAGCGCGTCGGGAAGTTGTCGGTCCCGTCGGCCACCAGGTCGTATTCTTTGATGATGTCGAGCGCGTTCTCGCTGGTCAGGCGCGTCTTGTAGAGGTCTACCTGCACGTGGGGATTGATGTCGAGGATGCGATCACGCGCCGACTCCAGCTTGGGGCGGCCGACGTCTTTCGTGCCGTGCAACACCTGGCGCTGCAGGTTCGTCTCGTCGACCACATCGAAGTCGACGAGGCCCAGGCGGCCCACACCGGCGGCCGCCAGGTAGAGCGCCAGCGGCGAGCCCAGGCCGCCGGCACCGACCAGCAGCACCGAGGCCGCCTTCAGCTTCTTCTGACCTTCCAGGCCGACTTCGGGCAGGATCAGGTGGCGGTTGTAGCGCCGGAGTTCTTCCGGCGTCAGCGTAATATCGGCAGTGGTCACAGGCATGGCTGGTTTCGCTGATGGTTTAGAGACGTCCACCGGCAACCGATGGCACGATGGAAAGCTCGGCGCCCGGCTTCAGGGGCGTTGCCTCGCGTTGCAGGTAGCGAATGTCTTCGTCGCCCAGATAGATGTTCACGAACGAGCGCAGACGCCCTTCTTCGTTGAACAGATGCGGCTTCAGCCGGGGAAACTGTTCCACCAGGTGCTGCAACGCTTCGCCTACCGTGGCGCCGCTCACCTCGACGGTCTCCTGATTGTTGGTAAAGCCTCGGAGCGGCGTGGGGATCCGGATCGTCACGGTTGCGGTCGTCGTGCTCATGCTGCTTGCTCAGGTTTGATCGACGGAGGTTGTTTCGGGTTCTATTTCGATGGCTTCGGGTTCAAAGCGGGTGCGATCGGGCGACAGGTGCCAGGCGGTCAGTTCGCCGGCCCGGCCCTGATGCACGGCAACGATCACGTAGGTGTAGCCCGGGAAGGTAGCCTCGGCCAGATCGGTGGCCGAAGGGCGGGCGGGATGGTCCGGGTGGGAATGGTAGAACCCCACCACGTCCAGCCCCTGCTGGCGGGCGGCCCGCTCGGCGGCCAGGTAGTCGGACGGAGCGATCGTGTAGCGCCGCTCGCGCTGCTCGGCATGGCGGTTTTCCACCGGATAGAGCGCCAGCACGTGGTTGCCGTCCGGGCCGCTTCTGCCCAGCAGCAACCCGCAGCACTCTTCCGGATAGGTGGCCTCGCCGTGCTTCCGGATCTGATCGAGCAGCGTTGCTTTGATTTTCATGGCGTTTCTTCCCAGAACGGTTCGCTCAGGTAGCGGGCGCCGGTGTCGCACAGGACGGTGACCACGACGCCCCGGTCCAGTTGTTCGGCGATGTGCAGCGCCGCCGCGACGTTGGCGCCGGACGAAGGTCCGACGAACAACCCTTCTTCGCGGGCCAGCCGCCGGGTCATCTCGAAGGCCTCTTCGGTGGAGCAGCTCAGGTGTTCGTCCACCAGCGAGGGATCGTAGATGCCCGGCACGATGGCCGTTTCCAGGTGCTTGAGTCCTTCCAGTCCGTGCAGCGGTGAGTCGGGCTGGAGGGCATAGCAGCGGATCGCCGGATTGTGGGCCTTGAGCCGCCGACTGACGCCCACGAACGTGCCCGTCGTGCCCAGTCCGGCCACAAAGTGCGTGACGCGTCCGCCCGTCTGCTCCAGAATCTCGACCCCGGTCCCCTCGTAGTGGGCGCGCCAGTTGGCGTCGTTGTTGTACTGGTCGGGATAGAAGTAGCGGTCGGGCTCCCGTTGCACCAGTTCCCGCACGTAGCGCTGGGCCCCGTCGGTGCCCTCCATGGGGTCGGTCAGAATCAGCTCCGCGCCGTAGGCCTTCAGAATGCGCTTGCGTTCGGGCGAGGCGTTGGCCGGCATGGCCAGCGTCACCGGAAAACCAAGGGCCGCCCCCAGCATGGCGTAGGCGATGCCCGTGTTGCCGCTGGTGGCGTCGATGAGCGCGCGCCCCTCGCGCAGCGCCCCGCTCCGCAGGCCTTCGAGCACCATACGCAGCGCCGGCCGGTCTTTCACCGATCCGCCCGGATTCAGGTGCTCGGCCTTNACGTAGACGGCCACCGTCTCGGGCAGGTGGCGCGTAACCCGCCGGAGGCGAATCAGGGGCGTGTGGCCGATGGCCCGGATCAGTTCGGTGCCGGAGAGCGGGCGCGTGTTCGTGGTCGTCTGTAGCGTTTCGGCAAACATAAGCAGACGCAGGTTCGAGAAATAAAAAACCCCTCGCGGAAGCTTCCGGAGGGGCAACCTGTGCGTGGCGTGTTGGCGCTGCTACATTCTGCATGCTGCTTTCGCCGGTGCACACGCACCTGTTGCCCCCCCGATCGGGTGGGCACAACAACAACAGCAACACCGGTGCACGGGCGAAAGCATCATGGCCTTACACGGCAAATTCTGCTCACCAAACGAAAAGGACCGGGAAAAGTTCTCCCGGCGCGTCCACCGCCTTTGCGAAAATCCCGAGAGAAAACCGGTGGTACGGCTTTTGAAGAAAATACAAGATGATCCAACCCATGGAGGTGGCCGATGGCTCGTTTGCTGCTGCTCGGCGGTGCGCTGCTGCTGACGGGATGGTGGTTCCGCCACCAGAAGGGAAGCGTCCGCAGGTCGGCGTCCGCCGAAGAAATCTTTCTTTTCGTGTGAGTTAGAAAGACTCCTTAAGTTTTTCTACGTAGTGCCGATACTCTGCACAGACGGGGTCATCCACGGCTTGTGGGGTGGTGGTTCACGGGGGACGTCGGCGCCAGCAGCCGTCCCTGAACGCAGGTTCCCTCGGTGGATGAGGCGCGCAGGCCCGGTGCTTTTGGGGTGGGCACCGGGCCCTTTTTTTATGGTTCCACTTCCGCTTCAGGTTGTATCTTCACTCTGGCGCTTCGGCACAGGTTCTGATAGGGCCGGAGCAGCACGCCGAAACACAGACAAGCACGCCATGGAATCGCTGGTGGTCGACAAAGCCACGCTGCTGGAGCGGATTCGGACGAAGGAGGCGGTGGTGGGCGTGGTGGGGCTGGGCTACGTGGGGTTGCCTTTTGCCGTGGAGAAGGCGAAGGTGGGCTACCGCGTCATCGGGATCGAGCAGAATCCCCGCCGGGCCGAGAAGATTAACCGCGGGGAGAACTACATCCGGGACGTGCGCGACGAGGAGCTGCGACATCTGGTGGCCGAAGGCCGGATCGTGGCCGAGACCGACTTCAATCGCGTGCCGGAGATGGACGTAGTGGTCATCTGCGTGCCCACGCCGCTGACGAAAAACCTGACGCCGGATTTGCAGTACGTCGAGCGCGTCACGCACGAGATCGGGCGGCGGCTGCGTCCGGGCCAGCTCATCAGCCTGGAGTCGACGACCTATCCGGGCACGACCGAGGAGGTGATGCTTCCGATTCTGGAGGGCGAGAGCGGGTTGAAGGTCGAGCGGGACTTTTTCCTGGCGCACTCGCCTGAGCGGGTCGATCCGGGCAACCAGCGCTACACGACGAAGAACACCTCGAAGGTGGTGGGCGGCGTGGGGCCGGAGAGCCTGGAAGTGGCCGTGGCCTTTTACAGCCAGACGATCGAGCACGTGGTGCCGGTTTCGAGCGCGAAGGCGGCCGAGCTGGTGAAGGTGTTCGAGAACACGTTCCGGGCGGTGAACATCGCGCTGGTCAACGAGCTGGCGCTGTTGTGTGACCGGATGGGCTTGAACGTGTGGGAGGTGCTGGAGGCGGCCTTTACGAAGCCGTTTGGGATCATGCCGTTCTGGCCGGGTCCGGGCGTGGGCGGCCACTGCATCCCGGTCGATCCGCACTATCTGGAGTGGAAGGCGAAGGAGTTGAACTTCAACACGCATTTCATTGCGCTGGCGGGGGAGATCAACCGGAAGATGCCGGAGTTTGTTCGGGAGAAGGCCTACCGGGTGTTGAACCGGCTGGGGGTGGCGCCTTCGCGGGCGCGGGTGCTGCTGCTGGGGGTGGCCTACAAGCGGGACCTGGAGGACTGGCGGGAGAGTCCGGCGCTGGAGGTGCTGCGACTGCTGGAGGCCGACGGGGTGGCGGTGCGCTACCACGATCCGTACGTGCCGGAGGTTCAGGTGGCGGGGCGGACCTACCGGAGCGTGCCGCTTACGCAGGAGGCGGTTGCGGGGGCGGATCTGGTGATCATCACGACGGACCACAGCACGATCGACTACCGGTGGGTGGTCGAGCAGGCGCGTGCGGTGCTGGACACGCGCTACGCGACGCGCGGCATTGAAAGCGAAAAGGTTGTGCTGCTATGAAGCGATTTGCGCTCACGGGCGCGGCGGGCTACATTGCGCCGCGTCATCTGAAGGCGATACAGGAGGTGGGGGGCGAGCTGGTGGCGGCACTGGACGTGGTGGACGCGGTGGGAGTGCTGGACCGGTACTTTCCGGAGGCGGCGTTTTTCCTGCACCCGGAGCTGTTCGAAGCATACCTGGAGGATCTGCGGGATCGGGGCGAGGGGGTCGATTACGTGTCGATCTGCGTGCCGAACTTTTTGCACGGGGCGCATATCCGGCTGGCGTTTCGGGTGGGGGCCGATGCTTTGTGCGAGAAGCCGCTGGTACTGGAGCCGTCGGAGCTGGATCGGCTGGCGGAGCTGGAGGCCCGGTCGGGGCGGCGGGTGTGGACGGTGCTGCAGCTTCGGGTGCATCCGGCGCTGGTGGCACTTCGGGAGCGGCTGCTGGGCGAAGGCGCGGTCAGGGACGTGGAGCTGACCTACATCACGGGTCGGGGTCCGTGGTACCTCAAGAGCTGGAAGGCGCGCGAGGAGCTCAGCGGCGGGGTGGCGATGAACATCGGAGTGCACTTTTTTGATCTGCTGCACTGGTTGTTCGGGGGGCTGGAGCGGGCGGAGTTGCACGTGCGGACGGCGACGACGATGGCGGGGTATCTGGAGCTGGAGCGGGCGCGGGTGCGGTGGTTTCTGTCGATCGATGCGCGCTATGTGCCGGAGGCGTTGCGGGCGCAGGGACAGCGGACGTACCGGTCGATCCGGATCGACGGGGAGGAGGTGGAGTTTTCGGGTGGGTTTACGGAGTTGCACACGGAGGTGTATCGTCGGACGCTGGCGGGGGCGGGGTTCGGGATCGAGGCGGCGCGAGCGGCGATCGAGACGGTGGATCGGTTGCGTCGGCTGGAGGTGGTGCGGGCGCGCAACGGTCAGCGGCACAGCCTGGTAGCGGCATGAGCTGGTGGAAGCACGAGACGGCGGTGGTGGACGAGGGTGCCCGGATCGGGGAGGGCACGCGGATCTGGCATTTCAGTCACGTGATGGGGGGAGCGGAGATCGGGGCGCACTGCACGCTGGGGCAGAACGTGTTTGTGGCGCGTGGGGTGAAGGTGGGAGACCATTGCAAGATTCAGAACAACGTGTCGCTGTACGAGGGGGTGGAGCTGGAGGACTACGTGTTTTGCGGGCCGAGCATGGTGTTTACGAACGTGCGGACGCCGCGGGCGGCGTTTCCGCGGAAGGGGTCGTACGTGCGGACGCTGGTGCGGCACGGGGCGTCGATCGGAGCGAACGCAACGATCGTATGCGGGGTGACGATCGGTCGGTGGGCGCTGGTGGCGGCCGGCGCGGTGGTGACGAGGGATGTGCCGGACTACGGGCTGGTGGCGGGGGTGCCGGCGCGTCTGGTGGGGTGGGTGTGTGAGTGCGGGATTCCGCTGCGTTTCGAGGGGCGCGAGGCCACCTGTCAGGAGTGCGGCCGCCGATACGTGCAGGTAGACGAGCAGACCGTGCGCCGGCTGGAGACGCCCTGAAGGACTTCAGGTCTTTTTCAACCGGGCAGCGCGTTGCGACCGTTCATCGTGGCTTTTCGACCGGTGAGCCGATAGAACCTTGCATTTTTCCCGCCGTTATTGTTCTGTCCCTTCACCGTCGCTTTACAAACAACGATACGCGACGATATTGCCCGTAAAGCGAAGTTTCACCAACCGCTGTCGTGCTATGGAACGGTCGTTTGCGCGGGGTGCGGGCAAGGGGCTTCGGCTCGAACACTTCCTGAGTGGTGCAGCGGACGTCGAGCGCGCCCAGTACGAGATCCTGGCCGCCCTGCAGGAGACGCACCGGGAGTTTTCGCGAAACGTCATCTATCCCTACCTGAGCGATCTGATTCAGCTTTTTGAGCAGTTGCAGCATATCCTGCGGGGACTGGAAGGTATCCGGAATGCCGCGCCCGGTGAGGCGCGTCAGGTGGACTGGGAGGCCTGTCGGATCATCTACGAACGGCCGGCCTTCGATGCCGATCGGATCGCCGCCGTGGAGGAGCTGATCCGCTGGGCGCTCCCCCACATTCAGGACGCCATCGAGGAAGGACGGACGATCTTCGAGTTTGTCGAGGAACACCTGCACATGGAGCCCGTCGGCATCGTGCCCTCCTATCAGGAAGAGGGCTACCTGATCGTGCCGGACCAGCGGGGCGGGCTGCTGCACGTGTTGCAGTACCAGCTTTCGGTGGTCAGCGGCGGCTCGGAGCGCTATCGGACGCTCCGCACCGTACACCTGAAGCAGATCCCGATCCGGGGCGTCTATCCGGCGCCGCAGCGCATCAAGCTGGACCTGATTGCCGAGCGGCGCGAGTTGCCCAACCCGGCCACGTACTTTTTTGCCACGGAGCTGGACTTTCCGTTTGCGCAGACCGTGTTGCCGGTGGCCAAGCGAAAGCTCATGCGGCACCTGTTCACGCAGGTTGGGCGCGCCTGAAAAAGAAAACCGGGCAGCGTCCGGCGGCGCCGGAGCGCCGGACCGGACACCACCCGGGGTCGCGCAGCCACTCGGTGCAGGCTCAGCGCTCGATGGGGGCACCCACGAGGTTACCCCATTCGGTCCAGGAGCCGTCGTAGTTCCGGACGTTCTCGTAGCCGAGCAGCTCGTGCAGCACGAACCAGGAGTGCGACGAGCGCTCGCCGATGCGGCAGTAGGTGATGACGGGCTTGTCGGGCGTCACCCCCTGACCGGCGTAGAGCGCCTGCAATTCTTCGATCGACTTGAAGGTGCCGTCTTCACGCACGGCCTTCGACCAGGGGATGTTCGTCGCGCCCGGAATGTGGCCGCCGCGCTGGGCCGTTTCCGACAGACCTGGAGGCGCCAGGATCTCGCCGCGAAATTCTTCGGGCGAACGCACATCGACCAGGGCGAAGCGTTCCTGGCGAATCAGTTCGGCCACGTCGTCACGATAGGCGCGCAGGTGCGCGTTGATGCGCGTGACTTTGTAGCCGGTCGGCTCGTAGGTGGGCACCTCGGTGGTCAGCGGACGGTTTTCGGCCACCCACTTTTTGCGGCCGCCGTCCATCAGACGCACGTCCTCGTGGCCGTAGTACTTCATGAGCCAGTAGGCCCAGGCGGCAAACCAGTTGTTGTGGTCGCCGTAGAGGACGACGGTCGTCTCGGGACGGATGCCCGAGCGGCTCAGCAGCTCCTCGTAGTCGGCCTGCTTGATAATGTCGCGGGTGAGCTGATCCTGCAGCTGCGTTTTCCAGTTCCAGCCCACGGCGCCGGGCAGGTGGCCCGTCTCGTAGGCCGACGTGTCGACGTCTACTTCGACGAAGCGCACGTTGGGATCGTTCAGGTGCGCTTCGGCCCATTCGGTGTCTACCAGAACGGCGGGTCGTGTGGATGTCTGTGCCATGGCTGTTGCTCGGGTTGGTTTTCAGGTTACGGGTTGCTGTTCCTGCAGGAAAGTCACGGAAATCGTGACCGGGGTAGGGTTGCTCAGGTTGTCGTTGACCGGGCAGCGGTCGTTGATGCGGGCCAGCCATTCCTGCAGCGTGGCCTCGTCGGCGTCTGCATCGACCCGGAGCTGGACTTCGATCTGTTTGTAGCCGGCCCGTTCGGCGTCGGAGCGGCCAAAGAGTCGGTCCGGGTTCAGCGTGCCTTTCAGATCGATTTCCAGCCGGCGAATCGTAAAGCCCAGCTCCTGGGCGATCAGGTGGGCCATCACGTTCAGACACCCGCCAAAGCCGATCAACACGTACTCCACGGGATTGGGCGCCTCGTCGGTGCCGCCCAGCTCTTCGGGTTCGTCGACCAGCACCGTGAAACGGCGGGTCTGGGCCCGAAAGCGGGCCGGACTTTCGGCCACGCCGCTAACGCGAAATACCAGGTCTTCAGTGGGCTGCATAGGCATCCTGAGGTTGGTGGGTGGGTTGGGCGAGTTCTTCCTGATAGCGGGCAAAGAGCCGCGCCATGGTGTCGGGATCCGGCAGCTCGGCGGCCACCGCATCGCCGACCAGCTCGGCGATGCGGGCGCGTGCTTCGGCAAAGCGCTGCTGGCGTAGCAGGTCGAGCACGTCGCCGTCGACCAGCGCGTACCAGCGCGCTTTGCGTTCGGCAAAGTCCGGGTAGTGGGTGGCCATGGGCAGGCGCAGCGCGCCCATGAGGTCCAGGAAAAGGGCGTATTCGGGGCCCAGGCGCTGCTCCAGCTCTTCGCGGAGTCGTACCGAGAGGGCCGGGGCGTGCCCGCTGGTCGAGATGGCGATTACCAGCGCGCCGCGGCGCACGACCGAGCCGGCGACAAAGGTGCAGTGCGGTACGTCGTCCATCGCGTTGATCAGCACGCGCTCGCGTTGCGCCTCCAGCCAGATGGGCTCGGTCGCTTCGGGATTGGTGACGGCCACGATGGTCAGGAAGGCGCCCTGCAAGTCGCCCGGCCGGTACCAGCGGGCGTGCCAGGTGAGGCGTCCTTCTTCGGCCCACGCCCGCAGCCGGGGCGTGACCGTTTCGCTGACGAGGACGACCTCGGCGCCGCAGGCCAGCAGATCGGCCACCTTGCGCTCGGCCTCGTGCGTGCCGCCGAAAACGACGCAGCGACGGCCTTCCAGATTGTTCAGAAAGATCGGATAGACCCGCATGGCTCAGGAATCGGAAGGCTGGGTTTCGGGATGCAGGCTGAAGGGCGAGGGGGCCGGCTCCGGATGGAACCAGGCCAGCTCGTCGGCCAGGCGGGCCACCTCGCCGACCACGACGGTGGCGGGCGTGCTCAGGTGCGCCGCCCGCTCGGCGATGTCGGCCAGCGTGCCGAGCACGCACTGCTGCGCGGCGGTGGTGCCGTTGCTGATGACGGCCACGGGCGTGTCGGGCGCGCGGCCATGCGCCTGGAGCGTACGGGCCAGCTCGGGCAGGCGACGCAGGCCCATCAGCAGCATGAGCGTATCGATACGGGCCAGCGCCGACCAGTCCAGCGCGAGCGCCTCCAGGTCGCAGCGGTGGCCCGTCACGACGGCAAACGAGCCGGCCATGCCGCGCTGGGTGACCGGAATGCCGGCGTAGGCGGGCACGGCGATGGCACTGGTGACGCCCGGCACGACTTCGAAGGGGATGCCGGCCTGCGCCAGCGCCCGGGCTTCTTCGCCGCCCCGACCGAAGACGAACGGATCGCCTCCTTTCAGGCGCACGACGATCCGATTACGCCGGGCCCGGTCGATCAGCAGCTCCTGGATCGCCTCCTGGGGCAGCACATGACGGCCGGGTGTCTTGCCCACGTAGATGCGCTCGGCCGTAGCGGGCACTTCGGCCAGCAGCGCCGGATGTACCAGCCGGTCGTAGACGACCACCTCGGCCTGACGCAGCAGTGTCAGCCCCCGTACGGTGATCAGCTCCGGGTCGCCCGGACCGGCGCCGACCAGGTAAACCTTGCCGCGCTCAACGGGACGGTTATGGGAATGCAGCATGGTTGCAGTCGCAGGAAAAAGGGAAAACGTTCAGGATGCGCAACGAAAAAGCCCCTCACCGCAGGGCGGGAGGGGCGCTGTATCGAACGATCGGCTGCAGGTCAACCGCAGAGGCTACAGGTACAGCAGGCCCCTCCCGTGTGCGGGCAACAACACGGACAACCGCAACAGGGGAAAAGGCCGGGTACCTGCATGGGAATCACGGGCGGTTTGTAAAACTGGTTGCCGGAATTTACAACCGAAATCCGCCGAACGCAACTTCAGGCGGCAACGGTGGCCGGTTCGTAGGCCAGCGCCTGTTCCAGGTCGGCGATCAGGTCGTCGGTGGCCTCGATGCCGACCGACAGGCGGATCAGGTTGTCCGTAATGCCGGCGGCCTCGCGTTGTTCCGGGCGCATCGACGCATGGCTCATCGTGGCCGGATGCTCGATGAGCGACTCGACGCCGCCCAGCGATTCGGCCAGCGTGAAGACGCGCGTGGATCGCAGAATGTGGTGGACGGCCTCCAGGCCCCCTTTGACCGTGAACGAAACCATGCCGCCGAACCCTTTCTGCTGGCGCGCCGCGATCTCGTGGCCTTCATGCGAGGGCAATCCGGGATAGAACACGCGCTCGACGTTGGGATGCTGCGCCAGGAAGCGCGCCACGGCCATGGCGTTGTGCTCATGCTGGCGAATGCGCACCGGAAGCGTCTTCAGCCCGCGCAGTACGAGCCAGCAGTCGAAGGGACCGGCGATGGTGCCGTGGGCGTTCGCCACAAACTGCAACTGCTCGTTCAATTCCCCGGTGCGGACGATGACCGCCCCGCCGATGACGTCGGAGTGGCCGTTCAGGTACTTCGTGGTCGAATAGACGACGATGTCGGCGCCGAAGTCCATGGGCCGCTGCTGCAGCGGCGACAGGAAGGTATTGTCCACCACCACCAGCAGGTCGTGGGCTTTCGCGAAGCGACAGAGTGCATCCAGATCGACGATGCGCAGCAGCGGGTTGGAGGGCGTTTCCACCCAGATGAGCCGGGTGTTCGGGCGGATGGCCGCCTCGACGGCCTGCAGGTCGCGCAGGTCGACGAACGACACCTCCAGCTTGCCCTGTCGCGCCAGCAGGCTCAGCAGCCGCTCGGTGCCGCCGTAGCAGTCGTGGGCACAGATCACATGGATGCCGTGGTCGAACAGGGCCAGCACCGTCGAAACGGCCGCCATGCCGCTGGTGGTGGCCACGGCGTCGGCGCCGCCCTCCAGGTCGGCCAGCACCTCTTCCAGCGCACGCCGCGTCGGGTTGCCGCTGCGCGAATAGTCGTATCCCTTCGTCAACCCGACATCCTCGAAGCGGAACGTGGCGCACTGGTAAATGGGAGGGACGATGCTGTTGTAGCTGGAATCGGTCTGCTGACCGGCCAGCGTCAGACGCGTCTGTGGCTGCATAGGCCTTGATCGGTTCTTGATGATGAAAACGACTTCCTGCAATAGCTCTCATCAAGAACCGAGCGTACAGAACCCCGGCAAACGCCAGAAGCTGCTCTCATCTTCCCCGGAAGCGTATCGACCAGAAACGGGAGGAACTGCGGCGCGGCACGCAGGGCGTCCCTCATCGCTCCCGGTCTGCGTTCCGGGCAGGATTTAGCACCGGACGGCACCTCCCTGCCGGCAGGAGATGCCCGGTTGCTACGGCGTCATCGGGCCTGTTCCCTCAGCCGTTCTTGATGAGATTGACGCAAAGATACGGGCATCCGACCGGGGAAGGCAAGCCGGCCGGCGTTTCTTGATCCAATCTCAATCTCCCAGCACCAGCTTGGCCAGACCGCCGGCTGCTTCTTCGCGCAGGTGCTGGATGATCGCGCGGGCGGCCTTCAGGCCGGTATGGAGCGCGTCGATCACGGAGATGCCTTCCATGTAGTTGCCGGCCAGAAACAGACCGGAGCGGCTCATTTCCACATCGTGAACGCAGGCGAGCACCGCATCGTAGCCCAGCCGGTACTGCGGGATCGAGCGCTCCCAGCGCCACACGTGCCGGAAGACCGGCGCGCCCGAGATGCCCAGCAGCCGGCGCAGGTCTTGCAGCACCAGCGCCTCCAGCCGATCTTCGGGCAGCAACGCCAGTTCGGGATGCCGCATGCCGCCGACGAACGTGGTCAGCAGCACGTGGCCTTCGGGCGCCCGGTCCGGAAAGAGCGACGAGGAGAACAGCGTGCCCAGAATCTGAAAGTCGCGCTCCACGGCCGGTACCAGCATCCCGAAGCCGTCCAGCGGATGGGCCACCTGCTCGCGCCGGAAGCCCAGCGCCACCAGCGCAATGGGCGGGTGCTCGACGGTGCTGAGCGGCCGGCGATCCACCGGGGGATGAATCCGGAGTTGCGCCAGCCGGTGTAGCGGCACGGCACAGACGATGATATCGAAAAAACGGGTCGAAGCGCGACCGTGCTGCCGGAACGTGAGCGTCCAGGGGTTTTTCTCGTCCCAGCGGATGGCCAGCACCTCCGCGTTGCGCACGATCGCGTGCGCGGGCAGCCGGTCGGCCAGCGCCCGGGGCAGCATGTGCAGGCCCTCGACGAACGAGAACATCGAGCGGCGCGGGGCCGGATGGTACCGCTGCTTCATCCGATCGCGGATCAGGCCCCAGAAAAGCGAGCCGTACTGCTGCTCCAGTTCGAACAGTTTCGGGAAGGCATAGCGCACCGAAAGCTGCTCGGGATCGCCCGCAAAGATGCCGGCCACGAAGGGCTCTACCAGATAGTCGAGCACCTCCGGACCCAGCCGACGCCGGGCGAATTTGGCCACGCTTTCCTCGGTGCTCCGGTGGGCCCGGTGAATGAACGGCTCGGCCAGCAGGCGCAGGCGTGCCCGGGGCGAAAGCAGCGGCGTGCGCAGCAGTTCGCGCGGCGAGCGGGGCAGGGGGATCGGCCGGCCACCCCGCACGATGAAACGATTCGCCGCGATCGGCCGGGCCGTAATGCAGGCGTCCTCCAGATCCACCTGTCGCAGCAGCTCTTCGAAGTCGCCCGAGGTGCGCTGGAGCGTCTGGGGGCCGTGCTCCACCAGAAAACCATCGATCCGCTCCGACTGGATGAAGCCGCCGATGCGATCGGTGGCTTCGAAGACCGTCACTTCCAGACCGCGGCGGTGCAGCTCGTAGGCGGCCGCCAGACCGGCAATGCCGGCTCCGATAATTCCCACTGAAGCCATAAATGCAGGCTTGCCTTTTTGACGGGGCACGCTTTTCTTCGGGAAAATCCGGAGCGCTAACGAAGAAGCCTCCCGGAAAGTCGCAAAAATTCTGGAGAAAAATACGATCGGCCATGCTGTTTCTGAAAAGTATCTTCGTCCTGCTGCACATTCTGACGGCGGCCGCCTGGTTCGGACTGGGGCTCCGGCTGGCAGCGCAGGCGCGCCGTGCGCTGACCCTCTCGCCGCCGGCGGCGCAGGCGCTGCTCGAAGAAGGAGCAACCACGGTGCGCCAGATGGGCATGTTTCTGGTGGCCACCTTGATTTTTGGACTGAGCGCTCTGTTTACCGGGGGCGGCTTTGCCGTGTACGGCCCGCCCTACCACACGAGCCTGCTGCTGCTCCTGGTGCTGATCGGACTCCAGTGGGGGCTGCTGCGGCCGGCCTGGCGCGGGCTGCAGCAGGCGCTCGGCAATAGCGCACCCGACATGCAGCAGGCCGAACGCCTGCGCAAACGCGTCGCCATGGCCGTGGGGATGGGACATTTTCTCTGGGTGGTCATCCTCGTGCTTATGTACTGGAACACGCTGGTGGCCGCACTGCAGTAGGCTTCGGAACCGCCCTGTTCGCCCTCCCGTTTTCTTTGAAGAAAAACGGAATCATAAAACGAACAGGGTGCCATGGCAACCAGGCAGATGGAGGAAAGCTGGGAACGGACCAAAGAACAGATTCGGATCATCTGGGGCGATATCCTCAGCGATCAGGAGCTGCAGAAAGCACGGGGCGACCTACGCGCGATGGTTGCGCTCATTCGCGAAAAGACGGGCGAGTCCCGCGAGGAAATTCTCCAAAAGATGGAAGCTATTCTTTAAGGAACGCCCCGGCGTGGCTGGGCCGATGTTGGCGGTGGAAGGAGCTGTTCTTATCTTGAATCCCTGTAGCCGAATCGATCTGGAAGCGCTTTTTTGTGATCATTGAGCATGGAAAAGAGCAGTACGCAGGTGGCGGCCGGGCTGGGTTCGCCGCTGGCCGCCGATAAACCCACCGTGCAACACTGGATCACCCAGCACCGGGCTATGCTCGAAGCGCTGCAGCGTCAGGCCGAGCAGATCCGGCAGGGCGGCGGACCCAAACGCATGGAACGCGAACATCAGCGGGGCAAGCTCACCGCCCGCGAGCGCATTGCTCGCCTGCTGGACGATCCCGACGCGTTCTGGGAGCTGGGACTCTGGGCCGGCTATGGCATGTACGAAGAGGAGGGCGGCTGTCCGGCCGGCGGGACCGTCATGGGTCTGGGGCGCGTGAGCGGCCACCTGTGCCTCATCGTGGCCAACGACGCCACCGTCAAGGCCGGCGCCTGGTTTCCCATCACCGTCAAGAAAAACCTCCGGGCCCAGGAGATCGCCCTGCAGAACCGCATCCCGATCATCTATCTGGTCGATTCGGCGGGCGTTTACCTGCCCATGCAGGACGAGATCTTCCCGGACCGGGACCACTTCGGTCGCATTTTCTTCAACAACGCGCGGCTGTCGAGTCTCGGCGTGCCGCAGATCGCCGCCATCATGGGAAGCTGTGTGGCCGGCGGCGCCTACCTGCCCATCATGAGCGACGAGGCGCTCATCGTGCAGGGCACCGGCTCGGTGTTTCTGGCGGGGCCGTATCTGGTGCGGGCGGCCATCGGCGAGGTCGTCGATGCCGAGACGCTGGGCGGCGCCACCACGCACACGGAAATCTCGGGCGTGACCGACTACAAGATGCCCGACGATGAGACGTGTCTGGAGACGATCCGGCGCCTGATGTCGCACCTGGGACCGCGCCCGCGGGCAGGCTTCCCGCGCAGCACGCCGCGGCCACCGGCCTTCCCGCCCGAAGACCTCTACGGCTTGGTGCCGCCCGATCTGCAGCAACCCTACGACATGCGCGAGGTGATCGCCCGCATCATCGACGCGGACTCCTGGACGGAGTACAAGGCCGGCTACGGCCAGACCATCATCACGGGCTACGCCCGGATCGACGGCTGGAGCGTGGGGATCGTGGCCAACCAGCGGCTGGTCGTCCGCAGCCGTCAGGGCGAAATGCAGGTGGGCGGCGTCATTTACTCCGACTCGGCCGACAAGGCGGCCCGCTTCGTCATGAACTGCAACCAGAAACGCATCCCCATCGTGTTCCTGCAGGATGTGACCGGATTCATGGTGGGCAAGCGGGCCGAGCACGGCGGCATCATCAAGGACGGCGCCAAGCTGGTCAACGTGGTGGCCAACTCGGTCGTGCCCAAGTTCACCGTGGTGGTGGGCCACTCGTTCGGCGCCGGCAACTACGCGATGTGCGGCCGCGCCTACGAGCCGCGCCTGATGCTGGCCTGGCCGACGGCCCGCATTGCCGTCATGGGCGGCAAGCAGGCGGCGCAGACGCTGCTGCAGGTGCAGCTCGGCAAGTACGAACGGGAAGGCAAAACGCTCTCGGAAGAAGAAAAGCAGCGCCTGCTGGAAGAGATCGAGTCGCGCTACGAAGCGCAGACCTCCGCCTACTATGCGGCCGCCCGGCTCTGGGTCGATGCCATCATCGATCCGGCCGAAACGCGCCGCTGGATCAGCCTCGGCATCGAGATGGCGGATCATAACCCCGACCTTCCGCCGTTTAACCCCGGCGTCCTGCAGGTCTGAGCGCGACTTGCCGAAAAGGACGCCACGTGTTATATTCCAGCGCTTTTTGCTTGAGTGAGAAACCGTAGCGCAACGAAAACGACACGGACTCATGGGCAAAGGAGATCGTCGCACGCGACGCGGGAAGATCTGGCGCGGCACCTACGGCAAATACCGCCCGAAGAAAAAGAAGAAGAAACAGCAGCAGGAGGCCGCCGCTGCCGCCAAGTAATGCTGCGGCTTTCGGTGAATTGTTTTTCAGGGTCGGTTCGACGCCGGCCCTTTTTTGTGCTATCCGGTGCTCTGCATGGCGGCGGCGATGCCGTTGATGCTCAGGAACAGGGCGCGCCGGAGCGGCTCCCGATCGGCCTCGGGGGCCTGGCGATAGCGTCGCATCAGTTCGAGCTGCACCAGGTTCAGCACATCGGTGTACGGATTGCGGAGCTGCACGGATTTGCGGATGATCGGATCGTGATCGAGCAGCTCTTCCTGATCGGTGATGCGCAGGATGGCCGTACGGGCCCGCTGAAAATCTTCTTCGATCATCTGGTGGAATGCCGTCGGGCCGTCGCCCAGCAGCCGGTCGTAGTAGGCGGCAATTTCCAGGCGGGCGCGGACCATCTCGCGCTGGGCGTTCTGCAGCACAGTGCGGAAGAACGGCCAGGACTGATACCAGGTGCGGAGCGTCTCCAGGTGCTCGGGCGAGGCCTGGAGTAGTTCGTCGAGGGCCTGGCCGATCCCGAACCAGCCCGGAATCAGGTAGCGGACCTGGGTCCAGGCGAAGACCCAGGGGATGGCCCGCAGGCTTTCGAAGTCGACTTCGCGGGCGCTGCTGCGCGAGACCGGCCGCGAGGCGATGGGCAGGCGGCTGATCTGCTCGATCGGGGTGATGCGCGTGTACCACGACCAGAAGTCAGACGTGTCGATCAGGCGCCGGTAGGCCCGCATGGAGCGCGCGGCCAGCTCGTCCATCAGGCGGTTGCGCGTGGCCGGATCGGTGCCATCGGTGCCGGAAGCGGCCGGGAGGCCGACCACGCGGAGCATGGCATTGACGATCTGCTCCAGGTGGCGATGGGCGATCTCGGGCAGGGCATAGCGGAACGAGATCACCTCGCCCTGCTCGGTGAAGCGAATGCGGCCGTTATGGACCACCGGCGGCATGGCCAGGATGGCCTGGTTGGCGCGGCCGCCCCCACGTCCCACAGTACCGCCGCGCCCGTGAAACAGCCGGAAGTCCACGCCGTGGCGGCGGCACACTTCGGCCAGTTGCTCCTGCGCCCGATGCAGCGCCCAGTTGGCCATCCAGTAGCCCCCGTCTTTCGTGCTGTCGGAGTAGCCCAGCATGATCTCCTGAAAGCCGCCGCGGGCAGCCACCTGCATCCGGTAGACGGGGTGGCTCAGGATGGCTTCCATGCGGCTGGCCGCCGCCTCCAGGTCTTCGATCGTCTCGAAAAGCGGCACGAAATCGATGGGGCAGCGCACGTTGCCCGGCCTGCCGGTGCGCGGGTCGCGTTCGTAGTGCCAGAGCCCGACTTCTTTGGCCAGCAGCATGGGCTCGAGCAGATCGCTGACGGTGTGCGTCATGCTCACGATGTAGCTGCCCACGAGGCGAGGGTCGAGCTGCACCAGCTCGCGGATGACCGCGAAGGTCTCCAGCACCTGCCGCGTGGCTTCCGACACCCGGGCCCCCGGCGGCAGCAGCGGCCGCGGATTGCTCAGTTCGTCGGCCAGCAGCTCCTGGCGGCGCGACTCGGGCAGGGCCCGGTAGTCGTTCTCGACCCCGGCCAGCCTGAGCAGCTCGGCCACGGCGGCTTCGTGCACGCTGCTGTGCTGGCGCACGTCGAGCGTGACCAGATGAAAGCCGAACGTCTGGGCCAGCACCAGCAGACGCGTGAGCTGATCGTGCCGCGCGATGCGCTCCAGACCGCAGGCTTCCAGGCAGCGCTGCAACAGCCGCAGGTCTTCGACGAAGGCGTCGGCGTCGTAGTCGGGCGCAGGTTGCGACGGATCGTCCAGCGCCTGGAGCAGCCCGTGCAGCCGCCCCATGATGTAGGAGATCTTCAGTCGGAACGACTCGTGCCGGAACTGGCGAAGCACATGGGGCGGGAGCAATACTTCCCGGGCGTCGCGGGCCAGCGAGCGGCGTAGCTCCTCCGGGGGCGGCACGTAGCGATCCGAAAGACTCAGCCGGCGTCGGAGCTGGCGCAGCTCCTCCATGTAGCGCTGGAGCACCAGCCGTCGCTGCGTCAGGGCCGTCCAGCGCGTGATTTCCGGCGTGACGTAAGGGTTGCCGTCGCGGTCGCTCCCGATCCAGGAGCGGTAGCGCAGAAACGGCCGGAAGTCGGCGTCGGTGCCGTAGTAGCGGCGCAGCGCCCGGCGCACGTCTTCATGAATGCGGGGCACTGCCTCCCAGATCGTGCTCTGAATGAAGTACAGACCCTGTTCGACTTCGTCCCGGACGGTGGGGCGTTCCTCGCGCACCTCGGCCGTGCCCAGCAGCAGCGTGATCTGGTTGTGCAGGTCCACCAGCAGGGCTTCCTGCTCCTCGGGCGTGAGCCGGCAGCGGCGTTGCTGCGAAAGCAGCCGGGCGATGTGCTGCTGCTTGTAGAGGATGCTGCGGCGGCGTGCTTCGGTGGGATGGGCGGTCAGCGTGGGCTGAATGTCCAGCCGCTCCAGCAACGCCAGCACTTCGTCGAGCGTCCGGCCCTGCTGCTTGAGCGCCAGGATGGCCTCATCGATCGACTCCGGACGCGGATGTTCGGGCGTGCTCTGCTGCGCTCGTTCCCGGTTGATCCGGATGATTTCCTGCTGCTCGGCCTGGTTGACCAGGTGGAAAAAGGCCGTATAGGCGCGCAGCAGCCACAGCAGTTCGTCGTAGGTGGCGCTGTGGATACGCATGTAGGCCTGCTCCCGGAGTTCCGGGCGGCTGTCCAGGGCCGCCTGCTTGCACAGGCGTCGCAGCGTCTCGACCAGCTCCAGCATTTCGGGACCGGCCATTTCCTGAATGACCTGTCCCAGCAGGCCGCCGAGCAGGTTCACGTGCTCGCTGAGCGGCCGGGAAATGCCGGTGCCTTCGATTTCGATCTGCAAAGGAGGAAGCACGCTCATCGCAGACTCTCTTCCAGGGCGGTGGCAGCGTTGGTACGGGCGTCGCGGTATTTGACGATGACCGGGGTGTAGAGCGAGAGGCCGTGCGCCTCGCCAAAGGCCGAGCGGACGGCGCGGGCGCCGGGTACGACCACGGCGTAGGGCGGCACCTCCAGCGGCTCGCCGGGTGCCGGGGCCAGGATGCGCTCGTGCACCAGGTCGTAGAGCTTCGTCGAGCCGGTCAGGATCACGCCAGGCGCCAGCACGGCCCCTTTCCGGACCAGGCAGCCTTCGTAGATGCCGCAGCCACCGCCCACGAACACGTCGTCTTCGATGATCACGGGCCGGGCGCCCACCGGTTCGAGCACCCCGCCGATCTGCGCGGCGGCCGACAGGTGCACGCGCTTGCCGATCTGTGCACAGCTTCCGACCAGCGCGTGCGAGTCGATCATCGTCCCTTCGTCCACATAGGCGCCGACGTTCACGTACATGGGCGGCATGCAGACCACGCCCGGCGCCAGGTAGGCGCCCGTGCGGATCGACGAGCCGCCGGGTACGATGCGCACCCGATCGGCCAGCGTAAGTGGCTTGAGCGGGTAGGTGTCCTTGTCGAAGAAGGGAAACCGCTCCGTCGAGTAATCGACCAGTTGCCCGATCCGAAAGCCCAGCAGGATGCCCTGCTTGACCCAGGCATGGGTGATCCAGCGGCCGTCTTCGGTGGGCGTGGCCGCCCGGATCGTGCCCCGGTTCAGGCCGTCGAGCAGTTCTTCGAACGCCTCGCGGGCGGCGCGCAGGTCCAGCGTCTCGGTCGGCTGCGCGGCCAGCACTTCGATCCGCTGGCGAAGCTTTTCGTGGACGTCGGTCAACATCATGGCTCGGTGTAAACTGCAGGAATTTTCGGAAACTGACGGAACATGGCGATTCGTCTCGTAGAAGGAAGGCCGGTGTCCATCAACCACGGCCTTTTCCAGAACGAGCCATGTCGGCAGAATTCGAAGGCGTGCTGCGCGCGGCGCTGACGCCGGTTGCGTTGATTTCGGGGGTCGGGCTGCTCCTGCTCAGCATGATCAATCGCTACCACCACGCCCTCAACCGCGTGCGCCAGCTCATGGCCGAGCGGTCCCGGACGGAAGACCCGCACGAACGGGATCGCCTGAGCCACTCCATTCAGATCATCTACCGGCGCTGTCATGTGATGAAAAACGCGATTCTCTCGATCCTGACCAGCATTCTGGCCAGCAGTCTGATCGTGCTCCTGACGGTGATCGAAGGACTGTGGGCGTTGCACTTCGAACCCGTCAAGAGCCTGCTGCTGTTTGTGGCCGTGGCGCTGGTCGGCGTGGCCGTCGTGCTGTTCGTGTTCGAGGTTCGCTATTCGCTCCGGGCGCTCCAGTTCGAGCTGGAAGAGGCCGGCTGATCAGGCCGTCGCCAGGAACGCCTCGAACGCTTCGAGCACGCGGCGGCGTGTGGCCTCGTCGAGCGGCACGAGCGGCAGCCGCACCACGTCCTCGATCAGGCCCATGGCGTGCAGCACGGCCTTGATCGGGATCGGGTTCGTCGCATAGAAGCACGCCCGCATGGCCGGCAGCAGCTCGAAGTGCAGCTTGCGTGCCTGCTCGAAGTCGCCGGCCAGTCCCGCCCGCACCAGGGCCGTGAAGCGTTCGGGCAGCGCGTTGCAGACGACCGAGATCACGCCGTCGGCGCCCAGCGCCAGCAGCGGCAGCGTGATTTCGTCGTCGCCGGCATAGACGGCCAGTTTGGGCGGCCGGTGCGCCAGGATGTCGGTGATCTGGGCCAGGTTGCCGGAAGCCTCCTTGATGCCCACGACCGTCGGAATCTCCTCGGCCAGGCGCAGCGTGGTCTCGGCCGTGATGTTGAAGCCGGTGCGGCCGGGCACGTTGTAGAGGATGATCGGCGTATCGACCGCCTCGGCGATGGCCGCCACGTGGGCGCGGAAGCCTTCCTGCGGGGGCTTGTTGTAGTAGGGGCCCACGATCAGCAGGCCGTCGGCGCCGGCCTGCGCCGCCTCGCGCGAAAAGACCAGGCTCTCGCTCGTCGAGTTGTTGCCGGTGCCCACGATGACGGGCACGCGGCCGTTCACATGCTCCAGCGTCAACTCCACGATGCGGCGGCGCTCGTCGGGCCAGATCGTGGCGTTTTCGCCGGTGGTGCCCAGTACCACGAGCGCATCGACGCCGCCCTCGATCTGGCGGTCGATCAGCCGGCGCAGCGCCGGTTCGTCCACTTTGCCGTCGCGCGTGAAGGGCGTCACGAGGGCAGGCGCCGTTCCTCGGAATACAGGTTGCGCAGCCATGGCGTCAGTTCCGGTTGGTTGTCGCATGCAGCCATTCGTTCAACATGTCGTCGAGCGAAAAGAATCCGCGGCGGCCGACGAGCCAGCGGGCAGCCTGCAGGGCGCCTGCGGCAAAGCCGTCGCGGCTGTAGGCGTTGTGTTCGAGGGTCAGTTCGTCAAAGGGACCGCAGATGCCGATCGTATGGCGCCCGAAGACCTGACCGGCCCGCGTCGAGGTCACGTGCAGCGCTTCGGGCGCGATGCGTCCGTGCTGCGTTTCGGTTTCGATGCGCGTCTTGCGCGAGAGTCCGTCCACGATCAGGCGGGCCAGCATAAGGGCCGTGCCGCTGGGGCTGTCGGCTTTGCGGGTGTGATGGACTTCATGAATATACACGTCGTAGTCGGGCAGGCGCTCCAGCAGCGGCAGCAATTGCTGGAGCACGTGCTTGAGTAGCGCTACGCCCAGCGAGAAGTTCGGGGCGTAGAGCAGCGTGGCGCCGCTGGCTTCGACCTGATGCCGCACCTCGTCGAGCTGATCGTACCAGCCCGTGGTGCCGATGACGGCCGGGACGCGCCAGCGGCAGTAGGCGTCGATGTGCGCCCGCACCACGTGCGGCAGCGTGAAGTCCATCACCACGTCGGCCCCGTTCAGGACCGACACGTCGGCCTCGACCGGGAGCGGATGCTCCTCGTTGAAGCGGGCGACGATCTCGTCGCCCTGCTGCAGGGCCAGGCGTTCGATGGCCTGGCCCATGTTGCCGGTTCCGACCAGCGCCAGCTTCATACGGATGCCGCGTTTTCGGGGGTGGGGGAGACTGCGGCGGACGCACCGACGGGCAGAAAGACCTCGCGGGCCGGCGGCCGTCGGTTGTAGTGCGAACTCATGACGGCACCATACGCACCCGCCTGCGCGATCAACAACACGTCGCCTTCGCGCGTATCGGGCAGGCGGCGGCCGTGCCCCAGCACGTCGCCCGTCTCGCAGATCGGTCCGACCACATCGACCGTCTGCGTGGCCGGTGCGTCGAGCCGCGTCAGGTTGACAATTTCGTGGTAGGCGCCGTAAAGCGCCGGACGAATCAGGGAATTCATCCCGGTTTCAACGCCCGCGTAGCGGGCGCCGCCTTTTTCCTTGACCTGGGTGACGCGGGCCAGCAGCACGCCGGCTTCGGCCACCAGGAAGCGGCCCGGCTCCAGCCAGAGTTCGAACCGGGGATGGGCGGTCTTGAAGCGGTGCAGGTGCGCTTCGACGGCTTCCAGGTCCAGGCCCGGTGCGCCCGTGCGCTCGGGGACTCCCAGCCCGCCGCCTACGTCCAGATAGCGCACGTCGGGAAAGTACGTTTCGGCCAGTTCGGCCAGAAAGAGGGCCGTCTCGGCCCAGGTCTCCGGGAGCAGGATGCCGCTGCCCACGTGCGCGTGCAGCCCGACAATGCGCAGGCCCAGCCGGTCGGCCAGCTCCCGCAGGCGCTTGGCCTGCGCGGGCGCAATGCCGAACTTGGACTGGGCGCCGGCCGTGCGCACGTAGCGGTGATGCCCGTCGCCCCGGCCTGGATCGAACCGCACCAGCACGTTGCGATTCCGGAACAGCTCGGGCCAGGCCTCCAGCGGATGCAGGTTGTCGAGCGTCACAAAGGCGCCCAGCTCGAAGCCCCGGCGGTATTCGTCGGCCGGCGCGAAGTTGGGCGTAAAGAGCAGGCGCTCGGGCGCAAGCTCGGGAAAGAGCGTGCGCACGTGCTCCAGCTCACCAGCCGAGACGCACTCGAAGCCGAGCCCGGCCTCGTGGAACACCCGGAGCACGTCCGGATGGTCGTTCGCCTTGAGCGCGTAGAAGATGCGATCGACCGAGCGCAGACGGCGTAGTGCTTCGAGCTGCGTGCGCAGCGTGCCTTCGTCGTACACGTAGCAGGGCGCCTGCGTCGCGGCCAGCGCCAGCAGTTCGGAGCGGCGGCGGTGCCACCATGGGCGCGCCACTGCTGCTTCGGCCTTGGGCGCGAACAGCTCGCGCCAGGTGGGACCGAAAAGCGTGTCGGCCTCGATGCGTCCGAACAGCTCCGCGTGCAGCCGCCGCACGAGCCGATCGGCCTGGTCTTCATCGACCACAAAGCTGAAGTTCAGGTCGCTGGCCGCCTGCGAGATCAGGTACACGTGGTGTTCGGCAAAGACCTCGAAGGCGGGCGTCAGTTCGTCGAGCAGGGCGCGAATGTGGCGCCCGACCAGGCTCACCACGGCGCAGGGGGCAATCACGCGGGCCTGGCAGTAGGCGCTGAGGTCTTCGACCAGCGCCTCGAGCTGGGCCGACTGCAGCGCATTGGCCTGCGGATCGAGCGAGACCGTGACGTTCGTCTCGCTGGTGGCGATCAGGTCGATCGACAGCCCGTGCCGCTTGAAGACGCCAAACACGTCGGCCAGGAAGCCCACCTGCTGCCACATCCCGACGGTGTCCATCGACACGAGCGTGATGCCGGTCTTGCAGGAGATGGCCTTCACGCGCGGACCGACGTCCAGCGCATCGGCCGACACGATCGTTCCTTCCAGCTCGGGATGGTCCGTGCATTTGACATGTAGCGGAATCCCGTAGGCGCGCACCGGCTCCAGGCACCGCGGATGCAGCACTTTGGCGCCCGTGGTGGCCAGCTCCTGCGCCTCGTCGTAGTCGAGATGGCGAAGCAGGCGGGCCGAGGGGATCTGGCGCGGGTTGGCCGTGAACATGCCCGGCACGTCGGTCCAGATCTCCAGTCGCTCGGCCTGCAGTTTGGCGGCCAGGTAGGCGGCCGACGTGTCCGAGCCGCCGCGGCCGAGCAGGACGGTCTCGCCCCGGCTGTTGCGGGCAATGAAGCCCTGCGTCAGAATGACCTCGGCCGGGGCGGCGGCCAGCCGCTCCTGGAGGGCCGGGTCCGGCCGGTAGTCGCAGGCGACCGACAGGTAGCGCCGGGCTTCGTTGCCGTGCGCTTCGTCGACGGCTTCCAGCAGCTCGCGGGCGTCCCACCACTGCGTGGTAAGGCCGATCCGGTTCAGGTAGGCCGCGCCCAGCGTGGTGGCCATCAGTTCGCCCATGGCCATCACCCGGGCCTGCAGGCGGGGCGTCACTTCGCGCAACAGGGCCGCGCCCAGCGTGATGCGCTCCAGCTCCTCGAAGTAAGGGCGCAGCAGCGCCTCGGCGTCGAGCCCCATGGCCCGGCCCAGCTCCAGATGCGGGCGGCGGATGCCCTCCAGGGCTGCTTCGCCGCGACCGGCCATCGCCTCGGCAAGCAGCCGGTCCAGCGCGTTCGAAATGCCCGACAGCGCCGAGCAGACCACCACCGGCCGCAGCCCTTCGGCCAGCCGGTCGCGTACGATGCGGGCGATCGTTTCCCAGCGCGGCAGCGTCGAAACGCTCGTGCCGCCGAATTTCAACACAACCCAGCGTGGCGATGCCATGTGCGTCGGAGGCTTTTCGATGGTGCTTCTGGTCGGTAGGCTGTAGGATAGGCACGGGCGGACGGTCGGCGAAAGTTTTTCGAGAAAAATATCATGCTGCAACAGAATTTGTTATATTTATAACAAAAAAGGGTCGGCGTTGCCATATGCGCAAGGTATCCGAGGCGGTGCAGGCGATCGTCGAGGCCAATCCGGCGCTGCAGTTCGGATTGCACCATCGGTTGTTGAATTTAAGCCAGGTGGCGCGTTTCATCTGTCCGCTGGTGGAAGCGCGCCTGCGCAAGCCGGTGCGTCCGTCGGCCGTGCTGATGAGCCTGTCGCGGCTGCAGCGGCGCTGGGAGGCGCAGCAGCCGGCTCCGCAGCGTCGGTTTCGGATCGACCGGATCAACGTGCAGGGCGGGCTCTGTGCGCTGACGCTTCCCAAACAGGTAACCACGCTGCGGGAGCTGGCCGAGCTGTTCGGCCGCGTGCAGCAGGAAGGCGGGTACCTGACGCTGACCGAGGGCGTCAGCGAGGTGACGGTCATTCTGGAGCAGCGGCATCTGAAGCTGGTGCCCGAGGTGCTCAGCGTGGCGCCACGCCGCGTGTACCGTAACCTGGCCGGACTGGGCGTGAAGTTCCAGGAGGCGTATCTGGAGACGCCGGGTCTGCTCTACCAGCTCCTGCAACAACTGGCGTTGCAGAACATCAACGTGGTCGAGGTGGCCTCGACGACCACGGAGTTCAACATCTACCTGGACGATCGCGACGTGCAACTGGCCTTCGAGTCGCTCTACAACCGATTCATCCGCGAAGCCCGATGACGCGCAGACCTCATGTGCTGGGCATTGACGACGCCCCTTTCGAGCGGGGGAAGGACGCTGAGGTACCGATCGTGGGCGTGATGATGGAGGGGGCGACGCTCGTCGAGGGCGTGGCGATCACGCGGTTTCCGATCGACGGCGAAGGGGCGACGGAGTTTCTGGCCGGGTGGATTCAGTCGCTGCGCTGGCGGCCGTCGTTGCAGGCCGTCGTGCTGGGCGGCATCACGATGGCGGGGCTGGCCGTGGTGGATCTGGAGGCGCTCTCGGAGCGGCTGGCGCTGCCCGTGCTGGCCGTCACGCGCCACGATACGGCCGACAGTGAGCTGGCCGACGCGCTCCGGGCGGCCGGGCTGAAAGACCGGCTGGCCATCCTGGAGCGTACGCCGCCGGCCGAACCCATGGGGCGGGGGCTGTACGTGGCCTGGGCCGGCGCCGACGCCTTCGAGGCACGTCAGCTCGTGCAGGCCACGCTGAACAAGTCGCGTCTGCCCGAGCCGCTTCGCATTGCCCATCTGATCGGCGCCGCACTCGTCCGCGGCCAGTCGCGGGGACGGGTGTGATGATTTCGTTCTTTTTCAGAAGTCATCCATAGCGTCGAAGGGGTTCGCGATTTCGACCTGTAACCCTTTATAGCGTTTCGGTGAGGTTTATAGCCTGCCGTTTGAAGCCCGACCAACGCGCTTGTAGTCAGGCACGGAGCGTAGCGAAGTGCCGTCTCGGGTGACGCCTTTGTGGCGTACTACAAACCCGCGCTTCTGAGACGCAGCGCGAAACGCCGGCTTATATGGGATCGCTGATTTACCGGTGCAGGAGGGTGCCACACCCCGTGTGGCGGACATAAGCCGGCGGGGGGCGGATACAGTGGTCCGCCCCTACGGGATAGGGAAAACGTCAATGATCTGGTAGGGGCGCTTTTCAGTAGTCGGTCGCAGGCTATCCGGCGCGTCGTAAGCCTTCCGTAACGTGGCGTTCGGGAAATGCCCGGCCGGTGAGTGCCGCAGCCAGACGGGGGAGCACTTCGCCTGTGCGGCCTTCGAGGCGGAGCGTGGCGAGGGCGTCGCCCCGCGTGGGACCCAGATTGACGAGGGCGATGGGCTTACGCTGACGGGCGGCTTCGAGCACGAACCGATAGCCCGAATAGACGGCCAGCGACGAGCCGGCCACCAGCAGCACGTCGGCCGCCGCCACGATCCGGCGCGCGGCCTCGACGCGCTCGCGCGGCACGTTTTCGCCGAAAAACACCACGTCAGGTTTGAGGATGCCGCCGCAGCGGGGACAGTCGGGCACGCGGAAGCGGGTGGTGAGTTCGTCGGGCAAATCGGCGTCGCCGTCGGGGGCGAGTTCGGCCGCATGTGCGCTCCAGCCGGGGTTCAGTTCCAGCAGCCATTGCTGGAAGGCGTCCCGGTCGATGGCATGGCCGCACGTCAGGCATCGTACGGTGGCCAGGCTGCCGTGCAGTTCGAGCACGCGGCGGCTGCCGGCCCGGTGGTGCAGCCGGTCCACGTTCTGCGTGATGAGTCCCACCAGCAAGCCGGCCTGCTCGAGCCGGGCCAGTGCGTAATGGCCGGGGTTGGGGCGGGCCTTGGCAAAGCGCGGCCAGCCCAGCGTGCTCCGGGCCCAGTAGCGGGCGCGTACGGCCGCGTCGGTCACGAATGCCCGGTACTGGATCGGATTGCGGGCGCGGCGGCGCGTACCTTCGCCCCGGTAGTCGGGAATGCCCGACTCGGTGCTGCAACCGGCCCCGGTGAGCACGGCAAGCCGCCGGCCGCGGAGCAGGTCCACGAGTTGTTGCAGGCGTTCCGGGTGCATGGGGAAGGGATCTCCGGCGAGCGTCCGGCCGTTCCGTCTCGGAACAATATAAGCACGCGGACCGGAGGAAAAGCCCATGTCGATAGATCTGGAAAGCAGAAGGCCGGTGCGGCCGCGCCCGCGGATCGCCATCACGCTGGGCGATCCGAACGGCGTCGGTCCCGAGATCGTGCTGAAGTGCCTGTCGGATTCTCGTCTGATGAAATTCTTCGATCCGATCATCGTCGGATCGGCCGAAGTGCTCCGCAAACACGCGGAGGTGCTGGAGCTGCCGCTCCCCGAGCTGCAGGTGGTCGAGGAGGTGCCCGAGCGGATCACCCCGGAGCGGCTGGTCGTGGTGGACGTGACCGGGGGGAAGGCGCCCGCGGTGGAATTTGGCAAAATCACGGCGGAAGGCGGGAAGCTGGCGATGGAGTCCGTGCGCCGGGCCGTGCAGCTCTGCCTGGACGGAAAAGCCGACGCCATGGTGACAGCGCCCATCTCGAAAGAGGCGATCTCGCTGGCCGGCTACCGGGAGCCCGGGCATACCGAATTTATCGCGCGGCTGACGGGCACCCGGCGCTACACGATGATGATGGTATCGGACGATCTGCGCATCGGGCTGGTGACCGGCCACATCCCGATCTGGGACGTGCCGAAACGGGTGACCCGCCAGGCCATTCTGGAAACAATCGAGATCATTCACGAGAGCCTGATTCAGGATTTCGGGATCGACCGGCCCAAAATCGCGGTGCTCGGGCTGAACCCGCATGCCGGCGATGGGGGTGTGCTGGGCCGCGAAGAGAACGAGACGATCATCCCGGCGCTCGAAGAGGCTCGTCGGCGAGGTTATCTGGTCTTCGGACCGTTTCCGGCCGACAGCTTCTTCGGCATTGGCGCCTACCGGCTCTACGACGCCGTGGTGGCCATGTATCACGACCAGGGCCTGATTCCGTTCAAGACGCTGGCCTTCGAGAGCGGCGTCAACTACACGGCCGGACTACCCATCGTGCGCACGTCGCCCGACCACGGCACGGCCTACAACATCGCCGGCCAGGGTAAGGCGTCGCCGGGGAGTATGCGGAGCGCGATCTATCTGGCCATCGACATCGCCCGCCGTCGCAAGGAACGGCAACAGGCAGCGGCGGCGACTTCTTCTTCGGCAGCGGCGTCATGAGTGCGGGCATTCGCGTGCAGGAGGTCGTGCCCTACAGCCTGCTGGCGCGCGGGTACGATCAGGTGATGGATTACGTCGATTACGAAGCCTGGGCCCGCTACGTGCATCGTCTGATCCGGCGCTTCTGTCCCGAAGCGCAGACGGTGCTCGAACTCGGGTGCGGGACCGGTTCGCTGGCCCTGGCGCTGCAGCCGCTGGGACCTTACCGCTATCGGGCCAGCGATCGCTCGGCGGCCATGCTGGCGGTGGCCCGTGAGAAGGCCGCCCGCGCGGGCAGCTCTGTCGTGTTCGAGCAGGCCGATTTCTCCGACTACCGCGTGGCCGAGCCGGTGGACGTGGTGCTGCTCCTTTTCGACGGACTCAACTACCTGCTGGAGCCCGAAGGTGTCCGGGCGCTGTTCCGGTGCACGTGGCAGGCGCTGCGGCCCGGCGGCGTGTTTATCTTCGACCAGAGCACGCCGATGAATTCCCTGGAGCACGAGGCCGACTTCGACGACGCGGGCGAAACCGACGCCTTTCGCTACGTGCGCCGGAGTTACTACGATCCGGAGCGTCGACTGCATACCACGATCTTCGAGCTGGAAGTGGACGGGAAGGTGTATCGGGAGCGACACCTGGAGCGGGCCTACACGCTGGAGGAGATCCGCGCATGGCTGCGGGCCGAGGGCTTTCGGATCGAAGCGGCCTACGATAATTTTTCGCTCCGTCCGGCTACGGCGCGCTCGGAGCGCATTCACTGGGTGGTTCGTCGTCCTGATCAGCCACAAGCACGGCCGTGATTGTCTTTCGAAACGTCAGCATTTCGTACCCGTTGCCGGGCGGCCAGCGGCGCCCGGTGTTCGAGAATCTTTCGTTTGAAATTCAACGGGGGGAGCACGTCTATCTGATCGGCCCGACCGGCAGCGGAAAAACCACGCTCATGCGGCTCATTTATATGGATTTGTTGCCGGAGGAGGGCTACTGCCAGGTGGGCGATTATCGCTCCGACCGGATCAAGCCTGCCGAGATTCCCTATCTGCGCCGCACGTTGGGGGTGGTATTCCAGGACTTTCAGCTCTTGCCCGACCGTAACGTGTACGAGAACGTGGCCTTTGCGCTGTATGTGACAGGACGGCGGGGCGCCGAGGTGAAAACTCGGGTCTTGCAGGCGCTGACGCTGGTGGGATTAAGCCATAAGCGGCGGCGCTATCCGCATGAGCTTTCTGGGGGGGAACAGCAGCGCGTGGTGATAGCCCGGGCTATCGTCAACGATCCCTGGATCCTGCTGGCCGACGAGCCCACCGGAAATCTGGATCCGCGTGTGGCCGACGAAATCATGGAGCTGCTGCTGGGACTGCATCGCCAGGGCATGACGCTGTTCATGGCAACGCACGACTATCGCCTGGTCAAAAAATATCCCGCCCGTACGCTGGCCATCCTGAACGGGCAGCTCGTCGAAGTCGATCCGCGCACGCTCTGAGGGGGCGCTACCGTTGGCAGCAGGCCCGCAAGACGGTGTCCGAAACGACCGGGGACACCCTTCTCCATGGATGGTGGCGGAGAGTATGGAAACAGAAATCGTCGGCGCTGAAATACGCGTATGCGCCTGCATCCATCGCCAGCCGTAGCCTGTGAACACTGCTCCCCCTTGAGGGGGAGATGGTCCGAAGGACCGGAGGGGGTGTCAGGGGCTACCGACGCTCGTGAAATCACCTCTGTCCATCGGGCTACAGGGGGACGATTCTTTTCGGGCGGGTTGCTATATTAGGCCGAGTTTTGTTGTTTGGCCGGGCAACGTGACCGGGGTGCCGGCTGGGTCCGGCCGGAGGTGCGATCCGGAAACCAGAAAACGAGCCCCATGGAGCTTTTCAGCCACATAATCGGACAGATCAACAGCTTTCTGGCGCCGATTCTGGTGATCGGACTGCTGGGCGCCGGGCTGTTTCTGACGTTGCGGCTTCGTTTCATTCAACTCCGTAAGCTGGCGCACGGCTTTGCCGTGGCTTCCGGGAAGTACGACAACCCGGACGAGCCGGGTGATGTGCCGCATTTTCAGGCACTGACCACTGCGCTCTCGGCAACCGTAGGGATTGGCAATATTGCGGGAGTTGCCATTGCGATCCACGTAGGAGGACCCGGTGCGCTGTTTTGGATGTGGGTGACGGCTTTTCTGGGTATGGCCACCAAATATAGCGAGGTGACGCTGGCCCTGCACTACCGCGTGCCGGTCGAGTCGGATGGGAAGGTTTGGGCCGGTTCGGTGGCGGGCGGACCGATGTACTACATCGAAAAAGGGCTCGGCTGGAAGCCGGTGGCCGTCTTTTTTGCCTTCATGCTCATGATCACGTCGTTCATGACGGGCAATGCGGTGCAGGCCAACACGATCGCCACGCAGGTGCGCGATACTTTTGGGATTGAGCCCTGGATCACTGGCTTGATTACGGCGATCGTCGTTGGGCTGGTCATCATCGGCGGCATCCGTCGCATCGGCGCCGTGACGGGCGTGCTGGCGCCCCTGATGGCCGGGCTCTACGTGACCGGTGCGCTTTTGATCATCTTTGCCAATCTGGAGCATGTGCTGCCGGCGTTCGGGACGATCTTCCGCGAGGCCTTCAACCCGACGGCCGGGGTGGCCGGCACCGGCATGGGGATGTTGCTGACCACGCTCACCTATGGCGTGCAACGCGGACTGTTCTCGAACGAAGCCGGACAGGGATCGGCCCCCATTGCGCACTCGGCTGCCCAAACCGATGAACCGGTCTCCGAAGGAGTAGTGGCGTTGCTGGAGCCGTTTATCGATACGCTGGTCATCTGTACGATGACCGGGCTGGTGATCGTGATCACGGACGTCTGGAACGACCGCGTGCCCACCACGCTGCCCCTGCGCGATGTGAACATCACCTACGTGACGGGCAACGACGAGCTCGGCTACACGCGCGTGGCTACGCCCGACTCGGTGCGGTACGTGGACGGGCGCCCGGCCGAAGGCCAGCCGCAACTGGCCTACTTCGAGGTGGGCGTGCCCCGGCTGTTCGTCGATGAGGCGCAGACGCAGCCCTTTACGGGTACGATCTATCCGCTGCAGGCGCAGGCCCGAAGCGACGACGGCCAGGTTTACACGCGCCTTTATGGCGATGCGGTGCGCAGCAGTGCGCCGCTGACCACGCTGGGCTTCGAGCGCGGACTCTCGGAACTGGGGCTCGGAGGACTGGGCCGCTATATCGTGCTGCTGAGCGTGCTGCTGTTTGCCATCTCGACGGCCATCTCCTGGAGCTACTATGGCGACCGGTGCGCCTACTATCTGTTCGGCACCAGAGGCATCCTGCCCTACAAGGTCGTTTTCCTGATCATGCACTTTCTGGGGGCTGTGGTGGCCGTCACGACGATCTGGGATGTGGGCGACGTGGCGCTGTCGCTGGTGACGTTGCCCAATGTGATTTCACTGGTTCTGCTTTCCGGCACTCTTAAAAAGCTCACCGACAGCTACTTCGAACGCCAGCCCTGGAAGGAAGACTACGAGGCGCATCGGCGCTGGGTAGAGGCACGTCGGCGCAAGAAACAGGAAGTGGCCCGGGATGAGTCATGAGCACGCTCATTGTGGTGGATCATCCGCTGCTCAAACGCGACCTGACGTTGCTCCGGCGGCGGGAGACCACGCACGGGCAGTTCCGGCAGATCGTGGCCGAGGCGGCGGCCATTCTGGCCTACGAGGCGCTGCGCGACCTGGCCGTCGAGCCGATCCCCATCGAAACGCCCCTGGAGCCCACCACCGGCTACCGGCTGGCCGAGGAGATCGTGGTGGTGCCCATCCTACGGGCCGGGCTGGGCATGGTGGATGGTTTTGTACGCTTTGTGCCGGAAGCACGCATTGGCCACCTGGGGATGCAGCGCGATGAGCGCACCAAGCAGCCTGTCGATTACTATAGCAACATTCCTGGAGGCATTGAGGCTGCGCGCGTGTTTGTGGTTGATCCCATGCTGGCCACCGGAGGGAGTGCCGTCCAGGCCATTCATCATTTGAAGGCGCATGGAGCCCGGCGCTTCACGTTTGTGTGCCTGATCGCAGCGCCGGAAGGCATTCGGGCCTTGCAGGAAGCGCATCCAGAGGTGCGGATTGTGACGGCGGCTGTGGATCGGGGGCTCGATGCAAATGCTTTTATCCGGCCCGGACTGGGCGATGCAGGTGATCGCATCTTTGGAACCGGAAGTTGAAGTCGACATGCGTGCATCTATGCTGATTGGGCTCATCCTGCTGGGGGTGGTGCTGGTGCCGGGCGCAAAGGCACAGCCGCAGATTCAGGTGCCCGATCCCGTGCTTAAGGGGCTGCCTTTCGCCGTAAAGGTAGAGGGGCTGACGCCTGACAGCACTTATGCGCTTCAGGTAGAGGGCCGCACGTATGCCCTGACGTGGACCAACGGGATCGGACAGGCCGATAGCGTGCAGGTTACGCGCAGCGGTCGGGTGCCGGTGAAGCTGGTCCGTGCATCGCAAGTCATTGCACAGGCAGAGGTGCGAGCACTGCCGGGGTGGACCTCCATCCTGCCGCCTCTGCTGGCCATTCTGATTGCGCTGCTTTTCCGACGCGTGGTGCCGGCGCTGTTTCTGGGCATCTGGATGGGCGCCTGGCTGGCGGTCGATGTGTCGCTGGCCGGCCTCTGGCAGGGGCTGCTGGATGCGTTTGATGTGTACGTGCGGCAGGCGCTGGCCGACCCGGACCATGCCGCTATTGTCCTGTTTTCTCTGATGATCGGGGGAATGGTAGGGATTATTTCAAAGAATGGCGGCATGCAGGGGGTTGTCAACTGGATGGTGCGTTGGGCCAGTGATCCGAAGCGTGGGCAGCTGGCAACAACTGTGCTGGGATTGCTCATCTTTTTCGACGACTATGCGAATACGCTCGTGGTGGGCAACACGATGCGACCTGTCACGGACCGACTGCGCATCTCCCGCGAAAAGCTGGCCTACATCGTCGATTCGACAGCCGCGCCGGTGGCCTGCCTGGCCTTTGTGACCACCTGGATCGGCTACGAGGTGGGGCTGGTCGGAACGGCCGTGGCGCAGATCCCCGGCTACGACGAAAGTGCCTATTCGATCTTCCTGAATTCCATTCCCTACAGCTTCTATCCCTGGCTGGCCATTCTGTTCGTGTTTGCCGTGGCCTGGACGCAGCGCGACTTCGGGCCGATGTACCGGGCCGAGCTGCGGGCCCGCACGACGGGACAGGTGCTGGGGCCCGACGCCCGCATCGACGAAGCGGCCGCCGAGGGACGGGAGTTTCGTCCGCCGGACGACAAGCCGCATCGCGCCCGCAACGCGCTCATTCCGATTCTGGTGCTGTTCGTCTCGGTGCTGGGCGGGCTGTACGCGACGGGCGAGGGCGAGACGCTCCGGGAAATCATCGGCAGCGCCGACTCCTACCGGGCGCTCATGTGGGGCTCGCTGCTGGGCGTGCTGTCGGCCGCGGCGCTCTCGATCGGCCAGCGTATCCTGACGCTCGACGAGACGATGGAGGCCTGGTATGCCGGCCTGCGCTCCATGTTTTTTGCCATGATCATTCTGCTGCTGGCCTGGGCGCTTTCGTCGATCACCGAGGAGCTGCGCACGGCGCAGTACCTGTCGTCGGTGCTCAGCGAGCGGCTGGCGCCGGGGCTGGTGCCGGCGCTCGTGTTCGTGCTGGCGGCGGCCACCGCTTTCGCCACGGGTACGAGCTGGGGCACGATGGGCATCCTGCTACCGCTGGTGGTGCCGCTGGCCTGGCATGTGCTGGCGGCCAGCGGGCTGCACACCGAGACCGAGTATCACCATATCATCTACTCGACGGTCTCGGCCGTGCTGGCCGGAGCCGTCTGGGGCGATCACTGCTCGCCGATCTCTGATACGACAATCCTGTCGTCGATGGCTTCCGGCTGCGACCATATCGAGCACGTGCGCACGCAGCTCCCCTATGCGCTTTTCGTGGGGATCGTGGCGGTGCTGCTGGGCACGCTGCCGACCGGCTTCGGCTGGCCCTGGTGGCTTTCCATGGGGCTTTCGGCCGCCGTACTGCTGCTCGGGCTGCGCCTGCTCGGCAAAAAGGTGCCGGGCGCGGCCGAGCCGGTGGCGGAGTAAACCCGAGAAAACAGGCGGCAATTCGTGGCGAAGAGCGTATCTTTGCGCTGAAAAACGGAACGAACGTTTCCAGGGTAATGCGCAGGCAGCTGTTTCAATGCGATCCGGCCTTTGAATAGAGGGAGCCTTTCCAACCCGGCGCAGGTAAACACAGCAACGAGCCAGGCAGACAAAGGGGACGATATGCCTACCGCACTGGAATTGAGAGGAGAGGGATGGAGACCCTACTTGAGCGCAGCAAAGCGTCGGGTTGCAGAACGGCATGAAATACTGGCCGGGTGCGAAGAACGGGATGCGCTGATTGATCGGGCTCGGTCGGTAGCGCAGGCGTTGAAGGTGCGCTTTGGCGTTCGGCGTGTGGTACTTTTAGGCTCGCTGGCCCATGGTGCCTGGTTTGCACCGGATTCTGATGTGGACCTGGCGGTGGAAGGGTTGCATGCCGCAGATTACTGGGCAGCCTGGCGATTGGCCGAGGAGATGATTGCTGACAGGCCGGTCGATCTGATCGAAATGGAACGGGTCGGTAGCGCACTACGCCGAGCTATTGAACGCTATGGCATCGAGCTGTGAAGACGCGTTACATAGCACTGGCAGAGCGGATTCGGGGCGAGATCCCTGAGCTGGAGCAGGTGCTGGGTCGAGCCCGTCAGGCGTGGTTGCGATTGCTTCAGACCCCCGAGGAATGGGCTTATCTTGATGCTGTGGCTCTGAATCTGCATGGCTTTTATTCCGGCGTCGAGCGTCTTTTTGTCCTGATTGCTCGCAACGTAGATGAGCGGATTCCCACAGGCCAGACATGGCACCGCGACCTGTTGCGCTGGATGGCTGAAGACGTTCCGGAAATGCGACCCGCCGTTATTGGCCAGACCACCGCACATACCCTGGATGAATTCCGTCGTTTTCGCCATCTGGTGCGCAATGTGTATACCATGAACCTTACGCCGGAGAAAATAGAAAGCCTGATGGCTGTTCTACCGAAACTCTGGAGTACGCTACGTGAAGAACTGCTGGCTTTTGCTGAGTTTCTGGAAGTGCTGGCAAACGCGGCACCGGATGATGAATGAGGCAGGGCGTATCGGCCGGTTCATAAAAAAATTTTTTCCACAGAGGTTATGAAGCTACCCTGCACGGTGTCTTTCTTATCGTAGGAGCAGGGAGTGTTTTGACCAGCTTTTCTCCGTTAGATGCCGGGGTGCGCGACAGGCGGTCATGCACTGCGCGGGCCGCAGATTCTGCGGTTGCAGCGGCTGCTGGAGTGGCTGCGCAGCGGTCGTCCACTGACCACCACGCGGGCGGCCCGGCACTTCGAGGTGTCCCGGCGCACGATCGCCAGCGACATCGAGTACCTGCGCCGATTAGGGGTGCCGGTGGCTTATGATCGTCGGCGCCAGACTTATTACTTAGAAGAACCCTTCACGGATAACCTTCCGCTGATTGCACTGGACCGCGCCGAGCTGGCGGCGTTTCTGGTGGCCCGGCTGGCGCTGGAGGCCTTTGGCGACACGCCGGACGCCGTCCTGCTGGAGGCGGCCGTCGAGCGGCTGGCGGCGCATCTGCCCGAGCCCATTCACGTCGATCCCGACACGCTCACGCGTACGCTGCGCTTCGAGATGGAACCGCGGCCGCGCACGCCGCTGCGTTATCTGGACGTGCTGCGCCGGGCGGCGGTCGAGCAGCGCGTGGTGCACCTGCACTACTATGCCAACTACGCGGACGCGCTCACCGAGCGCGACGTGGAGCCCTATGCCATCGTGGCCCATCAGAGCCGCTGGTACCTGGTGGCCTACTGTCGGCTGCGGCAGGCCATGCGCGACTTTCGCATCGACCGCATCCGACATCTGGAGCTGCGCGAGGAGACCTTCGTGCGGCGGCCGGATTTCGACCTGGAGGCCTACCTGGGGCCGGCCTTCGGCATGCACCGGGACGAGCGCACCTACGCCGTCCACCTGCGCTTTTCGCCCTATCAGGCCCGCTGGATCCGGGAGGAGCAGTGGCATCCGAGCCAGGTGCTCGTGGAGCGTCCGGACGGATCGCTGGACGTGCACCTGCAGGTGACCGGTCTGGCCGACGTGGCGCGCTGGGTACTCAGCTACGGAGCCGAATGCGAGGTGATCGGCCCGCCCGTGCTGCGCCATCGCATCGCCAGCGAAGCCCGGCGCATGGCCGAACGCTACGGCGTCGGGGTGTACGATCGACCTTCATCCATACGCGACGCGCAAACCCACTGAACGGAGAAGCCCATGCGTTTACGACTGCTGCTGACGCCGTCCTGTGAGCCGGTGCCGTTCACCTATCCCTACCGGCTGGCGGGCGTGCTGCACCGCTGGCTGGGACAGAACGACTGGCACGATAGCCTGAGTCTCTACAGCTTCGGCTGGCTGCAGGGGGGACGCATGGGGAGAGGCGGTCTGCACTTCCCGAAGGGAGCATTCTGGACGCTCAGCTTCTACGAGGGCGAGCCGGTGGAGCGGCTGGNGCGGGGAATTTTCCGGGACCCGACCGTGATTGCCGGGATGGCCGTGGCCAGCGTGCAGACGCTACCGGTACCTTCGTTCGGCCAGCGGGCCGTGTTTCGCGTGGAGAGTCCGGTCGTGGCGCGGCGCGTGCGCGCCGACGGCGGGCGGGACTACCTGACCTGGGACGACGAGGCGGCCGACGAGGTGCTCACGCGCGTGCTGCGTCGCAAGCTGGTGGCGGCCGGGCTGGGCCAGCTGGCGCCGCAGGCCACCATGCGTTTCGATCGCCGCTACCACGGAGCTAAAACCAAGCTTGTGCGCATCAAGGGAATCGACCACCGGGGCAGCCTGTGTCCGGTGATCGTCGAAGGACCGCCCGAGGCCGTGCAGTTTGCCTGGCTGGTGGGCGCGGGCGAGCTCACCGGCTGCGGCTTTGGCGCCCTGGGCGAGCCGCTGGATCGGTCCCCTGCGCGCCTGTCCGGCAGGCGGCGTCTTGAAACAATCTGACAGCAAGCCATGGCACGCATTACACTATCTCTGGACCGACCCACCGGGAATTTCTGGATGGACACAGGGCTGGTGGTATTATTGGAGCAGTTTGGAGAAGGGGAGCATGAATCAGAAGAAGTGTTGCGCAAACTTGTGGATCGACTTGTACAGAAGACAGGAAAATCTGGGGTATACTTTGATCAGACAACCGGCCAGTTTCGTGAGTACGAAAAAGTAAACTGGGTTTATCCAACCAATCTTTTTATCAAAGTCTCCGGAGTTGCCCCAAAAATAGAAATGCAAATCAATGGTAAAACGGAAAAGTTTTTTACGCAACCGCCCGTATTTGATCTGAGCCTGAAACTTAGCAAGAACGAGAACCCATGCGATATATGCGGTGACGTGGCTCCACTTACTGATGCAAAAATGTGGATGTATCCTTTTGTGGTAGAGCCGGGAAAATTTGGCACGTTCTACCCGGGCACAAAGCGAGGGCTTAAGCTCTGTGCGCGTTGTGCCCTGGCCGGACTGGCGGGGTATCTGGGCTGGTTGTGGAAAGCACAGGGGAAAAATGCACTGCATTTCTTCATCTTTCACGCGGATCTGCGCGAAATGAAGCGCTTGCATGAAGAAGTGCTGCGACCCTTACAGCAAGAGGGCTCTGGTGGTACAGCACCGGTAGCTTTTTTCGGCCCATATCTGCACGAAACGACCCTGGGCTTGCTGCTGGCACTCTTTGCGCACGTACCGGGTTCGGATCGGCTTTCCGAGACAGCACGTCGGCTGTTGGCTACGCTGCTGGGAGCACGTGCCGAGGTGCCTTCAACTGCGGTGACGCTCTATGCGGTTACCGGGAAGCCGGGTCAGGCTTTCAACATGCAGGCGCTTCGGGAATTTTCTCGACTACAGCCATTGTATCGACTCTATGAACAATGGCTTCAACGGCTTCAACACATAGCAGCCGATCCTCATCAGCAGCTTGTCCGCGTGTTGGCGCAATTTCAGCAAAGGCGGGACAGGGATACCGAGACGCTCTGGCGCGACAGGATTGCTCGTGCGATTCTGGAATTTGACGATCCTTTGCCATTTGTAGAACAGTTTCTCTTCGAGGCGCGCGCGAGGGAGGAGCAGCCCCGACCGCTCGTTTCCGGTACGCTGGATGTGTTGAACCATTACATACAGGAGGTGCTCGGTATGGAAGAGCAATTCAGACGCACGCTGGCAGGCTTTGGACATACGCTGGGTGCGGCAGCCCATGAGCACAACGAAATGGGCCTGCTCTATAGCCTGCGCAATGCCAGAAATCCGGAGGACTTCTATCGGGTCCTTAACGATGCGCAGTTCCGGCTGGAGATCACCGTGCCGGAAGCTTTGCTTCAGCTGGAACGTGGCGAGCGTATTGCCGGGGTGCCCTGGGGGCGGGTGAAGACGCTGCTCGCCATTTATGCCATGAATGCTTACCTGCGCAAAAGCGCACCACAGACAGCAACGTCGCAACCAACCGAACAGGAGGAGTAACCATGAGCCGGGCTATTGCGATTGGCTATCTGGCCAGAGTATCTGCCGGGAACGTCAACGCCTCCCACACTGAAGGCAACGTGGTGGTGACCAAGAAAGTCACGTTGCCGGACGGCAGCATGGTACCGTATATCTCCGGACAGGCCATCCGCCGCATGCTGCGCGACCGCCTGGCCGACCTGGGCTATGCGCTTTCGGAGCCTTTTGCGACGGTAAGCGGGCAGGAAGTGACGCCTCCTGTGCGCCCGTGGGAGTTCGTGGACGAAGACCTGTTTGGTTATCTGGATCCTTCCGGAGGACGGCGCCGCACTTCGCCCGTCCGCGTGTCCGCAGCCGTGGGGTTGTTTCCGTTCCAGGGCGATCGCGATCTGGGCACCCGCTCGTTTGAGCGCTTCGGGCACGCAATGGAAGTAGGGGGTAACATGTTCGAGACGGAACTGTATGCGAATCTTTTCAAGGGAGCACTTCTGATTGAACTGGATCGTGTGGGAATTTTTGCGCCGCTGGAACTCGGGGAGAAGCAGGAGCGAAGCCTTGATTCGTCCGAGCGGCGTCGGCGGTTGCAGAATCTTCTGGAAGCGCTCAATTTGCTCTGGGGTGGAGGACGCACGGCCCGCCTGCTCTCGGACCTCTCTCCAAAATTCATTGCCTACGCGCGACTTGATGCCAAGCATCCGGTTTTTCTGGAAGCACTGGCGGCGCGCTATGAAGACGGGCACTATGTGCTGGACCTGGCGCCGCTCACCAATGCACTGGATCGCTTTGGCCGGTACTGCGAACAGACGCTCTTCGGAGTAGAGCCGGGGATTTTCGGGAATGAAGCGGAAATTCGTGCTGCGCTGGCTGGCTATGGGGAGGTACTGACCGTACATGAGGCCCTGAATCGGGCCAAAGCAGACGTGAACGCACTATGGAATGGGTCCTCGGCGTAACGGTACGGGCACCGGTAGCGTCGTTCCGTCGTCCCCTGGACCACAACTACCAGCGTACGCTTCCGATGCCACCGCCTACCACGTTGCTGGGCATTGCCGGAGCGGCGCTGGGGTTGTCGGATCGTACCTTATGGGCATCGGACAGTCCGCTTCGCAATCTGAAAGTTTCGGTGCTGATGGAGGGCGTGCCCGGACGTGCCCGTGACATGTGGACCGTGCTCAAAATCAAAGGCGGCCGGATTGCCGAGCGTTCGCCCTATTTCCGCGAGTTGTTGTTCGGCGTGCGCTGCACGCTGCTTTACGGCGGAGAAAAGTCGGTGCTCGAAACGCTGGCAGCAGCCTTCGATAAGCCCGCCTATCCGCTATCGCTGGGACGAGACGATGAACTGCTTGTGATGGAATCGCTTGGCATAGACGAGCAGCGACCGGGCCCACCGCGCTTTCAGGGGACGTTGCTTCCTGTCGACGTTCGCCAAATAGAAGGACTACGCCCGCGGGTGTCGCCCGGCCTTCACTTTGAACCACCGCTGGTGGAGACGCTACCGCTGGCCTTTTCAGTGGACCGTAAAGGCGTGCGCAATCCCGAGCGTATGGCACCACTGAGCTTTTTACCGGTAGGCATCGAAATCGAAGTACCCGGTCTGCAGGCTTTTCAATGGCAGAGACGCAGTTTTGTATGGGCGAATGAAATGACAGGGTGACGGCTTAATGGACGAACCACGATTGTTTTTTCGACGTCATGCGCTGCAACGCATGGCCGAGCGGAAGATTACCGTAGAGGACGTGAAGAACGTCTTGAAAACCGGTGAGACCATTGCCTCTTACCCGGAAGACCGACCCTATCCGAGCCGGTTGATTCTGGGCTGGATCGGAACGCGGCCGTTGCATGTCGTCGTAGCAGACAATGATGAAGACAACGTGCAGATTGTGATTACCGTCTATGAGCCTGATCCGACACTCTGGGAGGATGATTTCAAACGGAGAAGATCATGAAATGTGTGATCTGTAAGACGGGACAGACGCAGACCGGGAAGACCACGGTTACGCTGGAGCAGAACGGAGCCGTGCTGGTTGTCCGGGAAGTACCGGCCGAGGTGTGCCAGAACTGTGGCGAGGTATACCTTCCCGAAGAAGTGGCACGGGCCCTCACGCGGCTTGCAGCGCATACGCTGGAAAAGGGCGTGGTGATTGAGGTGCGCGAATTCAATGCCACCATGGCGATGTAATCCGGAGGCTCTATACGGGTATGGACTATGCTACTGGCCAAGCCGGACGTTTCGCTGCTTGATCATCTGGCTGAAGTAACCCGACTGGGTGCGACGCTTGCCGATCGACTTGACTTTTCGGAGTCGTTGCGCCAGAAAGTAATTCTGGCCTGTGCGTTGCACGACATAGGAAAAGCGACCGAAGATTTTCAGGAATACATTCGTGGACGGAGAAGAAGAGCCTTTCCGCACGCACTGGCCTCTCTCCCCTTTGTGTTACTGGCCGAAGGACTGCTCAATCAGCAACAGGGAACTCGGCATGCACTGGAAGCCACTGCAGCCGTACTCACGCACCACTCCCCACTGGGAGCCCGATTGTATCTCGGCTATCGGGGAGGCCGGGTAACCTTTCATGAATCGCTGAAGGAGTGCTTAACAGAACTCTGGGATTTGCTGGCTCAGTATGAGGTAAACGGTCTCCCGAATATTGATGACTTCTGGGAAAGCCTTCAAGGCCTGCTTCAAAGTGCGCCGGCAGATCTACTGGAAAGTGTTCTGGAGCTGGGAGCAGACCGGCGCTCTTTACGCGGGCTGCTCCGATTGCAGCAGGTCGAATGTTTCGCCCGGGTTAAAGCCGTGTTGCACCTGGCCGACTGGCTGGCGTCGGCACGAAAGCCAGACCCAGGTATCCTGTTTTTGCAGAATGGCTCGCGTGCCATAGGGCAGCATACCCGACAGCTCGAAGGCCCCCTGCGGCAATTCCAGGAACAGGCGCAACATGCCTCAAATGAAGCAGTGCTCTGGCTTCGAGCGCCTACGGGCACGGGCAAGACGGAGGCACTGCTGCTGTGGGCAGGCGATACGGAACGCCTGATCTACCTGCTACCCACGCAGGCAACAACGAACGCTATGTGGCGCCGGCTGCGTCGCATCTACGGCGACGAGGCCGTGGCCCTTGCGCACGGGCGTGCCGCCTATATGCTGCGTATGGAATTGGATGAAGACCCCCTGGATGCGCGGCTGTTCGGATCGGTTTTCGCCAGACCCGTTGTCGTCGCTACGCTGGATCAGTACCTGCTGGCCCATCTGCATGGGCGCCACTGGGAAGAACGTCGGACGCTCGCGCGCCGTGCTACCGTTGTGCTGGACGAAATCCACGCCTATGAACCGTACACGCTGGGGTTGTTGCTGGAGGCACTCTGGCGCGAGCTGCCGGCACGGCTGGCACTGGCCAGTGCGACACTTCCGGAGTCGTTGCTGCAGCTTTTCCCCGAGGGACATCTGGTAGAAGCAGAAGAGGACCTCTGGCAGCGGCGACGACATCACGTTCAGTTGCAGCAGGGAAGTCTGCTGGAAGAGGGCATGCAACAGGCCCGGGATTTTGCCCGTCAGGGGCGACGGGTGCTTGTGGTGGCCAATACCGTGGCCGATGCGCAGGCGCTTTACGAGCAACTGCAGGCTACCGGATTGCCCTGTACCCTGTTGCATGCGCGTTTTGCCTTTCGGGATCGTCAGCACAAGGAGGAGCAGGTGGCCCGGCCTCAGCCAGGCTCCATTTTTATTGCTACCCAGGTCGTAGAGGTCAGTCTGGACATTTCCTACGACGTACTGCTGACCGAAGTGGCCCCGATCGATGCCCTGGTGCAGCGAATGGGACGGGTGAATCGCCGCGGTGACAACCCTCCGGCACCGGTTCTGATTTACATGGACTGGTCTGAAGGCGCGCGGCGCATCTATGGTCAGGACGTGCTGGAGCGCAGTCTGGAGATCCTGCAGACACTCCCTGTAGAACCCACTGACGCGGAGTTGGCTCAGGCGACCCATCAGCTGTATGAGTACGTGCTAAACACCGAAGCCTGGCGGCAGGAATTTCAGGAAGGGTGCCAGACGCTGGATGAACTGCAGCGGATTCTGGGATGCTACACGATCGACCTTACCGACGAGCAGCTACGTGCGCGCTTTACGACGCGGCGGGGTATGATTTCCGTGGAAGTATTGCCTCAATGCTACGTTCAGGAAGCGCTGCAGCTCAAAGAGCAGGGGGAAGGCTGGCGTCTTCCGGAGCTGCTGGTCCCGGTGCCGGTGTACTGGCTGGTCAAAGCACCGGACGCCTTCGAGGACCTCGCAGACCTGCAGGTGCGCCAGACCAGCCTTCCTTACGATGCAGAACATGGACTTCGGCTCACCGACGACTGGCAGACCCAGCTGGAGGCTTCCATACTGTAACTTCCTATGCCTGAACTTTCCATTACCGGCACGCTGGTGAACTACTTTGTGCTCTGTCGGCGCAAGGCGTGGCTGGCCGTGCACGGACTCTGGATGGAGCAGGAGTCGGAAGCCGTGGCGCTGGGACGCCTGCTGGACGAGACCACCTATGCCGAGGAGCTGCAGCATGTGAACGTGGAAGCGGACGGTCCCGCAGGGCTCCGGCTGGCCGGACGCATCGACTGGGCCGAGCTGCGCGATGGCATGCTCCACGAGACGAAGCGGAGTCCCTCCGGCCTTGAAGCGCACCGCTGGCAGCTCCGCTTCTACCTGTGGCTGCTCAAGCTCCGGGGTGTGACGCGGACGGACGGCCAGCCCTTCGAAGGCCAGCTCAACTTTCCCCGCCAGCGCCGCACCGAAACCGTCACGCTCACCGCAGACGACGAAGCCCGGTTGCGCACGCTCGTGCAGGAGCTGCATCAGACGGCCTCCCGGCCCACGCCACCATCTCGCCTCGAAAACCGCCGCTTTTGCAAAAAATGTGCGTACGAGGAGTTATGTTTTGGATGAAATGGTGTCTATAAGGACAAAGCTGGTATCCAGATGCTGACCGTCCGACTGGAAACCGTAACGCCCTTGTTTCTGGCCGGTGCTGACCCACGGGTCTCATCCAAGCTGCGCGCTACATTGATCTACTCGACTTTGTATTTTGGGCTACAGGCTGACATTTGAGGAAGTAGAAACATGAGCCAAGCTATTAGTTTGCTGCAAGAGTTCGAGAGAGTAATCTTAAGTGAACTTCAGGAAAGCGAATATCTGTATGCCGACACCCGAATACCGTGGGTGTCGCTTTATGACCATCTGGCGCTGACGGCGGCATTTGCTGTGGCCATGGTGGCAGAGATGCTGAAGCGGGGCTATGATGCAGAAAAAATCTGCGGGGTTAAGCTTGACCATGAAGCGCTGCGCGCGCTTGCCTGCCTGTGTGGCCTTGCCCATGACATTGGTAAAGCTCGGCTGGGCGAGACTGAATACCGGTGGCATGTTGAGCGGGGCGCGCAGTACATGCAGGAGTGGCTCAAGGGACGTGGTGTGGGCGAGCCGCTCCGATCCGTGATTCTCGACGCAGTTGCCCGGCATCACCTGCGGGATAACCCCCAGACGCCCTTTGAGAAGCTCATCTGCCTGGCCGATAGCTACGCATCGGCTGGCGATCGCCCCGAACTCGGACGCGCCGAGACGCGAGCGCAGTTCCAAAACGCCGTGCGCGAGACTGAACGCCTGGAACGGGAGCTCTTCGGTGAGAACAAGCCTATCCGCATCCTGCTTGCCGATGCCGATGCTATCAAGGCGTATGTATACGAAACACAGGTGCTTCCAGAAATCCGCGGCGGAAGCGAGCTCTTGCAGGAAGCCGAAGAACGCATCCGCGAGCTCTTCCGCCAGCAGCTTGCCGAGGAGTGCCTGATTTACTGCGGGGGAGGCGGATTGCTCGCGATCGTGCCCGCCAGCGATGCCGAGCATTGGAAGCAGCAGATTGAGCAGGCATACTGGGACAAGACCACGCTCGCAACCGTGACCGTCGTGGTTTCAGAGCCCATCGGCTATGCCGACGTGGGGCGGGGACTTGCACCGTACGATTCGGAAAGTGTCCGCGCCCTTCGGGGGCAAGGCGTGGCGAACGACTTGCTCCAGAGTCATTTCGGCACAGAAGACCGGGCACGCCGGAAAAACTTCGGCGAGCTGGTGGCTTACTTGACCGGCAAACTGCAGCAGGCAAAACGCCAGAAAGCGATTGCTCCCTTCGTGGAAGCTTTGCCTGTTCAGCAGCGCTGCAATTCCTGCGGGAAACGCCCTGCATCTCGCCGGGATGATGTGCGCAGCGAGTGGCTGTGCACGGTCTGCCATACTAAGCGAGACCAGGGACGTCAAGGACGGCGGCGCTTCTTGGAGGACTTCTGGGAGTGGACAGGACGGGAAGTTTCTCGGGAAGGTCCGAAGGATTTAGACGACCTGGCTGGCCAGGAGGGACGGATTGCTCTGCTCTACGCCGATGGCAACAACATGGGTGATCTCCTGCAGCGGGCCCCGTCGCCGGCCTCGTATCGGCACATTTCCGAGGCGTTGAGCAGAGCTACGCGAGAAGCTTTGTTCCAAGCCTTGCGCGAGGTTTTTGGGGAACGCCTTCGTCAGAAGTTTCTTTTTGAGATTGTTGCGCTCGGCGGAGACGACATTGTCGTCTTCCTGCCCGCTTCGGCGGGATGGGCGATTGCGTTGCGGGTGCTGGACAATTTTGCCCGGAGTCGAACGATTCAACGCTTGCAGGAGGAAATGCAGGAGCGTTTCGGTGCCGGGCAAGTGCCTCCGCTCAACCTCTCGGCCGGGCTGGCGATTGCCGATGTGAAATACCCCGTACGCTTTCTCTTTGACTTGGCGGAGGGGCTGCTCAAGGAAGCCAAGCAGCTGGCACGGACGCAGCAGACGGCGACGCTGTGTCATCTCTGGCTACGAGCGCCCGTGATTACCGAAGAAGCCGCCACCATGTTGAAAGTGCTCTACGAACGGGAACAGCCTGCACCGGAGCGCTACCTGACGGCGCGACCCTACACGCTCGAGCAGGCACAGCGCCTTACGCAGGTGGCTCAGCTACTGGCTGAAATCCCCGCCAGCCAGCGCCGAGCGTTGGCAGAGGCATTGGAGAAAGGCGTCCATGTTTCGCTCAACTTCGCGCTCTATCAAGCAGCACGGGCTCGGGCGGAACTCCGAGACCACCTCCAGCACGCCTTTGAAGAGCTCGGCGAGCTTGTGGGCGGCATGCAGGGCTTCTGGTTCTGGCGGCAGCAGCAAGGTGCCTGGCGTACGGCACTGCTGGATGCGCTGGAACTGGTAGAGCTGGATGCACATCGTCTCTTCACAGCCGCGGAGGTGTCCCATGCACACGCTTGAAGTCACGCTCTGTTTTAGGGTGCACTCAGCTGTGCACGTGACCGGTGAGCATGCGCAGCTCTGGACCGACAAAGTTCTAGTTCGGGATTGGCACGGAGCGCGGCATCCCGTTGTGCCCGCAACGACGCTCAAGGGCTGGTTGCGGGAAGCGGCCGAGCGGGCGCTGCGGAGCCTGGGCGCCGCCGCCTGTGATGGCTCCAGTGCTGGCACGATCTGCGGAGGATGCCCGGTCTGCCAGGTGTTCGGCGCACCACGCCGGCGTTCGCCTCTGCGCTTTGCCGACGCCGTGCTGCGCGATGCTACAACCGATGTGAAGATGCACGTCTCGCTGAGCCGCTACCGGCGCACCGCCTACGAGGAGCGACTCTTCTCGCTGGAGACCGCCTGGCAGCAGACCTTTACGGCACAAATCCGAGGGCTTTTCCCCGACACTGCCCATGTGGAGCAAGCTGCAACGCTGCTGTGGCTGGGCGCTCGTATGGGCTACGCCATCGGTGCCGGTCGTTCGCGTGGGCTGGGATGGGTGCACGTGGAGAAATTCCGTGCCTGTGTTGACGGTCAGGAGCTTATGCCAGAAAAGCTCGCGCAAGCATTGCGTGGACTTGCTCAGCAGAAAACCGAGGTGAGCTCATGACCGAATTCTGGCTGAATTTGACCCCAACGGAGCCCCTGCGGGTAGGCGAGCTCAAGCCCACAGGGCAGTACTTGAGCACCCGGAGCTATGTGCCGGGTAGCGTGCTGCGCGGCGCACTGGCCGAGTGGTTCATTGCCCAGGGCAGGGAAGCCCAGATTGTGCCCGTTGTCCGGCGGATGCGCTTCGGCAACTTCTTTCCCACGGTCTCAGCACAGGTGCTTTCGCTCCCATTTCCGATAACGGCCCTAGAGTGTAAGCTTAAGGGCGGTTTTCACAAAGTCCCACGGGAGCGGAAAAAGGACGCCGGGCATGGCATCCGCGACAGCCTGCTCATCGCGCTGGTGTATGTGGAACTGGAGCGGCTCGGGGCACGCTTCCCTGTCCCAATGCTCTTACGCTGCTCGCACGCGGATGAGGGAACTCCTTGTGGCGGACGCATGGAGCGTGTGAACGGCTTTTATGCTCGGTTGGATGACGGATGGGTGAAGGTGAGTCCATCCCGAGGCATCCAGACGAAGGTGGCGTTGAGCCGCTACCGCCGTGCTGCTCGAGAGAGGATGCTCTACTACGTTCTGGGACTTCGTCCTCACGGACTCAGCTTCGTGGGGCGAATTTGGTCCGAGGACGATGCGGTCATTGCGGAGCTCAAAGAAGCTGCACAAAGCATTGGCATAGGCGCCCTGACTACGCGCGGATTCGGAAGCGTCCAGATCAGCGAAGTTGAGCCGGCGCTTCCCTCCCTCAAAGAACGCCTGCAGGCTTTCAACGAGCGATTGCGTGAAGTCTGGCGGAGCCTGGCTGATCTGGCGCGGCAGGTCGGGGTAGAAGTTCCCGGAGAGCCTCTGGGGTTGTATTTCAGCGTGGATCTGCTGGTGCCGGCGCTACTGCGCGATCGGCATGGGCTGCCCACGCTCCGGCTGGAGCTGAACCTGGATGGAGAGCTTCTGGTGCCCGTCTGGTGGGCAACGCAGACTACCTTCGTTGGGGGCTGGTCCACTGCCTGGGGATTGCCGAAGCCCACCGGACTGGGCGCTGCGCAGGGCAGTACGTACGTTTTCCGGACCAAGCGTTCGGTTGAGGAACTCGTTCCCTTGCTGGAATCCCTTGAAGCCCAGGGCGTCGGCGAGCGCACCGACGAAGGGCTGGGCGAAATCATCGTCTGCCATCCGTTCCACATGGAGGTGATGCCGGTATGATGCCCGATGTAGAAACAATGCGCGTCATTGAAGAAAAATGGCTGGATCAGCTTGTGGAAATGGCGCGCAAAACCGTCGAGAATGGTAAAGTTTACGGAAAGAAGTGTAACAAACATGGCTGGTATAGCGAGGAAAGATGTCCCCAATGCGGGCAAAGGCACAAACAAATCCTTCAGCGCGCCCAACTTTCCAATCTAAAGAACTTGGCTGATGCGACAGACTCGGTGCGGGTACTGGAGCTTTTTATTCGCTACCAAATGGGCAGGAAAGAAGGGGCAGGGTGGAAGTATGCGCCAGAGGGTGATGAGAGGTTCGGGGATATGGTCATCGCTGATCTACAGAGGTTGGAAGAATGGGCACAGGAAATTAATCCATCAGATCCGAGAGCAGCCCATCTCGGGCTTATCCGTTTATACACCGGTTTTCTGATCCGTTGGTATGTTGCGTTCTCAGGAGAGGATTCCGGCGGAGAGACCGAAGAGTAAAGATGTCCATCATCGAAAAATATCGCCATCTTCCCACGTTGCCAGCGGACCTTGCGGAGCGCCTGGAAAAAGTGCCGGCGCTTCTTGAGCGCCATCCTGTGCGATTAGCCTACCTGTTCGGTTCCGTTGCCTGCGCCTCGGAATCGTGCCAGGACAGAGATATCGCTGTGTTGCCGGATGAAGGGTTCTCCTACACCAATCTCTACGCCGATCTCTCGCTGGCACTGAATACGGACCGGATAGATCTGGTCGATCTCCGGCTGACACCTCCATACCTGGTCGCAGAAATTCTCCTCAAAGGGCGCTGCATCCTGGCAAAGTCGGCAGATGAGCGAGCTCGATTCAAGAGCGGGAAATGCTCCGAATGGCGGGGAAATCGGTGGCGATGGGTGCGCAACCTGGAAAAGGAGGAGGCCACGAATCACCAGCCAGAATTCCTGGGCAATGCCGTATCAGAGCCTGAGCGCATCGCTCAGGAGTTGGAGAAATACCAGCACACAACCGAAGAACAGCTTGCGACAAACCTCAGTTTCCGATGGACCGTTGAGGGCGGGCTTTTCGCCGGACTTACTGTGATTTTCCAGGGTGCAGACCACATTCTGAGCCGCGCATTTGGACGCACGCCGGCCAGCTACGAAGAACTCATAGCGGAACTGCGCGCGGTCAACATTATCTCGGAAGAACTCTATCCATCAGATGCGTGGCTCAGGCGGTTTCCGCAACGTACTGGTTCACGAGCACGTGTCGATCGCTCTGAGCCGGGTGTGCGCCGCTCTCCGGCGGTGTTCCGCAGGTTTCGGCAGGAAATACTCCAGTGGTTACAACATAGGCCCTTATGAATAGAGGAGCATAGCCATGGCGGATTTCTGGCGATTCGAAAATCGGACGATTATTGAGTCCATGCTGGTCATGCGCACGGCACTTTCCGTTGGAAGCCGCGCCTCGTTTCTACCTGCGGGGACAGATCTGCCCGTTATCAAAACGCCGGAAGGCATACCGTACATCCCCGGCTCATCCCTAAAAGGTGTCGTGCGCTCTTATGTAGAACGGCTGTTGCGGACTATAGACGCTCTGGGGAGAAAGCATCAAGGGCAGCGACTCTGGGCGTGTGATCCATTGAATGAACAAGACCGCTGCGTTATTGCCACCTGCGGTCCTTCGTGTGAGCAGTGTGAAGATTGCAGGGGAAACTGCTGCACGAACTGTTCCCGATGTAAAAGATGCATAACGAATCGGGTTACAGAAAATGGCCGAATCAGCGATCAAAGGCTCGCGCATGAGCTTTGGGCGCAATCGTGCACGGTCTGCCGGCTCTTCGGTTCACCGTGGCTTGCCTCGCGCGTGGCGTTTCAGGATGCACATCTGGTCAATGCTGAGGCGATGCTGCACCTGACGGAAGTGCGCGACGGCGTCGGCATTGACCGCGACCTGGGCGCCGCCAAAACCGGCATCAAGTACGACTTTGAGACCGTTCCTGCTGGCGCCCGCTTCGGGATAACCATCGTGGTGGAGAATGCCGAAAGGTGGGAAATCGGGCTGCTTCTGCTGGCGCTGGAGGCAATGGACAGAGCAGCTCTTCCCGTCGGTGGCAAGAGCACGCGTGGCCTGGGCTGGGGAACGCTGGAAGATGTGCGTATAAAGCGCATTGAGGCGCAACACCTGCTCGACTGGCTTGCAGGTACCTACACGCCCGCTCCATTGAATGCCCAGGAGCTTATAGCAGAACTCACAGCAGTGCTTCAATGAGGAGGGCACCATGCACAGGCGACTCTGGAATACGTTCAAGCTGACCTTTGAACTGGAGCCCCGGGCGCCTCTCCTGGTCAAGTCCGGCATGCTCTCGCCCAATCCTGCACTTCCCGACATGCAGTTCGTGCGCACCCAGACACCCGAAGGCGAAAAGCTCTTCATCCCGGGCTCTTCGCTGAAAGGTACTTTCCGCAGTTTTACCGAAAAGGTGCTGCGGACGGCAAATGGACGGTGGGCATGCGATCCGTTTTCCGACAGCGCCTGCGGTCGCCAGCTGCGCAGTGAAGAGGATACAACGGCAGTTTACCGGCGCTCTTGCAACGCGTGCAAGATCTACGGCAACACGCGTCTGCGGGGACGCCTGTCCTTTACCGACGCCTTGCCGGAAGGGGAGGTTGTGACGGAGACACGCTACGGCGTTGCGATCTCGCGGCTGACAAATGCCGCGGTTGGTCCGTTTGATATTGAGGTGCTGGTGCAAGGGCGATTCGCGGGCGCGCTGGTGCTGCAGAACTTTGAGGTCTGGCAGCTCGGTCTGCTGACGCTGACGCTCCAGGCAATCAACGACGGCCTGGTCAGGATTGGCTTTGGGAAAAACCGGGGCTTCGGTGAGGTGCGCATCCGTCCGACACAGATCATCGTGGAGCAGGCAAAGCATGCCGGGCTCGGTGCGGGCGATCTCTGGGGCGTTGGTGCGTTCGTGCAGGAAGAAGAACGGCGTGCCTATGGGCTCAGGCAAGACGACAGGCTCACAGGCTTGCCCTCAGCCGAAGAGCAAGACCTTGTGCTCTATGTCCGCCGTACGTATTCAACGGAGCAGTGGGATGCCATTGCCCGGAAGACAATAGAAGGGTTGTCTCTGCTGGAGGAGAGCGCATGAACGGGTTTGTTTACGAAGGCGAGCTGCGTGCCGAAGAGCTGGAGGACCTGCGCACGCGGCTCGGGCTTTCCATCACGCTCTCGTGGAAGCTTGCGCGTCTGGATTTCGCCGCGGAGCTACGCGAGGGCGGTTCGGCGTTTGGTCCCGCATGCGAGCTGCGCTGGACGCGTCTGGATGGCGAGCAGTTTCGCGTCCTGCTGTTGTGTGATGCTCCGCAATCGGATATTTCTCCGCTTGAAGCTGTGCCCGGCACCTGGACGCAGACAGAAGAGATCACGCAGCTTGTAAACCTTGATGCGCCGCAGTTTGCGCCGCAATTTCAGCAATATCCGGTTGTGCATGCTCCGGTGGCCCGCCTGCGCTGCCGGGTGTTCTACCGGGGTGGAATCGCCATGTTTGTCAGTCCACGGGAGGTGATGAGCGATGCGTCCACGTAATCCGAATGCCGAGCCCAAACCGTTTGTGTGGATACCGATACCCAGAGAGTCGCCCCGGCGAGGCCAGCCCACTACGCATGAGCGCTTCAGTGGGTTGACGGGCAAACTGGAGCTTACGTTCACGGTGGTTTCGGAGTATCTCTTTGTCGGCTCCGGTGCCTACGAGTTTGACCCCAATCATAACAACCAGCGCCCTGATGTCTGGTACACCTTCTATCGGCGTAACGGACAGATTTGCGTGCCAGGGACGAGCATTAAAGGCGCAATCCGGGCAATTGTGGAGGCGATATCCAATTCGTGCATATCACAGTTCCGAAGAAGCAGGGAGAAAGTTGACAAAGACCACGAGCCGTGCCGAGATCAAAACAAACTCTGTCCTGCCTGTCGGCTTTTCGGCATGACGGGGCTTCGGGGACGGGTGCACTTCTCTGACGCTTTCCCTGAAGGGCAAGTCCGTCCACAAATCGTCAAAATCGGTGAGCTCTGGGAGCCGAGGAATTACAGCGGCAGGAAGTTCTATGAAGTAAAGCGGGTGCCGCAATTGACGGACAAACGTCCTCAGCGTAATTTCCGCTTCGTAGAAGCCATGTCGGAAGGGACTTGCTTCCGAGCAACGCTGCACTTTGAAAACCTTAGCGAAGCTGAGCTTGGCCTTATGGCCTATGCACTCGGATGGAAGACCGAAAAGGGCACCTTTGATCACGCTTTCACCCCAAAACTCGGTGGCGCAAAGCCGCGCTGCTTTGGCGCGGTAAAGTTTGATCCAGCTCGCCTTACCGTGTGGGAAGTCCAGAAAAACGGGCTGTTGCAACTACGCATGCTGGAGGGAGACGCGGTCGGCGCCAAGCTTGTCCGATGTATGGAGGCGGCGAGCCGACCAGAGACGGGCTTGTTCCATGAGTCGTCCTGGCGGCGACTTGTGGAAGGCTATCAGGAGAAAACCGACACCTGTCCGAGGGAGATGTACTGATGACCACGGATCAGAAGGTCCAACTCGCTGAGCAGATTGCGCTTGACCTTGGGGTTCGCCATAATGAATGGGAGAAATGGGCGCAATATGCCGCGCGGCGCGGTCTGGACGAAGCATTGGAGTTGGCGCGGGCCATGAGCAATTCGCCCTCGTTGCGATCTCAGCCGAAACGGGCAGCTCAGCAGATTGCTCGGGTTGTTACTCCGTATCGTTCTCAGCTATCCCAGCTGAGTTTGAGCGAACTGCAGGAAGTACTAGGATACGTAGGGCGTTGGTTGGTTGCAGGAGGGAAAAGCCATGCGCAGGGTACTGCTCGCCACACTGGGAGAAACACCCGCCGTCATTACCGAGGCTATCGATAAGCTGCGGAGTGAAGGTGTCCATGTAGATGTCGTGGTTCTGTTGACCACAAAGGACGCTTTCGCCCGCGAAGCCCTTGAGTTGCTTTCCCGGCATGTACCGTCGTATTACAACGGTGAAATTGAATTCCATGGCGCCCGTATCTTGGAAGCCTTTTACGACGTGGATTCCGACACGGCCGCGCTGGAGTTCATGCACTTGGCCTGTGCAGCGTTGCGAGATTATCGCAAAATGGGCTGGGAAGTTTATGCCTCCATCGCCGGCGGGCGCAAAGCAATGTCGGCGCTTCTGACCCTGGCCGTGCAGTTCTACGGGGCCCAACGCCTGTTTCATGTTCTGGTAGATGACCTGGAACTGGAGGAAGAGGGGCACATCCAGAAGCTCAAAAACAAGCTTCCCCAGGAGCAAAACCGCGTCTTGCATCCTCCGGTAGAGCACATCAAGCTGGTGAATCTGCCGTTCATTGGACTCCTTCCTTTGCTGGGGGACATCGTTGCCGGTCTGAAAGGCTCTCCTATGCGCTCCGAGGTTCAAGCCCTTCTGGAGCACAATGGCCTTCTTGCCGAGGGGCAGCCGACTTCGCTGGGCAAGATGATTCTGCAGGTGCTGGAGAGCATAGAAACGCTACCGGAGCCGCGTCAAGGGGAATGTGAGAAAAACCTGGCACGGAAGGAGCCGAAAGAAGCAGAGCAAACGAGACTATGGGCTGAACGGCTTGAACGTCGTTTCCTTTTCATAGAGCGCATAGAGGACATCGGCTGGCGCGAAGGGCAGCCCAAGGTCAAAGCCGAAGCGCCGAACCTTTTGATCGTCTTCCTCCCGGGACGACGTATTCCGGGGATTGGCTTCCAGTTGACCACCACGGCTAAAACATCGGGCCAACTGGAACGGGCACGACAGGAAGTGGAACGATGGCTTGAACGAGAGGTCCGATGAGCACGCTGCTGACTTTCCTCGGCACCGGAGAGTATGAGTCGGTCACCTATGTCTGTCAAGAGCCAGATGGGGAGCAAGCCTATCGGACACATCTTTTCCCGCTTGCTGCCTATCACATCTTTCATCCCGAGCGCATTCTGCTTCCCGCAACATATGAAGTGCGTGAGGGCAAGGGGAAAAAGCATTACGAAACGCTGCAGCGGGAGTTGACAAAGGAAGGAGTTTCGATAGAGGTCCTCATGATTCCCGACGGCAAGTCCGAAGCAGAGCTCTGGGAGATTTTTGCCACGTTGGCAGAAAAGGTTACCAATGAAGAGCAACTGATTTTGGACATTACGCACGCTTTCCGAACCCTGCCTCTACTGGTCTTCGCCATTGCTGTCTATTTGCGAAGTGCAAAGCATGTTCAGATTGAGCGCATCCTCTACGGCGCCTACGAAGCGCGGGAGGGCGATCGGGCGCCGATTTTTGACATGACACCGCTTTTGGATCTGGTGGACTGGATGGGTGGCGTGGAATTCTTCCTGCGCCGGAGCGACGCGGTATTGCTGGGTGAGCGCCTGGAGCGCGTCCATCGGCAAGCGTGGCAGCAGCGGAAAAACGGCGAACTACCTCGGAAGCTCCAGACGCTGGGGACTGGGCTAAAGAATTTTTCTGAAGCGCTGCACTTGGCAAGACCCTTAGAGGTCATGGAGAAAGCGGAAGGCTTGCTCAGGAGGTTGGATGATGTGGGATCAGAAGTAAGAAGCTGGGCGCAGCCTTTCGGTGTGGTGCTGGAGCGGGTGCGTCAGGAAGCCGAGAAGTTTGCTTATTCGGAGCCTTATCGGTTGAATGCGGAGAATCTGTGCCGACAGTTGGCGCTCATTCGGCATTACGTGGAGAAAGGGCTCACCATGCAGGCTGTTACGCTCGCACGGGAGTGGGTTGTGAGCTGGGTCATCCTGCAACGGGGTGAGGAGAATTGGTTGGATGAGAGCCACCGAGAGCAGGTAGAACAGGCGCTTGGCGCTGCAGCTCAGCGCAGCCAGAAGAAGGAGGCTCAAGTGCCCGAGTGGTTTGACCAACTACCCAATAGTCAGAGGCTGGGGGAACTATGGAATCGGCTGGGGCAATTGCGCAATGACGTTGCACACTGCGGTATGAGAAAAGACCAATCGACGGTTAAGAGAATCCGGGAACGCTTGAAGAAATTGTGTAAATGTTTATCTGATTTGTATTGTGAGCAGAGTAGTTCTATAGCAACATAAAGTACAGCAAAAGGTAAGCGCACCGATCAGGTGCTTGTCGGGCTAAATAGGTGGCGCATGTTTAATTGTAATTGAATCAATGCATTACCTGGCGCTGGATATTGAGACGTGTCCGCTGCCGGCCGACGGGTACTCGGCCCAGCAGCAGGCCCGCCTGGCCCGCGAGGTGCACTTCCTGCGCCAGCGGGAGCCCGATGCCCACGAGGAGGCGCTGACGCAAAGAGCGGCCAGCCTGCATCCCCTGCTGAGCTGGATCGTCTGCATCTCGGTCCAGCGCGCCGCGGACGATCCCTTCCAGCCCAACCCGCCATACTCCTATCTGGCGCCTACCCCCGACGAGGAGGGCGCCATGCTCGCGCGCTTCTGGCGCGACGTGCAGCAGTTCGTCGAACGCGGCGAAAAAATCTGCTGGATCACCTTCAACGGCAAGCGCTTCGACGTGCCCTTCCTGCTGGCCCGCACGCTCCACCACGGCCTGTCGCCCGTCGCGTGCGGCCTGCTGGATGATTACCCCTACAAACAGTATCCGCACTGCGATCTGTTCAACCTGTTTGCGGGCATCAACCTGGGGCTGGCCGATCTGTGCGCGCTGCTGCACATTTCGAGCCCCAAGGAGCACGGCGACGGAAGTCTGGTGCAGCACCTCCTGGAGACCGAAGGGATCGAAGGCGTGCGTCGCTACTGCGAAGCCGACGTTGTGGCCACGATGGCCTGCTTTGCGCGCCTGCTACCGCTGCTTCCACGCGACTGTCAGCCACCGAGCTCATGAAGCGGCCCTATTACATCTTCTCCAGCGGACGCCTGCGCCGGCGGCAGAATACGCTCTTTTTCGAAAAAGCCGCCGGCGAGCGCATCCCGGACGATCAGGACGAAACGGGCGTGCCGTCGGGTACGCCCACCGGCGAGTCCATCCCGTTTCCGGTCGAACAGGTCGAAAGCCTGTACTTTTTCGGCGAGGTCGATCTGAACTCGAAGCTG
>Ga0065724_100317_pt1 | contig 60647 bp, 53 predicted proteins | sample TheenrcSG05JP960_FD_59111 | JGI IMG/M metagenome (GOLD analysis project Ga0065724, IMG submission 59111) | Thermophilic enriched microbial communities from mini bioreactor at UC Davis - Sample SG0.5JP960 | ecosystem: Engineered > Solid waste > Grass > Composting > Bioreactor | place: USA... | reverse complement strand
GGCTTGCGAGCCGGTGTTGACGATGCGCAGGTACGGCTTCATCTGGTTGTCGGTGGCGCTGGTGTCACCGACGCGATACTCGACGCGCAGGGTACCGCTCGCGCTAGGCGTCGGTGTCGGTGTCGGCGTCGGCGTTGGTGTCGGCGTCGGCGTCGGTGTCGGCGTTGGTGTCGGCGTTGGTGTCGGCGTCGGTGTCGGTGTCGGCGTCGGTGTCGGCGTCGGTGTCGGCGTCGGTGTCGGCGTCGGTGTCGGTGTCAGTGTCAGGCGTCGGTGTCGGTGTCGGCGTCGGTGTCGGTGTCGGCGTCGACGTGGGTGGCGGCGTCGGGCTCGACCCGCTTCCGGACGACGGCTCCACGCCGAAAATCTTCACCCCGGCGTCATAAACCGGCATATACGGCGTCTTGACCAGGCTGCTGTTGGACGTGCCGGACATCAGCTGGTACGAGAAATCGTTGTTCGGATTCCAGAACGATGTCCCGCTCGGAGCGCTCAGTCTGAACTGAACCTCTTTCTTGTAGGCGGACTGACCGCCGGGATAAATCTTCGTACCCGTAAAATCGACGAGCACATAGTAAAGACGACGGCTTTCGTCATACGGAAGCAGACCGGATACTTTCGCGCCTTCGTTGTAGTTCGTCGTCACCTTAATGTCGTTGACCGTATAACCGGCGGCGTAAACTTCAGACAAATCGACGAAATACTTGAACGAAAGCTTGTCGCCCATCCGCGCGGGCCAGCCGGACCGGTTGTTGATCAGGGCCTTGATCTCTGTGTAGTTCGGTCCGGAGCTGTTCACGCCGGCTTCGACGAAAAACTCGTCCTCGCGTACTTCCGGCTCGGGAAAATTGGCAAGCGGCCGCTGTCCGGCGCTGGCGCCGAACAGCAGATACATTTTTGCGAGATTTCCCGTAAACGCCGCGTTGTAATCCGTCGCAACCTCATTGCCGACGTAGTCGCTGATCGAATCCGTATAGGCGTCGGACTGGTTCGGACCGCCCACAAGAGCGCCATATAAAAATGTGCCGATGGTAAGCGGGAACGTTCTGGCTGTCAGCCCACGACCCGTGCGCCGTCCGGTGATGCGGCCGCTGCGGCGGATTGCGCCCGAATCCGACGACATAGCTAGAATTGCGCGGGTTGTCGCCCAATGCATACAGAACCTGGCGAACGGCGAAGTTCCTGTACTTTTCCGCTTTGGCGGGATCGCGGCTTTGCAGCCAGTCGGAATAGACGAACGCCAAGAACGACGCGTTCATCGCATAGCGGAGTGAAACCCCAAGAATCTAGCCAAGCAAGCCCCCCGGGCGTATACGTGATGCGCTCGCCGGTGTCGTCCGTGCCGTCCGTCCAATATTCCAGGTTGCGCTCCGTCGACTGGATAAACCGCTGGTCGCCCGTAATTCTTGCCAACAGCAGCTGAGCGCCGTAATGGACGTCGTCCCAGCTTTGCGTCCATTTGTAACCCCAATAAGGCGTCTGACCTTCGCGCCCCCATTCCGCGACTGAGGCGATTGCCTTGTCAAGATAGGCCTGCTCGCCGGTGGCGAGATAAAGCCAGACGGCACCCCACGTCAGCTCATCGGCGTAACCGCTCCACGACCGATAGAAATTTTGCGCATCAGTGATGCAATCGGAATATTTCCCCCGATAAGTATCTGCAAACGTATACAATTGTTTCGCATGAGCGATCAACGTTGAGGCATAAGTCGGGTCAGTGGGTTTAAACACCGCGGCGGCGGCGGCCATCGCGGCGGCCGTTCCGGCAGCGAGATCGGACCCCGGACAGCTCGGGTCGATTTTGTAGGCCGGACGCGGCATCTGCATCACTTCTGCCGGTCCCCACCAGGCATGATCGACGTCCCCCTTGCCGACCTGTCCCCAAAGCACGTTGGGCGCGGAATGCGCCTTGATGAAATAGTCGGTCGCCCACTTGATGTTGTTCAAAATATAATCGAGCTGCCCCGTCTGCACGAAAGCGTCGCGGTACTCGTACACCGCCCACGCCAGCATGGCGGCGGAATATGCCATCGGCAACCCGAACTTGACGTGGTCGCCGGCGTCGTACCAACCGCCCGTCAAATCGACGCCGACGTCGGCTCCGTCGTTAAGCCCGGAATCGCCGCGCCATTCGACGCGGTTATCGGGAGGCAGCTTGCCGGAACGTTGTGCGTCGTAGAAATAAATTGCCTTTTGAAGCGCTTCCGCGTAATTGTAAGAGGTAGGAGCCGCCCGAACAACAGCCGAATCCGGACTTCCAACCGGCACGAAAGCCGAATAAACGACCGCCGCGCCCGTCAACATCGACAGCGCCCGTCGTCTCAGCATCAGTTGTCGGAAATTCACCGTCTGTTCCTCCTTCAAAATTCCTCCTTGTCGTCTTCATGCATGTGCGAATCTCTTTTTCAAAGGACTTCTTGCGCCTTTCGATTCAGAACTGTCTTCCTCTCACCTCTCTTCATCGCTTATTTCCATCGAGTTGGTTTTATTATACTTCCCGTCCCGTTTTCCCGTCTAACACTTTTGTGACCTGTTTGACACTTTGGTGACTTTTTTGCCGCTTGCGCATCCGAAAACATGCAGGCTATAATGGAGCTATCAAAACTTTTTATAATCAACGTCACATCGATAATGGACATTTTTCAGGTGGTGAAAACGTGAACCTTCAGCAACTCGAAACATTCGTAGCTGTTACGAAAACGATGAGTTTTCGAAAAGCAGGAGAAATGCTCAATCTGACGCAACCGGCGGTATCCGCGCAAATTCGAAACCTGGAGCTCGAATTCGATACCGTCCTGATCGACCGCGGCCAACCGATGGCGCTGACCGAGAGCGGTAAAATTTTTCTGGAGTACGCCAAGCAGATTTTACAAATAGCTACTGAACTCAAGCAGAGGCTTGCCGACCTCCAACAAATCCCGCAAGGACATATCCGGCTCGGGACGACGACCTCGATCGCCATCCAGATTTTGCCCCGTGTTCTGGCCTACGTCCAAAATCAGTTTCCGCGCATCAAAACCACGATCCATTCCATGCCGTCATCGCAGGTGATGGCCAGCGTCGAAAAAGGCGCGATCGACATCGGGATCACATATCTTTTTGAAAAGAACCCGAACCTCGAAACGTCAGTTCTTTATTACGACACGTTCGAGCTCGTCGTCTCGCCGCAACATCCGTTGGCGTCCCGACCGCACGTGACGATCGAGGAACTGCGCGATGTCCCCTTCATCATGCTGACGCCGGATACGGCCGGCCGCAAGTTCGTCGACCGCGTCTTCAAGTCATTCGGCATTACGCCGCATATCGTCATGGAACTGTCGAGCAGCGAAGAGGTCAAACGGATGGTGGAGCTGAACCTAGGAGCCGGCATTATCTCCAAACTGTCGATCACGAACGAACTAAAACTCGGCACGCTGAAAACGATCAAAGTCAACGAACTGGAAATCAGTCATCCGGTCGGCGTCATTTATAAAGCCGGACGGTATTTGTCCAGCGCGATGCGGCAATTTTTGAGCGACCTGAAAGGCATGCCGGAAGCGCATTTTTACGGGGGAGAATAACGAACGGCCGAGACCGCGGGACAAAGCGTCCCGGCGGTCTCGGCTCGGCATCGTTATCAGTATCCCAGCGCTTTTTTCGCATCCGCCCACTTTTTGTTCAGTTTGTCGAGCTCGGCCTTGACGTCTTTCGCCTTGACGAGTTGCTGGGCGACCGCACCGGTCCAGAGCGGAATTTCCGCCTTGTTGGCGATTTCGTTGAACCGCGGATCGCCGGGCAGTTCCTCGATCAGGTTCGGCTTGAACGACTTGAATTCCGCAAGCTGCGGCACGTTCGGCTGTTTGTCCTTATAGATCGGCATAAATCCCGACTGATCCTGATAACCGGATTCCTTGACGAAAAATTCAAGGAATTTGATTGCCAGTTCTTTGTTTTTGCTGTTTTTGCTGACGCCGATGTAATAGTCGCCGCCGAGCGGGGCGTTGTAAGGCCCGCCGCTGTTGTCGTACGGGAACGGGAAAAACCCGACGTCTTCCGGTTTGGCTCCCGCTCCGATGACTTGAGGAATGACCCAGTTTCCGAGAAAATACATGGCGGCTTTCCCCGAAGCGACCTCACCTTTGGACATTTCCCAATTGTTCGTCGACAGGTCGGGTTCGACCCAGCCTTTTTCGACGAACGTACGGGCGATGTTGATCATCTTTTCGTACGCGTCTGTCAACGTAAACGGCGTGTCGCTCTGCACCATTCTGTCGTGCAGTTTGGGATCGCCCGCCACCCACCAGCCGGCTCCCTCGAACCAGTTGCCCATCGGCCATTGCGCGCCGTAGTTCATGTAGAGCGGAATGATGCCGGCGTCCTTCAGTTTCTGTGCAGCCTGATAGAGTTCGTCGAGCGTCGTCGGCACTTTCGTGATGCCCGCTTTCTGGAACGCTTTCTTGTTGTAGACGATCCCCATCGTGTTGACGCCGGTCGTGATGGCGTAGCGTTTCCCTTCCCACGCGCGCTGGTCGGGAAAATATGCGTTTTCGAACAGCGAATCCGGCAACGGTTCGAAATACGTCGGCAAATCCTTGTTCGCGATGCCGGGATCGAGCATCAGCACGTCGCCGGCCTCGCCCGTCGTCAGGCGGACCTTAATGTCGTTCGCGTAGTTGGTCAAAGCCTCCAGCTCGATTTCCGCCTTCGGATATTTTTCCTTGAACTTCGCGATGTACTTGTCGAACGTGCCGTCGTTGACGTAGTCGGTGCGGTGCGACAAAAACTTGATTTTCCCCGACAGCTCCGACTTTCCGCCCGCCGCCGAATCCGACGAGTTCGAAACGGAAGGGGATGAAGTCGCTCCGCTGTCCTCCTTCTTGCCACCGCAACCGGACAACAAACCGACGACCAGCAGACATGCGGAACAACCATACGACAGTACTTTCGCTACTTACCGAACTACCCCCATCTCCCTAAGTTGCGTGCCTTCTTCCGCAAGTTTGCGGAAACGATCGATTGGCATCGCTTTCACGTTTTCTATTATAGAATAATAAATGCTCGATTTAAATGCTCCGAATTTGTTTTTCTTGTCGTATGTTGCGATAACAAATCGAACAAATATTCTTCGACTCTCGTCACCGAACCGCACCGCTGACGATTCCGGCAAAAATATATCGCTGCAAAAACAGGAAAAGAAGAACGGTTGGCAAGAAAATCATGAGAATACCCGCGGAAATAACGTTCAGTTGCGCTGCGTTCGGACCGACGAAAGCGTAAATCGCCGTCGAAACCACTTTCAGTTTCTGACTCGGCATGTACAAAAGCGGAATGTAAAAATCGTTGTAAACCGAAATGGTTTTGAGGATCACCAGCGTCGCCGTCGCCGGCGCCAGCAGCGGAAAAATGATCGAGCGATAAATCCGGAACAGGGAAGCGCCTTCGATCATCGCGCTTTCGTCCAGATCCGTCGGAATGTTGCGGATAAACTGCATATAAATGACGATCTGCAGCACGTCCGCTCCCATATAAAGCACCATCGGTGCAAAAATGGTATTGAACAACCCCAACGTTTTGACGACGGAAAACGTGGCGACCTGCGTCGTCACGAGCGGCACGATCTGCGCGAACAGATACAGCCCGAGAATCGGCCTGCGGAGAGCGAAATCAAACCGCCCCAACGCGTATGCGACCATCGTGCCGAACAAAATGTTTCCGCAAATGACGACGGCGAGAATAATCAAAATGTTGCGAAAACCGAGCCCCAGTTTGCCAACCTCATAGACTTTAATGAAATTGTCGAGATAAAGAAAGCTTTGCGGAAGTTTTAGTCCGCTCGCATAATATTCTTCTCTTGTTTTGAACGCACCGACGACCACCGAGTAAATCGGGAACAGCACGACGAACGAAGCGAACAACAACGAAACGTATTTCCATGCTTTGCTCCACCAAGGCTCTAGATGCTCCATTGCCGTTTTTCACCCCGAAACAATTTCCGCTGTGCGAAGATCAGAAGAAAGACGATGCAGAGCAGCACGACCGCCATGGCCGAGGCGAGTCCGGCCTTTTTGAACTGAAACGCCATCTGGATCGTCTGAACGACGAACGTCTGGGTATCGTTGGCGCCGAGCAGCATGATGTAAGGAATGTCGAACACTTCGAGAGCGCCCGTCAGCGTCAGGATGAACATCAGTTCGATCACGCCCAAAATTCCGGGCAGCGTGATGTAGCGGAACTGTTGCCCCGCGCTTGCGCCGTCGATTTTGGCGGCCTCATACAGGTCGACGGGAATGGACTGCAAAGCTCCTAAAAAAATGATCATATTAAGCCCCATATATTTCCACATGGAGATAAACGCGAGCGCATAGTCGACGAGCACGGGATCGGCCAGCCACGGCCGCTTCAGAAATCCGAGGCCGATACTTTCCAGAAAAACGTTCAGCGCTCCGTATTCGGCATGATAAAAGTTGCGGAACATGATGACGGTGGCGACGCTGTGCAAAACGTACGGCAAAAACAAAATGACGCGGAACGCATAATTACCCTTCAGCCGCCGGTTCAGCACGACGGCAAAATAAAGCGCGACGATTTCTTGGATGATGCCGCCGAAAAAGTAGTACGCGTTGTTGCGGAAAGCTCCGAAAATATCGGGCCTTGTGAAAATCTCGACGTAATTGGACAAACCGACGAACTTCATGTCGAACCCGAGCCCGTCCCAATCGGTCAGGCTGAAATAAAACAAAGCGATCGCGGGAAAAACGGAAAACACCAGCAAAAACAAAACCGGCACCGACAAAAAACCGAACAGGATCATCATTCGCTGGGTTCTGTATGAAAGATTCACGCAGCAAACACCCCCCGCGATGGTATCGATTACAGAACCATTATACGGGGGGCATGAACGATTGAAAATGGATTCTGTTTGTTTTCGTTGTCTTGATTTTAGATAACGATCACCTAACGCGTTCGCGGTATTCTTTGGGGGTAAGCCCGACAATTTTCTTAAAAATTTTATTGAAGTATGCAGGATCAGGATAACCGACTTTTTCTCCGATTTCGTACGTTTTCAGACCGTTGTTTTCGAGCAGCAACGCCTTGGCGCGCTCAATGCGGTACGAAATCAGATAGTCCGTGATAGTTTGTCCGGTTTCAGCGTGAAACAGTTTGCTGAGGTAGCTCGGGGACAAAAACACTTCTTCGGCCAACCGGGAAAGTTTAATTTCCGTTTGGTAATGCCGATGAATGAACGACTTGATTTTTTCGACGACGCGGCTTTCCTGCCGCTCGTCTCTGCGTTTGTGAAGGACCTCTTGCGCCCTGGCTAGAAAATGCTCCGCATAAGCGGACCAACCGGGATAACGCCTGGGGTCCCATACCGGTTCATCGTTCGCTCCTGCGGTCTTGCCGCCGAGCATCGCGTAAATGGTTTCAAAACCGGCGGACAGCGTTTTCCAAGGAATTCGCCGCCGTCCGATCTCGACGGTCCACGCGCGCAACGCCTGGATTGCTCGCGATACATCGAGAATTTCTACAGAAGGCCAGAATTCCCTTTCAAGCAGAAAAAAGAGTTGAACCGCATCGTTTTTTTCGAGCGGTCGGGCGGCCATTTCTTTACACAAAGCGCGCCGTTGCGGGGCATACCATGCATGTTGAAGCGCCGTTTCCGCACCGCGGCAAGCCGCCGGAAACTGCGCCGTTCCCGAAAATGCGGAACTGACGCCGACGCGGACATCGTCGGCCGCCGTTTGCTCCATCCATTCTTCCATCGCAGCGCAAAGCCGGTCGAAGGAACTCTCATTGTCTCCGATCCGAATGACGGCGGCGATCATGTTTTCGGCGAGCGAGGCGACGGCAAGTCCGTTCCCTTCCCTTTTAAGTCGAGATTCCAGAACATCCTTCGACACGGCCGGGTGCGTCTGCAGCAGCATCAATACAGCGCAACCGTCGAACAGGCCGCTCCGATCTAGCGTCGCCAAAGCGCGCTCCCTCAGATGCGTCGGAACGGCTTCCCGATCCGATCCGACCGCCAGCGCAAGGCTGTCTTCCAAAGCGGACAGCCGACGTTGCCGCGATCGGGAAACAAGTTCCCCGACGCGAACGAGGAGGTCCCGCAGTTCCTTTTCGCCGACCGGTTTCAGCAAATAATCCAGCACGCCGTTTCGCAAGGCGCGCCGGGCGTATTCGAATTCGTCGAATCCGCTCAACACCGCAAAATACAAGTCCGGACGAACGGCGCGCGCGCGTTCGATCAGCTCGAGGCCGTCGAGTACCGGCATTTTGACGTCGACGATCGCTAAATCGGCCTCTAGGCGCTCGAGCGCATCCATAAATTCTGTTCCGCCCGCAAATACCCCCGTCACCCGGAACGCCTCGCCGATCCGTTCAATCAACCGCGCGAGCCCGAGCCGAATTTTTTCTTCGTCGTCGACGATCGCAATGCGCACCATTGGGTGTTCGTCCCCCTCGCTTATGTCGGCTGCACGGGCCACCGAACCGTCACCGACGTCCCTTGGCCGGGCCGACTGTCGATATGGAGGCCGAAGCTTTCGCCGTACCTTAATTTCAGGCGTTCGTGGACGTTGCGAAGCCCGATCCCGCTCTTGTCCGCGCCGGACGACCGTTCCAGCTTCTCGCGCTGCCGGCGCAACGCATCCTCCGTCATGCCGATGCCGTCGTCCCGGACGATAAATTCGTGAACCCGGCCGTCGCTCCGGTAATCGACGACGATTTCCATCCGGCCTTTCTCGTCGAGCCCGTGATACACGGCGTTTTCGACGATCGGTTGAAACAACAGTTTCATGACCGGCATCTCGGGATCCGGTCCGGATTCCGGCAACCGCAACGTAAAACGGTTTCCGTAACGGTAATTAAGCAGCCGCACATACATGCGCAAATGTTCGAACTCTTCCTTGAGCGGCACCGTTTCCGTCGCCGATCCGACGCCGTAACGGATGAGCCTGCCGAGCAAGTGGGCCATGTCGCCGACCTCGGGCGCCCGATAAAGTTCCGCCGTCATGCGGATCGATTCGAGCGTGTTGTAGATGAAGTGCGGATTGATCTGATTTTGCAGCGCTTCGAGCTGCGCCTGTTTTTTACGCTGTTCCGCCAGGTAAATGTCTTCGATCAGCGACCGAATCCGGTCGACCATCCGGTTGAACGCGCTTCCGACGAGCCCCGCTTCGTCCGGCCGGCGTACGGGAAACGCGACGTCCATATTGCCGTTCTGCACCTCGCGCATCAGCCGAACAAGCGCACGCAAGGGACGCGTCAGCGCATAAATGAGAATCAGCGAGATGGCCAGCGCGAAGCCGACGATCACGCTGCCAACCGCGATCGTGAACGATCGGGTGCGCATCGCATCGCGTACGAGGTCGTCGCGAGGAACCGTAATCAACATTTTCCATCCGGTTTTATCCGATGTATTGTAGATCGCAAGCACGTCGCGTCCGTCGAGTCCGGCACGAAAACTGCCCGACTTTCCCGCCGCCCGCACGAACAGTTCGTGACGCGGAAGCGGTTCCCCGATATATTTTTTCCCGCTGTCGAAAATGACGCGGCCGTTTTCGTCGAAAATGTAGGTCGTGCCCCGCGTCGTCCGATCGAGGTCCCGAACCATGTCCTCGATGACTTTGATGTTGGCGTCGATGGCGATCATGCCGATCGGCCGGTAGGCGTCGAGAATTTCCCGGACGACGGTAAACACGTAGCGTCGGTCGGCGGGCAACGAACTGACCGACTGTGTGCTGACGAGAACAGGCAAACCGTGCGCCGCGGACGCCATCTTTTTCCATTCTCTGTATGCGTCGATCAGATCCATCCGCGAACCGCTGCTTTTCATCGCCGTGTACGGCGTGCCGTATCGATCGAACTAATAGACGGTGTTCGTTTCCATTTTGATGTTGTTCAGAAAATATATGCTTTCGTTCAGTTTCATCTGGACTTCCAGGCGCATGAGCGCCTCGTCGGACAGGACGCCTTCCGTCGCAACCCCGACGGCCGACGCGACATCCGCCTTCTCGCCGAACATCCTGTTGGATGCCTTCAACCCCTCCTTGATTTCATCCAAATAAAACGGAATGACCGAAATGCGTTCCAGATCGGTGATGTAATCGTCGAGTTTTCCGATCATTTTTTCAGAGATTTGAAACAGGTAATCGACGGTGTTGCGCTCGATCGACGCCGAATACCGTGAGGCGGAAACGTAGCTCAACGCGCCCATCGGCAAGACGAGCAGCATGACGAAGACGACGAACAGCTTCGTCTCCATCCGCTTCGCGGTCCAGACGTTCTCCCACCACGACGCGATTGAGAACCGCTTCGCAGCCATTTTCGGTATCCCCCACCGTCCCACCGTCCGCGCCGCTAACGGCCCGCAGCCCGAAACACCCACAAGCGGTTGCCCGTAAAGTTGACGAAGACGGTAAATCCGGTGACGGCGACCTTGGCGGCGAACGCGGACCACCCGAACCGCCCGGTCAGGGCGTCCATCAAGATCAACGACAGCAAGAGCGTCGCCGTATTGAACGCGAGAAACCTGACGAACGTCGCCGGGTCCCCCGTCGATCCATCCCGCCGCGCTTCGGACGAGGCGCCGCGAAACGTCCAGTTCCGATTCCAGTAATAGCTGTTCAGCATGCCGCATCCGTAACCGGCGAACTGGGCGACCAGCGGCGACGCCCCCCATGCCGCCAGCATCGCGAAAACGGCGAAATCGACGGCGGTATTGAACACGCCGACCGCGTTGAACCGCAAAAACTGCCCGGTGACGGACCGCGTACGTGCGCGTCTTTCCGTCCGCTCACGCCCTTCCACGGTGTTCTCCCTCCGCATCCCGCATCCCGTTCGTCCTGTCGCCGGCTTCCGCTCCTCCGGCGCGTTCCCCGTGTGGCGCACACCGGACGTCGCGGCGCAGGACATAAAGCGGCCGACCTTTCGATTCGTCGTAAATGCGGCCGATATACTCGCCCATGACGCCGAGCATGAGCAACACGATGCCGTTGAACAGCAAGTTGATCGCGACGATGGAAGCCCACCCCGGCGCCGTCGTCCGCGTCAACAACCGCTGGACGACGACGACCGCCAAATATAGAAAACTGAACAGCGACAGGAGAAAACCGATGTATGTGGCGAACCGCAGCGGCTTGTACGAGAACGACGTGATCGCGTCCAGAGCGAACTTGATCATTTTTTTGAGCGGATATTTCGTTTCTCCCGCAAACCTCTCCTCGCGGACGTATTCTACGGCCGTCTGCCGGAAACCGACCCAGCTGACAAGACCGCGGACGAACCGGTTCCGCTCTTTTAAGCAGCGCATCACGTCGACGACTTTCCGGTCCATCAGCCGGAAATCGCCGGTATCGACCGGGATGTCGACGCTCGTCATCGACCGCAGCAGACGGTAAAAGATATGCGCCGTCGCCTTTTTGAACCACGTCTCGCCTTTGCGCTTGATCCGCTTGCCGTAGACGACATCGTAGCCCTGCCGCCATTTATCGATCATCTGCAAAATGATTTCCGGCGGATCCTGCAAGTCGGCGTCGATGATGACGACCGCATCGCCGCGCGCATGGTCCATCCCCGCCGTGATCGCGATCTGATGGCCGAAATTGCGGGAAAAGTCCAACATCCGTACATTCGGATCCGACCGGCAAATCCGCTCGAGAATTTCGGCGCTCCGGTCGCGGCTGCCGTCGTTGACGAACAGCAATTCGTACGGCTCACCGAGCCTGTTCATCACATCCCGCAACCGCAAGTACGTCTGCTCGATCACTTCTTCTTCGTTGTAGACGGGAACAATGACGGAATACCGAACGCATTCATCCATATTTCCTCACCTTTTCCCAAGATCAGTAGAAATACCAGCTGTCGAACCAGCGCAAGAAATGAGCGACGTACGCCCGCGGCACCGTCATGCCGCTCAAAATCGGATAAAACATGGCGAACAACAACAAGACCCCAGCCAGATACGCGTAGACCACCTTCCAACGCCTCGGTTTTCGGTCAGTCAAGACGCGGATCGATTCTGCCAAGAAAAACGCTAGAAACGGAACCATTGCAAAATAGTGATAAATAAACGTCAAACGAGGGACAAGCATCCATGGAGCGTATTGCGTCACATACGCCGTCACCGGCACAAGCATCGCCGTTTCTCTCCGCGACCACATCCGCCACACGACGAACGCCAGAGCGAACACTCCCGGCCACCACACAAGCGGATTTCCGAACGATACGATGCTCGATACCATGCCTTCCGGCAATCCTTGACCGGCGTAATACCAGATCGGTTTGTACATAAACGGCCATTGCCACCACGGCGATCCGAACGGATGCGTCGCCTCCAATTGACTGTGATAATTATACATATTTTTCTGATAAGTCCAGAAATCTTTCAGATCGTGGCCAGGCCCCGGCACCAGGAAGATCGGAATGTAGGACGCAACATAAATCGCCGAGGGCACGACGACGAACATCAGACAGGCGAACGCCAGCGTCGCCGCCGTCGCTCGCGGAAACGTCCGCACGACATGCTCGAACAGCCGGCGTTCGTCGCCTCTGGCCGTCGCAAGCCGCCTGCGGGCGAAATCGTACTCCTTCCAACGCCGCCAAAGCGTCAGGAAAAACAGTAACGCCAAACCCGCACCGCCGTAAAACACGATCCATTTCGACGCGATACCGAGGCCGAAGCTGAACCCGCACAGGCCGAGCGGCACGAAAGTCCGGACGAGCGGCGACCGATAAAAGCTCAGCTCCATGTACCGATGCATGAAGTAAAACATCAGGATGATGAAAAACACGCCGTATACGTCGATCGTCGCGATCCGCGTCTGGGCGAAGTGCATAAAATCGAACGTAAATAGAAACGCCGAAATGAACGCCAGGTCGGTTCTGCGGAACAGCCGCCTGCCGAACAGGTACATCAGCGGCACCATCGCGATGCCGAACAGTGTGCCGACGATCCGCCAGCCGAACGGGTTCATGCCGAACAGCCAGATGCCGATCATGATGAACACCTTGCCGAGCGGCGGGTGCGTCGTTTCGTAAGGCTCCAGCCGGTGCAAATGTTCATACGCCGTCCGTGCATGATAAATCTCATCAAAATAGGTACCGTTCATAAAACTCGGCCGTTCGGGCACGGCGTCGGCCTCGTCCGTGATCCGGGCGGCATCATCCTGCGACACCCCGGATTCGCCGCGGACGGCGACAACGGGAATCGGACGTTTTCCGCCCGCCTCAAAAAAGGCAAGTTCATGCAATCCCGATCCCGTCTCAACCGCAACCACCCGCGCGTAGCGCGCCTGCACGCCGGACAGCTGGAACGACTGCCAGACAAAATTTTTCACATAGTCGTTGACGATATCGGTCGCATTCGTCCATTGCTCGCCGTTTTCCGAAAACTCGACGCGATACTTGCTCGTTCCTGCCCCCGCGTAGCTGTACATTTTCTCCAGTCGGTACGTCCGACCGAAGTCGAGTACGACCGACTGGCCGGGAAACGACGGTTTCCAAAACGTCTCCGGAGCTGACAAAGACCCGAGGCGGATCAGGGCGATAACGGCGTAGACGGCTGTCAACCCGCACATCAGCATCCAATCGACGCGCGTCAGCCGTACCGGCGGCGCTTCCTGCGCCACCGGGGTCGCATAGGCGCGCTGGTCGCCTCCGGCGAATTCAGGCTGCGTCTTTTCCAGTTCGCGCGCGTGCGCCAGAGACGAAACGGGCGACGCCACACGTCCGCGCACCATGACGTCGACCGCCGTTTTTACAAGCCAAGCGAACAGGGCAAGGTGCGCAAACGACACCCATCGGACGAATCCGCCGTCGGCCGGCGGCCCGCCGTTCGGTCCGAGCGTCCCGGCCAACACATAGCCCACATTCAGAAAATGAACCACGCTGAACGCTCCGACCAAGGCGAAAAGCCGCCGATCCCGAATGAAAGCGAACGCCGCAAGCGCCAAAGGAATAAAGGGAAAAAGATATCGCTCATGCATTTTAATAGAAACGAGAAAAATTCCCGCAAGAAGAACGGCGCCGACCCCAAACGTCTTGGCCGCAGGCTCGAGCTTGCCGCGAAACCAGAGCCACCCCGAGAAAACGACCGCCGACGCCAACGCCGCATAGCCCCACACCGACAATGGGACGCCCAAAACGGAGGTTTCAAGCGGCTTCCAATTGGCACCGAACAAAGCGTAAAGGTTGTAGGCGTTCAGCGACGCGTACGGGTATTGGTTGAGGGTGCCCGCATAAAGATGAACGAACCAGAACGGATCGGTTCCAGGCATAAAAGGCAGCGACAGTACAAAAACCGTCGCCGCACCGGCGATCGCGCCTTTGGAGAACATCTTCCAGTCGCGCGTTTCCGCAGCCTTAAACAGAAACAGCGGGCCGAACAACAGCGCCTGCGGTTTGATCAACAGAGCAATTCCGTACGAAACGCACGACCGGACGAAACGGCCGCGCGCCAGCCAACCGAATGTAATCAGCAGGGCGAGCGTGAAAAACGAATCGATCTGCCCCCACACCGCACCGTTCATCAAAACAGCGGGGTTAAACCAATACGCGACCGCCAACGCAGCGCCGAGCATCAAACGCCCCATCCGCCGGGCGACGCGGACGAGCCAGACGCCGACAGCAAGGTCCGCGAGCAATGACGGCGTTTTGACCAACAACAGATAAGCTCCCGAATCGTGCGCAAGACCGAACCATTCCCTCAGCTTTCCGATCACATACAGCACGTAAACATATCCCGGCGGATAATCGACGAATACCGACCCGCCTAGAAACGCCGCTCCTTCGTAAAAATCGCGCAATCCGCCCGCAGCCGCGCGCTCAGCCCACGCCTTGAACGTGTTGACGTCCGTGGGAAAGCCGACGACGGACGGCGCGATGATGAAACGGACGCCGGCCGCGGCCGCAAGCGCTGCCCAGACAAACCGTGCAACGAAACGTTCTTCGCTTTCCGCGGATCCGGTCACGAATACACGGTATGTAAACGCAAGCAATCCGGTAAACAGCAAAGACCAAAACAACAACACACCCGTCGACAGCCATTTCGGACCGGCCGCGACATTTTTACCCGAACCGTCGTTTCCGCCGCCTTCTCCGCCCGCCTGCACCGGCTCGAAAGAGACGACACGTTCGCCGTCCGGCGCGGCGTTAAGTTTCTCCAGTCGAATGTCGTCAAAAAAAGCTTTACCGGTGTTCAAGTTGCCGTAACCGCCAAGTCGGGCCGTCACCGTGATTTCTCGCTGGTTTTTACCGGTTCGGCCGACGAGGTGTACTTCTTCCCAGCCGGTCGTTCCCTTCAGGTCGCGCGACGTCTCCAAAATGCCGAGAACGGTCAAATTGGCACCGGTGGCGCTCATTCCGACGTTTTCGGCCCGCACGCGTCCGGACAAGCGATAGATCGTGTCCGGCTCGACCTTGACTTTCTGCGACCAACGCGCGTCGTTGGGCTGAATGTTTTCAACGACGGCAACGATGCCGTTTTCGGTGTGCTCCAGGCGAAACACCGTCGAACCGTCCGTTTTCCAGGCGTCTTGAGACCAGCCGACGGGAATGCCTGCGACTTCCTGCTCAAAGCCGCCGTTGACGATCAACGAATCGGTTCCCGAACTCCCCCCTTCCGCTTTCGCTGCAAACCACGACATGGCATAGAACGTTATCGCGGCGATCGCGATCTTCCAAAACCGGGTCGCCTTCCTCATCGGTTTCCTGCCTCCGCTTTACACGAACTGATTTGATTATATCATCGCTTTTGTTGCAAAAAAATGACCCGTCGAACACCCGACGGGCCGCTCACGGATCTATATTGAAAAAGGGGGTCTTGTCGATTATTGTAGTCGGCCAACGTTATGCGAACATGACGCAAAGATTACAGTTTGATGACAAACCGCGACGCGGGCTCGCAAAAATTTTGCGATGACAGAAGTGAAATAAACGTAGAGGTTCTTTTTTGAAAGTTACTTGACAATCGTAAGAGATGTGCTTTAAGATGTTGGCGGAATCATTCTGTCGCAAGAAGGAGCTGAAGCGGATGAGCGCGCTTGCGAGTACCGGATTGCTGCTGATTCGGCTTGTCGTCGGTCTGACGTTCGCCGGTCACGGAGCGCAGAAACTGTTCGGCTGGTTCGGCGGCTACGGCCCGAAAGGCACGGGCGGGTGGCTGGAGTCGATCGGCATCCGGCCCGGCGTAACGATGGCCATACTCGCCGGGCTCGCGGAGTTGATCGGCGGATTGTTGTTTGCGGCCGGTCTGCTGACGGAAGTCGGTGCGGCTTTGATCATCGTCGTGATGCTCGTCGCCATCGCGAAAGTACACGCCAAACACGGCTACTGGGTATCGTCCAACGGCATCGAGTACCCGTTCGTATTGATCGTCGTCGCGCTCGGCGTCGCGTTGACGGGCGCGGGTGACTATTCGCTCGACGCGCTTTGGCGCTGACCCGGACGCGCTCATTGAATCAAAACCTACGAAACATGCGGGACGACTCAACTGGAGTCGTCCCGTTCGCCTTTTTGGCCGCCATGTTCGATGTCCCGCACGCCCAACCGTGAATTAGAAATTCTAGCCATGACAAACAAAAGATCGGACAACCGGTTGAGGTAGCGCATAATTTCTTGCGGAACCGTCGCCGTTTTCGCCAGTGCGACGATGCGCCTTTCCGCCCGGCGGCACACCGTGCGGCATACGTGCAGCCAACAGGCGGGAACCGTTCCGCCGGGCAAAATAAACCGCGACAGCGGCGAAAGTTCCGAATCGTACGCATCGATCATCCGTTCCAGACGCTCCGCCCCGCCTGGCGGCATATTATGCCGGTCATGCCGGTCGTCGGTTTTGTCTTCAACCGTCGCCAAGACGGCGCCCAATTCGAACAATTCGTGCTGAATGCCGGCGAGATGCTCTGCGACGTCGCGGAGCCGGGGATGCTCCGCAGCTGCAGCGATGGCGATACCGATCCACGCGTTCAGCTCGTCGATCGCTCCGAGCGCCTCGATCCGCGGATCTTCCTTGCCGATTCGCGCGCCGATGACATATGTGTATCCGTCGTCGCCCCTCCGCGTATAAATCCGCAAACGGATCCCCCTCCTTACGGCCGCCCTCTCCCCGTCCGTCATTATACCACAGCGCCCCTTGGCACCGGCCGAAAAACGGCGATATAATCCAAATATACGCTTACGCCGCGTGCATCCGCATGCGACGGCCGGGAGGAAGCCGAACATGTACGATTTTCACCATTTGCGCCATATGAAAGAACAGAAGACTTCCAAGAAATCGCTCTGGTTACACGCTTGTGCTGACGCTGACGTTCACCGTCGTCGAAATCGTCGGCGGACTCGTGTCCAACTCGCTTGCCTTGCTCAGCGATTCTGCGCATATGGTGTCCGACGTTATCGCGCTCGCGCTCAGCATGACGGCGATTTACCTCGCATCGCGGCCGCCGAATGCCCGTTTCACGTTCGGGTATCTCCGCTTTGAAATCATCGCTTCGTTCCTGAACGGTATGGCGCTTTGCCTGATCGCGGCAGGCATCTTCATCGAAGGCATACGGCGTTTCATCCGGCCCGAACCGATCGATCTCGGACTGATGCTCGCCATCGCCTGCATCGGATTCGCCGTCAATCTCGCGCTGACGATCGTGCTCAGCCGGAGTATCCGGCGGGAAGAAAATCTGAACGTCAAAAGCGCACTTTGGCATTTTTTCGGCGATTTGCTCAGCTCAATCGGCGTCATTACCTCGGCGGTCGTCATCTGGTGGACCGGTTTCGTCTGGTTCGACCCGCTGGTCAGCCTCGTCATCGGAGGCATCATTTTCACCGGGGGCGCCAAAATCGTCCGCGAATCTTATTTAATTTTGATGGAATCCGTTCCGGAAAAATTCGACCTGGACGAAATACGCGCCTCTCTTCTCGAGGTCGAGGGGGTCGAAAACGTTCACGAAATGCACCTATGGGCGATTTCGACCGATCATTACTCGTTGACGGCGCACATTTTCGTCGACCCGAACATCCAGCCGTTCTGCATCATTCTGGCGATCAACGAAACGCTGAAAAACAAATACGGCATCACGCATTCGACGATTCAGATGGAACACGCCGACATTTTGCCGCACGGCGAATTCGGGCGGGAGTTCATGCGCCGAAAGCGGGAAAAAGCCCAAGAGGCGCAATGCGATGCTCGAAATCCCGTCGTCGCCACATGAACGCAAAAGGCAGATCAAGGTTGCTTTTCGGGAATGCGGTCGAACACGCGCAACTCCGGAAACCACTGCGACACATGCCGGCGAACGCGTTCCGCATAGGCGCGGCCGTCGCGCAGCGAGGCGTCGCCGAGCGCGTCGGCGAGCGGTACAATCCGGAATTGTCGCCAATTGTCGTGTAGAATGTACGTCAGCAAAAACCCGACGTTTTCCGCGCGCACTTTTCCCGAAGGCGACCGCACGAGATCGAACAACAACACGCCGCCGGTGCGCCGTTCCGGCATGTTCCGTTCCTGCGCCGCCAAAAAGTTGCCGAGCGAGTAGGCGACGACTGCACTTTCCCCTTCTCGACCGGTCAAACGTTCGATCGGCTGAAGGACGTGCGGGTGATGGCCGATGACGGCGTCGGCGCCTGCAGCGACGGCTTCCCGGACGACTGCTTTTTGCTGCTCGTTTGGAAACGTCTGGTACTCATCGCCGAAATGAAAACTGACGACGACCGCGTCCGCGCGTTTTTCCGCCGCGGCGACATCAGCCCGAATGCGGCCGACGTCGATCTGCCTGACAAGGTCGGGTTGATCCGCGGGCTGCGGAATGCCGTTCGTTCCGTACGTATACGCCAAAAGCGCGATCCGCATGCCGCCGATCTCCAGCAAGCAGCTTCCGTCGCCCGCATCGTCGAACGCGACGCCTGCCGGACAAATGCCGAGTCCCCGCCAATAATTCCATGCGGTTCGAAGGGCTTCCACGCCGCGGTCGAGCGCGTGATTGTTCGCCATCGAAACGACGTCGACGCCCGCCCGCCGCAAAGCGTCGCCGAGCTCAAACGGGCTGTTGAACCGCGGATAATCGGACAACCCGATCGACTGCCCACCGATCACGCTCTCCTGGTTGGCGAACGCAACGTCTGCGGACCGGAGCATCGGAGCGACGGCGGCAAACATCGGATCGAAATCGTACCGAACGCCGCCTCCGTACCGAAGAGCGTCCCGGTAGACCGCCCCGTGAACGAGCACGTCGCCGACTGCGGCGACCGTCACCTTCATCGCGGAGCGCTCCACGGCGGTCGGCGAAGGAACTGCCGTACCGCCGATAACGATCGGCCTGCCCGCCGGGTCGGCGGAAGCGCGTAAGCTTTCAGATCCGCCGCCCTGCGGCACGCAACTCGTCAGCGCCAAGACGAGGGTAACTGTTCTCGAAATCGTTTTCAAAAATCGCATTCCATCTGCCCTCCGGTGACAATAAAACCGCCCAAAAAAACCGCCGGCGACGGACGCGATCGACATCCGCCCCGGCGGTTAAACAGCTTTTAGGAATAAAGCATTTTTTTAATCATATATTTCGTCGTTTCCCAGTTCATCGCGGCGATCGACGTCGTCAGCGGAATGCCTTTCGGGCACGACCGCACGCAGTTTTGCGAATTGCCGCAGCCTTCGATGCCGCCGTCCTGCATGAGCGCCTCCAGCCGTTCGTGCGCGTTCATCGCGCCGGTCGGATGGGCGTTGAACAGGCGCACCTGCGAAATCGCGGCCGGGCCGATGAAGTTCGACCGGTCGTTGACGTTCGGGCAGGCTTCCAGACAGACGCCGCACGTCATGCATTTCGACAGTTCGTACGCCCAGCGGCGCGTCGCTTCCGGCATGCGCGGCCCCGGGCCGAGGTCGTACGTTCCGTCGATCGGAATCCATGCCTTGACGCGCTTGAGCGCGTCGAACATGCGCCGGCGGTCGACGATCAGGTCGCGCACGACGGGAAACGTCCGCATCGGTTCTAGCCGGATCGGCTGCTCCAACTTGTCGACGAGCGCCGTACACGCCTGGCGCGGCTTGCCGTTAATGACCATCGAACAGGCGCCGCACACTTCTTCCAGACAACTCGATTCCCAGACGACCGGCTTCGTCTTCTCGCCCCGCGCATTGACGGGATTGCGCTGGATCTCCATCAACGCGCTGATTACGTTCATGTTCGGCCGGTACGGGATTTCGAACTCTTCCTTGTACGGTTTGGAATCGGGCGTATCCTGCCGGGTGACGACGAGCCGGATCGTTTTTTTGCTCGCATCGGCCATGGATCACGCCCCTCCTTTCTTCTTGTCGGTCGTATAGTCGCGCTTGCGCGGCGGAATCAGCGAGATGTCGACGTCTTCATAGGAAATCTCCGGTCCGTCCGGCGTCCATTTCGCCAACGTCGTCTTCAGGAAATTCTTGTCGTCGCGCTCCGGAAACTCCGGCTTGTAATGGGCGCCACGGCTTTCGTTGCGAAGAAGCGCCCCCTTCGTCATCGCCTCCGCCAGCTCAAGCATGTTCCAAAGCTGACGCGTGAACAAAGCGCCTTGGTTGTTCCAGCGCGTCGTGTCGTTGATGTTGATGCGTTTGTAGCGTTCTTTCAGTTCCTTGATCTTATAGATCGTCTCTTCCAAACGCTTGTTGTAGCGGACGACCGTCATGTTGTTGGTCATCCATTCGCCGAGCTCTTTATGCAGCTGATAGGCGTTCTCGTAGCCGTCCATTTTCAGGATCGCCTCGAATTGGTCCTCGCGCAGCTTCCGCTCGCGCTCGAACACCGACGACGGAATGTCGTCCGCATGTTTGTCGAGCCCCTTGATATACTCGATCGCCTTCGGCCCGGCAACCATGCCGCCGAAAATCGAGGAAAGCAGCGAATTGGCGCCGAGCCGGTTCGCGCCGTGGTACTGGTAGTCGCACTCGCCGGCGGCGAACAGGCCGGGAATGTTCGTCATATGACCGTAGTCGATCCAAAGCCCGCCCATCGAATAGTGAACGGCGGGGAACACCTTCATCGGCACCTTGCGCGGATCTTCTCCTACAAATTTCTCATAAATTTCCAGAATTCCGCCGAGCTTGACTTCCAGCACCTTCGGATCGATGTGCGACAGGTCGAGATACACCATGTTCTCGCCGTTGATGCCGAGTTTTAAGTCGACGCAGACGTGGAAAATTTCCCGCGTCGCGATGTCGCGCGGCACAAGGTTGCCGTACGCGGGATATTTTTCCTCAAGAAAATACCACGGCTTACCGTCCTTGTACACCCAGATGCGACCGCCCTCACCGCGCGCCGACTCCGACATGAGCCGCAGCTTGTCGTCGCCGGGAATCGCCGTCGGGTGCACCTGAATGAATTCCCCGTTGGCGTAAATGGCACCCTGCTGGTACACCGCGCTGGCGGCCGAACCGGTGTTGATGACCGAGTTCGTCGTCTTGCCGAAAATAAGTCCGGGCCCGCCCGTCGCCAAGATGACCGCATCCGCGGGAAACGCGCGGATCTCCATGCTGCGCATGTCCTGCGCGATGATGCCGCGGCAAACCCGCGCGTCGTCGAGCACCGCCGACACGAACTCCCAATGTTCGTACTTCTGCACGAGCCCCGCGACTTCCCAACGGCGGACCTGCTCGTCCAAGGCATAAAGCAGCTGCTGGCCAGTCGTCGCCCCCGCGTAAGCGGTGCGGTGGTATTTCGTGCCGCCGAACCGGCGGAAATCGAGCAACCCTTCAGGCGTCCGGTTGAACATGACGCCCATGCGGTCCATCAGATGGATGATGCCGGGCGCCGCCTCGCACATCGCCTTGACCGGCGGCTGGTTGGCCAGAAAGTCGCCGCCGTAGATCGTATCATCGAAATGTTCCCACGGAGAATCTCCTTCACCTTTCGTGTTGACGGCGCCGTTGATGCCGCCCTGCGCGCATACCGAGTGGGAACGCTTCACAGGCACGACCGAAAACAGGCTGACATGCGCGCCCGCTTCCGCCGCCTTGATCGTCGCCATCAAACCGGCCAAACCGCCGCCGACCACAATGATGTTCATCTTCGCCATCGTGAAGACCCGCTCCCTCTCAGCTATTCAAAAAGTTCGGATCGCGGAATGCCGTCAGCGCGAGCACCCCGACCGTCGCGACGAATACGAACGCGACCATCCAGACGTAGGTCGACACCCGCTGTGCCCGCGGTCCGACGGTGATGCCCCAGCTGACGAGAAACGACCACATGCCGTTGCAAAAATGGAACGATGCGCAAACGACACCGACGACGTAAGCCGCGAACGCCCACGAATTCGTCAAAATGTCGACCATCAATCGGCCGAGTTCGTCATACGCGACGTTTCCCAGCGCGACCTGAACGCGCGTCTCGTACATATGCCAAGTCACGAACACGAACGTGACGACGCCGGTGATGCGTTGCAGCGTAAACATCAGGTTCCGGAAATAGCCGTACCTTGGAAAATTATTTCTGGATTGGTACGCCATATAAAGACCGTAAACACCATGATAAAGCAGCGGCAACCAGATGCCGAATAGTTCCAAAAGGATAAGAAAAGGAAGATTATTTAACCATTCAATTCTTTCCAGATACTTTGCGTGCCCGCCGCGATACGCTTCGTAATTCGTCAAAAAAATGTTCGATCAGAAAAAAACCGAGCGGAACGACGCCGAGCAGTGAATGCAGCTTGCGCGAATAATAGGAGTTAACCGCCATCGAGACCGTGCCTCCCGTCCGACCGTTTGTGACAAAATCATGAACCCTTTTTATCGTAACGCGGTTTCGCTTATAATGGAAGTGCCGTTTTTTTATCGTTCCTCATGCACAGAGCGCATAAGCGAAAGAAGGAGATGGCCGATGCGGATCGAAGATTGGGATGTCTTGATCGCCGCCGTCGAACAGACGAGTCTGAACCGGGCCTCCCAGGCGCTCAATCTGTCGCAGCCGGCTTTGTCGCGAAGACTGGCGAAACTGGAAAACGAACTGGACGTCCGGCTGTTCGAACGAAGAGGCAAGCGGCTCGTTCTGACGCCCGCCGGCAGACTCTGTTACGAACATGCACTGGAAATGCGCCGACTGGACGCAAAATTCCGACAGCAACTCGCCGATTTACGCGGCGGTCGACGGCGTAGTCTGACGATCGGCGCCAGTCTGACGACGCTCCAGTCGACTTTGCCGGATTTGATACGTATGTATACGGAAAGTTTCCCGCACTCGGAAGTCAAGGCGCTGACGGGAAAAACGCACGAAATCATCGCCTTTGTAAAAGAAAGACGCGTTGATCTCGGTCTCGTCGCGACAGCCATCGAATCGCCCGATCTGCGATGCGTGCCGCTGTTCGACGACCATCTGTCCTTCGTGCTTCCTATCGGTCATCCGTTGCTGGCCCAGGCCGCGGCGTCGGGCATACCGCTTCAGGCGCTCAACGGTCTTCCCGTCGTGCTCTTTTCGCGGGGAACGTGGTACCGCGTGTTGGTCGACGAATTGTTCGACCGTTACGACATCACGCCGGACATCCGGATGGAGATCGACTCGTTCGAGGCGATCATCCGGATCGTGCCGAGTTGCGGCCTAGCGACGCTGCTGCCGAAGTCATATCTGCGCCAGGTCGTGCTGAACGACAACGGCCTGGCGGCGGCGGACATTCCCGAGCTCCGCCAGACGACGCGCACGACGTCGCTCGTCCATCTGAAAAGCGCGCCGCTCGACCCCGACTTGCTCGCCTGGATCGGCCGCGTCCGACAAGCTTTCGCGGCGCGCATCGCAGACCAAGCGCTGTGACGAGAGGGCGACATCAGCGGCACACTTCGTGCTCGAACGCCTCGACCTGCTCATTTTTCCCGATGACGACCATGACATCTTTTTCCTCGATCACGTCGTCAGGAGACGGCGTAATGACGACGCCGCCGCGCTTGTTGATCGCGACGACGCTGCAGCCGAACCGCCTGCGCAGATCGAGTTCCCGGATCGTTCGGCCGGCCAACCTCCTCGGTACGGCGAGTTCCGCGATCGTATACTCCCTTGAAAGGCCGATGTAGTCGAGCAAATTAGGCGACGCGAGCTGATGCGCGACACGGACGCCCATGTCGCGTTCGGGGAACACGACGCGGTCAACGCCGATTCTCTCGAGCACCTTGCCGTGCAACTCGGTGATCGCCTTGGCGATGACCTGGCGGACGCCGAGATCTTTCAGCAGGATCGCCGCCATGACGCTCGCCTGGATGTCGTCGCCGATCGCGACGACCGCGCAGTCGAAGTTGCGGACGCCTAGCGCGCGCAGCGCGTCTTCATCCGTTGCATCCGCCACGACCGCGTGCGTCAGCTCTTCCTTCATGTCGTTGATGATCGCCTCGCATTTGTCGATCCCAAGCACTTCGTAATCGAGGCGGACAAGTTCCCTCGCCAGGCTTGAGCCGAACCGGCCCAGTCCGATCACCGCGAACTGCCGTCGTTCCATGCGGATGTGCCTCTCCTTATCCGATCGTAATTTTCCCTTCGGGATATCGGAACAATTCCTTTTCAGGCCGAGGTTGCAACGCGTAGGCCAGTGTCACCGGGCCGAGGCGGCCGGCGAACATGGTCACCATAATGACGATTTTGCCGACGACCGTCAAGTGCGGCGTCAGTCCCATCGATAGCCCGACCGTGCCGAACGCCGACGTCACCTCGAACAAGATCATCAGAAAATGCCGATCTTCCGTCGTCGACAGCACCATCGTCATCGCGATGACCCATATCAGTGCGAACAGCGTCAGCGTGATCGCCTTGTAAATGCGGTCTTTCGCCAGACGATGACGAAACATTACAATATCTTCCTTGCCGCGGATCATCGCCGCCATCGCGCCGACAAGGGTCGCGAACGTCGTCGTCTTGATCCCGCCCCCTGTCGATCCCGGCGATGCACCGATGAACATCAAGAGGATGAGGAAAAATTGCGTTGCCTGCCGAAGCGAAGCGATGTCCAGCGTATTCGCTCCGGCCGTGCGGGGCGTCACGGACTGGAAGAAGGAAGCCAAAATTTTCCCGCCCGCGTCGAGACTGCCGAGCGTTTTCGGATTCGTCGCCTCGAATATGAAAATGACGACGGCCCCGAATACAATCAGAAAAGCGGTCGTGGCCAATACCACTTTCGAATGCAACGACAACTTGCCGCGCTTGGGATATTCCAGCACGTCCGAAATGACAATGAACCCGATGCCGCCCAGCACGATCAACCCCATCGCGACGACGTTGACGAACGGGTCGTTTACATAATCGGTCAGGCTGCGAAAGTCGCCGAACAGGTCGAAACCCGCGTTGTTGAACAGCGACACGGCATGGAAAACGCCGAACGCCAGCGCCCGCGGAAACGGCATGTCGAACGCCCACCTCGCGGTCAGAAGCGCTGCGCCGATCGCCTCGATCGTCAGCGAATAAGCGACGACACGCCGGACGAGCCGCACGATGCCCTCGATCGACGGCTGGTTCATCGCCTCTTGCAAAATGAGCCGTTCCCGCAACGAAATCCGTTTCTTCAAAACAAGCGCGATCAGCGTCGACATCGTCATGAAGCCGAGACCGCCGACCTGGATCAAAACCGCTATCACCGTCTGGCCGAACCAGGAAAAATACGTGCCGGTATCGACGACGACCAGTCCGGTCACACACGCGGCCGACGTTGCGGTAAAAAACGCGTCGATCCACGGCAATCGTTCGCCGGACCGCGTGGCGATCGGAAGCGTGAGCAAAACGGCGCCGCAGGCGATGACGGCCGCGAAACCGGCGACGAGGACGCGCGGCGGCGTCCAGACGATCTTCAGGCGAACTTGTCGTTGCATCAAAATCCGACGACCCACCTTATGTGAAAACAAATAGAAAGCGACACTGGACACCCAGCGCCGCGAGCGTTCGGGTCCTGACGCAAGGCCTACGAGGTTAGCTGACGGGTTCGGGTCGCAGGCACCCTATCCGCGAAAAGCCCGGAGGGCCGACCGCGGAATTCACCCCATGACGGACGGTTCCCCCGCTTCCCCGGCTCATCGCCGAAGAATTCGGCCGAAAGTTACATTTGGTTTCATCATAGACGATCCCGGTCTTTTCCACAATCCCGGCACCGGCGGTTTTCCGCCGTGTTCCACCGACTTTCGCCGTTTGCAAACGATTACTCCATTCATTCTGTCAACGGATCCTCCGCTCGGTCGCGCTTGCGGGACCGGGCGTCGAGACGGTATGATACGGTCGTAGGCATTTTCGGACGCGAAAGGAAGCTCTTCATGAAACGCATCGTTTTTTCATTGCCGTTTTGGGGCACCGTCGGCGCGCTCCTGTTCGTCGTCGTTTATTTTATCCCCGCAAGCCCGTTGGCCGAAACACCGCTTCCCGGAATCGAAAAGGCCATTTCCCGACAGGAAGCCGTCCGCGCGGCACTTGAGTTTGTCGCCGCCCGGGAACCCGGTTTTTCCGAAAAATCGGCATCCGTCGAGATCGCGCACGAGACGGCCGAACATTTAGCCGGATATTTGGCGAAAAACGGGCTGGAGCGCGAATACGCCGAACGGTACGCCGAAAGCCGACCGGTGGAATTTTACAAGGTCGATGTGCGCGCGCCCGGCGTGCGATATTACGTTTACGTCAACCTGTTCAGGCCGGAAGTGATCGGTTGGCGCAAGCAAAGCGCCGGGACGGTTTCCGGCACGCCTGACGTGGGCGCAATCGCAGCCCGGTTTCTGAAAAACATCGGCGTCGACCCGGACCGCCTTGAACGCGTCGATCTGCCCGACGGAACGATCCGGTTTGTCGATCCCGCCGCTGCGGTCGGCGAAGCGAGGCTTGCCTACCGGATTTTCGTTCAGGGCGGCGAAGTGACCGGTTACCGCACGGGCTTCGAACCGCCCGAAAGCCATGTCGCCTGGCAAACCAGACAAAAAATTTATGCCGCCGTCGTCTCGATCCTTTACCTGTTGCTGTTTGTCGCCGTCGTAATCGCGGCGTGGTCGGTCGCCTTGGCCGACCGCAAACACGCCCGTTTTTCAAGCGGAGCCGTATGGACGTTGCTGTTTGCCGTTTTGTTCATCGTGCTCGACCGAAACGGACGGCCTGCATCGCTTGCCGCGGCGGGAGAGGAATTCAGGACCGCCACGAACGACGCATTTATATTCGTCTCCGCAATCGGGTTCGCCGTCGTCTCGGTCGCGGGGCTGTACGGGTGCTTTGTCGCCGGCGAAAGACTGTGCCGTCGGCTCGGCTGGAACGTGTGGCCGCAAACGAAATCAGAAGATTTCGGACGCCAAATCGTCCGCCACCTCAAAGACGGCTATTCGCTTGCGCTGTTCATGCTCGGCCTGCAGGCCCTGCTGCTGTGGATCGCCTGGACCCGATTCGGCGCGTGGGGAATCAACGATCCGAATACCTCCATCCTCAACCAGATTTGGCCTGAATGGTTTCCGTTGACGGGATGGATGGCAGCGATTCAGGAAGAGGCTGTTTTCCGACTGTTCGGCATACCGGCTTGTTTTTACGTTTTGCGCAACCGGCTTGCCGCAGTCCTCGCTACTTCGCTGCTGTGGTCGCTCGGCCATGTTACTTACCCGGTCTATCCGGTCTACACGCGCATCTGGGAAGTGACCGCGCTAGGCGTCGTGCTCGGCCTCGTTTTCTTGCGCCGTGGGTGGCTGACCGTGCTGTTCGCACACGCAATCTTCAATCTCGTGATGATTTCGCTGATGTTGATGGCCGTCAAACAAAACGCCGCGGGCGTCGCGATCGCCTTGGCGTATGTCGCCTCTCCGGCAGCGATCGCGCTCGTCATGACGGCGTGGCATCGTCTGTTGCGTAAACGGACGCCTGCTGCGCCTGCTCCTGCGGCAGACGGTTGACGTCGGCGTTCGCGCCTTCATCGCCGCTTCCGTCCGGTTTTTCAGTCAACGCCGCCAAAATGCGGCGGGCGAGTTTGTCGCCGATACCGAGGCTGCGAAACTCCTCGACGGTAAGCGTTTTTTATATTTTCGATCGATCCGAAATGCTGAAACAAAAGCCGGCGGCGCTTCTCCCCCACGCCGGGAATGTCGTCGAGCCGCGAGGCGATCATCGACTTGGCGCGCGTTTTCCGGTGAAACTGCAAAGCGAACCGATGCACTTCCTCTTGAATGCGCTGAAGCAGAAAAAACGCATGGCTGTCGCGCGCAATCGGTATCGGCTCCGGCGGATCGCCGAGCAAAAGCTGTGATGTTCGGTGCCGTTCGTCTTTCACCAGCCCGCAAACCGGAATCGCCAGGCCGAGCTCGTTCTCGAGCACGTCGACGGCCGCCGCGATCTGTCCTTTGCCGCCGTCGACGACGATCAAATCCGGCAGTTCGCCGCCTTCTTTCAGCACGCGTTCGTAACGGCGCCGCACGACTTCCCGCATCGCCTCGTAGTCATCGGGACCGCGTGCGGACTTGATCTTGAATTTGCGGTATTCCTTCTTTTCCGGTTTGCCGTCGATGAACACGACGAGTGCAGACACGGGATCGGTGCCGTATAGGTGCGAATTGTCGAATGCCTCGATTCGGCGCAGGTAGCCGAGGCCGGTCGCTTCCCCGAGCTGGGCGACGGCGCGGACCGTCCGCTCGGCATCGCGCTCCATCAGCCGAAAACGCTCTTCGAGCGCCGTTTTGGCGTTCTCCATCGCGAGATGGACCATATCTTTCCGGGTTCCGCGTTTCGGAACGCGTACGTCGACGCCAAGCCAGCGCTCGAGCGCATCGCGGACGTCCTCCGTTCCGGGACCGGCGTCGGGCAACAGAATCTCTTTCGGCCGAACAGGATTATCGCTGTAATACTGGCTGACGAACGACAGAAAATCTTCCCGCTCGTCGCCGTAATGCGGAACGTGCGCCGTCCGGCTGCCGACGATTCGGCCGCCGCGCATATAAAGAATCTGGATGCACATCCATCCCTTGTCCGACGCCCAGCCGAAAATGTCGCGGTCGACGGCATCGCCTGTGGAGATCGCCTGTTTTTCCATAATCATTTCAATATGGCGGATCAGATCGCGCAATTCTTTTGCCCGCTCGAACTTGAGTTCTTCTGCGGCTTCCTCCATTTTTTTTATTAAATCTTTTTTAACCCCCTCATAATCTCCGCCCAAAAACCGCGAAATGTCCCGGATCATCCGCTCGTATTCCGCGGGATCGACCTCATACTCGCAAGGACCGAGACATTGGCCGATGTGATAATATAGGCAGACGCGCTTGGGCATCGTTTTGCATTTCCTAAGCGGATACAGCCGGTCGAGCAGCTTCTTCGCGTCGTGGGCCGCGTAGGCGTTCGGATAAGGTCCGAAATATTTGCCGCGGTCGCGGACGACGCGCCGCGTCACTTCCAGACGAGGGTGCTTTTCGTTCGTGATTTTGATATAAGGGAACGATTTGTCGTCGCGAAGCAGGACATTATACCTGGGTCGGTATTGCTTGATCAGGTTGCACTCCAAGATGAGCGCCTCGACATTGTTCTTCGTGACGATGTATTCGAAATCGCGGATTTCGCTGACGAGCTTCTGCGTCTTCAGATCGTGGCTGCCGGTAAAATACGAGCGGACGCGATTCTTAAGCGATTTCGCCTTACCGACGTAAAGAATGTCGCCCTCGGCGTTTTTCATCAGATAACATCCGGGTTTTTCCGGGAGTATAGCAAGTTTTTGTTTGATTCGTTCGAGATCGTCTCGTTCCATCTGTCTGTCACCCCCGAAAAAGCCGAAAGCGGCAGGACGTCCTTTCGCGGAAAGGGCCTGCCGCTTTTTGCGTCGCCGCCCGCACCGAGCGTTCAAAGCGCCACGTGGCGGCCTACGACGCTTTTGAGCGCCTCTTTCGGCTGAAAGCCGACCACCTTGTCGACGGGCTGGCCGTCCTTGAACAAGATGAGCGTCGGAATGCTCAGGACCCCGAACCGGGAAGCGGATTCGGGATTTTCGTCCACGTTCACCTTTGCGATCTTGATCTTGTCGCCGATTTCCTTATCCAGCTCTTCCAGCACCGGTGCGATCATCCGACAAGGCCCGCACCACGGCGCCCAGAAATCGACGAGCACCGTGCCGGTCGTCTCGACTTCGGTCCGGAACGACTGATCGCTGACGTTCACGATGGCCATTTTGTTTCCTCCTTCGCTTTCGCGTCCCCGTGCGATCGTCGGTAACCCGTGATCGATAACCAGTATACCACAACATGCGGCCGAGCCAAAAACCTCGCTCCCTGCAAACGAGTTCGAACCGGCCGCTCGCCCGCGCGCCTTCCTTCCGAATCTCTTTGCCACAAAGACAAGGTTCGGGTATACTGTAGAAGGGGACGAAAGGAGCGAGAGCCATGAGCGATACGCAATCGTACCATCCGGAAGAACACGTCAACGAGGAACCGCGCAACGATTTCGTCGACGTCGCGACGGGATTCGCCGTGACGTTCGGGATCTTTTTGCTCATCGGTATTGTGGCGACCTTAATCGAACTCGCCATGCGGTGAGTTTGCCGGCGGTTGCCCGCCGGCTTTTCTCTTGTTTCCGGGGTTGCCCGTATCGCCGCATCAACCGTGGCGATGGTTCCGCCCTCTGACGAGCACGACGTCGACATACGGCCGAATGCGGTCCATGATGCGCCGGCCTTTGTATTCTTCTTCGCCGTCGCGCGCCGTGAAACTGAAATGTTTCTCCAGTTCGTCGAGCGTGTGATTGGACGTGAAAAACGTCGGCTTACGCCCCATCCGGTAATTCAGGATGGAGCCGAGCACGTGATCGCGAACCCAAGGGCTGAGGTTTTCGGCGCCGATGTCGTCGAGCACCAGCAGATCGACCGTCTTGAGTGCTTCGACCGTTTCTTGGAGCCGGTGCGGTTCGCCGATCATGTTTTTCAAGTCCTCGACGAATTCCGGCATGTACACAATGGCGCCGCTGTAACCTGATTTGGCCAATTCCCTCAATAAATAGCATGCGAGGAATGTCTTTCCTGTACCGAATCCTCCGACCAAATATAGCCCTTTCGTCTGCAGGCCGTTCTCTTCCGTCGCGCTAATGTAATCGAGAATGCGGGCGACCGCTGCTACCCGCTCCGGATCCTTGTCCAGGATTTCCGTCGTCGTGTAACCGTGGTGAAGCGCCCGCTCGTCGACGTGGAACGTACGAATTTTTCGGCGGATGTTTTCCTGATTTTCCCAAGCGATCTGTTTGGCACAGGGCGATCGAATATCGTAGAGAACCGGGCCGTCGTCCCGCATTTCGACGACCAGTTTCGTGAAATGACCCGGCAACGCATTCGGGCAGCTTTCCAGCCCCGGACATTTACCGCAGTTTCGCATCTCTTCCGAAAATTGGCGGAGAAGGTGGACATGAGCGCGAAGCGCGAGTTCCGTCAGTTCGGGATGCTCGTCCGCGAACCGCCGCACCAGCGGATCTTCCAGTACGCGGCGCCGTTCTTCCTCGATGCGGTCGAGCAGTTCCGGCATCCATTCCTTCAACAGATCGGACAATCCTTTCATCGTGCCCCCCGCCTATTCGACCAGCTTGCCGTCGCGCTTAAGGGCAAGCCTCCGGATGCGTTCCCGCTCTTCCTCGCTCAGGTCGGGCTGTTCGCCGAGCTGTGCCGGGTCGACGACGGCCAGTTTCGGTTTGCGGCCCGAAGAAGTTTTGCGCGTTTTCGGCTCTTTGCGTTCTTTTTCCCCGATGCCGGCCTGCGCCCGCCGCGCCGATTCTTCCCGGAAATAAGCGACGGCTCGCTCGAACGTGTCGATTTGCTTGGCGAGCAGGTTGGAAACGATCATTTCGATATAATTCGTCGACCACGATTCCTTGCGAACGTACAAATAATGCAGGAGAACATTGATCACTTCGCCGCTTAGCCGGTAATTGACGTCGATTTTTTCAAACAGGCGAAGCAGATAATCGGGGACGCTCCCTTTGCGGAAAAACCGTTCGAGCACCGCGGTATAAGGTTCATACCGCAACATCCGGTTGTAACGGACGACGTCGAATTCGTCGCGGAGCGGCTCGGGAACTTCCAACAACGGCTCGGCCGGTTCCGACGACACGGCGGAGACGGCCGGACGCAACGCTTCGACATCGCCGCCGCCGGCACCGGCGATGAAAGCATCGTCCGACACATTTCCGCTTTCCCCGCTTCGATTCGAAGAAGATCCCCGCGCCAACGCGCGTTCGACCGCCTGTGTCCGCTTTCTCGCCTGGTGAAAGCATAAACTCGCCAGGGCCGTCAGCCGCTCGGTGTCCAATTCCCCGGCTTCGGTAAACATCCCGTCCTCGTCGAGCAGACGGCACGTCTCCTGCAACGAGAGCCGGTATTTTCGCGCCGTCATGTTGATGACCGCCAGCTGATCCGGCCGACGTTTCAACGCCTCGATAAACCGGCGGTTCGCCGAAGTCTGCGGCGTCCTCGCCAAAATGTCTTCATACCGAAACATTGCCGCCGATTCGCCGGAAATCCGACCGGCTTGCCCGTCGTCGCTCTTGTCGTCCGTCGACAAGTCGGGATCGGCCGAACAGACGTTCAAACGGAACTGCTCGTAAAACGGCACCGACAGTTCTTCGGTCGAGACGCCGGGCGCCGCCAACGGTTCGGGAGGAACGAGCCGATATTCGTCTTTTAGAGCCAGTACAGCAAATTTGCCGATTTTATCGCGCAGAAGGAGCGTCAGATGTTCGTTGCGGAAAAATTCGGGAGGCGACAGCGGCCGCTGTAATTCGTAGCCGAAAACATGTTCGTCGGCCGCGGCAAGATATTTGCGCACCGTCCGCAGAAGCCCGACCGCCTCCAACTTCGACGTTTGCTCGATCAGCAAACGGCGACCGCGCTCTCCCATGTCGATTTCCATGGAAAGAAACAGTTTTCGCTGCTGCTCCAGCGGCGAATAGCCGATCCGGTCGGCATCGAGCTGGTGATAGAGCGTCATGTATAAGGCGGCGGCAACCGCCCCCACCATGGGTTGATAAAATTGGGAAATTACTTTCCAATCAAAATCGCTCAGCGCGAAATCTCGAAAGACGTAAAATCGATGTTGCTCGGTAAAATGAAGCGGATTCGTGAGCCGCATGGCGTTCAACACCGCCCGTTCCTTCGCCCGCAAGGCCAACGGCGACGGTCGTTCAGAACATCCGATAACCCCTTCGCCTGAGCGAACGGATCGCCGCGCCGCTCAACACGGCGCCCGCCAATCCGCCGACGAACGGCGTATAATCCGCAACCGTATATTTGAGCAGGTTCTCCAGCAGCGTCCCCGGTCCCCACGCCCAATAGACGCCGAGGCCGACGACGGTCGCCGCGTAGAGAAAAACCGGGAACCAAGTCGTTTTCAGCAACATGTTGAGGATGAAGCCGACCCCGAACGCAAGCACAAAAATGAGAATTGTGGCAATGACCGCCTGCAACACGGACATCGCACCCATCCGCCATCGCCCTTCCCGAACGTTCTTCCCCTAGTCTATCCCTGCCGTCGAAAGATGTCAACGGACCGACGGGCGAAGGACGAGCGAAGATCAATTGTTCGTCCCGCCCGACGACATCCGTCGCACCGGTCCCGGTTTCTCATCCGTCGTGAAGAACGGGTTGTATCCGTAAAGATAAAGCGTTCCGGCGGCATCGATCCGAACATGGGCGTAAGCACTCGGCCCCTCGCTCGGATAGTAGTACCAAGCGTCGATCGGTCCGTCTTCGATCGAACCGATCCACACGCGGGCGCCCCGCTCAACCGGCATCAGCATGTCGCCGTCGACGGTCATGCCGGTCTCGACGACCTCGCGGTCCGACCGCTCCATCAGGCTGCCGTACAGATGGCGTACATTGGCCCCATACGGCCGGGCATGCATGGTGTACGTCGGTGTCCTGCCGTTTTCATGGAAATGAATCTCCACGCGGACCGCGTACGCCCTGTCGTCTTCGCCGAGCGCGCGGACAACATCACAAAATCCGCCGAAAAAAGTGCCGTCCAGCGTCGTCCATTCGCGCACCGGCGGCAAGTCCGCCACGCGTTCCATGACAATGGCGCCGTCCTTTTCTTCGCCCGTACGGTAATACACCGATCCGTCGTCGGCCAGAACCGTAAAGACAGGATAGCCGAACATTTTCGCGACGGTCGGGACGCGCCCCTCCGGAAACCGAACAGGCTTGACGAGAACATACGACCCCCAACCCGTCTCGGCGTACAGCACGACATTCTGTCCCGTCCGGATAAACCAGCCGTTAAGATCCGGAACCGCTTCGCGGATGCCGCCTTCGGCGACCAGTTGCCTGCACTCTCCGTCCGCCTCGCGCAGTTGCAGAACGCCGTCGGACGTTAGAAACGCCCCTTTTATCGGAAAAACGCGGACGATGCCGCGTCCGATCAGTACCGGCTCGACCTGCAGGCGGCGATTGATTTTCCAGACGTCGCCGTTTCGCAAAATCAGCCACACTTCGCCGGACTCGAACTCGACGGCTTGGACGTCCCGCGTTGTTCCGATCCGGGCAAACCGCTCGAAAAACCGCGGATAACGGCCTAACTGGCCGTACACGTCGCTGCCCCACGACCAGACGGTACCGTCTGATTTCAGGGCGAGCACATGGGCCCAGCCGGCCCGAATGTCGGCGACTCCCGTCAGGCCGGGTACCGGTTGTGCAAGGGACGTTCGGTCGTCCGACAGCGCAAACACGGTTCCGTCGGCCGTCAGCGCATATGCCTTGGCGGATGTACCGACGACGCGCAGAATTCGTTTCAACCGCGTCGGAACGAAACTCCCGTCGGCAGGCGAAACGGCGTAGACGGTGCCGTCCGCCGTTCGGACGAAATCGCCGAGAAACGTCGTGAAAACGCGCTCGGCTTTCCGTCCGCCGGGCGGTTCAAGCCGCTCCGCCTTCTGCGGCGTCGCCCCCTCGATCGCAGAAACGTCCCGCAACCACTTGAGATCGCCCTGACCGTCGATCCAGTACGCGCGGTACGGGCCGCCGAACACCGCCCGAACGCCGCCAGCAAGCTCCTGGAACACTTTCGGGAACTGATCGAAAGCCGGTTTCCACGCATAGAGCCGGCCGGAACGGCCTAGCGCCAGGACGAAGTCCCGGCCGACCGCCTCGATCGCCTTCACCGGTTCCGTCAGATCCTCCACTCGATAGGGCGCATGTTTCCCGTTCAAGAACCAGACGCGGCCTTCGGCGTCGAGAGCATACTCTCCCGCGATCGCCCGCACGGCCGGCAGGCCTTCGACCTGCTTGGCGTAGGACGCTCCGCCGTAACTCCACTCGTCGTACCGGTTGCCCCAGGCGTAGACGCGACCGCGGCGATCCAAGGCGAACGAACCGCCGACTTCGTCCGAGAATCCCGCTTCATTGCCGATGAGAAGAACCGAAATCGCGTTGATGCCGCGCAATTCCGGTAAAGCGGATTGCGGCGAAAAATCCGCTCGAAACGGCGGCTCGGCCGCGACGGTCGTCGGCTTATAGAACCCGGTCGGCGGTGAGCACAACCGCAGCGCGACGCGGACGCCGTCGACGGCATCGGCGATACCGCCGCCCGCCGATGAAACGTCGCCGCCGGCGGACGGCGAAGCCAGAGCGGCAACCGGCGACGGAGACGGCGTCTCCGCCGAAACAGAAGTAGAAGCCGCCGACGATCCCGGCGACGCATCGGACGAAACGCCGCGTTCTTCCGTTTTTTCGCACGCCGCCGTCGAGACGGCGACCGCGACGGCGAACGCCAGCGCCGCCGCCTTTTCGCCCGCCTTTCGCTTCATCATCACGGCCGCGCCTCCTTCGCGACCGCCTCGCCGACGAAAGCGGCAAACACCTCATTGCCGAACATGAGTCCGTCGCGCGTCAGGCGATAACCTTTTTCCGTCCGCTCCAGCCATCCTTTTGCAAGCAGACGTCGGATCGGTCCGCCGAATACGCTTTCGGGCGAACATCCGTATTCGGTTCGAAACACGTCGGATGATACGCCTTCTTCCAATAACCGCAAGCCAAGAATCATGAAGTTTTCCATCTCCTCTGTTTCCGTCACTTCCGACGCTTCCGCTTCCGGAAGCCCCTGCGACACCGCCTCGATGTAGGCGCGGACGCCGCGCACGTTCGCGTACCTACGCCCGCCGACGTACCCGTGCGCACCCGCGCCCAGGCCGTAATAGGGAAGGTTCCGCCAATACGTCAAGTTATGCCGGCACTCGAAACCGGGCTTCGCGAAGTTGCTCACCTCGTAGTGGACATACCCCGCCGCCCGCATCCGGTCGATCACCAGCGCGTACATGTCCGCTTCCTCGTCTTCGTCCGGCAGCGGCAACCGATTTTGAGCGCGCAACGCGGAAAACGGCGTATTTTCCTCTATTTTCAAGCTGTAGGCAGAAACATGGGGCAACCCGAGTGACAGCGCGGCGTCGAGCGTCCGATTCAGATCAGCGACCGTCTGGCGCGGCAGGCCGAACATCAGATCGATCGAAATGTTGACGAAACCGGCTTGTTTCGCCGTTTCGACAGCGCGGAAGACGTCGTCGGCCTGATGGTCGCGGCCGATGGCGACCAACAGCCGGTCGTCGAACGACTGCGCGCCGAAGCTGATCCGGTTGACGCCGCCCTCGCGCAAAACGCACAGCTTTTCCGCATCGACCGTGCCGGGGTTCGCTTCCACCGTAAACTCAAAATCCGGCTCGCGGTCGGCGAATGAGCGTTGGAGCGCCGAAAGCAGTTTCGCCAACTGCGCAGGCGACAAGATCGTCGGGGTGCCGCCGCCGATAAAGATCGTCGCGATTCGACCGGGCGGCATGCGATCGACGGCTTGTTCCATCTCGCGTTCCAGCGCGTCCAAATAGGCGTCGACCGGCTGTCCGGAGACGACGTACGTGTTGAAGTCGCAATACGGACATTTGCTCGCGCAGAACGGAATGTGGACGTAGACGGCGCGCGGGGGGGCCATGGTGGAACGAATAGGACACATGTTCCTTTTCATATCATATGTCCGCCCTTCTCTCTTTCAAGGCGCGCAATCGGTCGATCCAACCCTCTCCTGTATTAATTTTCCTCTAACTTCAACACCGCCATAAACGCCTCCTGCGGCACCTCGACGCTGCCGACCTGTTTCAGCCGCTTCTTGCCTTCCTTCTGCTTTTCCAGCAACTTCCGCTTCCTCGTGACGTCGCCGCCGTAGCATTTCGCCAGCACGTTTTTGCGCAGCGCCTTGATCGTCTCGCGCGCGATCACTTTCGAGCCGATCGCCGCCTGAATCGGCACTTCGAACATTTGCCGCGGAATCAGCTCTTTCAGTTTTTCGCAGATCGCCTTCCCGCGCTGGTACGCCCTGTCGCGGTGAACGATCACGGACAGCGCGTCGACCGGCTCGCCGTTGAGCAGAATATCCATTTTCACTAGTTTCGACGGCTTGTAACCGGACCACTCGTAGTCGAGCGAGGCGTATCCCTTGGTGCTCGACTTGAGTCGGTCGAAAAAATCGTAAACGATTTCCGACAGCGGCATTTCATACGTCAGCAGGACACGCGTCGGACTCAAATACTCCATGTTCAGGTAGATGCCGCGGCGGTTCTGGCACAGCTCCATCACTGCGCCGACGTGCTCGCTCGGCGTCATGATCGACGCCTTGACGTAAGGTTCCTCGATCGACTCAATGCGGCCGGGCTCCGGCATATGGGACGGGTTGTGAATTTCCATCGTTTCGCCGTTGGTCAGGCGGACGCGATACACGACGCTGGGCGCCGTCGTCAGGATCGGAATGCCGAACTCGCGCTCGATCCGTTCCTGAATGATTTCCATGTGCAAAAGGCCGAGGAACCCGCATCGGAAACCGAAACCGAGCGCAGTGGACGTTTCCGGCTCGAAATGCAGCGACGCGTCGTTCAATTCCAACTTTTCCAATGCTTCGCGCAAATCGTCGTAATCTTCGCTGTCGATCGGATACATACCGCAAAACACCATCGGGTTGACTTTGCGGTAACCGGGCAGCGGCGTCGCGGCCGGGCGGTCGGCTTCGGTCACCGTGTCGCCGACGCGCGTGTCGCGGACGTTTTTGACGCCGGCGACGAGGTAACCGACATCGCCGACGGAAAGCTCGTCGACCGGCGTCATCCGCGGAGTAAACACGCCCACCTCGTCGACTTCAAACGTTTTGTCGGTCGCCATAAAGCGGATGCGCGTACCCTTGCGGACGGAGCCGTCGACGACGCGCACGTAGACGACCACGCCCTTGTACGCATCGTAATGCGAGTCGAAAATGAGCGCGCGAAGCGGTGCCTCCCGGTCGCCCTTCGGCGCCGGTACGCGCCGTACGACTTGTTCGAGAATCTCTTTCGTGCCGATGCCGAGCTTGGCCGATGCCAACACCGCTTCGCTGCAGTCGAGACCGATGATTTCTTCAATCTCTTTCTTGACGCGGTCAGGATCGGCGTTCGGAAGGTCGATTTTATTAATAACCGGCAAAATCTCTAAATTATTATCGATCGCCAAATAAACGTTCGCCAACGTCTGCGCCTCGATGCCCTGCGAGGCGTCGACGACGAGCAGAGCGCCCTCGCAAGCGGCAAGGCTGCGCGACACTTCGTATGTAAAATCCACGTGCCCGGGCGTATCGATCAAATTCAGCGTGTACGTTTCACCGTCCTCCGCGACATACCGAAGCCGAACCGCCTGAAGTTTGATCGTGATGCCGCGCTCGCGCTCAAGCTCCATCTGGTCGAGCACCTGGTCTTTCATTTCGCGTTCCGACAAAGCGCCGGTGTACTCCAAAATGCGGTCGGCGAGCGTCGATTTACCGTGATCGATATGGGCGATGATGCAAAAGTTCCGGATTCGTTCCGGTTCGTTTCGCGACGTCACGCCTGCGACCCCTTTTCTTTCCGACTGCCGAATGTCTGTCTCAACGCCTGTAATTATAACATCAATCGGTCAGCCGGGAAAGAAGCGACGTGACGCCGTCGACGGCGTGATAGGCGGTTCGGTGGAATAGATCGCCAATGCCGTTGCCGATTCTGGCGATCGTCGGCTCGCGGTCGCGCTCCGACCGGCTTTTGGGACAAAGCACAGACCTCGCGCCGCATGAATGGTCTTCAAACGGTTCAGCCGTCGAAAAACGGTAGCGCTCGTCCGCTACCGGCGTCGGTTCCGGAAAAACCGGCATCGGTCGGAACACTTCCCGATCCGGCCCCGCCGCGCTTCGGCTCGCATCCGCGCCGTTCCGCGACGCGATGTCGATGCCGAGAAACAGACAAAACGCCGACAAAAGAACCAGCAAGAAAAACTGGGCGACCGAACGCGACACGGTTTCAGTCCTCCTTTCCGGCGGCGACCCGTTCGCGGACGACGGCCGCGATCGCCGACGCCAAGACATCCGCGCTCCGGTAACATTCCTCAAGTGTGTTTTCGGGCCCGCCGATTTCCACCAAAATGCTGTTCGGCGACACGGACTGGTTGTACTCACCGTGGCCTTCAGCGGCGTCCTTGTCTTTCATTCCCCGGGAAATGCCAGGCATTTCGGCGTTCAGCAACGCGTCAAGGCGTCGCGCGAACGCTTCGTTTTGCTCCCAATTCGGATTTTGCCTGCCGACGACGAACATGATTTTGGCGTAGGTCGTCCCATTTCGTTCCAACGTGGTTCTATCCCGCCCGAACGAATCGCGATGAATATCAAAGAAGAATGCAACGTCGGGATAGACGGCCATGACGTCGCGAATCGTCTGCAAGGAGTATTTATATGAATAATACCAATTATAATTTGGAACTTCTTTGCGATAATCGACGGCGGTATGGACGACGCCGACGCCGAGACGTTCGAGCGACTCGGCGAGGCGTCTGCCGACCAATGTGATGTTGGTTTTATGATCATCCGTCTTTTGGGTTTCTGAAATCCAAGACTCATAAGGATGAGAGTGGTAAATCAATACGCGCTTGAGCAAAACCGTCCCTTGGAGCGTTGTCGCCGTCGGCCCGAGCGTACCGACGCCGCTTGAACCCGCGGAAATCGGCCGTTCCGTCGAAGGTCGCGGCGTCGGCGAAGCAGGTGAAGGGAAAATCGACGCCGCCGGCATGTCCGTCGGAACCGCCGTAGCGGACTTGCGAACCGGCACGGGAAACTGGGACAAAGCGAACGCCGCCGGTCCATGCAGCTCCGTTTCCAGCAGCCAGGCGACGCGGTCGCGCAACACCCTTTCCGCCGCTGCCGCCATTTTTTTCGCACCGGAATCCTGAAAAAAAGAAGGAATCCACATCCTGAACGGATCGACGCCGGTGCGGACCATCGCCCATCCGGAAACAGCCGCCAACACTTGAAGGCCAAACGCAGTTCCCAGCCAGACGCCCGATCGACGGATCCACGCCGCCGCCTGCCTCATCTTCCGTCAGCCTCCTTCGGTGGGACCACCCGGTCGCGATCCGTCGCCGATAACGGCCGCGATCGCGTCCGCCAAAACGTCCATCGATCGATACAATTCGGCGAACGTATTGTACGGCCCGCCCGCTTCGACCAACACGCTGTACGGCGACAGCGACTGGTTGTATTCCGCGTGGCCGTGTGACGACTTGGTCAGAACACCTCTGGAGATGCCGGGAAGCCTAGACTCGGCCGCCTGATGAAGTTTATGTGCGAGCGCCTCGTTTTTTGCTCGGTGCGGGTTTCGCCCCCCGACGACGAAACATAGTCTTGCGTACGGGACGCCGCCGATCGTTACGGTCGTCGCCTCCCTTCCGAGTGAATCGCGGTGCAGATCCACGATCAGCCGAACGTCCGGATATGCGGCCAACGCTTCGCGGACCGTCCGCGCGGAATAGGCGTACGACTTGGCGTATTCGAACGCCTCGACTTCCGACGGGTAATCGGTATTCGAAAGGACGGCGGAGATTCCGCGCCGCCCCAGCATGTTCGCCAATGTCCGCCCCACCGCAGTGATGTTGATGTTCGGATCGTAGGCGTCGGCCGGATCTGCCTGCGGTCCGAGGCCGAGTTCCGGTAAAAACGACTCGCGGTTGTGCGTGTGGTAAATGAATACGACTACCTTGTCGGATGCGGCGCCGGCCGCCGACCTGTCGCTCCGGAATTCCGAAGCGGGTTCCGGCGCCGGCCGAGCCGCGACAGACGCGAATTCATAGGAGACGGCCGCCGTATCGACGGAACCCCCCGCTTCTTCCGACGCCGTCCCGGACGCCCATGCCAAGACGGACGCAAATGCCCCGAAAGCCAACAAAACGTACCGCTTGCGCAACCTGATCCGCATCTTGTGCAACCTTCCCTCCGGCTTCGGTTTCATCGTCGGGCTTTGGACAACCCTGCGCTATCACTCTATGAGGGTTGCAGAAACGATAGAACCGGCCGGAAAAGAAGATGCGCCGCTCTTTTCCGCTCAAACCGTTTTTTCCGGCTGCTTTTCCCCGAAAAGGGCGGCGTTGAGCCCGTCGGCGATCAGGCGAGCCGCGTCGGCGACGAACCTGTCGATGTCTTTCGGCGTCACCAATAAATCTTGGCCGAGCGGCTCCAGAACTTCACGGACGAGCGAAAGCCGCTCCGGTCCGCTCATGCTGCCCAACGCGCCGAACGCCGCCTGGACGGACGGTGCGAGCCTCCCGACGTGACGGATCAACATCTCCAGCGTGTTGTTCACGATCGTCGACGCATAGACGACGGTCGGAACGCCGACGGCGAGCACCGGCACGCCGAGTGTGTCGCGCGTCAGGCCTTTGCGCTTGTTGCCGATGCCGGAACCGGGGTGAATGCCGGAGTCCGCCATCTGAATGGTCGTACACACGCGTTCCAGCGATTGCGAGGCCAGCGCGTCGACGGCGACGACGAGAACCGGACGCACCTTCTCCACGATACCTTGGACGATCTCGCTCGTCTCGATGCCCGTCGTTCCGAGCACACCCGGCGCCACGGCGGATATCGGCCGGATCGAACGGCCGTCCCCGGCGGTTACAGCCGCGTCGAGATGCCGCGTCACGGTGACGCCCTCGACGACAAACGGCCCCAGTGCGTCCGGCGTGACGCTCCGGTTGCCGAGCCCGACGACAAGCACCCCGGCCCTTTCCGACAACCCCATCTCCGTGAAAAAAGCCGCAAACTCCCGTGCAATGCGGTCGGCGACGCGATCTTCGAGCTGCCGGTTTTCACGGCGAAGTCCAGGCGCCTCGATCGTGACGTATCGGCCGGGCGGCTTGCCGAGCGCTTGCGCTCCTTCCTCCGACCGGATGCGGATGCGTGTGACGAGGATGCCGTCTTCGCGTTCCGTCTCCGACTCGACGCCGGGAACACCGCGGCCGGCGCCGAACATCCGATTGGCGCGATCCATCGCCTCCAATGCCAAATCCGTGCGGTACGACTCGAAACCGAACCCTTGATTCATGAAACATCATCCTTTCCTCATCCTTACAAAAGGGGTTCGATTTCATTGTTCGCCCGCACACCGCTTGCAATTCGGCTTTCGCCCTGTTATAATTCTTCCGGTTGCCGTTTCGGAAAACATATACGGGGACAGCAGGGGGTGAATCCGCGCGATGCCGAACACGAAATCCGCCATTAAACGCATGAAAACAAGCGAGAAACGCCGACTTCGCAACGCTTCGCAGAAGTCCGCCCTGCGCACGGCGATCAAGGCGTTCGAAACCGCGCTGGCCGGGGGAGAACTGGAGAAAGCGCAGGAAGCGCTCCGTTTCGCCTGCCGCAAACTCGACAAGGCCGTGACGAAAGGGATCATCCACAAAAACAAAGCCGCGCGCAAAAAATCGCGGCTCACGCTCAAATTCAACGCGGCGGTAGCCCGGGCGCAGCAGGCGCAACAACAGGCGCAAGCTCAGGCATAGGATTCCGTTTGTCCGTCGCCGAAAAGCTCACCTTGAACCTTGCCGGCTGGTGCGGCAAGGTTTTTTCGATTTTCGACTTTACGTCGCCTCCCGCCTCGCCCACCGTAACAAAAACAGCTCCAATCCGAGCGCCTTGTCCGTTCTCCCGGTTTTCATCCGGTGGTCGAGTTCGGACGCTTCCGCCAGCATCGCAGCCAGGACGCGCTCCGAATCTTTTCGCGCCTGCTCTGCGGCAAGCCGAACGGCATACGGGTGCAAACCGAGCTCCGCCGCCGTCTCCTTCTGGGAGAGCCCCCGTTCCAGACACGCCTTAACCTGCAACAAAACACGGCATTGTCGCGCGATCAGCGCGAGCAGCTTGATCGGCTCCTCCCTGCGCAGCAACAAATCGTGCAACACTTCGACGGCCTCGCGGGCACGCCGGGATATGACATGATCGACGAGCAAAAACACATTTTGCTCGGGCGTCCGCGGCACGAACGCGTCGACGGCCGCTTCGTCCGCAATGCCGCCGTCGCCTGCATACAGAGCAAGTTTTTCAATTTCCTGGTCCATTGCCGGCAGCGATCCAGCCGTCCGCTCGACCAATCGCTTTAACGCTCCGGGCGTCATCCGGACGCCGCGCCGTTCCGCGCGTCTTTCCGCCCATCGAACGAGCTCGGCTTCCGACAGCGGCTCGAAGGCGAGCGTCCACCCGCGCTCCTTCAGCGCCTTGACCGCTTTTTTGCGCTCGTCCAACTTTTCCGACTCGACCGTCAAAATCAAAACGGTATGTTCGGCGGGGCGGGCGACGTATTCGGCCAGCCGCTCGACGCGGTGTTCGACTTTACCGATTTCTCTTGCGGCGGTCAAAAAAAACGCCTTCTCGGCGATCACGACTTTACGGCTTCCGAAAAAAGGCGGCGTTTCCGCCTCATCGACGACGCGGTCAAGCGGGATTTCCGTGCAGTCGAACCGCGCGAGGCACATGTGGCGGTCGGCCGGATCAACCAGCTTGTCCACGGCGAAGTTCACGAATTCCCGCATCAGAAACGTTTCGGCGCCGTAACAGACATATACCGGCCAAGGCGTTCCGCCAGCCAACGCTTTGGCGGCAGTGCGATAATCCATCCGAACTTGTCCCGTCCTTTCGCACCCGAAAAGTCGCAAACCCTCGGCGCGCTTTTTTCCCATTATAGCAAAAAACGCGGAAAAGGGCGCCGCCTCCCGCCGACGTGCGAACCCGCCGGCGCCGAACGCCCCCTCCCGCGATTTATGATGAACGCCGCCGGTTCCGGCGCGGGAACCGCCGGTCGGCGACGGCCCCGTCTGTTCGTCGTTATTATACGCAGCCGGTTCGAGCAAGGTGCAAACGAAAAAGTCCCGGTATTCCGGGACCCTCAATCCGTCGACACTTCCATATACGTCTTCATGTCGACCACATAACGGAACGTCTGCCCGCCCGCCGTCACAGTGTACGAAAACGTATCGGCATCGGTCCACCGGCCTTGCACCGCCGCATCGGCTTCCCACGACAGCCGCGAGCGGAACACCGCCTCGCCGGTTTCGCTCCTGCGGACGACGAGCCGTCCATTTTCAACGGCGGCCGTCCATCGACCGTCGGGCGAGACCCAGCCTTCGCGCGCCGGCGTCACCGCAGAACCGATGCCGGCGACGCCCGTCGTTCCTCCGGAAGAAGATGCCGGCGAAGAAGGCGTCGGCGTCTGCATCTGCCTCAGGACAGCGGCACCCGGCGATGTCGAAGGTTCTCCGTCGGCTGCGCTGGAACGGCCGAGCGCCGCGGCATCACCGCCGGACGGCGCACCTGCGTCCGAATCCGAAGGCCGATTGCCGGTCGACGCGGCAACCGGCGCCGTCGTGCCCACGATAAGACCGCTGCGGCCAGACGCCGTCGGTTCCGTTACGGCAGGTTCGGACGGGCGCGGCGTTTTTTTCGGCTCGAGCGTTTCTGCCTCGGTCGCTTCGTCTTCCTCCGGCGGCGACGGCCATGCCGGTTTCACAAACTTCGGTGCGGCGGAGGATTCGGGTTCTCCGTCGTCCGATACGTCCGCCTGATTCAGAAAATCGTTCGGACGCGTCGAAGACTGCACACCGGCCGCAGCGCTCCCGTCGGCGGCAGACGGCTGCACGGCATCCGTTCCGAGCGTCGTCGTTTTGTCCCCGCCGGAGTCGGAACCGAATAAACCGAGCGCGACGAACACGACGACCGCCGCGGCGACGCCGGCTAAACCGTAGGGCAATAGCCCGATCCATCTCGCAACAGGTAAAGAAGCTTTCTTCACGGAAGCTTTCTTCACGGTTTCCTGACGCGGCTCGGACCGCGCGGCAACAGGAGAAGGCGGCGCAGCAGAGGCGCCGATTCGGTCCAACATCGGCAAGACGGCATCGACCAAACTGAACGGCGGTTCAACTTTCGGCAATCGGCGCAGCTGTTCGTCGACCGACATCAGCCTTTCAAACCGTTTACGGCACGCGTCGCAACCGTCGAGATGGCGCAGAAGCACTCGCTCTTTCTCACGGTTCAAGTCCGAATCGATCAGCCGTTGCATCCATTCCGCCGCTTCCGCACATTCGATCGCGTTCATCCGCGCACCCCCTTCTTTTCGTAACCGTAATCGTATTCCTGCAGCCACTGTTGCAGCTGTTGCCGAGCGCGAAACAAATGCGACTTTACCGTGTTGATCGGCAAATCAAGGCTGGACGCAATCTCCTGATAAGAAAAATCCTGCATGTAACGCAGAATCACCACGGCGCGCTGTTGTTCCGGCAGGCGGCGGATCGCCGCGCGAACATCCCGCGCCGCGTCTTTGGACAACACTTCTCGCTCGACGTCCTGATCCGACGGGAAAAAAAGCGCATGTTCCTCGACGGAAACGGTCTCTTTCGCACGCCGGAACTTATCGATGCAAACATTCGTGACGATTCGCTGAACCCATGTTTGAAATTTAGCTTTTTCTTCATATGATGAAATTTTTTGGTATATCCTGATTAAAGCCTCCTGGGCCGCGTCTTGTGCGTCCTGTTCGTTGTCCAGCAAATAGTAGGCCGTTCGATACACATGTGTCTCGATCTGCCGCAAAAGAGTGACGAGCGCTTCACGGTCGCCCTCTCGGGCGGCCCTGATCAGTTCAGGCGCTACCACCGGTGTCCTCCTCTCTTGCTGTCTTATTAGACGAGTCGGGGAACGCGTTTTGTTGCAGGCATCCCCTTCAAGAATAACAGAAAACGTTTCGCGGCGAAACGACTTGACGATCTTTCAACGGCGACTTATGATGAAAAGTGTCCAATACATTGGACAATCGTTTATTATATTAAACTCCTTACGGGCGGTGGGGGCACGACCCATGTCGGATAAAATCTCCGCCAACAAATACGCGGTTCCCGCGCTGGAACGCGCCCACGCCGTGCTGCTGGAACTGTCCGAACATCGCGGTGGAATGCGTCTGACGGATTTGTCCCGCCGACTCGGCGTCAATAAAAGCTCGATGTTTTGCCTGCTGAAGACGATGGAGTCACTGGGCTGGGTCGAAAAATCGTCCGACGACGTCTATACGCTCGGTTCTGCGCTCGCCGCGTTCGGCAGCACGTTTTTCCGCGGACAGGCGTTGATCGACCGCTTTTACCGGACGGCGGTCGAAACGCGCGACCGGCTCGGCGAGACGATCCAGCTCGCCCGCCTGGAAGGCGCCGATGTTTTTTATTTGGCGAAACTCGAGGCGCCATTTCCGGTACAGATCGCGTCCGAACCCGGCATGCGCTTTCCTGCACACGCAACCGGCCTCGGCAAGGCGCTGCTCGCGACGCTCGCCGACGACGAAGTACGCAAACGCCTCAGCGATCCGCTGCCGCGGCTGACGCCGGCGACGATCGGCACGGTGACCGAGTTGCTCGACGAACTCGCAGACGTCCGCCGGCAAGGCGTCGCCTTCGACCGCGAAGAAGCCGTCATCGGTTTCCGGTGCGCAGCCGCCCCCGTCTTCGGTCCAGACGGCAGGGCGGTCGCAGCGGTCAGCGTGTCGATGCCGCGCCACCACTGGGAGCAAAAACGGGACGCGGCCGTCCGGGAAATCCGCGCCTTGGCCCAGCGATTGTCCGTCAACGCAAATGTTTAAGGGGGATTACCGCATGAAACTGGCTACGATCGCAAGAAATGGGCAACACCGGCTTGGAGTCTGGACGGAGGCCGGCATCGTCGACGTCGCGGCCGCTTTGCAACACCGCCGCGACCGGCGCGGCGAAGACGTTCCGACCGACGTCATGGCCCTGATCGCCGCCGGAACGGGAGGATTGGACGCGCTTCGGTCGTTCCTCGACGACCTGGCCCGACTCGACAACGAAGGCGCGCCGTGGCTGATCGCGGAACAGGACGCCGTCTTCGGCCCGTGCGTCCCGCGCCCGCAAAAAATCGTCTGCGTCGGGCTGAACTACCGCAAACACGCGGAGGAAACCGGCGCGGCGATTCCGGAAGTTCCGGTGCTGTTCAGCAAATTTCCAAACGCTCTGGCCGGTCACCGGAACGACATCGAGTTGCCGGAAACGTCGGAAAAAGTCGATTACGAGGCCGAGCTCGCCGTCGTCATCGGTCGTCGTGCCCGAAACGTGGCGAAAGAGCGAGCCCTCAAGTACGTGTTCGGCTATTGTCCGGCCAACGACCTTTCCGCGCGCGACCTGCAGCTGCGCACGTCGCAATGGCTGCTGGGCAAAAGTCTCGACGGTTTCGCACCGATCGGACCGTATTTGGTCACCGCCGACGAAGTCGGCGATCCGAACCGCCTCGGCATCCGCTGCCGCGTCAACGGCGAACTGCGGCAAAACTCCAACACGGCGGACATGATCTTTAAGTGCGACGAGCTGATCAGTTATATTTCACGGCATATGACGCTCGAACCCGGCGACGTCGTTTTGACGGGAACGCCGGAAGGCGTCGTCCTCGGACTTCCGCCGGAACGACAGATTTATCTCAGGCCCGGCGACGTCGTGGAAATCGAAATCGAAAAGCTCGGAACTCTGCAAAACCGGCTGGTCGCCCCGCGCCGCCGCGAATAAGCCGTCCGGCGCTGCATATGCTACGGAAGTGAACACCGACGAAACCGACGAAGTTAAGGAGGGTTCGCTTCCGATGGCGCTGATACCTTACGAGCCTTTCCGCCAGCTCGATCAATGGCGGAGGGAAATGGACCGGTGGTTTCAGGAATTTCCGTTTCGCGGCATTTTGACTGGCGGGGAATGGGGGCCGCACCGGATCGATGTGTACGAAACCGACCGCGAAGTGGTTGCGCTGTGCGATTTGCCCGGCCTGCAAAACAAAGACGATGTCTCGATCGAAGTCGACGGGCAAACTTTAACCATCAGCGGCACGATCAACCGGTCGGAGGAAATCCGCGACGAACGCATGCACCGCCGCGAACGGTTTTACGGAAGATTCCACCGCACGGTGTCGCTTCCCGTCGCCGTCCAGGAGGAAGGCGTGACCGCCTCTTACCGCAACGGCGTCCTGGAAATCCGCATGCCGAAAGCCGAACAGCGCGGCAAGCGCCGCGTCGACATCCAATTTCATTGATTGTCGCTTAAAACCGTCCGCCGTCCGCGCCGGGACGCCGCTTACGTCCCGGCCGGACTGTCGGCGATCGTTGTTCGAACTGTGTAACGGCCGGGACCGACGAACACCGCGATTTCCCCGTGCAAATCGGTCCTCCAGATCCGGATGCCGCGCTCGGCCAGTCGGGACAGGACGTCGGGATGCGGGTGCCCGTACGGGTTGCGTCGACCGACGGAGATGACGGCGTCGGCCGGACGCCAGGCGTCGAGCCAGGCGGCGGACGTCGATCCGCGGCTGCCGTGATGGGCGATTTTCAAAACGTCCACACCGCCCGCCGCCAACGCGCCAAGCACGTGCGGGGACGAAAGCAGTTCCGCTTCTTCCTGTGCGCCGATGTCGCCAGTCAGCAAAAAGCGGACGTCGCGCATCGTCAGCAGCAAAACGAGCGAATGCCTGTTCTGACCGCGGTTTTCCGCCGGAAGTCCGTCCACCGTTTTTCCGTCGAATCCGGCGTCGAGCAACGCCAACGACGTATACGGATCGATCCGCCAGACGGTTCCGCTCTCCGCCGCGTAGACGGGAACCCCCCGCCCGAGCGCCGCGCGAAACAGCCGCTCCGCCGGCTCGCTTTCCTTCCAGGTCGCGTTGAACAACAGCGCGGAAACCGGGATGTCTTCGACGACGGACGCAAGCCCGCCGATATGGTCGAGCTCGAGATGGGTCGCCGCTACGAGATCAAGGCTGCGGACGCCGCGTTTTTTCAAAAGCGGCACGACGACGTCCCGGCCGATTTCGAACGGATCCCGCCGCTTTCGCCACTCTTCCTGCGCGCCGGCTGTGGAAAACGATCCTCCGCCGTCGACGAGCACCGCTTTCCCGCCTGGCGTCCGAATCAAGACGGCGTCTCCTTGGCCGACGTCCAAAAACCGCACTTCCCCGCGGAAACCGCCGATCGAGTTCGGCGGAAAGTACGCCACCGACAAAAGGGAAATGCCGACGAGCGCCAAAAACGGCCGCCGTGAGTCGGTCGAAGTTTCTCCGTTCCGCCCCCGCTTTCGCCGTGCGGACGACAAATGCCAGCCAGACAAAATAGAACGCCGTCCACCATGCGTGAGGCGACGGCCAGACGGTCAGCCACGTTTTGCCCCATTCCGCCGCCCATTCCACGGCTACAAACAGCGCCCGGTCTACCGCCGAAACCGCAAGGGCGATCGCCCGACCGGTCGCCGGATGGACTGCATCCGCCGCCAGTGACAACGTGGAAGCGGGCAACGTCCAGAAGCTGAACACCGGCGCGACGACGATGTTGACGGGAACCGACAGCAACGAGAATTGGTTGAAATAGTAAATCACAATCGGAAAACTGACGGCCTGCGCGGTCACCGTCGCGACGACCGTCCCCAGCGCCGCGTTCGCCAGCCGTCTTCCCCATGACGCCTCTGTCCTCCCGACGATTTTGGGAACAACCGCGATCAAGCCCGCCGTTACGAGAAACGAAAGCTGAAAACCGACGTCCCAAAGCCAGTACGGATCCCAGATCAGCATCGCGATCAGCGCGGCGGCCAACACGTTCATACCGTCTTTCGGAAAATTCCGGTACGCTAGCAACAGGCCGATCATCGCCATCAACCCCGCCCGGACGACCGAAGGCGCCGCCCCGACGAGAGTGACGTAAAACGGCACCGCCGCCGCCGTCAGGCCGAAAGCCGTTTCCCGCGTCAATCCCGCCAGGCGCAGCGTGCCCGCGACGGCCACCGTAAAAACCGCGACGTGGAGCCCGCTGATCGCAAGCACGTGCGTCAATCCCAGCTCGGAAAATTGCCGGTTTTGTTCCGGATCGAGCCCGTCGCGCACACCGAGCAGAAACGCCTTCAAAAACCCGGCTTCACGTGCGTCCGGGTACAGCCGGTCGATCCGGCCGGCCAGATGTTCCCGCAAAAGATCAAACGAGCGAAGCAGACGGTCGGACGCGCTCCCCGGCGTCGGATCGATGCGGATGCCGCCCAGACCTTCTGCTTCGACGATCCAGTGAATCCTTTTCGACTTCAGGTATCGTCTGTAGTCGAATCCTCCCTCGTTTCGAGCAGGATCGGGACGCGAAAGCCGACCGTCAAGCTCGATGGTCCAACCGCGCCTCCACGAACGGACCTCCTCCTGTTCGCTTTGCGCGGATAGACGAAACGACGCGCGAAGTTTTTCGCCGGTCGCCGTCCGGACATCGACGCGTGCGCGATCGCCGTCGACGACCGCAGGCGCCGCGATCGTCCCGACCAGCCGGATGGGATGACCGTTTTCCGCCGGCGGTATGGAACTTTCGTTGCGAAGATGAATCCATGCCGTATACACGAGGGCCATACAGCCGATGCCGACCGTGATAGCCGTCCGCCGGCATGTCGGCCCGAATCGAGCGAAGGAAGCGACCGGACCGTTCACGCCGATCGCGGAAATCGCAGTCAATCCCACCGCAATCCCTGCGACGATGGCGACGATCTTCCATACCGCGGACCACGATTCGACTTCCAACGCGATTGCCGCCGCCGCCGTCCAGGCGACCGCTGCCGCCACCAGCGGCCGTCCGCTCACCGATCATCCCCCCTCCGAGATCGAGTAGGAGGGGGCGGCTAGCCCCCGTCCTCTCACACCACCTAGCATGCGGGTCCGCACTAGGCGGTTCCGAATGGTTGACGAAATGCCAAATAGCGATCAAGCAAACTGCGCAGCCCTTGCGCCTGCCAATAGCGGGTGTCCAGGGCATGGTTTAAGTTTCGGGACATTTCCCATGGACCGCGGCGAGAGTTGGCCATGATATGGACCATGTATTCCGGTACGCCAAGCGCCCGAAGCTCACGGTACCGCGTCCGCACCCGTTTCCACTGTTTCCACAGGCACATTCGCAACCGTCGCCGTATCCACTGGTCGAGGGATTCGCAGTGATTCTTCGCCGCGGCAATCCGGAAATACCCGATCCATCCCGTGATGTACCGGTTCAGCTCCTGGATCCGTTGCTCCATGGAAACCGGCCGCGATCTGGACGTCATGGCCTTCACCCGTTCCTTGAAGCGTTCCAGCGTCTTCGGCGCCAATCGGATGGTCGCCTGCCGGTCCGCCAGGAAGCTAAACCCGAGAAATTTCCTCTTCCACGGTCTGTCTACCGCGCTTTTGTCCCGGTTTACCTTCAGTTTCAGCTTGCCTTCCACAAAGCGAATCGCCGATTCCATAACGCGTTCTCCCGCCCGCTTGCTGGCCACGAAGATGTTGCAGTCGTCCGCATATCGGACGAACCGCAGTCCCCTTCGTTCCAGTTCCTTGTCCAGATCGTCCAGCAGGATGTTCGCCAGCAGCGGACTTATGGGCCCCCCTTGCGGCGTGCCTTCTTCCGTGTTATGGACCACCCCGCCTATCATGACGCCCGCGTTCAGGTAAGACCGGATCAGTTTCAGGACGCGTTTGTCCTTCACCTTCCGCGCCACCCGCGCCATCAGGATGTCATGATTCACACGGTCGAAGAACTTCTCCAGGTCCATGTCCACCACCCAGCGGTACCCTTCCCGGATGAAGTGCTGGGCTTGCCGCACCGCGTCGTGGGCGCGTTTTCCCGGCCGAAATCCAAAGCTCAGGCGAGAGAAGCCTCCGTCGAACATCGGCGTCATCACTTGCAGCAGGGCTTGCTGGAGAAAGCGGTCCATCACGGTCGGGATGCCCAACAGCCGCACCCCGCCTCCGGGTTTGGGGATTTCCACCCGTCTGACCGGTGCTGGCTTGTAAGTTCCCGAACGAAGCTGTTCCTTGACGGTCTCCCAGTGTGTCCATAGGTGTTCTCGTAGCTCGGCTACCGTCACCCCGTCCACTCCGGGGGCTCCTCCGTTCCGAACAACCCGCTTGTAGGCGAGTCGAAGGTTGTGGCCTTCCAGCATCCGCTCCAGCAAGTCGCTATGGCCTTCGCGAGAAGAAGATTCGACTTGTGCCGGCGACAGGCTCGGCGCTCCGGCGGTCCCTTGCGGCTTCACCGCTACCTCCCGCCGGCAGCCCCCTTGCGGGGTTTTCGGCTGTCTTGGCTCATCGCACGAACGCATCGGCTTCTTCTCTCCTTTCGGTTCGGCCCTTCCGCCCTCCGGCGTCCCGTACCGGCGTACTATGGCCTCTGCTGACTCCTGCAGGTTCAGCGCAGCCTCCCGGCTGCGGTTACCAACGCCGTTGGCGTACCCTGCAGGCCTCCCCAGATAAGAGCGTCATCTTTCCGCCCGCGCTTGCCCAAGTCTACCGCTACAGCCCTTGGCGGCTTCGGATTTCGTTGTGTTGTGGCAACTTATCCGACTGTAACGGCCTCCAATCGGGTTCGTGTACCTCAAGCCGTGCGTTTGCCTCCGGCTTCCTTCAGATTCCGCCTCGCGACGGACACCCTTGCCCTTGGCTAACGGTAGGCGCTCGCCAGCCCCCGTTCGGGACTTCCACCCTAGAGATGACGCCCATGCTGGGCGTACATAAAGAAGGGACGGCGGCTTCGACGAACCCCCGTCCCTTCGCCTCGGTCGAGCGGACGAACGTCCGCACCCGCGCCGGACGCCCCCCTCGTTCGCCTCAATCGAACGCAAAATATTCCCTGGCGTTCTCGTAGCAAATTTTCCGCACGAGATCGGCCAACATCTCCCCATCCGCAGGATACTCGCCGTTTTCCACCCAGCCGCCGATCAGATCGCACAAAATGCGGCGAAAATACTCGTGCCGCGTATACGACAGAAAACTGCGCGAGTCGGTCAGCATGCCGACGAACCGTCCGAGCAGCCCCACATCGGCAAGCATTTTCATCTGAGCGATCATGCCTTCTTTCGTGTCGTTGAACCACCAGGCGGCGCCGAACTGGATTTTGCCGGGCACGCCGCCCTGAAAACTGCCGGCGACCGTCGCAACGACGGGATAGTCGGCCGGGTTGAGCGAGTACAGAATGGTTTTCGGCAGCGCGTTTTCCCGGTCGAATAGGTCCAAGAGCCGCACGAGCGGGTAAGCGATCGGCAAGTCGTTGATCGAATCGTATCCGGTGTCCGGGCCGAGCTTCGCGAACATGCGCGACCGGTTGTTGCGGTGCGCGTGGATGTGCAGCTGCATCGCCCAGCCGTGGGCCGCATATTGTTCGGCGAGGAACAGCAGCGTCTGCGTCTTGTAGCGGTATTCCTCTTCCTTGGAGACGGATTCGCCGCGCATCGCCTTGGCGAACACGGCCGCCGCCGCCTCGTGCGACGTGTCCGCGTACGGAACCTCGTCCAGCGCGTGGTCGGAGATGCGGCCGCCGATCTCATGGAAAAAGCGGATACGAGACGCCAGCGCCGCCAGCAGGTCGTCGTAATCGGCGATCCGGTGGCCGGCCGCCGCGGCGAGATTCGCCACCCAGTCGCGGAACGCCGGGCGCGCGATTTCCAGCCCCTTGTCTGGCCGGAACGACGGGAGCACCTTCACCGGAAACGAGGCGTCTTCCCGCAGTTTGCGATGATATTCCAGCGAATCGGCGGGGTCGTCGGTCGTGCAGACGACCTTCACGTTCGACTTGACGATAAAATCCCGCGGCCGAAAACCTTCGCCGGCCAGCTTAGCGTTAACTTTATCCCAGATCGCGCGCGCGTTCGCCTCGCAGATCGGCTCTTCGACGCCGAAAAACCGTCGGAGTTCCAGATGCGACCAGTGGTGCACCGGGTTACCGATCGCCAGCGGCAAGATGCGGGCGAACGCGGCAAACTTTTCATAATCGTCGGCATCACCGGTGACGTAACGCTCGTCGACGCCCGCCGCGCGCATCAACCGCCATTTGTAGTGGTCGCCGCCCAGCCAGACTTCGGTCAGGTTGCGGTAAGGGCGGTTTTCGTAAATCTCCTTCGGGCTTAAATGGCAATGATAGTCGATGATCGGCTGGTGTCTCGCCACGTCCTCGAACAGCCGCACCGCCGTCGGGCTGCCGAGCAGAAACGTATCGTCCATAAACGGTTTCAAGGCGCTCGTTCCCCTTCCCTGCGCGTTTTAAACGATGTTAACGTGAACAAAGCCGTCTGCGCCTATCGTACCGCGTTTTCCGACAGCGCGCAAGCGGGCAGAAAGCCGCCCTACAGAAACGTCCCACTGAAATAAAGTTTTTATTATTTTAAATTAAATCTGATCTTGAAATAAGAATAATTCTCATTTATAATGACGATCGAGGCGATTTCCCGGGAGTCGCGCCCAACATCCGGATCGAACGGAGGCGATACCGTCCATGTTCCTGCGCATCGATCGTCTGCAGATCGAACTGCCGAAGCCGACCGACGGCGACCCGAACGCCGCGGCGGCCGTCCAGGAACTGCTCGGCGGCCGGTTCGGCGAAATGTCGACGCTGATGAACTACATGTATCAATCGTTCAACTTCCGCGAAAAGAAAAAGCTCAAGCCCTACTACGACCTGATCGCCAACATCGCGACGGAAGAAATCGGACATATCGAGCTCGTGTCGGCCACTGTCAACGCTCTGCTCGAAAACGCCGCACCGAACAAGCCGCCGGTCGACACGCCGTTCGCCGCGGCGCGCAACGCGCGCAACACGCACCATTTCATTGCCACCGGCCAGGCGACGCTCGTCGGCAACTCAATGGGCCAGGCCTGGCAAGGCGACTACGTCTTCAGCAGCGGCAACCTGGTGCTCGACCTGCTGCACAACTTTTTCCTCGAATGCGGCGCCCGGACGCAGAAAATCCGCGTCTACGAAATGACCGACAACCCGGTCGCGCGCGAAATGATCGGTTACCTGCTCGTCCGCGGCGGCGTCCACGCGCTCGCCTACGCCAAAGCGCTGGAGACGCTGACGCAGGTCGACGTCAAAAAAATGCTGCCGATCCCCGACATCGAAAACAACAAATTCCCGGAAGCGCGCAAATTCGAGGAACGCGGCGTCCACCGCACGCTGTACCGGTTCAGCCCGGACGACTACCGCGACATCGCCGCGATCTGGCAAGGCAAGCACCCGGACGACGGCCAGGACCTGATCGTCTCCGACAAACTGCCCGATGGCGGTCCGGTACTCGAGATGGAAGCGCAGCCCGAGTCGTTTGCGCCCGGCTATCACCCGGAAGAACTGTTCGAAATCGCGAAAAAGCTGACGCAGCGGCTGTGAGCGGAGCCGACCGGCCGACGCGGGCAAAAAGCGATGCGCGCCAGCCTGAAAAGCGACGGAGCGGCGGGAAAGTTGTTCCCGCCGTTTTTTCATCGCCTTTTTCATACCGCCGTCGACGCCAGCACGAACACCGCCGGCGAGTTCCAGTAAATCGCCACCTCGTTCGTCGAAAAGCTCTCCTCATGATCGACGTAGCACCTTGCCGGCGGCATACCGCGGAGCATCCCCCGCGCCGCGTCGTCCTGCAGCCGCAGATTCGGCCCGCCGGCCACCATACCCGGCACCGGCTCCGCAACGCCGTCGGCCGCCGACGGCCGGTGATGCGGGCGCAACACCGGAGCTGCGCCGAACCCGGTTACATAGCATCGACCGAGCGGATTTCGACCCAGCAAATAATGAACGTGCTCCCGCGCCGCCTCCGCGAGCGACTGCGATCCACCCAGCCTGTGCGCCGCAATCCAGAACATCGCCCGGTTCATCAACACCATCGTGCTGCCCCAAATGTAATCCTCCGGCTCCATCGCCACCCCGTAGCCGTTGCCGCGCGCAAGCTCCGCCCATTGTTCCGCCCGCCCGATCCATTCTTCGCGCAGGCGTTCCGCCGCGGCGGCGTCTTTCCCGGTCGGATTCGTCGTCAGGTACGCCAGCGTCCCGTAACCGCCGACGTCCGCCCAGCCGAGCCCGTAAGGCGAAAACCCGCCCCGCTCCAACAACGCAAGCAGCCTCGCACGGTATCGTTCGTCTCCCGTCGTCCGATACAGCTCCGCCTGCGCCCAGTACCGCTCGTCCGCCGTCGTTTCGTCGCCGTACTCGCCGGTCGCGATATCCGGTGGATTGCGAAACCCTCGGTCCTCCGGGTGTTCCTCCAGCCACCGCCAAGCCCGCTCCGCCGCCGCGAGCAGCCGCTCCGCAAACTCCGCGTCGAACGGCCGGTACACCCGCGCCGCCATCGCCGTCGCCGCCGCAAAAGTCGCCGTCGCCGCAACCGACACCGGCGACAACACCAGCTCCGCCGCATCCTCCTCCGGCATCGTCCGAAGCGGCGGAAACACCCGCGTTGTCACTTTGTGAAACACGCCGCCGTCCTCCGGATCCTGCATCTTCAACATCCATTCGAGCTCATAACGCACCTCGTTCAAAATATCCGGCAGCCCGTTGCTCGATTCCGGGATGCCGACCGGATCCCGGAAGGCATCCGGAAACCAATCCCATGCCAGCAAAAGGTCCGCCACTGCCTTGGCCGCCGGAACCGTATACTTGCCGTAATCGCCGGCATCATGCCATCCGCCGGAACACGGCAGCCGCCGCTCCGACGCGCCGTATACGACAGCGTCCGCCGTATGACACGCCCGGTGCGCCCACGGTCCGGCATACCGCTCTTCAAGATCCATGCCGCAGCGCTGGAAGTAAAAAAACTTTAGCAACGCCCGCCGTAGTTCCCGATACACGTCCTTCGCAATCCGAAACGGCGGCGATTCGCCGATCCCCGGAACCCGCACCGTATACGAACCTTCCCGCGTCAAACCGCTGAAATCGGCCGCCGCCACCCGGTCGCCGCTCGCCGGATCCTCCATCGGCTCCGCCAATTGTCCGGTCCAAACCTCGCGGCCGTCCTCCGCCACCACCGCGAAAACACCTCCGATTCCGGCCGGCAAACTCACCATCGCCCGTTTCCGGTCGCGCGGCCGATACCCGATCTGGTTCACATGCACGTTCATGTTTTCACCCCTTCCATCATTTTCCCACATTTTATTCCTTCCTGTCAAAACCACGGCCGCCGTCGCCGCGTTCCCGCTCATTCCGCTTTCCGGTGGACATGATGAAAACATCCTGATATCCTTCTCATCAGGAACACCCTGCCGGACGTTCTCGGATGCGTACGGACGTCCGCCGACCGGGGGAGGAAGAGCGCCGATGAAAACCGTGTTGACGGTCGACGACGAAGACAAAATCCGCGAAGTCGTCGTGTCCTACCTGCAAAGAAGCGGTTTCCGTACCCTGGAGGCGTCGACGGGAGCGGAAGCGCTGGACGTCCTTCGGCGAACGCCCGTCGACTTCGTCATCCTGGACCTGATGTTGCCCGACATTCCGGGGGAAGAAGTTTGCCGGAAAATCCGGAGCATGTCCTCCGTCCCCGTTCTCATGCTGACCGCCAAATCCGCCACGGCCGCCCGCATTCACGGCCTGAACGTCGGCGCGGACGACTACATGGTCAAACCGTTCGATCCGCTCGAACTGGTGGCCCGCGTCCGCGCCGTCCTGCGGAGGACGGACGAAACCATGCCGCTTGCCGCCCGATTGTCGTTCAACGACGGAGAACTCGTCGTCGACGCCGTCCGGGACGCTGTTTTCCTGCACGGCCGGCCGGTTCGCCTGACGCCGACCGAATATCGGTTGCTCTTGCTCCTCGCCCGCCATCCGGAGCGGACTTTCAACCGGGACGAACTGGCGGAAAAAGCGCTCGGCCCAGACTTCGACGGCGACGTCCGCGCCGTCGACCAGCACATCAAAAATTTGCGGCAGAAAATCGAACCCGACCCGAAACAACCGACCTATATCCGGACCGTCTACGGCATCGGTTACCGCTTTACGGGAGGATCCCGATGAAATTCGGACTCAGGCACCGCCTGTCGCTTCTGGTCATCGGCATGACGGTAGGCACCCTGCTCGTCGCCGGCGTCACGCTGGTCCAGGAAGTACATTACCATTTTCGTCTATATCAAGAACAATACGGCGTCGATCCTAACCTGCCGGGGCTGATCGCCCATCTCGAACAGGCCCTGCTCCCGTCCATCCTGTGGACGCTTGCCGCGGTGGCGGCGTTCGGCGCGCTCGTCGGCCTTTACGCGGCCAAACGCCTGTCCGCCCCCCTCGTCGACATGAAACGCGCCGCGGAACAAATCATGCGGGGCGACCTGTCCGTCCGAACCAGGGCCGTCGGCCGCGACGAACTGGCCGAACTCGGCCGCGCGCTCAATATGCTGGCCGAACGGCTCGAAGAACAGGAACGCCTGCGCGTCGCGATGACGCAGGACATCGCCCACGAACTGCGCACGCCGCTTGCCACGCTGAAAAGCCACCTTCAAGCGATGCTGGACGGCATCTGGGATCCGACTCCCGACAGACTCCGCTCCTGTTACGAAGAAGCCGAACGCCTTGCCGCCCTCGTGGCGGATCTCGAACAGCTGGCGGAAATGGACTCCCCGGACTTTCGCCTCGATCCGAAACCGGAAAACCTGCGCACGCTCGTCGAGCAAAGCGTCGGACGCGTCCTGGCCGCATTTCGCGAAAAAGGCGTCCGACTGGCCGTGGACGCCGATTCCCCGGCCGAAACTTGCGTCGACCGGGACCGTTTCATACAAATCATGATCAACCTGTTGACCAACGCCCTGAAATTCACCCCGCCCGGCGGGTCGGTCGACATCCGGCTCCACGACGAACCGGACGCCGTGCGTCTGATCGTTCGGGACACGGGCGTCGGCATCGCGCCGGAACATATCCCGCACGTGTTCGAACGGTTTTACCGCGCGGACCCGTCGCGCAGCCGCAAAACCGGCGGCAGCGGCCTCGGCCTCGCCATCGTGAAAAAACTGGTCGACGCCCACGGCGGCTCGATCCGGCTCGACAGCGCCCCCGGCCGCGGGACGGCGGTAACGGTCCGGCTGCCGAAGGCGGGCGCGGCGGGCGGGAAGTCTTGAAAAAACGGAAAGTTCTTGACATCCTCCCGTGCCGCTGATAGATTGGTGATAGATTGATGATCAAATTCAGGAAAGGACAATGAAAATGAGGAAAACCACAAAAATATCTTTCTACCTTCTAATTCTAGCCCTCATTTCAATACCCGCTTATCTTTTCGCCGATGAAAATAAGGCGCCCCATCCAGAAAAAAACCGGATCCACCGGCTCACGGTCGCCTCCTTGGACCGGCTGCCCGCCGAATATCCCGAACTCCGCCGCATGCCGGACGGAAGCACGATCAAAACGTGGCATGACGGACAAGGCCGGGACATTACGCTGAACGAAACCGTCACGGCTGTTCCGATGCCCGACCTGTTCACCGACGAGGTTCTGGGCTCCAAAACGAAACGCACGAAACGCATCACATTGGCCGACGGCACGCAAGCGTTGTACTACGCGGACGAAATCGACAGCGGCGGCAAACAGGTCAAGTTTCACAACGTCGCCTGGTCCAAACCTGCGCAATGGAACGGACGCGTCGAGGGCGCGCCTGTGACCTACTATTCCTTCATTCTGTCTTTCACCGAAGGATTTTCGGAACAGGAAGTCCTGGACATCGTCAACCATATCACGTATACGGAAGAAGAAGCGGAGCTGTCCGGGCTGAAACCCTGATGCGCTGACCCGAGCCGGCCGGCGGGCCGAACGCGGGCGGCGACCCTCCGGCCGGTTCGGGCTTTCTCCCGCAAACTGGGGGATGCACGCTCATTCAAGTAAGGTCTAAGGATTCACAAAATTTTTTATTATCGATGTTGTAGAATTGAGTAGTATTATGTAGAGGACGATTATACTTTAGAGTAGAACTCGAAATTAGATAGAGGGAACTAATGATCGTTTTAGAGATCGATTAATTGAAAAATTAAGATTAAATTTTCGGAACCAGTGTATCTGAATAGTAACATTTTCAAATCCTAAATAACCCTAAGTGAATAAGGAGTAAGAAAGTGATGGTAAATAAAAAGCCCAAAATTATCTTTTATATTCTTTTCTTTTTTGCTGTTTCATCGTTAGTAATTTATATATTGTTCCCCTCAATTAAGAAGAAGAATATTTATTTAGACTACAGAAATGAGTTCCCCAATGTAAAATTTTATAATATTGATTCTAATGTGAAGAGCAGAGATCAGCTTTTAATTAGTAAAGATAATGTTATTTTCTATTTATCAAAATCATGTAATTTATCCGTAGAAATGCTCAAAAACTACAAAAAAATAATAGTAGAGAAAGATAATATTAATTATTTATTCATTTGGGAAGATGAAATTCCTGCGAGTGAGATCAACAAATGGAATATTCCAATTTATAATAATTACTATTTAGACAATAAATATTCATTTTCTAATTATTTTCCAACTTATTTTATCGTGGATAAGAATTTTCTCGTTGTTTTTAAAACCACTGATTACAATTCTTTCCTGAACAAATATGATGAAATATCTTAAATTAAAAGGGACACACCATAAATAAATCAAAGGAGCCATTCCTGTAGTGAATGAATTTGCGGTTTGAAAAGAAAGAGCGCCTCCTGTA
>Ga0065724_100031_pt2 | contig 66289 bp, 50 predicted proteins | sample TheenrcSG05JP960_FD_59111 | JGI IMG/M metagenome (GOLD analysis project Ga0065724, IMG submission 59111) | Thermophilic enriched microbial communities from mini bioreactor at UC Davis - Sample SG0.5JP960 | ecosystem: Engineered > Solid waste > Grass > Composting > Bioreactor | place: USA... | reverse complement strand
CGCGGAGGCCGGCGAGGCCGCGGCGGAGCCCGGCGAAGCCGGCAAGGCGGCCGCTCGCAGCCGCGCCGTCGGCCGCGGGCCGATCCTGCTGTTCGTGGGTCCGCCGGGCGTGGGCAAGACGTCCATCGCCAAGTCCATCGCCCGGGCGCTCGGCCGCAAGTACGTGCGCATCGCCCTGGGCGGCGTGCGTGACGAGGCGGACATCCGCGGGCACCGCCGGACGTACGTCGGCGCGATGCCGGGCCGGATCATCCAGGGTCTCCGCCAGGCGGGCACGAAGAACCCCGTGTTCCTGCTGGACGAGGTGGACAAGCTGGGCGTGAGCCTGCAGGGCGACCCGGCGGCGGCGCTGCTCGAGGTGCTGGACCCGGCGCAGAACCACGCGTTCGTGGACCACTACCTGGGCATCCCGTTCGACCTCTCGGAGGTCCTGTTCATCGCCACGGCGAACTGGCGCGACCAGATCCCTGCTCCGCTGCTCGACCGGATGGAGATGGTCGAGTTCTCGGGTTATACCGAGCAGGAGAAGCTGGAGATCGCCAAGCGTTACCTGTTGCCGCGGCAGCGGGAGGAGAGCGGCCTCTCCGAGGAACAGCTCCAGGTGACGGATGCGGCGATCGAGCGCGTGATCAGCTCGTACACCCGTGAGGCGGGCGTGCGTCAGCTCGAGCGTGAGCTCGGCCGGCTGGCGCGCAAGGCGGCGCGCAAGATCGCGGCGGGCGAGACCGACCGGGTCGTGATCGACGCGGCGGACGTGCAGCCGCTGATCGGGCGGCCGCGGGTGCACCCGGAGCGCGCCGCGGTGGAGGACGCCGTCGGCGTCGCCACGGGGATGTACTACACGCCCATGGGCGGCGACATCATGTTCGTCGAGGCGAGCGTCTCGCCGGGCAAGGACGCGCTGATCCTCACGGGTCAGCTCGGCGACGTCATGAAGGAGAGCGCGCGGGCCGCGTTGACGTACGCGCGCACGCACCACGACGCGCTGGGCATCCCGGAGGAGAAGCTCAAGGACGTGGAGATCCACATCCACGTGCCCGCGGGCGCGGTGCCGAAGGACGGCCCGTCCGCCGGTGTGACCATGGCCACGGCGCTGGTCTCGGCGCTGTCCGGCCGCCCCGTGCGCCACGACATCGCCATGACGGGCGAGGTCACGCTGACCGGGCGTGTGCTGCCGATCGGCGGCGTGAAGGAGAAGGTCCTGGGCGCGTACCGCGCGGGCATCCGCAACGTGATCCTGCCGCGGGACAACGAGCCCGACCTGGAGGACCTGCCGGAGGAGGTGCGGAACGAGATGCAGTTCCACCTCGTCTCCTCGCTGGGCGAGGTCCTGGCGCTCTCGCTGCGCGGCGCGAGCCTGCACGAGGGCAGCCTGATCTTCCCCGAGGCGGGCGTGCCGACGCCGGCGGGCCGCTTCCCCGCGGCCGGTCCGCTCCTGAACCGCGGTCAGGACGCGGCGGAGGAGGCGCACGGCGAGGCGCTGCGGAGCGGCGTCGGCCGCTGACGCGTCCGCGCAGGACGAGCGAGCCCCGGTGGCCGTGATGGCCGCCGGGGCTCCGTTCATCTCCGATCTCCGCTGGCCCCGCACCGTTTCCGTGCCGCTGCCTCAGCGAGCCGGCGGCCGTACACGGCCGCCGACCTACCGCGTCGTCGTCCGCCCGGTCGGCGCGAAGATCTCGCCGGAGTAGAAGCGCGAGTCCGCGGAGGCGAGGAAGACGTACGTGGGCGCGATCTCGGCGGGCTGCGCCGGCCGCTGCCACAGCGTGTCCGCCCCGAACTCGGCGACGTGCTCGGCGCTGAAGGTGGACGGGATCAACGGCGTCCAGACCGGCCCGGGCGCCACGCAGTTCACGCGGATCCCACGGTGCGCCACGGCCTGGGCCAGCGACTTGGTGAACACGTGGATCGCGCCCTTGGACGCTGCGTAGTCAATGAGGCCGGCGTGGCCCTCCAGCCCCGTGACCGACCCGGTGTTGATGATCACGCCGCCCTCGCCCATGTGCTCCAGCGCGAACTGCGCCATCCAGATGTACGCGAAGACGTTCGTGCGGAACGTCTGCTCGAGCTGCTCGGGCGTGAGGTCCGCGATGTCCCGGGTCTCCCACTGGAACGCGGCGTTGTTGACCAGGATGTCTAGCCGGCCGAACTCCGCGGCCGTGCGCTCGACGACGTCGCGACAGTGCTCGCGGTCGCGGAGGTCGCCGTCGAACGCGAGCGCGCGGCGACCGGCCTCGCGGATCCAGCGCACGGTCTCGCGCGCGTCGTCGTGCTCGTTGTAGTAGGCGATCGCCACGTCGGCCCCCTCGCGGGCGAACGCGATGGCGACGGCGCGACCGATGCCGCTGTCGCCGCCGGTGATCAGGGCAGCGCGACCCTCGAGCTTGCCCGCACCCCGGTAGCTCTCTTCACCGTGATCCGCCGGCGGCCGCAGCTCGGACTCCGTGCCCGGCCACTGTTGCTGCTGCCCTCCCGGCCCGCCGCGCGCCCGCTCCTCCGCCAGCGGGTTCACGCTCACGTCCAGGCCGTGCCTGCGCTCCTGGGTCACGACGACCTCCCTCCAGCGGTCTGGCCTCGTCTGCGTCTGCGCACATCTCCAGTGCACCGCCCGTGCCGGCCGGAACCCGGAGCGGCGTGGCCGGTACTCCGCAACGCGGAACCAGCGACCCAACAGGAGGATCTGTGGCGCCGCTCTCCATCACACGCGCCGGCGTGGCCGGCACCGTGCTCGCGCTGGTCGTCGCGCTGGTGTGCGTGCGACTCGGCATCTGGCAGCTCGATCGGCTCGAACAACGCAGACAGTCCAACGCCGCGATCGCCGAGCGGCTGAGCGGCGCGACGGTCACGCTGCGGGACATGCCCCAGGACACCGTCGGCCTGCTGTACCGGACCGTCGAGGTCGAGGGGCGGTACGACATCGCGCGCAGCATCGTCCTGCGCGGCCGGGCGCACGAGGGCATGCCTGGCGTCCACGTCTTCACGCCGCTGCGGCTGCCCAACGGGAGCGCGATCCTGGTCAACCGCGGCTGGGTCCCCTCGCCGGACGCCGCGACCATTGACCTGGACGCGCTGCCGCCGCCCGCCTCCGATCGGGTGCGCGGGATCGCCCTGCCGTTCCACGCAGACGGCGTGGCGGTCGTGGATCGGAACGACTTCCGCGTGACCTGGACGATCCTGGACCTCGCCGCGCTGCGCCAGCAGTTCCCCTACCCGCTGGCGAGCTTCTTCGTGCAGGCGCTGCCCACGGACGCCGGCGCCGGCACGCTGCCGCGGCCGCTCCCGCCGCCGGAGCTGGATGACGGCCCGCACCTCGGCTACGCCATCCAGTGGTTCGCGTTCGCCACCATCGCGGTCGTGGGCTGGGCCTCTCTCGTGCTGCGGCGCTCCGCGCAGCGATCGCGCCCGTGAACGCGCCCGGCTCGGCGGCGTGGCCGGCCGCGCGCGCACGGGCACACGCGGGCAGCTCCGTGTGGTCCACCGCCGGATCGGTGGCCGGGCCTACCAGACCGAGATGCTCGAGAGGTTCAGGTTGTTCTCCAGCCGCAGCTCGACGCGCTGCCCGCGCTCCACGATGACGGGCGGGAACACGTAGGGCCTGCCGCCGATCGGGTCCACAACGAGCTGCACGTTCGAGGCGGCCGTGATCACGGAGGACGGCAGGACGAACCGCTCGCGGCCCATGCTCGGGACCATCCCCAGCCGGGTGCGCGACCCGTTGCGCACCGCGTAGACGACAATGTCCGCCCAGTTGGAGTTCTCGACCTCGACCACGACCTCACGCGCGGCTGCGGGCAGACCATCCTTCTCGAGGTCCAGCCCTGCGCCCGCACACGCGGCCACCACGCAAGCCGCCAGAACGATCAGCAGCCCCTGGATCCCTTGCCTCGACCACACCGACTCCATTGCTGCTCCTTCGCCGACCCATGCCACGAGAAGCGAAGGGCGCCACGCGCGTACGCGCGGGCGCCCTTCGCGGGGTGATGACGCTCCGTTCCCCGGGGCCGTGGGTCCGACAAGAATTGTGCCGGCGGCGTCGTCGGCCCGGTTCGACGATCCTGCGCCGGGGTCGGGCCGGGAGCGGATCGGGTGCACGCGGAGGAGACGGCTCGGGTCGCTTCCACGGACGGGGAGAGCGCGAGGACGCGGGGCCGGGAGCGCACGAGAACGCGCTCCCCGTCACCAGCTCCCGCGCTCCCCCATGCTCTCGATCACCCGAGCCAGGCGTTCCGCCGCGTTGCGCCAGTTCGTCTCCACCGCGAGCTGTGCGGCGCGCCCGTCGCCGGCCTCGATGCCGGCGATGATCGCGGCATGCTCGGCGACCGAGGTCTGGATCTCGTCCATGAGCGCGCTGATGTAGAGGCGCTCGTAGCGCTCGGCCTGCGGCTTGATCGCGTCGTGCAGGGCGAGGAGGCGCGGGCCGGCAGCGGCCTCGACGTACATCCGGTGGAAGCCGAAATCCAGATCGAACACCCGGTTCTCGTCGGACCGCGGCGAGGACGCGGCCTCCGCCAGCTCGGCGTTGCAACGCTTGAGCGCATCCACCAGCAACATCCGGGGTCCCTTGGGCAACTCCGCGGCGAGCCGCCCGGCCAACGACTCCATCGCAGCCACAATGTGGAACAGCTCCCGGGCATCCTCCTTCGTGAGCGGCGCCACGGTCGGCCGCGACTGACGCCCGCCCCCCGAAACCACGATGTAGCCTTCCTGCTGGAGCCGCTGGAGCGCGCTCCGCACCGGCGTGCGGCTCACGCCGAGCCGCATCGCGATCTCCGTTTCGATGATCCGCGTTCCGGGTGCCAGCCGACCGCGCACGATCAGTTCGCGGAGCTGCTGATACGCCCGGTTGACACGCTCGCCCCTGGGCACGACGCCCAGGGCCGTGTCGTTCGTCCCGCGGCTGGAACGCATGGCGAGTCCGGATGATGGGTGAAGGTTCCGGGAAGCGCGGACACCGCGAGGCACGTCGAGGGGGCGCGCCACGGAGCCGGCTAGCGATGCGGACGGGTGGAGTCGCGCCACGGGGCCGCCGCCAGGGCGGGACCCGCGGCGGCCCCGCTGTCGATCGCCATGCCGAACTTAGTCTCTTCCTCGGACATAGGGCAAGGGCGTTGCCCCCGCCGTCGGCGCGAGGTCCGGCAAGGCACAGAGCGTGACGCGAGCCCCGTGGCTCCACGATCGCCGAACGGGCGTGAGCCGGCCGCGCCTCGCCCCACGGACGGACGACACGCGGCCGGCGGCGCGGAGCAGGCCCGGCGCGGATCCGGAAGCAGAGGCCCGCGGCGCGGGGGCTTGACACCCGTCCGCCGCAGCCGTCTCATGGATCCTGCATGGCCGTCACGAGCGCTTTCGCACTCGCAGCCCACGCCGTAGCGCTCCTCGCCTTCCGCGGAGAGAACGGCGCGACGAGCGCGCTGATCGCAGCGAGCGCCAGCACGCATCCGGCGCGCGTGCGGCGCGTGCTGGGCATGCTGGTCCGCGCAGGGATCGTGAGCGGGCGGGAAGGTGCGGGGGGCGGCTACGTGCTGGCCAGGTCGCCGGACGAGATCACGCTGGCGGAGGTGTTCGATGCCACCCGGGGCGAGGGCTCGCTGCTGCCGCTGCATCCGCGGCCGCCGAACGAGAAGTGCCCGATCGGCGCCGGGATCACCGCGACGCTGGTCGCCGTGGATGAGGCCATGGACGAGGCGTTGCGCACCGTGCTGGCGGCCCGCACGGTGAGCTGGCTGACCCGTCAGGCGTTGGCCGCGGCGATGCGCGGGACGGACGGGGAGGCGCCTGCCCTCACGAACGTCGTCAGCAAGGATTGACGAGCGACCACCGTGACCACTGCCACGCCGCTCCCGCCCGCCACGCGCCTCGGCCACGTGCGCCTGCGCGTCCGCGACCTCGACAACGTGCTGGACTTCTACCAGCGCGTCCTCGGGCTCCGCATCATCGAACGCGACGGCGACGTCGCCTCGCTCTCGGCGTCCGGTGCGGCGCCTCCGCTGCTGGTCCTCGAGGGCCGGCCCGGCGCTCCTCCCCGGCCGTTCCGGTCCACGGGGCTGTACCACTTCGCCATCCTGTTGCCGGACCGGCGCGCGCTGGCGCAGGCGTTGCTCCGGCTGGCGCGGCGGCGCTGGCCGCTCCAGGGCGCGTCCGACCACCTCGTCAGCGAAGCGCTGTACCTGGCCGACCCCGAAGGGAACGGCATCGAGCTGTACGCGGATCGGCCGCGCGAGTCGTGGCCGATCCGGCCCGACGGCGAGATCGCCATGGCCACCGAGCCGCTCGACCTCGACGGGCTGCTGCGGGAGGCCGGCCCCGACGAGGGTGACGACGCACCACTGCACCCCGGCGCCGTCGTCGGCCACATCCACCTCAACGTCTCGGACCTCGCTGCCTCGGAGGCGTTTTATCACGGGGTGCTCGGCTTCGACGTCACCACCCGTTCCTACCCCGGCGCGCTGTTCCTCACCGCCGGCGGCTACCACCACCACATCGGCACCAACATCTGGGCGGGCCGCGGCGCACCCCGCCCGCCCGAGGGCGCAGCAGGGCTGGTCCACTTCGAGGTCGTCATCCCCGATGACGCCGCGCGGGAGGCGGTGCTCGCGCGTGCCCGCAGTGCGGGCGCGCCGGTGGAGCCCGTGAACGGCGGCGTGCGCATCAGCGACCCGGACGGCATCCACGTCGTCGTCCGCGGCTGATCCCTCCTCGCTCCGCAGTCCTCACGGGCGGCACACCCCGTGCGACGCTTCGGCAGCGATGCATGCGCGGCGAGCGTGGCCGCGTACGGGGGCCGGGCGTGCGAACGCCGAGGTGCGCGATGGCTGGAGCAGCGAAGTCGACGACGGATCACGATGTCATTCGGCGGTGGGCCGAAGAGCGAGGCGGGCGACCCGCCCGGGTGAAGGGCACGGGGGGGCCCGGCGACCCGGGCATGCTCCGCATAGACTTCCCCGGCTACGCCGAGGAATCCCTCGAGGAGATCTCCTGGGATGACTGGTTCCGCAAGTTCGAGGAGAAGAACCTCGCCTTCCTCTACCAGGAGACCATCGACGGCCAGCCGAGCCGGTTCTTCAAGCTCGTGGATCGGGGGAGCATCTCGGAGGAGAGGGAGGCGGCCTGATCGGACCGCGTCTGCGCGGTTCTCCGCGCTCCCCGCGTGAGCCCGAAGAGCGCGGAGCACACCGAAGATTGCGCAAAGACGAGAAGGGCGCCGAGGGAGGGTTGGCGTCCGGGGCGCCCGAGGGTTGCCCCGCCGGGGCGCCGTCCGGAGCCGCTGCCGGGGATCGCCCGCCGTCGTCGGCGCCAGGGATTGCCTCCCGCGGGGCGCTGGCCTACGCTAGGGCGGTTCACACCCCGCTTGCAGGAGGAGGCCATGTTCGGCGCATGCAGTCCGCGTCGAATGAACGGCGCGTCGGGCTTCCCGCCCGCGCCCCTCTTCGCCGCCGTCCTCGCCCTCGCACTGACCGGCGCGTGCGCCCAGACGCCCGCGCCCCGAGCGGCCGACGATGCAGCGGCCGGGGCCGCAGAGCAGTACCGCTACTACCCTGGCCCGGGCGACGACTGGAAGCGGCTCACGCCGGAAGAGGCGGCGATGGACGCCGCCTCGCTCGAGGAGGCGATCGCCTACGCCATCGAGAACGAGACGCGCTGGCCGACCAGTCTCCGCCAGGCGCTCCAACAGACGTTCGGCGACCAGCCGCACAGCGAGATCATCGGGCCCGTCAAGGACCGCGGCGGACCGAACGGCCTGATCGTGCGAGGCGGCTACATCGTCGCCGAGTGGGGCGAGACGGACCGCGTGGACATGACGTTCAGCGTGACCAAGAGCTTCCTCGCGACGGTCGCCGGCGTCGCGCTCGACGTCGGCCTCATCCGCAGCGTGCACGACCCCGTGCGCCAGTACGTGAGCGACGGTGGCTTCGACCCGCCGCGCAACCACGAGATCACGTGGCACATGCTACTCAACCAGACCAGCGAGTGGGAAGGCACGCTGTGGGGCAAGCCGGACTCGGCGGATCGGCGCGAGGGCCGCGACCGTGTGCTGCGCAAGCCGGGCACGTTCTGGGAGTACAACGACGTACGCGTGAACCGCACCGCGCTCGCGCTCCTGCAGGTCTGGCGGCGGCCGTTGCCGCGGGTGCTCAAGGCCGAGGTGATGGACCCCATCGGCGCGTCCGACCGCTGGGAGTGGCACGGCTACCAGAACTCGTTCGTCATGATCGACGGCGAGCCGATGCAGTCGGTGAGCGGCGGCGGGCACTGGGGCGGCGGGCTCTGGATGAGCGCGCGGGACATGGCGCGCTTCGGCTACCTGTACCTGCGCGGCGGGCGGTGGCGGGACCGGCAGGTGCTCTCCCGCGAGTGGGTGCGCATGGCGACGACGCCCACGCCCCTCAAGCCGACCTACGGCTACATGTGGTGGCTCAACACCGGCCGCGCGCTGTACCCGAGCGCGCCCGAGTCCAGCTTCTTCGCGCGGGGCGCCGGCGCCAACATCATCTGGGTGGACCCCGAGCACGACCTCGTGGCCGTCGTCCGCTGGATCGACCCGGAGGCGGTGGACGGCTTCATCGCGCGGGTGCTGGCCTCCATTCGCAAGCCCGCCTCATCAGGGTGACGGCCTGCCCGACGGCGATGGACCGCCCGGACGTCAGCCCTCCGCCGCAGGGATGGTGAAGCAGAACGAGCTGCCCGCTCCCGGCTGGCTCTCCGCCCAGATGCGTCCCCCGTGCGCCTCGACGATGCCGCGGACGATCGTGAGCCCGAGGCCCAAGCTCCCCCGCGCCTTCTTGCCGGCCTGCCAGAACGGATCGAACACGTGGGCCAGCGCCGCGGGCGCGATGCCCACACCGGTGTCGGTGACGCGGTAGAGCACGGCGTCCGCCGTCGACTGGACCGAGACCTCCACCGAGCCGCCGGGCTCCGTGAACTTGAGCGCGTTGCCGATCAGGTTGGCGAGGGCCTGGCCGATGCGGAGCCGGTCGGCGTTCACCGGCGGCAGGTCGCCCTGCACGCGGCATTCGATGTCGATCCCCTTCTCGGCGGCGATCGGCTCGAGCTCGGCGGCGACGCTGCGCAGCGCCTCGCCGGGATCAAGGCGGCCGACATCGAGCCTCAGGCGCCCGGCATCGATGCTGGCCGCGTCCACCAGGTCCCGGATCAACGCATCCATGCGCTGCGCCGCACGCTCGACCACCTCGAGCCGCTCCTCCACCACCCCCCTCCCTTCCTTCAGCAACGCCAGGCTCATGGCGATCGTGCTCAGGGGGTGCGCAGATCGTGGGCGACGACGGCCATGATCTCCTCGCGTGCACGGATCGCCTGCTGCGCCTCGCGGTAGAGCCGGGCGTTGTCCACGGCGAGCGCCGCCAGCCGGCCCAGGTCCCGGGCGAGGCCGAGGTCGGGCTCGTCGTAGATGCGCTCGGAGGGTCCGGACACCAGGCAGATCACGCCCACCGCCCTCCGCCGCGCCTCGAGCGGGACCATCATCGCGGAACGCACCTCGAGCTGCGCGAGGTAGCGCATGAGCTCACGCTGGTCGCGGAAGAGCCGTCGCGCGACCCCCTTGGAGAACTCGCGCAGCAGCAGCGGCTGCCCGGTCCGGAGCACGTGACCGACGAGGCTGCGCGGGTTGTGCGGCCCCGACTCGTACATGCCCGTCAGCTCGAACAGCATCGCTTCCTTCTCCGGGTCGACGCACGCGACGGCGAAGCGTCGGACCTCGTCGCCTTCGGCGACGTAGAGGACGCACGCGTCCGCCAGCGCAGGCACCGCGAGCCGCGGCACACGCTGGAGCGTTTCCTCGTAGTCCAGCGACGAGGCGAGGGCTTCACCGGCGGAGGAAAGGAAACGGAGTGACTCCTCCACCGGTCTGGCTGTGGGAGAGTCCGCGGAGACGCCGGCCATTGGTCCTCCGCAATTGCGTGGATCGTGCTTTGGCGCGCGGATGTGCTACGCCGTCAATTCCGCCAGTGCGGCGCGATACGTGTCGAGATCGGCGGCGGAAAAGAGAACGAAGCGCACCTCGTCGAGTGCGCCGGGATTCGATTGGATCCAATCCACGCAGGTGCGGAGCGCGACACGCGCGGCTTCGGCCACGGGATAGCCGTACGCACCCGTGCTGATGGAAGGGAACGCGACGGTCCGGAGCCCCTCGTCCCGCGCGACGTCGAGCGAGCTGCGATACGCGGACGCGAGCGTTTCCGGCTCGCCGGCGTGCCCGCCCCGCCAGCGTGGGCCGACGGTGTGGATCACGCGCGAGGCGGGCAGGTTTCCCGCCGTCGTGGAGACCGCGGAGCCGGCGGGCAGGCCATCCGGGTACCGGTCGGCACGGATGCGCTTGCACTCTTCCAGGATGGCGGGCCCGCCCTTGCGATGGATCGCGCCATCCACGCCGCCGCCGCCCATGAGGGTGGAGTTCGCCGCGTTGACCACGGCGTCGACGGCCTGCTCGGTGATGTCGCCCTGGATCAGGCGGAGCCGGGTGCTGCCGACCTGGAGTTCGTCCACCGGATCACGCTCCCACGGCGATCGATGCACATGGCAATCTCCACCGCCGGCGACCGCTGTCAAGCGGGACGTTCGGAGGCGAGGGCGGGACCGGGCAGCCGGAGCGTGAACGTGCTGCCCACGCCCGGCGCGCTGCGCACCAACACGTCCCCGCCCAGGAGACGCGCCAGCCGTCGCGCGACGCTGAGCCCGAGCCCGGTGCCGTCGCGGCTCCGGGTCCGCGTCGGCTCGACCTGCCAGAAGGGCTCGAAGATCCGCTCGTGGTGTTCAGGCGCGATGCCGACTCCCGCGTCCTCTACGTCCACGAACACCTCGCCGCCGCGCTCCTCCAGGCGGACCCGGATCTCGCCCTGGTCCGTGAACTTGATGGCGTTGGACAGGAGACCGGAGAGGATATGCCGGACCTTCGCCGCGTCTGTCTCGATCCGCACGGCGTGCTGCGGCAGGGTGAGCCCGATCCGGAGTCCGCCCTCCGCGGCGCGCGGCTGGAGCAGCGCCGCCACCTCGCGGGTCAGCGCCGTGATGTCGGTCGGCTCCGGCCGCGCTTCCTCGGTGCCGGCCTCGATCCGCGTGAACGTCAGGATCTCCTCGATGAGCTGGAGGAGGTGCTGCGCACACTCGCGCACACGCTCCACCTGCGAGCGGAGCCCCTCGGGCAGCAGCGCGGGCACGCCCAGGAGCCAGAGCTCTGTGTAGCCGATGATGGCGTTGAGCGGAGTCCTCAACTCGTGGCTCATGATCGACAGGAAGTCGGACTTCGCCCGGTCCGCGTCCCGCGCCTGCTCACGCAGCCGCGCGTTTTCTTCGGCCAGCAGCCGCTCGCGCTCTGCCGCCTCACGCCGCTCCGTGACGTCCGCGCACACGGCCACCACGCGCCCTGACTCGTAGAGCGCATCCAGCAGTAGCCGCCCGTGCATCTCGATCCAGCACGTTGGGCCGCCGGGGGGCGCCACGCGGTAGTCGATCCTGAACGCATCCCCACCGCCCTTGCGGACCGCGTCCTCGAGCGCGGCACGGAAGCGGGCGCGGTCCTCTTCCTGGATCGTCTTTGCGAATCTGTCCAGTGACACTCCGGCGGTCGCCTCACTGAGGCCGTGAAGGGAAGCGAGGGCGGGGGTCGAGGTGACACGATCGGGGCCGATCTCCCAGCTCCAGACCTCGAATCGGCCCGCTTTCAGCGCGAGATCGAGCAACTCCGGGGTACATGCGTCGGGCACCGGCGTAGATGCCGGGAGTGTCGCCGGCGCGCGGTCCACGCCGGCGGCCTCGGAGCAGGATGTCGGCTCACCTGCCATGCCGCACACCTCGGGCGACGCGAAAAGGAGTTCACGAGCGGATCCCCCGTCCCTCGGGCGACCCGTTCCGTCGCCGGGACAGGGGAGCTGGAGCATCGCGGTTTGGTGCCGCGGCAGCGCACGTTGCATGCCGCCGGGGGCCGATGCCGCGGGTCAGAGGTCCAGTCGCAGACCCACGACGAGTCTCTGGTCTTCCCGCTTCACCCCCTCCGGCGGCAGCGAGTCGTGCTGGTAGACGTGGTTCATCGTCATGGACACGCTCTGACTGACGCGCGTGGCGACCGTGGTCGTGAGCTCGATGTCGAAGTCCGACGCGCGGTCCCAGACCGGCTGCCACGCCGAGGCGTGTGTGATCTTCACCGCCTCGCCGAGCCGCCGCTCCGCCTCGAGCCGCACGTTCCAGCGCGCGTTCTGCCGCGCCCCGTTCGGGGTCGCTGTGGCCGTGGGGGTGAAGTCCTCGTAGCTGTACAGCGCGGCAGCGATGAGTGCCATGCGGCCGTGCTGCGAATCCCAGACGCGGTACTTCATTCCTCCGCCGCCGTTGGAACGGAGGTCCAGTCGCCGGAAGCGGTCCCGCTCCGCCGTGCTGAACAGGTAGGGCGACAGGCGCGCCTGGGGGAACATGTTCAGCGCCACGCGGATCTGCGCGCTACGCGCCACGATCTCGCTGCGGCTACGGCCGTACCGGTACCCGGCGGAGAGCTCCAGCTCGAAGTGCTCCGTCTCGAGACGTTTGAGCTGGAAGCCCGAGCTCAACGCGATGAGCTGCGTGTTGCCGATCTGGCCGTTGAAGCCGAAGTCCACCGCGAAGCGCCAGCGGTCGGGTTCCTTCTCCTGTGCGGCCGCGGCTGGGGCCTCCGGCACCGGCCCCTCGGCGCCCTGAGCGCGCGCGGTCGCTGGGAAGGGCAGAACGGCGCCGAGCAGCAACGTGGTGAGGGCCAGACCGGGGGACAGCCGTCGCATGGTTCACTCCATCTCGTCGTGGAACGTCTCGCGCAGATCCGCGCAACGGGCACGCGTACGGCCATCCACAAGGTTGTGCGGTGCCGGTGCGAAGCCCTGCGCCCGAATATGGGCTCATGGACGCCCCGGAACAAGCCGATGGGTTCGGGCGCGCAGGTCATCGTGCAGGCGACGGACGCCGGGCCGGCTCACGGCGCCTCCCCCGGCTCACGGTCGGTCTGACTCGCGGCGCCCGGCCGGCGCGGCCGGCGCGGCCTCGACGGGTGGAGTCGGAGGCGGCTCGCCGGTCCGACGCGGCCCGGGCCGCTGCGAGCCGGACCGGCTACGCCGCCTCTCGCGCCTCGAGCCCAGGCCCTGCTTCGGGGCGGGGCCGCCGCCAGACCAGCCAGGTCCGGTACGCCAGCGCGCCTGCGCCGAGATGCGCCGCAACGGCCACGAGGAGGAAGCCCAAGAACGGGATCAGCAGGACGAGCTGGAACAGGACGACGCCGAGCGCGACCTCCCGGTACGGGTGCACGGCCGCCGGCGCGGGGCCGGGCTCGCCGGACGTGCCCGACGTCGCGGGTCCGCCCCACGCCCCGGGTGATCCCGGAACCGGAGGCGGGGCGGACGTCACGGGACCGCCGGGACCGAAGACCTCGCGACCAGGCCCTCGCTCCACGCGCGCCGCGCGCACCGCCGGTGCCTCACGCCGGCCGCGACCCAAGCGCCTGAGCACGACATCGCCCAGCGCCATGGCGGCGGCGAGATACCCCGCCAGGCCGAGCGCCGGCACCAGCGCCACGAGCAGCGCGATGCCCACCGGAATGCCGATTACCGTGATGAAGGCGAGGATCGCGAGGATCGGCACGGCGGCGATCAACACCAGCGTCGTGACGACGACGCGGCCCGGCCGCCGGAGCAACAGCGCCGCCGACTCGTCAAGCTGCCGCCCGCCGACCGCCGCGAACAGCAGTCCGGCGAGCGCCAGCATCAGCGTCACGCCGATCCAGAGCAGCCAGCCGGCAAGTGGGCCGAAGGAGATCCCCGTGCGCCGCTCGACGGCGCCGCCAATGCTGGCGCCCGGCGCCTGCGCCAGCCTGCTGTCGCCGTGCAGCCGGACGTTCCCGCCCACACGGGCGCCGGGCTCCAACGCCAGCCGACCGCCGACCATCACGATGTCGCCCGCGACGCGCCCCGCCACACGCGCGTCGCCGCCCACGACGACCAGGTCGTCCAGGACCGTGCCGTCCACCACCGCGTCCGAGCCCACCACGACGACGGTCCGTTCGGTATCGCCCGCCCGGACCCACGCCGGAGCGCCCACGCGCACCAGCACGCCCCTCGCCTCCTCGCCGCGCGGCGGGCGCCGCGCCCCCGGCGGCTGCGCCACCCCGTTGGCCGCGAGCGCGGTGACGCCCAGCACGAGAGCGAGCAACGGAACGACCCCTCGCCGCATGCGCACCCCTCCAGCGCTGGCCGGCGGCGACCGCCGGCGACACACACCCCGCCAGGGAGTCCAGCGCATGCACGATCGCGGCCAGCAGGGCCGTGGTTGGACGTGGCCACACGGGCCGCCCCGCGAGTTCGCTTCGCGGCCCCGGGGGGCCGGCGCGCGGGGGACGGCGCGACCGCTCGTGCATCGCGGCGAAGCCCATGCATCGTGGCGAAGGCCATGCATCGCGGCGAAGGCCATGCCTCACGGCGAAGCCCATGCGTCGCGGCAAAGGCCGGCGCGTCGCGGCGAAGGCCGGCATGGCGCGGCAAAGGCCCACACGTGGCGGCGCATCGCGCCGTTGCCGTGGAGGTGTTCCGTGCGGGACGCGGCAAAGGTCCCACCCCGCGCGCTTACGCTACCCGTGGAGGGATCTTTGCTGCTCCCGAGCCGGCAAAGCCGCCAGCGCCGGCCGCCGGCGGGGCGCGAGAGCGGAACTTTGCCGCACTCCGAGCACTCCGAGCACTCCGAGCGCACCGAGACCGCGCGTAGCCGCCGTGATGAGCGCCCCGCCACCGGCGCTCGGCTTGGATCGGATCGGACCACCGCGGAGGCGCCCGTTCGGCCCCCTGGTTCGCCTGGGTCGGGAGCGGGAGACGCTTGTGCGTCGCGCGGCTCCGCCCGGATCGGGTCACACGGAGACGCCCGTACGGCGCCGGTTCCGCCCGGCTCGGGTCACGGAGACGCCTGTACGGCGCCCGGCTCCGCCCGCATCGGGCCCGGGAGACGCCTGTTCGTGCGTTCGCGCCGCCGGACAGCCCAGCACCGCCCGGTTCGCCCCGGCCACCGCGCTTGACATACCCCTACCCCCTATTTAGCATCATACCCGGGTGGGGTATCGGCCCACGGCCCGGTCACCGGGTTGCAGCAGCCGCCCCGATCACCGGGCCATAGCAGCCGACCCGGTCACCGGGCCGCAGCAGCACGGAGGGCTGCCCCCTTACGAACGCGCACCGGCGCGCGAGGCACGGGGTGCCAACGCCGGTGCGCCTGCGAGTGCATAGAGGAGGAGCCCATGAGCGCCACCGAATGGCTGGTCGTGCTCGGCGCGCTGGGCGCGATCGCATGGGTGAACTGGTACTTCTTCGTGGCGCCGCGACGCACGCCAACCACGGCGGAGCGGCAGGCCACGGCGGAGCGGCAGGAGAGGCGGCGCGATGGCTGAGAAGCAGACGATCAGGGCCGAGGGAGGGCTGGCGCCAGCGGGCGAGCGCACCGACAACGCCTGCTCTGCGGGCGGCGCCCACGGGCCTGGCAGCGCCCCCGCCGGCACCATCGCCGCCGACATCACCGCCAGCAACGCTGGCCGCGCTGACGGCAATGCCTCCGCTGGCAGCGCCACCGCCGGCAACGTCTCCGACGGCAACGCCGCCGCCGACCCCGCCGGCAACGCCCGCCACGAAGGCGCCCAGCACGGCGTCGCACTCTACCAGATCGGCATGGCCCCCGCGTCTCACCGGCAACTCGCGCGAGCCGGCGACGTTGCCGTCGCCGCCGTGGGTCCGGGCCAGCGTCGGATCACCATCCCCGTGACCGGCATGACGTGCGCGGCGTGCTCCGGCCGCGTGCAGCGCGCGCTGTCCAGGCAGCCGGGCGTCGTGGACGCGGCGGTCAACCTGATGCTGGCCAACGCGACCGTCGTCTACGACCCGTCGCGGACCAGCCCGGAGGCGCTGGTCGAGGCGATCCGCGCCACGGGCTACGGGGCGGAGCTGCCCGCGCCGGAGCGCACGGCGTTCGAGGAGCAGGAGGAGCGCGACCGCGCGCAGGCGAAGGAGTTCCGCGAGCTCGCCCGCAAGGCGATCGTCAGCCTGCTCGCCGGCGTGCTCGCCATGCTGGCGTCCATGCCGCTCATGGCGAGCGCCGCGCACGACGCCCATGCGGCGACGGCCGACCCGTTCATGCGCTGGGTGATGGGCTGGCTCTCGCCGGTGCTTGAGCGCGCGATGCCGTGGCTGTACGCGATCCCGTCGCCGGTGCTCACCTACGGCCTTCTCGCCGTCACGGTGTTCATCATGGCGTGGGCCGGACGGCACTTCTACACGCGCGCGTGGTCCGCATTCCGCCATCACTCCGCGGACATGAACACGCTGATCGCGGTGGGCACGGGCGCCGCGTTCCTGTACAGCGTCGCAGCGACGGTCGCGCCGGGCTTCTTCCTGAGCCGTGGCATCGCGCCGGACGTCTACTACGAGGCGGTGATCATCATCATCGCGCTGATCCTCACGGGCAACGCGCTGGAGGCGCGGGCCAAGCGCCGGACCTCTGCGGCGCTGCGCGCGCTCGCGGACCTGCAGCCGCCCACGGCCCGGGTCGAGCGTGACGGCCGCGAGGCGGACATCCCGGTCGAGCAGGTCCGGGAGGGCGACATCGTGGTGGTCCGCCCCGGCGAGCGGATCCCGGTCGATGGCGAGATCGTTTCCGGCGCGAGCGCGGTGGACGAGAGCATGCTCACGGGCGAGTCGCTGCCGGTGGAGAAGACCGTGGGCGATGCCGTGATCGGCGGCACGATCAACCGCACGGGTGCGTTCCGCTACCGCGCGACGACGCTGGGCGAGGCGAGCGTGCTGGCGCGGATCGTCCGGCTCATGCGGGAGGCGCAGGGCTCCCGCGCGCCGATCCAGAAGCTCGCCGACCGTATCAGCGGGGTCTTCGTGCCGGTGGTGATCCAGATCGCCATCGCGACCTTCGCGGTCTGGTACGTCCTCGCCGATGCCGCGCCCGCGGTGCGGGGCATGGCCGCGGCGGTGGCGGTGCTGATCATCGCCTGCCCGTGCGCCATGGGCCTGGCCGTACCGACCGCGGTCATGGTTGCGACGGGGCGCGGCGCTGCGCTGGGCATCCTCATCAAGGGCGGCGAGGCGTTGCAGCGGGCGGGAGACGTGACGACGGTCGTGCTGGACAAGACCGGGACGGTGACGGAGGGGAAGCCCGCGGTGACGGCCGTGGTCCCGGTGCCCGGCGTTGACGAGGCGGAGCTGTTGTGGCTGGCGGGCTCACTGGAGGCGTCGTCCGAGCATCCGCTGGCGGAGGCCATCGTCCAGCGCGCGTCCGAAGCCGGGCGCGTGCTCGTGCGCGCCGGGTCGTTCGAGTCGCTGACGGGCCTCGGTGCGCAGGGCGTCGTGGCCGGGCACACGGTGCTGGTGGGCAACGCCACGCTGATGCGGGACCGTGGCGTCGACGTCGCGCCGCTGGCCGCGCGCGCGGAGCAGCTCGCGGAGCAGGGCTGCACGCCGGTGTACGTCGCGGTGGACGGCGCGCTCGCGGGGCTGATCGCGGTGGCGGACCCGATCCGGCCCGCCTCGCGCAGCGCGATCGCGCGGCTCCAGCGCATGGGGCTCGACGTCGTCATGCTGACGGGCGACAACGAACGGACGGCCCGCGCGGTCGCGCGCGAGGCGGGGATCACCCGCGTGGTGGCGGGCGTGTTGCCGGACGGCAAGGTCGCGGAGATCGAGCGGCTGAAGGCGGAGGGCCGCGTCGTGGCGATGGTGGGTGACGGCATCAACGACGCGCCCGCGCTCGCGCGTGCGGATGTCGGCATCGCCATCGGCACGGGGACCGACATCGCCGTCGAGGCCAGCGACATCACGCTCATGCGCGCGGACCTGAACGGCGTCGCGGATGCGATCGCGCTCTCGCGGCGCACGATGCGCACGATGAAGCAAAACCTCTTCTGGGCGTTCATTTACAACGTGATCGGCATCCCGGTCGCGGCGGGCGTGCTGTACCCCGCGTTCGGCGTGCTGCTGAGCCCGGTGCTGGCCAGCGCGGCGATGGCGTTCAGCTCGGTCAGCGTGGTGAGCAACAGCCTGCGGCTGCAGCGTGCGCGGCTGCACCCGAGGAGGATGTGATGGACGAGCGCGTGCACACGAACGACGATGCGGCTGGGGCGGTCGCCGTGTGCGGCTGCGGCCGCGGCGCGGCTGCCGCGGCGGGCGGCGAAGACGGCGGCCGGCGAGCGGTCGCGGTGGACCCGGAGATCAAGGAGCGCAACCTGAAGCGCTTGCGCCGGATCGAGGGGCAGATCCGCGGACTCCAGCGGATGGTGGAGGAGGACCGCTACTGCGCGGACATCATGATGCAGATCGCATCGGTCCACGAGGCGCTGCGCAGTGTGGGCCGCGAGCTCATGCGCAACCACCTGAAGCACTGCGCCGCGACCGCGATCCGCGCGGGGGCGGAGCAGGCGGAGGCGATGTACGACGAGCTGATCGATCTCATGTACCGGCACGTGCGGTAGCCCTGCCCCCCTGCGCCCCGCCCGGAGGCGGGCGCCGCCCCGCCATCTTGTCCCGCCACGTCGCCCCGCCCGACCCGGAGGCCCGCCCCTCCCCGGCCCGAGCCGCCCGCGCGGGGGCCTGCTGTCGTGCGGCAGCAGGGAGGAGGGTTGTTCTGATCCGCCCGCGCGAGGGCAGGGGCCTGGTGGCAGGAGCCGGTTCTCTCGCCGAAGCGCCCGGTCCACCCGCGCGAGGGCGGGACGATGCCGGCGGTGAGGCCGACGGCAGCCGCGAGGTCCGATCCACCCGCGCGGGGACGGGGCACGGACCGGAGAGCCCTATTCGGAACGTGCAGAAGCCCGATCCACCCGCGCGGGGACGGGGCAGGGGGCGACGGCTCGGTCCATCCTGCCGCGACCGCATGCCTCGCCCGACACCTTCGCTTATATTCCATGGGCGTCCATAGCCGCCCAAGAATCGTGATGGAAGGAAGTTCCCCGTGCGATTGATCAAGCTCGCGATCGGCGTCGCGAACCCGACGGTGGGCGCGGTGCGCTCCAACGCCGACCAGGTCATCCGCATGGCCCGCGAGATGGCGGCAGAGGACGTGACCGTCGGCTGCTTCCCGGAGCAGGTGCTGGGCGGCTACCCGTCGGAGGACCTGGTGCAGTGGCCGGCGTTCGTCGCCGCGCAGCGCGCGGAGCTGGAGCGCATCGCTGCCGAGACGCGCGAGCTGCCCACGGTCCTGGTCGTCGGCCTCGTCGCGGGCGTCGGCGGCCACCTGTTCAACGTGGCCGCCGTGCTGCACGCGGGCCGGATCCTGGGCCTGGTGCCCAAGGAGAAGCTCCCCACCTACGAGGTCTTCTACGAGACGAGGACGATGTCGCGCGGCGCGCCGGGCCTGGAGCTCGACGCCGACGGCGTCCCCCTCGGCGACCGCATCTTCGCCTTCGACTTCGGCGTCCTCGCCGTGGAGGTGTGCGAGGACATCTGGAGCCCGGACGGGCCGATGCGCCGGCGCTGCTTCTCCGGCGCCGAGCTGGTGGTCAACATCTCGTCCTCGCCCTACCGCATCGGCATCGTCTCCACCCGCCGCGAGATGCTGGCGACGCGTTCGGCGGACAACCAGGCGACGCTGGTGTACGCGAACCGCGTCGGCTCCCAGGACGGCCTGGTGTTCGACGGCGGAGGCTACGTCTTCCAGAACGGCCGGCTCGTGCTGGACGCGCCGCGGTTCCAGGAGGGGTGGTGGAGCTGCGTCGTGGACCTGGACCGCACGGCGCGGCTGAGGCGCGAGCTCACCACGTGGCGTTCGGACTGGGAGCGGTTCATCAGCGAGCAGCGTCCGGTCCCGGTGATCCGCAGCGACGCGCCGACGGCGGACCGCTCGCGGCTGCGTTATCCAGCGCCCCCCGGCGGCAACTTCTTCCTCCCGCCCGCTACGCCGGAGGTGCAACGGTCCCCGCGGGACGAGCTGCTGGACGACGTGTTCGAGGTCCTGGCGCTCGGCGTCGCGGATTACTTCCGCAAGACCCGCGCGTTCACGGGCATCGGCGTGGCGCTCTCCGGCGGGCGCGACTCGCTGCTCGGGCTGCTCGTCGCGTGGCACGCGCTCGGGCGCATCCAGCGCAGCGACGGCAGCGCCGCGCCGCCCAAGCTCACGGCGTTCTACATGCCGTCCCGCTTCTCGCAGCCGGAGACGCGCGACGCCGCGCGCACCATCGCACGCGAGCTGGGCGTCGAGCTGGTCGAGGTCTCGATCGACGAGGCGCTGGACCGCGAGATGGACGCGGCGCGGGCGATGCTCCAGGGCGGCGAGCCGACGCCCATCACGCAGCAGAACATCCAGGCGCGGCTCCGCGGCACGCGCATGTGGAACTGGGCGAACAGCGCCGGCGCGCTGTTCATCCAGACCGGCGACATGAGCGAGAAGGCCGTCGGCTACACGACCATCGGCGGCGACCTGGAGGGCGCGTTCTCGCCCATCGCCAACGTGCCGAAGACCGTCGTCGTCGCGCTCCTCGAGCGGCTGTACCGGCGCTTCGGCTTCCAGGGCATCCGCATGACGCTGGACACGCCGGCCGGCCCCGAGCTGGCCGCGGGCCAGACCGCCGAGGCGGAGCTCATGCCGTTCGAGGTCCTGGACGCCTGCCTCGCCCTCTTCGCCGGCGAGAAACTCTCGGCCGCGGAGGTCGCCGAAGCGCTGCCCGCCCTCTTCCCCGACCGCGACCCCGCCGAGCTGCGCGAGCACGCCCAGCGCTTCGCCTCGATGTTCACGCGGTCGATCTACAAGTGGGTGCAGGCGCCGCTGTCCGTCCACATCGGCGCGCTGGACCTCGAGCGCGAGCGCGCGCTCCAGCTCCCGGTCGTGCAGCAGAACGAGTGGGGCGGGTTGGAGGCCGCGGAGGAGATGCAGGCGAAGATGCCAGGGAAGCGCCCGGCGGATGCCGCCCCCGGTGGCCGCAGTCGTGCGGCAGACGCTGCATCCCAGGACAACGCGCGTGCGCGCGGCAGGCGGGCTGGCAAGACCGGCCGCGCAGCGGGCAAGCGCGGAGGCGAGTGACGCCGCGGCCGTAGCGCGCCCCGACGCCGCGCGCAGCAGAGCCTCTTGCGGTACACAGCTCCGTTGCCCTACATCACCGCGCGACGGCCGCGGGTCACTGCCTGGCAGGGATCGGCGACGCCCGCCTCGCCGGTGAGCACTGACTGGACGCCCCCAGAACCCTGTAATCCGGAGGAACGCTACATGCGCACTCCGCTCGTGCTCCTGCTCGCGTGCGCAACCGCCGCCTGCGGCGCGGACACGCCCGCGCGCGACTCGCTCCTCGCCGTCGTCGACACGGTGAACGGCGTCGAGCGCCTGAGCTACTCTGCCGATCCTGCAACGCAGCTCGCGTGGCGCTTCGACACGCTCGCCGTGATCGGCGGCGCGATGGTCGAAGATGAGAACTACCAGTTCGAGACGCGAGGGCTCACCGGCAACGCCGAGGGCGACCTCTTCGTCGCCGACGTGCAGGGCAAGCGCATCCTGCGCTACGACCGGAGCGGGACGTTCGTGCGCAGCTACGGCCGCGAAGGCGCCGGGCCCGGCGAGCTGCGCTACCCAATGGCGGTCCGGCTCGGCCCCGGCGATTCCATCTGGGTCGTGGACACGGGGAACAACCGCGTCACGATCTACGACGCCACGGACGGCGGCAGCCGCACGCTCGGTTCCACGCAAGGGGGGCTGCCTACCAACATCGCCCTGGCCGGCGGCCACTTCTACTACGTCGCCGGGTCGGTACTCGCGACTCCGGCGGCGCGCGCGGACGAGCAGCCGGCGATCCCGCTCGTGCGTGCCGCACTGGACGGCGCCCCGCTCGACACACTCTGGCTCATCAAGCCGCGGCCCCTGTACACGCTAGAGTTCCGGAGCGGGAACAACCTGACGATGACCATGATCCCCATGACGTTCGCGCCGACGCTCCGCTGGGCCTTGCTTTCGGACGGGCGCGTCGTCGTGTCGGACAGCGCGAACTACGTGCTGCACATCATCCTGCCGGACGGCACGATCGAGCGCACGATCCGCCGCGACCCGCCCGCACGCCCGGTGACCGAGGCGGACAGGGAGGCGGCGCGCGAGGAGGTCCGCTCGCAGTCAGGAAACCCCGGTCTGACCGGCTCGCCGGACTTCGTGCGTCAGTGGCTCGAGAAGATGACGTTCGCGGACGTCATCCCGCGGATCACGAACCTGGCGGTGGACTCGAAGGACCGGATCTGGGTCGGCGTGTCGGTGAACGAGCCGGAGAAGACCGAGAGGATCGACGTGTACGACGCATCAGGCCGCCTGCTCGGCGAGATCCGCGATCCGGCCTTCTTCCCCCGGCTGTTCTACGGCCCGGACCTCGCCGCGCGTGTTACGACGGACGAGTTCGACGCGGAGCAGGTGGTGGTGATGCGGCTGGTGGAGTAGCGAGCCGGCCGGCGCGGCGAGCAACGCCCGGCGCGCCGGCGGTGTCACAGACCACGACGGCTGCTCAGTCCCCTGCAACCCGGAGCCGTCCCATGCGCACTTCGATCCTGCTCCTGCTCGCGTGTGCAACCGCCGCGTGCGGCGCGGACAGCCCCGCGCGCGACTCGCTCGTCGCCGTGGTCGACACGGTGGACGGCGTGGAGCATCTGAGCTACCCGGCCGATCCTGCGAGCCCGCTCGCGTGGCGCTTCGATACGCTCGCCGTCATCGGCGGCGCGGCGGTCGATGACGAGAACTACCAGTTCCAGAACGCGAGGCTCGCGGGCAATGCGCAGGGGCACCTGTTCGTGCTGGACGGCCAGGGCAAGCGGATCCTGCGCTACGACGAGAGGGGCAGCTTCGTGCAGAGCTACGGCCGCGAGGGCGGCGGGCCGGGCGAACTGCGCATGCCGATCTCGATCGCGCTCGGCCCCGGTGACTCGCTATGGGTGCCCGACATGATGAACCGCCGGATCACGATCTTCGACCCGGTGGGTGCGGGCAGCCGGATCATCGGTGGCGCCGCTGATCGGGGCATGAACGTGTCCGACGTGAGTCTCGCCGGCGGGAGCTACTACCGGACCGCCGAGGCGTTCGTGCCTCGCGCGAGCGCAGATGGGGAGGAACTGCCCGTTCCGCTCGTGCGCTACGCGCTAGATGGCACGGCGCTCGACACGGTGTGGCGCCACCAGCCGCTGCCCAGCAACGAAGTACGATTCGAGCTCGGCGGTATGCCCATTACACGCCGGATGAGGCCGGCGTACGCACCGGCGCTCCGCTGGGCCGTGCTCTCGGATGGGCGCGTCGTCGTCTCGGACAGCGCGAACTACGTGCTGCACATCATCCTGCCGGAGGGCACCATCGAGCGCACGATCCGCCGCGGCCCGCCGGCCCGGCCGGTGACGGAGGCGGACAGGGAGGCCGCACGCGAGAGGGAGCGCAATCTGCCCCCTCCGCGGCTCCCGGGCATGCCGGCGGATGCGCAGGAGTTCCGGAACAAAGGCGCCGAGAACATGACGTTCGCGGACGTCATCCCGCGGATCACGAACCTGACCGTGGACCCGAAGGACCGCATCTGGGTCGGCGTCTCGATGGAGAAGCCGGGGGTGACCGAGCGCATCGACATCTACGACACCGCTGGCCGCCTGCTCGGCGAGATTCGCAACCCGGCCTTCTTCCCCAGCCTGCTTTACGGCCCGAACCTGGCCGCGCAGATCACGAAGGACGAGTTCGACGTGGAGCAGGTGGTGGTGATGAGGGTGGTGGAGTAGACCGTACCGCGAACGGCGAGCGAGCGCGGCACGTGATGGCTGGGCGGCAAGGGGCTGGTGGGTTCTGATGCCGGGCACGCAATGTGGGCCGGGCGGGCTGCGGCGAACTACGTGCCCGCATAAGAACGCCGGCCGGCGGCCCGGAGCATACGCCCCGAGCCAGCCGGCCGGACCGGCGCCCGCCGCAGTGACCGGCGGAAACTCTACTCGACCACCTCGTACTTCCAGCCGCGGAGCGTGCCGTTCAAGGCGAGCACCGTGCTGAACCCGACGGTCTCTCCCTGCGCCGGCGCGCGCACTTCGACGTCGCTGCTCCCGATCACCGCGCCGCCTTCACCGAGGACGCTCACCCGCAGCCGCACGGTCGCCCCTTCCGTCAGCTTCAGGTTCTCCAGCGTCCCGCTCATTCGGAGGCCGGAGCCCTCCTGCACGAAGCCGATGTCGAAGATCTCGAACGGGACCGCCTCGTACTCCTGGGCGACCTTCGCGACCTCGCCCTCCCAGCGCGCCTTCTCCTGCGGGTCGCTCGCCAGGTTGCCCAGCCCGCGGTACGAGAACGCCAGGATCCGGTAGAGGTCGCGGTTGTTGGGGTCGTGGACGCGCGTCTGCTCCGCTGCGCGGATCATCTCCTCGTACACGCCGCGGAGCTCGGGCGGCGGCGTCCCCGCGCCCTCCTCCGGCTGGAGCTCCCGGGCGCGCTGGTACAGCGACTGGGCGAGGTTGAAGTGCGCGTCGCGGGAATAGGGGTTGAGCTCGACCGCCTTGCGGAAGGCCTTGGCGGCGCCGTCGTAGCGGCCGGCGTCGTACAGCCCCGCGCCGATCTGGAAGAGCTGCTCCTCGGAGAGCCCGTCCTGCTCGACCAGCTCCGCGTACAGCCGGTCCGCCTCCTCACCCCCGGCCACCTGGGCGAGGCCGATCATCGCGCCGACGTGCCCCGGGTTGGTCTCCAGGAAGGCGCGGTACACGGCCTCCGCCTCGGCCGTCTGGCCGGTCGCCACCAGGAGACGCCCGGTCTCCTGCATCGCTTCGGCGTGGCGCGTCCGCCACTCCGCCGCCTGCTCCTCGGTCGCTCCGTCAGGCACGCCGCCCGAGAAGACCTCCAACGCGGCGCGGTACGCGTTCAGCGCCCGCTCGTTGTCCCCTTGCTGCGTGTAGAGCCAGCCGAGCACCACCAGGGCGTACGGCCACTTGCGCGACAGCCGGTCCGCCTGCTCGAAGAGCGCGATGCTCTGTGCCAGATCGCCCCGCTGGTAGGCGTCCGCCGCCAGGTTGTACGCCTGCGCCCAGGCGGCCTCGCGGTCGCCCTCCAGCTCCTGCGCATAAGGCGGGTGCAGCTCCTCCGCGTAACGGAACGCCGAGTCCGCGCCGGCGAGGTCACCCAGCCCCGCGTATGCGCGGCCGGCCATGAGCCAGCCCGTGGCGTTCCGCGCGTCCTCCTGCACCGCCTTGAGCGCCGCCTCCAGGGCGGTGCGGTAATGCCGCTCGCGCTGCACCGAATCCGCCTGGATCATGGCGAGCCCGATCGCCCGCTCCGCCTCCCGCGTCAGGCGGTTGTGTCCGGGACGCTGCTGCGCCTCGGCAGCGGGCGGGGCGACGGCCGACCACGCCAGGACGGCCAGACCCGAGATCCACCAGACGCCGCGGCCACGCCGCGACATGGACGGCGTCATCATTCGTAACTCCTTCTCCTCCGTGCGGGTGCGTGGGACGGGTCCAGGATAACGCCCCGCGCAGCCGGCCGACAAGTCGCGGAGCTTCGGTTTCCAGGGAACGTACGCCGTGCCCCGCTCCGCGGGACGGACCAGCCGCCCCGACCCCGGCCCGCTGGCCCGCTCCCCGGGCCCTCCCCGCCCCCCGGCCGCCGACGGCGGTGCAAGTTGCATGACACCATTTACTTACAACGGTGTATAGGTCCAAGGCAGTGTAGCACCGACACAAGGCAGGACCCAATGAAGTTCTCGTTGGACCTCAAGCAGCGCCACGCGCTGATGGAAGCCGCCGCCGCGACCACGGACCGCAACCACTGGAAGCGGATCCGCGCCCTGTTGATGCTGGCGGAGGGCAAGACGGTCTCGGAGACCGCGCGCGCTCTCGGCACGACGCGCCAGAGCGTATACAACTGGATCCACAGCTACCGCCGCAACCCGGTGCCCGAGGGCCTGGCCGACCGGCCGCGCCCCGGCCGCCCGCCGCGCCTGTCGCCGGCGCACCGGCAGTGGCTGCGGGCCCTGCTCGAGCAGAAGCCGACCGACTACGGCTACGACGCGCCGGAGTGGACCGTCCGGCTCATGCTGAAGCAGATCGAGCGCGAGCTGGGGGTGCGGCTCAGCGGCGGAGCGCTCCGGCGGACGCTGCACCGGATGGGCTACCGCTGGACGGGTACGCGCTTCGCGCCGGAGGCCGCGGCTGCGCGCAAGACGGAAAAGAAGCTCCAGACGGCGGCCTGAGCCGGCCGGGCGGAAGGGCTCGTCGGAGGAGGGGTGGAGCGGCGCGGTCCCCGAGGCCACGGCGGCGCCGGCCCCCGCCCCGGGAGGCGGTGTGGCCCCCCGGCCGCGGGGTGGGGCCAGTCGCCCGGCAATACCGGGCGCTGGCCCGGTAAGTGCCTGGCAATACGGGCCACGGGCCCGGCAGGTGACCGGCAATACGGAGCACGAGCCCGGCAAGGGGGCGGCCGCACGGTCGTGCGCGCCCGCGCCGTCGCACCCGGCAACGCCTTCGGGCCGGGGCGGCCAGGTCGGCGACCCTGGGCGGGAGCGGGCCGGTCGCCCCGTCCCGGCGCGCCGCCCCGCTCAGCCGCTCAGCGCAGCTCGACCTGGTCCACGAGCAGCTCGAAGCGGCCGGGGGCGGGGCCGCCGACGATGGCGATGGCCGTCACATCCGAGCCGTCGGCGCCGCCGAACGCCGACCAGGGGAACGTGTGCTCCTGCCACTCCGGCCCGGCCGTGAAGCTCGCGGACGCGGGTACCTGGCCGCCTCGCCGGGTGAACAGGAGCACGCGGTAGGTCCCCCCATCCCCTCGGGCGTGGAAGGCCAGGCCCTCGGCCGCCGAGAGGTCCGCCGGCGTCATGGGCGGCGAGGCCGGGAAGAACAGGGCGCCCGCCCAGGCGAACGGCGATCCCGACGCGATCTCGCCCGTGATGCGGAGCGCCCGGGCCGTGCCCGCCGCCCCGCCCTCCACCACCTCGAGCCGCACCGTGGACCTGCCGCCCATCATCGCGTCCGTCGTCTCCACCCAGCGCGTGCCGAACACGGTGCCGAGGCCGCCGTCGTCGAAGCCGCTGACCAGCGCGCGTCCGGCCCGAGGTAGGGCGCCACGCGGGCGTCCGAGACCAGCCCCGCGCCGCTCGGAACGCCCGCCACGGCCTCGAGCACCGTCAGCGTCGGGACGACGAACGTGCCGCGCGCCGCGAGCTCACGCACGAACGCGTCGTCCGGAACGCTGTCCACCCAGAGGTGCACCAGCCCGTCCGCGCCGGCCCGCACCGCCGCGCGCGCATCCGCGAGCCGCCCCACGTGCACCACCGCCAGCGTCCCGCGCGCGTGCGCCGCCTGGATCGCCGCGCGCAGCACCGCCTCGGAGATCGTCGGGAACGAGACGCCGTAGGCCGAGCCGTCGTCGACGATGATCTTGATCCAGTCCGCCCCCTCCGCGATCCGCGCGTCCACGAACGCCTGCGCCGACTCGGGCGCGGTGAGCGTGGGGATCGGCAGGCCGAACTGCGTGCCGTGCCCGCCCGGCGCCGGCACGACCGAGCCGGCGGAGAAGATGTCCGCCCTGCCGGGCGCGCCGGTTCTGGCCTGCTCCGCGCGCCAGGCGGCCGCGAGCTGCCGCGCCGTGAACATGTCGAGCTGGGTGCCCACGCCGAACACCAGCGCCGCCTCGAGCGGCTCGGCCGCGAAGGCGTGCGAGTGCGCGTCGAGGAACGCAGGGAGCAGCGTGCGACCCGCGCCGTCGATCACCTCGGCGCCCTCCGGGACCGCCACGTCGGCGCCGATGGCGGCGATCCGGTCCCCACGCACGACGACCGTCGCGCGCTCCTGCACGCGCTCGCCGTCGAACACGCGCACGTCGCGGACGGCGAAGACCGGGGCCTGCGCGGGCCGGCGCGGCGACGGGGCCGCCAGCACCACGAGCAGACCGGCGGCGACCGCGCCGTAGAACCAATCACACGCCCTGCGCTCCATCCCCCTCCTCCTCATAGAGGAAGACATCCTCGATCCGCAGCCCGAAGAGCCGCGCGATCTTGAACGCCAGCGGTAGGCTCGGGTCGTAGCGCCCGTTCTCCAGCGCGTTCACCGTCTGCCGCGAGACGCCGAGCCGCTCCGCCAGATCGAGCTGCGACCAGTTCCGCTCGGCCCGCAGCACCCGCAGCCGGTTCTTCATCGGTGTTGCGACGCCTGTGGGTCCGGGCGCTCGGCCCACGCTCCGCAGCGCGAAGGCCTGCTCCCGCCGTTCATCGGTACCGCAATCTCGCCACCACGAGCCCCACGAACCACAGCGTCGCCATCACCACCCACACCCACCACACGGTCAGCCGCGGGAAGCCCGCGACCTCCAGAAACCCGTACGCGATGACGAGGAGCGCGGTGCCGCCGAACGCGAGCGCCAGCGCCTCGACCTGGATGCGCCGATACAGCTCGTCCATGCAGCGGAACAGGCGGACCCACGCCCACAGCGCCGCCACGATCGGGACCACGGGTGCCAACGCCACCGGCACACGCCAGCCCGAGCCGGGGTGTGCGCGGAGCCAGAACGAGCTGGCGAAGACCGCCAGCGTGTACGCCGCCATCGCGGCGAGGAACTCGGCCAGGTAGCGCCGCTTCGCGGTGCGGTATGCTCTCGTTTCGGTCATGGCCGTCATCGGCGTTCCGTCGTCCCCGTGCGCTGGATCGCGACGCCGCGCGGACACCGCTCTCGGCAGCCACTGCACCTGCTGCCGGGTCGCGGATCCGACGGCTCGCCCCGAGACCGCGCGCCCGCGCCCGGCCTCGACCGCCGCCGTCGTCGGCACCACGGATCCGGACACGGTGCCGCCGTCGAATGTAAAGCGTACTTTACTCTATGTCAAGCACGTTTGTCACGCCGAGGATGCCGCAGCGCCGGCCTCTCCTGCCGACGAGGGCCAGGGGCAGGCTGGAACACCGACGAGAGGAGCGTCAGCCGGCCATGCCGTGTGCCGGCCTCCCTCGCGGTGCCCCTGCCGGGCGACGTCACCCGGAGGCGCCACGCTCCGGGACGCTGCGCCGCCTCCGTCATGGGCGCGGGATGCGGTTCGCCACTCGTCCGGCCCGCTCCCCGCAGCGGCCCGCCCGTCCCGTCTACGCGCCCGCCGCCCGATACAGCAGGTACATCCCCACCACGTAGATCGCCACGAGCAGGAGCGCGAACGTCTCGACAGGCGCGCCGGGGACCTTCGTGCGGTAGACCGTGGCGCCGAGCGCCACGGCCATCATCACGATGACCACCAACGCCGTCACCACGTGCACGCTGCTCACCGCTGCCAGCAGCGGTACGTCGCCGGCGACGAGGTCCAGCGGCGCGAAGATCACCATGTTGAACGCGTTGCTGCCGAACAGGTTACCGACGGCGAGGTCGAGCGCGCCGATGCGGACCGCGGCGATGGATGTGACCAGCTCCGGCAGCGACGTCGTGATGCCCACCAGCAGCGTGCCGATGAAGCTCGTGGCAATGCCCGTGAGCTCCGCGATCCGCGCCGCGGAAGACGCGAAGATGGGCGCCGCGATGAGGATCACGCCCGTGGCCACGAGGAACCGCACGAGCGCCCAACCCAGCGACGGCAGCCGCTTCCCCGCGGTGAGCGGCGCACCCATCTCCACCGTGGTGCCCGCCTCCTGGACCAGCGCGCTGTGCAGGAACAGCAGCCGCGTGCCCATCAAGTAGGCCGCCAGCAGCACCAATGAGCCCACGCCGAGGCCGAGAACCGCGGCCCGCGGGGCGAGCAGGATGGCGATCGCGGCCATGCCGGTCATCACGATGGCGAGCGCCGCGGACAGCGTGTGGTCCAGCGCGGCGCGGCGGAACAGCTGCGCGCCCGGCCGCAACGCGATGGCTGCCAGGATGAGCATGTTCGCCATCCCGCTGCCGAACAGGTCGCCGGCGGCCAGGTCGACGGCGTTGATGCGAACCGCCGAGATGTCCGTCATCAGCTCCGGCAACGACGTCGCCGCCGCGAGGAAGATGGAGCCCACCCAGACGCGGCCGAGGTTCGTCCGCGCCGCGATCACGTCGCTGCTGCGGGCCAGCGCCACGCCCGCCGCCACCACCGCCGCCGCGCTCGCCGCCAGCGCGGCCACTGTGCTCAGGATCGGATCCATCGCTGTCGCATCACTACGGAATCGTCGCACCACACCGGCGCGGGGGATCGACCGCGCCGCCGAGGGCCGACACAAACATAACCGGCGAGCGCCCGCCACGCTCGCCGGGCAGCCTCGAAACCGGAGTGTGCGCCGTCCCGACGCGCGCCGAACCGCATCCGCCGGTGCGATCACCCCTGCGAGGGCGCGGTCCACCCCGCTGTCCACCGGTACGCGTCCCGAATCCCGCCCCCGACCCCGCGCCCCTTGACCCTGACGTTGCGTCAGGGTTTACCGTTGCCACCGGCTCGGGCGGATCGCGGAGCGGCTGCGCGCGGCGGAGGAGGTCTCCGCCGACGAACGGATCCGATCGATCGATGAGATGACCATGTTCGAGAAATACTACACGCCCGAGCAGCGCGCGCAGCTCGCGAAGCGGGCCGAGGCGCTGGGCGAAGAGCGCATCCGCGAAGTGGAAGCAGAGTGGCCGCGGCTGATGGAGGCAGTGCGCGCGGAGATGGAGAAGGGCACCGACCCGTCGGCCCCGCGCGTCCAGGCGCTGGCGCGGCGGTGGGAGGCGCTGGTCGAGGAGTTCACCGGCAGCGACCCGGGCATCGAGGCGTCGCTGAGGCGGATGTACGAGCAGGAGACCACCGTGCACGGGATCAACACGGCGTCCGTCCGCGCGATGGGCGAGTACATCGAGCGCGCGCTGGTGGCTGACCGGGAAGAGAAGTAGCGATAGCTTGTCGCGCGCCCATGGTCGGCCACGCCTGGCCACCGTGCGCGAGCGAAAGAGCCCGCGCCACGTTACGCGGCCACGCCTGGAACCGAGCCGGCCGGCGACGACCCCGGCCGGCTCGCCTCGTCTCTCCTCTCGCCGTGCCCGGATCGCCGTGGTCGGAACGGCGCGCCGGACGGGTCGCCGCCCCTTTGCCGTTGGCGGGGATCGTCTGGACTGCGTACGAGGGATTCTGTGCGAGAGACCAGAGCGGGAGATCGGCGGGATACGAGCATACGGCACGGCGGCGGCGTACCCGTGGCTCGCGGCTGTTCCGTCACGACCGGGAGGCGTCCCGACTCAAGGTTGGACCGGGACGCCTCCCCATGCGTCCGCAGCGCATCACTCTGCGCGGTGGCGACGCCGCCGCACGCTCGGCGGCGCGAACGGGTTGGTGCACAGCACGCCCGGGGTCTGTCGTCGGACCCGCGTGATGCGGGCGCTCGTCGAGTGGGAACGCGGAGAGGTGCACCGGCGCGCCGTCCGCTTCCAGCTCCGCGCCGATCACTCCGCCGGTGAGCACGCGGTACGTGCCGCGACCAACGGTGGGCGCCTGTACGCGCTGCGCGGCGCGCACGGCCTCGGAGACGTCGTCGAGCGCGCCCGTGGGTGCGTAGGCGCCCAGCGCGTCGCGGATCTCCGCGATCTCCTCCCACACCGCCGGCTGCGCGTGCGCAAGCGACGACGCGGGCGCGACGAGCCCCGCCGCCGCGTACTCCGCCTCGATGGCGCGGGCCTTCCTGCGCACCTTGCTGGGCGAGTGCTGCGGCGCGTGCCGCATCGCGTCGCTGTCGAAGCGCCACCGCCCCTGCTCGATGCACGAGACCGGGATGCGCGTCTCGCTGCGCGCCGGCAGCAGGATGCTCCGGTTGGTCGTGCGGTTCTGCCGCGCGCCCACGAGCTGCTCGCCGTCCAGCACCAGCACGTCCACATCGCCCGTGTTCGACGCGAGCAGCGCGGGCACCGAGCCCTCGTCCACCTCGGTGATGCGGACGGTCCCAGCCGCCAGCGCGTCTACGAGCAGCGCGTACGGCAGCTCCGGCTCGCCCACGGCGATGAGCGGGAAGATGGTCAGCGCATCGTGCCGCTGCGGAGCGGCGAGCGTGAGGTCCAGCATGGGCGCAGTTCCTTCGTTCGGCGGTCGGTTCCGACGGCTGGGGCACGGTAACGGGCGGGTCTGACAGCGATGTTCATCCGCAGCAGGGCGGTGCACTCCGCCTCCAGGACCCCGGTGTCCCACAGCCGGACAGCAGCCCGACGGTGGGCACCGCCGCAGGAAAACGCGAACTCGCGATCACACAACGAGCTACGCCCCTGGCCGATGCCCGGCACGCGCGCTGCACCTTGCAACGCCCGACCGGTGCCGTGCACCCTCCCGTACACGCCGGGTCGGAGGAACGGAATCCATGGACCGCCTGCTCCAGGACCTGCGGCACGCCGCGCGCGCGTTGCGCAACGCGCCCGGCTTCACGATCCTCGCCGTCATCGCGCTGGCGATCGGCGTCGGCGCGAACTCGGCGATCTTCAGCCTCGTCAACGCTGTTCTGCTGCGTCCACTCCCGGTCGAAGGGCTGGACCGGCTGCACGTCGTGCGGGTGGACGTCCCGCTACTCGACCTCTACGGCGCGCCGCTCGCGCCGCCGGAGGTGCTGGAGCTGGCCGAGCGCGAGGACGCGTTCGAGGCGGTCACCGGGTACCTCGTCGGCGACCGTACCCTCACGGGCCACGGAGAGCTGCAACGCGTCGGCGTCGCGATGACGCTCGGCGACTTCGCGGGCGTGTTCCGACTGCGGCCACGGCTCGGCCGCTTCTACCGGCCCGAGCAGTCGCTCGACGGCACGCACCGCGTCGCCGTGGTGAGCCACGGGCTCTGGCAGCAGCTCTCCGGCGGCGACCCGGGCTTCGTCGGCCGCACGCTGGAGCTGAACGGCGAGTCGTACGAGGTGGTGGGCGTGATGCCGCCAGCGATGCGCTTCCCGCGCGGCGTCCAGGTCTGGGTGCCCTTCGCGCTGCCGCAGGAGGAGCGATTCAACCGCAACCGGTGGGTCATGACGGCGGTCGTGCGGACGCGGCCCGGCGTCGGCGAAGCGCAGCTCGCGGCGCACCTCGCCGCCGAGGCCCGCCGCTGGAACGACGAGTACCACGGCGGCGGCGACGTCAAGGTGCTGCGGTCGACGCCGTTCGTCCAGGACCTCGCCGGCCCGCTGCGCACCGTGCTGCTCGTGCTGCTGGGCGCCGTCGGCTTCGTCCTGCTCCTCGCCGCGGCCAACGTGGCGAGCCTCCAGCTCGTGCGCGCCGTGGCGCGGTCGAAGGAGCTGGCCGTGCGCGCCGCGCTGGGCGCCGGCCGGGGCCGCCTGGCGCGCCAGCTCCTCGCCGAGAGCGCCTTGCTCGCGCTGCTCGGCGGCATGGCGGGGCTCTGGCTCGGCTCGCTCGCGCTCGCCGTCGTCGCGCGATGGCAGCCCGCACAGCAGATGAACCTGACGGACGTCCCGCTCGACGGCGCCGTCCTCGCCTTCACCGCGTTCACCGCTCTGCTCGCCGCCCTCGCCTCAGGCCTCGTCCCCGCGCTGCGTGCCGCGCGCGTGGATCCGCAGAGGGCGCTGCGCGAGTCCGGGCACAGCGCGTCCGCCGGCCGCAGCCGCCACCGGCTCCTCCGCGCCGGCAGCGTGCTCCAGGTCGCCCTCGCGCTGGTGCTGCTGCTCGGCTCCGGGCTCATGGTCCGCACGCTCTCACGACTGCTCGCTGCGGACCCGGGCTTCGACCCGCGCAACGTCCACACCGCGCGTGTCTCGATCCCGGTGCAGGTCTACGACACGCCCGAGCGCCGCCTCGCGTTCTTCGACGCGCTGCTCGAGCGCGCCCGCGCGCTGCCCGGCGTCGAGCACGCCGCGCTCATCCAGGCGCTGCCGTTCAGCGGTATGAACGACAGCAGCCCGTTCGCGATCATTGGCCGGCCCACGCAGGAGGGTGATCCGGCGCGCCACGCCGAGGCCCGCGTCGTCAGTGCCGACTACTTCCGCACGATGGGCATCCCGGTCCTCGCCGGACGTGTGTTCGACGACACCGAGCGGCCCGGCACGCCGCGGGTGGTCGTCATCGACCGCACGTTCGCCGAGCAGTACTTCCCGGGCGAGGACCCGATCGGCAAGCAGATCGCTTCGGGCTGGACCAGCATGGAGCCGGCGACCATCATCGGCGTCGTCGGGAGCGTGGACCACGACGAGGTCGCGGATGCGCCCAAGGCGGTCGCCTACTACCCGTTCCGCCACGCGGCCCACTACACGACGCACGCCCTCGCGCTGCGCAGCGCGCAGTCCATCGGCGGCATCACCAACCCCCTGCGCGCGATCCTCGCCGAGCTCGACCCGAACGTCCCGCTGTACGACGTGCAGACGATGGAAGGCCGCATCGAGCGCTCGCTCGGCCCCCGCCGCCTCGCCATGCTCGCGCTCGCCGGCTTCGCCGCGCTCGCGGTCGTCCTCGCCGCCCTCGGCATCTACGGCGTCATGCGCTACACCACGGGGCAGCGCACGCACGAGATCGGCATCCGCATCGCCATCGGCGCGCAGCGCGGCGACGTGGTGCGGCTCGTGCTGCGGCAAGGCATGACCATCGTCGCGGCGGGCCTCGGCATTGGCCTCGCTGCGGCCCTCGTGCTGACCCGGACGATGCGCGCCGTGCTGTTCGGCGTCGGCCCGCACGACCCGCTCACGTTCATCGTCGCGACCGCGCTGCTCGCCGGCGTGGCGCTGATCGCCATCTGGCTGCCGGCGCGCCGCGCCACGCGCGTGGACCCGATCACCGCGCTGCGGGTGGAGTAGGCGCGTCCGGCGCGCTCCAGCGCGCCGCGCGGAGCGCCATCGAGCCCGCGGATCGCCGACGAACCGCGCTCGCCGGCGATCACGACACCGGCGATTCCGACACCGGTGCACGCACAGCCCAGCCTGCGGCCGCGAACGCGTGCGGCTCGGGCGGTTGCCGTGCGTCCGCCTTGACAGCCCGCTCTCGCCCCGCCTAGTCTGCGCCCTCCTCGAAGCAGGAGCCCGGCCCATGAACCACACGATTCCCGCACCCGCCGCACGTCGGGCGATCGCGCTCCTCTCCGCCGCCGCCCTCGCGCTCGCCGGCTGCAGCACCAGCACCGCCGTGCAGACGCCGGCCCCAACCCTCGCGCCGGACGTGGAGAAGCGCGTCGTGGCGAGGAACGGCGTGGTCAGCGCTGCGCACCCGCTGGCCGCAGAGGCGGGCGTCGAGATGCTGCGCCGCGGCGGCAACGCCGTGGATGCCGCGGTCGCGACGGCGTTCGCCATCGGCGTCGTCGAGCCGATGATGTCCGGCATCGGCGGCGGTGGCGGGATGCTGATCTGGCTGCAGGAGGAAGGGCGCGCGGAGTACGTGGACTTCTACTCCGCCGCGCGTGCGACCGCGTGGCGCGGCCCGCTGCCGGATACGGGCGCTGCGAGTCTCCGCGAGGTGGGCGTGCCCGGCGCCGTCGCGGGGCTGCTCGAGGCCCACGAGCGCTTCGGCCGCCTGTCACGCCAGGAGGTGATGGCCCCCGCCATCCGCCTCGCCGAGGAAGGCTTCCCCGTCTACATCGTGCTCGCGGACGCGATCCGCGCCAACCGCCGCAAGCTCGAGCGGTTGCCGGGAGCCGCGCGGCGCTTCCTGCCCAACGGCCAGCCGCCGGCCGTGGGCACGATCTTCAAGCAGCCCGAGCTGGCCGCCACGCTGCGGGAGATCGCGGAGCACGGGAAGGCCGGCTTCTACGAGGGCGATGTGGCGCGCAGCGTCGTCGCCGTGATGAACGCCGGCGGCAACCCCACCACGCTCGCGGACTTCGCCGCGTACGCGCCGCGCTGGAACAAGCGCCCCGTGTGCGGCACGTACCGCGGCCGCGTCGTGCTCTCCGCGCCACCGCCGCAGACCGGCATGCACATCGTGCACGCGCTCAATCTGCTCGAGCCCCACGACCTCGCCCGGCTCGGGCTGCCGACGCAGTCGGCGGAGGCGTTCGACGTGCTCGCCTCCGCGCTGCGCGTCGCGCTCGCGGACCACAGTCGGTACAACGGCGATCCGAACTGGACGCCCGTGCCGGCCGCGGGCATGACGTCGAAGGAGTTCGCGCGCACGCGCGCGGAGCTGGTGGGGACGCGGCGCGTGCCGGAGCGCATCACGCCGGGCGATGCCGCGGCCCACGACCGCTCCCGGCCGCCCGCGAGCTGCGCGCCGCTGGATCCGTACGGGCCCGCGCCGGAGGTCCGCACGGAGGAGGACGAGGATGCGGGTCAGGGGGCGGGGGCTGCGGCGGGCTTCGCTTTGGTGTCGGGTGCCGACGTGGGGCCGGGCATGTCCGGCAGCGCTGCGGCGGGCGACGCGGCGGTGGAGCGGATGACGACCGGGAACGTTCCGTCGCGCGGTGTCGGCGCCGGCCGCCCCGCGTATGCGGAAGCGTTCGTCGCCCACGGGATCCCCGAGGGGGAGACCACGCACCTCTCGGTCGTGGACCGGGAGGGGAACGCCGTCGCCCTCACCACCACGCTGAGCCCGTACTTCGGCTCGGGCGCGTGGGTCGAGGGGTTCTTCCTGAACAGCTCCGCGGTGGACTTCTCGCGGGCGGACCCGAACGCGCCCGCGCGCAGCGACTGGCGGGTCCGGAGCTCGACGATCTCGCCCACCATTGTGCTCGAGGATGGGCGCGTCCGCGTGGTGATCGGCGCGCCCGGCGGCAGCCGCATCCCCGGCTCCGTGATCCAGGGGCTGGTCTACATGCTCGACTACGGCATGGACCCGCTCGAGGCCGTGCGGATGCCCCGCATCTTCCCCTCGGCCAACAGCCGGCACGTGGAGGTCGAGCTCGGCTACCCGGGCGAGGTGCTCGGGCGCGTGCGCGCGTTCGGATGGGAGCCGGGCCTGCCCGGCGACGGGTACGCGCGGCTGTACGTGGTGGCGCGGGTGGGGGACGTGTGGGTGGGCGCGGCGGATCCGAGGCATGACGGAGGGGCGCGGGGATACTGAGTGACTTCGGGTGAGGGCGGGGGCGGCCCCGCCCTGCCTCACCGCCCTGCCCGGGCGGGGGCGAGGGCGACCCTTCCCCCTTCCCTTCCACCCGGGAGACCGCCCCTCTTCCGCCCCGCCGCCCGGGCGGGGGGACTGCGGGAGAACTGCGGGCGGGGGCCTTCTTGGGTCAGCCCACCCCGGCCGCGGCAAACAGCCCGGCGACCGAGAGGCGGAAGCCGGGGAGGACATCGCCGCCGAGGAGGACGTCGCGCTCGCTGCCCGGAGGCGCGACGTCGGCGCCGCCGCCGTACACGTGCGCTGCTTCACCCGGCGCGTACACCGTAACCGTCCGCGCGCGCGGGTCCACCACCCACACCAGCCGCGCGCCTGCCAGCAGGTAGTCGTCCACCCGCTGGTGCAGCCCCCGCCGCGCCTTCGCCGGCGACACGACCTCCACCGCCAGGTCCGGCGCGCCGCGCCAGAACCCGCGCGGCACGCCTTGCTCCCGGATCCGCTCGGCTGCGACGAACGCGACGTCCGGCCCGCGCACCGTCGGCGGGACGTCGAACAGGATGAACCCCGTGCGCCCAAGCACCCGGCCTAGCGCGCGCCGGTACACGAACTCGCGTAGCCGGAAGTGCAGCTCGTCCGCCACCGCGCCGTGCTCAAAGCCCGGCAGCGGCTCGCGCACCACCCGCCCGCGCACCAGCTCGAAGCGGCAGTCCTCGGCAGGCAGCCGCGCGAACTCGTCGACGCTCAGGAGCTGGTCATCCGGCGGGCTCGTACGGTACGGCATTCTCCGGCAGTCCCAGGTTCCCGGCTGGCAAGAAAATGGACGGACGCGGGCGCGGTGGCCATAGCGGGATCGGCCATGTGGCTAGGAACAGCGGACGCAGTCCGTGCACGGGGCCAAACGCAAGAGCGGCGGGCCTGCGGTTCGATCCCGCAAGCCCGCCGCGGCTCGAGCGCGAGGCCGGATGCGCCGGCGCCCCGGTCAGGAGGCGCGCGGCGCGAGCGGCAGGGACCGCACGTGGCAGCCGCAGTCGGTGCAGATGACCGACAGGCGAGCGGCGAACGGTCCCGCAGCCTCACCGACCACCACATCCAGCACGGCCTTGCCGGCCGCCTCCGCGGCGATGACGGTGTCGGCCCCGTCGAGCACCATGCGCTCGACGCCCTCCGGCTCCGCCGGCTTCGCCACCTCTTCCCTCACCTCGGTCCGGAGCGCTTCGGCGAGCGCCACGACAGCGACCGCCAGGGCGAGCATGACCACCTTGCCCCTGTAGAGTCGCGGGGACGCCCGGAACCCGACCGTGCCGTGTGCTGCGGGACTCATGCTTCTGCCTCCTCTATCCACCGCCCCATCGGGGGCGGCGCTGTTCAACGGCCCTCCGCGCATCCGCGGCGGCCGGTCCGCCGGCGGCCCGCCGGAGACCGGCGCGTGGCCGTCCTTCAACAGGTCCTACGTGGGGCGTGCCTTCCTGGTTTCGGATGCCTTTGGGGGAGGAATGGTTGCAGGGGGGATGCTGTGGTCGATGAGTGGTCGCGGTGTTTGGGGGGTGTGGTGCTCGGCGGGGTTAGGGCGGTGATCGCCAGCGTTTATGTCATCGAGGGAGATGCATCGCCCGCTCCGCGAGCAAGGAACCGCTCCGGCGTCTCCACTGGGAGGACCGCCTGCCCGTAGTCCGCGACGTTGCGTGTGACGAGCACGTCCGCGCCCGCATGCACCGCGCACGCGGTCTGGAGCGCGTCCTCGAAGTCGGGCCAACCCATCGAGAGTGCGGCCGCGATACGGTCGCGGTCCACGGGGACGACCTCGAGGAGACGGAGCAGCAGATGGATCGCCGCATACGCGGCGTCCCGACCCCGATGCTTCTCGACCAAGTAGAAGACGATTGGCAGGGAATGCGCGGCGACGAGGCCTTCAGCCGCACCGGTCTCCACCCGCGCGAGCGCCTCACTCGACGCTTCGGCCTGCGGACGCCGCTCCTCGATCACGTCCAGGAGCACATCCACATCGAACAGCGCGCGGACCATCAACGGTACTTCTCCTCGAGGCGCCGCCGGTACTCTTCCCGGCCCCCGCTGGGCGCCCCGATCCCGCGCAGCCGGGCCACGATCGGGGCGCGCTCGCCGGCCGGCCAGCGCGCGCCGCCGTCCAGGCGCCGGAGGAAATCCTCGACGAGCGCCGAAACGCTCGTGTCGTGCTTGTCGGCGAACTCCTTCGCGCGGTTCACGACTTCTCTGTCAACGCTGAGGGTGAGCTTGGTCTTGGCCACGTCGATCCTCCCGTACGTACTCATTTCTAACATAATACGTACGGGACGGCCCCGGCAGTGCTCTTTGCGCGACGCGGCGTAGTCTCCGTTTGGTGGGCGCCGCGTGCTGGGCACGTGCAATACTGCGGAGGCGACCGGGGCGGAGCCATAGTGGGATGGGGGCGGGTGGTGGCGGTCGTGGAGCTGCGGGATCCGGTCTTGCCGCGTCCGCTGGGGGCCAACCGCCAGCCGCCCTGCGCCCATGTCTGTTATTGCGTCCGCGTCGCCCCGCCAGACTCCGCTCTCCGTAATTCCCTTGCCACCCCTGACCCGGGCTGCTATTCTTTTCTTGACATTTCCCGCCCCGGGCGAGCCGCCCGGCCCTCGCTGTCAGTGGGGCCCCGTACGTTTCCGCAATACAACGCCCTGCGCGTTCCCGGAGCCGATTCCGGTCCTCGTTCCATTCACGAACGGTGCGATGATGTCGTCGCAGAGCCTCTACCTCTTCAAGACGACCCGCCGGTCGCTCTACCGCAAGGAGAATCTCCATCTCCTGGCAGCGGAGCGAGGGGCGCCGTGGGCCTTCCTGTTGACCAGCGATGGAGCATGATGATTCCTGACATTCAGTTCAACGGCGAACGAGCGCTCATTGGGTCTCGCGTTGTCGGCGAAATCCACCCTCCCCTGATGAGGAAAGGGACGTTCCTCTACATCAACACGCTGACTGGCGAACGGGGACACGCTCGCACGCGAGAGGAAGCATGCGAGGCGCTGCGGAGTTCGATCATCGCGACGTACGAGCGCATCGCCCGTGTCAAGGAACGGCCTTCCTCGAACCCCGCCGACGCAGCTGGCGGAGCGGGGACGGAGGTGGACCGGCGAGCGCGTCTTCCGTATCTGGCAAAGGCGGATGATGCTCCACCGCTGATGATGTTCGGCAACCGGCAGCCTCTACGTCCGTCCCGGCCAGCGTCCGTAGGGCAGCACTGGAAGGGAACGCCCGGGGGAAAGAAGTCGACGAAAGGACGGAAGGCACGAACCCCGACGAAGACACAGGTCTCTTATCCCCTGGTCCGGTGCCGGTACTGCCAGGCGCATGTGCGTAAGGATCGTCTCCGCCGGCACGTGGCCCGACAGCATGCCGATCGGCTGCCACGTAGGTGATGAAGGGGCATCACGTACTTGGAGGACCGCCTGCGCCTCGTGCACCTCGCATACGATGACGATGAGCTGCTGACGAGGTGCGCATCCAGAAACCGACCACCTCATTTCCGCGAGGGATCATGCACCGCCTTTTCGTGCCGACAAAGGGCGTTGAGGATTGGAGAACTGGCCTCGCAGACCCCGATCGTCAGTGGCGCAAGGGGAAAAGTGCCTACGAGCTGGCAGTAGTCTGGGAACGCGCCAGGAGCAGTGAGCGCGGGCTACCTTCCGACGTTGCGAAGGTCCTCGACAAGACACCAGAGTTCGTCGGAGCACAGCTCCTGCTCGGCATCCCGGAGCACAAGGTTCCACTCGATGGAGGCGGGCACGCGTCACAGACCGATCTGTGGGGCCTGCTCGCGACTCGCCAGGGCACGGTTTCGATGGCCGTCGAGGGGAAGGCGGGCGAGCCCTTCGGCCAGTTGGTATCCGAGTGGCTTGCCGATGCATCGCCCCAAAGCGGTAAACCCGCGCGGCTGCGCCAGGTGTGCGGCCTGCTCGGGATCACCGAAGATCGAGCCCAGGGGTTGCGTTACCAGCTTCTCCACCGTACGGCCGCAGCGATCCTCGAGGCCCAGCGGTTCGGGCTTCGGCACGCTCTCCTGTTGGTTCAGTCGTTCTCGCCCGATGCCGATGCCCTCTCGGACTTCGCCGACTTCGGCCGGGAGCTCGGGGCAGCACGTTCGAGAACACGATCGTCCCGGCCGGCCGACGGGCGGGCGTCGACCTCTGGCTAGGCTGGGTGTCCTCGTCGCCAGCCGCAGTCGATTGAGGCGGAATGACTTAGACGGGAAGACAAGGTGGTTATGATGGCCGGCACGCCGGAATACAGGCCGTTCGGCGCTGAAGGAAAGTACTCGTCGCAGCCCGCGCCGAGGCTTCCCTCCACGGGAGCGGTCGCCGATTCGAAGGAGGCGGAGCTGGTCCGCAGGCTCCTCGCCGGTGGCGGCGCGGAGATCAGGAATAGGGTCACCAATGCGCTGAAGCGGTGGGACCCTGTCATTCGCGAGCAGCTGCGTAATGAAACCGCTCTTCGTCTGACAGCAGGCCCCCGTCGTGAACCCATCCGTGTTGTCATCGCCGACGGGCTGCCACGTCCCTTCGCGGAGCTTGTCTCAGCCACTCAGAACCCGATTCTCTGGTGGCTCGCCTACGAGGCTCCCCGCCTACGTCTCGTTGGGCAAGTTCTGAGCGGGCTGCCCGCCTGGCTGGACGAAATCAGGCTCCAATTCCCGGAGCTGAGGCCCCCTATCGGCACCGCGGAACTCGAAGCCACGAGTGGGTTCGCTGCCCAGCTTGCCGACGCCGCAGGGCAACTGCAGCTTCGGGATCGCCTACGGAACATCGACGAGGATGTGCTCGGCACATACTTCTTCAGAAGGCCAGAGATCCACCTGTACTGGATGGTGATCGGCATCATGGCCTCCGTCCTCGACTGCCGGCCGGAGGATCTGACGTTCGTCGTGCTGACGCACGAGCTTGCTCATGCCTATACCCACCGCGGCTATGACATTGACAATGTCCAGTGGTCGACGGATGCTTTCTCCGCCGCCGACGAGCGTATCGTGGAGGGGCTGGCCCAATTCTACACCCTGACTGTCTGCGAGAAGGTGGCCGACCGCTATCCGTACGCCTTGGAGGCTTATCATAAGCTTCTCGAGTACCAGGGCGGCCCGTACCGCGTGCACGAGGAGTGGCTACAGCGTTTCGGACGGGCACGCGAGGTACTCCGTGCGGCTCTAATCGGCGCGCGCTCCAAACGAATCGCTTACTACGAAGATTTCGAGGCAAGTCTTGACGAGATCGCAGGTCAGCTCCGCCGACCGAAGCCGCCTAGGCCGACGCCAGTGGTGCAGCAAGACCTGCCGATGTCGTAGCGAGAAAGCTGCCACAGATCGAGCGCCCCCGGGATGGCAAGCCGATGGAGCGCTGTCCACTCTGCGTGGAGTGGATCCGGTCGGATCGTGTGGAGAAGCATAGGCGACTCAAGCATCCTGAGCGTCCAAGACGCGCAGTGCCAATGACTGTCTGCGGTGATTGCGGCAACGACGCGTATTCTTGCTGAACCCTTCGACAGCTTATGAGGGAACGAAACACTAACCAGATGCAGTCCAACATCGTCGAACCTACGGCAGCCAACGATCTCCAACCTTACTCCGAGGCGGCGGTCGACACCGCGCTCGTGTCGCTCCTCGAATCGTCGGAGTCCTTCCGCACCTGGTTTCTCCAGCGGGTGGCGGCGAACGACGGAATGCCCACGTCGGACGTCGCCTTTCGCGGTGCCCGGCGGTCGGTGTACCACGTGAACGGCGAGTCAGACGTCGTCGCCCAGTGGCGCGGCACGGCCGGCGATGTGGTCGTGCTCGTCGAGAACAAGCTGAACGTGGGTTTCCAACCGAATCAGGGCAGCCGCTACGCCGGACGTGCGCGGGCCCTTGCGGAGGCCGGCGCCGCGACCGTCCGCACCGTCCTCCTCGCACCGCAGCAGTACCTTCGGGCGGCGAATCCCGAGGCACGCAAGTTCGACGTTCGGCTGCCGCTGGAGGAGGTGATCGAGGCCGCCAGGGCGTGCGGGTGCAGCCAGGAGGCAGAGGTCCTTGCGGGTGCGGTGCGGCGCGTGGCCGAAGGCGGGGCGCTGGGGAGCAAGGGCCTCTATCCCACCGTCCACGCGGCCATTGCCGCCGAGTGCGAGCGGCGAGGCCGAGGGTTCCGCGTCACGAACAATGCCACCGACTGGGTCTTCCTGACCCACCCCACCTGTACGGTCGGGACGGAACTCCGCTACCGTATCAAAGATCGGATCGCCGAGATCGCCTTCACCGCCGCCTTCAAGGGCGACCGGGAAGCTCTCCTCGCCCGAGCCACACCGCCGTTCATGACCGACAAATCCGGGAGTCACCGGTTCGTTCGGATGCCCGCGCTGAACACGACGGCGGATGCCGATGAATTTTCCGATGCCGACGCGGCGCTCGTGGCCGACGCGCTGGAGCGGCTCATCCAGTGGTGGGGCAGCGTTTCGAACGGGTAGCGGGCCGCGGCCTGGAGGGGTCAGTCTCCTGTGATCCCTTCAGGCCGCTCGGCGAGCCACTCGTCCACGAAACCGTCAACCCAGAAGCCGAAGGATATTAGCAGATAGTTGAGGTGCGCATCGGTACTCTCTTCGGGCAGCCTGGGTTCGACGACCTTCATGAAGAAGCGCTCGATCTCCCTGTCCCAGGCCCTTCTGTCCTCTACGCCGTAGTCGTCCCGCGCGAGGAGCTGGCCCCGCTTGCGGGCGAGCGTCTCCACATGGGGGGCGATGATCTTGCGGAGAACTGGCTCGAGGGTACGGGTGTGCCAGACGTGCGCGATCGCGGTATGGACCGGGTAGGAGGTTTCCGTGAGCATGGACGGTAGGTCGACCCTCGCCCGTCGACCTACGTGGAGGCGAAGTTTCGTGCCGAACAATCCGCGCACCTCATAGCGCCTGACTTCCTCGTGGAGGTACTTCTCGCACGTGGTGAAGAACAATAGGCGCTGGGCGATGTAAATCGCCAAGTCGGTAACGACGACTAGCTTGCCATCCGCCGATACGCCTGCGGCCAGGAGGTGGCGATCACCCGCCGTCATCTGCTGGATCCGCCGCCACGCCTTGTGAGCCGTTATCGGCTTGGGAGCACCGAGTGACGCGGCTTGGTCTATGAGACTGGCCCTTCGTGGCTTCCGTTTCGCCGGCCCGGGCTTGTAGTGCTGGTGGAACGCACAGAAATGCGATCCGGTAGCGGCAGGGTTGCGGCACTGCCGGCCTTTACTGGTCTGGGCTTCACACTGCCGCGGCGAAGAAGGTGGAACGCTGGTCATGATTTGAAAAGGCTCGTTGCGCGATCCCTACACGATCTCCGCCAACCGGAGGCGACTCGACCGGCCCGCCGAGTGCGTCGCTACAAAGTCACAAAGCCATCCGCAGTAATCAATTGGTCGCCCGCGTCGGCTGCAACCGTCCTGCGCCGCCCGTTCCGCGGGTTACGTCGCGCCTTCGTAGTTGCACGCTAACCGAACCCCATGACAACCACGACACGTGACGACCGCGAACGGACGACCTGCGCCCAGGTCACGTTGTCCCCTGCGGCGTGCAACCACGCTGTGCCGTCCCTCAGGTCGTGAACGGAACCGGATGGTCCGGGGACCACTGTCCAACAGGCCACGGGGGCCATGCGCAGTTCGGACATCCTCGTCACGTGCCGCTGTTCCGCAAACCTGGCCGGCACGCCGCACCCGCGACGCTCTGGTCGCCCTCCCCGCAATTCGCTTGCATACCCTGTCCCAATCTGTTATCCTTTTCTTGACGTTTCCCGCCCCCAGGGGCCGCCCGGCCCTGGTTGTCAGTGGGGCCGCATACGTTTCCTCGATACATCGCCGAGCGCGTTCCCGGAGCCGATTCCGGTCCTCGTTCCGTACACGATCCGTGCGATGACGTCCTCGCAGACCCTCTACCTCTTCAAGGCCGCTCGCCGGCCGCTGTACCGCAAGGAAAATCTCCAGCTCCTGGCGGCGGAACGAGGCAGCGTGGTGGACGTCTGGTACAACCGCGCATGGGTCGCGCCCGAGCTGTGGGGCGAGGGCCGGGTCACACCTGGCACGCGCGTCGTCTTCGTGTTCGCCGACCGGCCGTACACGCTGTTCGTGCCCGTGCGTCAGGGCGAGGTGCTCGAGGCGGGCACGGACGAGCTGGGCCTGCGCTTGCGCATCGTCGCCGGCAACTGGGTCGGCGTGCGGGACAACGACCTCGCCGCGTTCACGCGCGCGGTGAAGGAGGCCGATCCCGGCGGCGTGCCCGGCGCGCGCTTCGTCGCCCTCAAACGCGACGACATAGAGTTCACCGCGTACTACGACGCGTGCGAGGAGCAGGGCTGGAAGAGCGTCGTCGAGAACATCCTCGAGGCATCGAAGCTCGCGCAGGACGATCCGTACCGCCGCAGCGTGTTCTTCCGCCCGGTCGGCCTGCGCGTGGGTGAAGATTTGCACGTCGCGCGGCGCGTGCCGCTGGAGCCCGGCGCGCGCGCAGCGCTCGTGCTCGACTTCCACAACCCGCATCTGGCGGAAGACGACGTCGCCAACCTCGAGCTGCGCGTCCTCGCGCCAGAGGACGCCGTGCGCGTCGAGCCGCCGGCGCGCTTCCCGTTGACCGGCGAGCTCGAAGTGCCGCTGGAGGTGCTGGGCGGCGAGCCAGCACTGACGGTGCAGGTCGGGCCCACGCCCGCGGAGCACACGGCGGTAACGATGCGGTTCGCCGTGACGGCGGGGCCGAACGGGCGTGGCGGCAGCGCTTTGCTGGTGCGAGAAGCCGCCGCGTCCTATTCGCCTGTGAAGTCCGACGACGCTGCCGTCGCGTCACGCGCCGACATCCTCCGGCTCTACGACGTCGTCCAGCGCAACGCGCACATGGATCCGGCCGACGCGCTGGACGTGCTGGACGCATTCGAGCGCCTCCTGCCACGCGAACAGCGGCTCGCGGAGAGACGGGCGCTCCTGCTGGCGGAGCTGGGCGAGGCGGAGCGCGCGTGGCACGTCCTGCGCGCGCTGGACCCGGAGTTGCTGGGCGACGACGCGCGCCTCCTGCTCTTCCGGCTGCACGCCGCGCGCGACGGCGGCGCCGGGCTCGCGGCGCACGTGCTCTCGCTCGACCTCCTGTCCGAGAGCAGGTTCCAGCACTTCGTCGAAGCGCTGGAGGAGTTGCCTCCGCAAACGCTGGCCGGGCTGGTGCCGGACCTGGTCCGCACGTTGCCCGCCGAGCAGCTCCGCGACGTGATCGAACGCGCGGGCAGACGCCTCGAGTCGCCTGACGCACTCGCCGAGACTGCACTCAACCTCTACCTCGCCACCGATGATGCCGCGTGGGCGTACGCGTTCCTCGATGAGCGCCGCCACGCGCTGCGGCTCGCCGATCGCGCTGTGATCGAGGCGCTGCTGGAGCTCGCCGCGGCCGGTGGCCGTGCGGATGGTGACGACAACCTCGCCGACGAGGCGGCGCGCGTCATTGGCAATCTGATCGAGCTGGACCGCGTCGAGGAGGCGCGCGCGAAGCTTACGCGCGCGTGCCGCGCGCTCCGGCGCGGCGAGCGCGAGCGACTGTACCACCGGGTCGCGGACCGGCTGATCCGCAAGCGCCAGCACGAGGCCGCGGCCGAAGCGCTCGTCGAGCTCTCGCGCGAGGCATTGCGCACCGGCGACCTGTCGGAGGCGAGCGAGGCGGTGGAGCGTGCGGTCGGCGTGTGGACGGACGGTGCGCTGAGCGGGTCTGGAGAGCCGACCGGCGCGAGAGCGCAGGCCGAGGACGGACGCCGCGAAGCGGGGAGCCCGGCTCGATCCGACCGTGCGGTGACGGCCCGTCGCGGCCCGGTCGCTGTTGGTGCCGCCGGGAACGGCGTGGGGGGGCTCCCCGCCTGGCTCGCGGACGCCGTCGAGGCCGTGCGGCTCGCCTGGGAGCAGTGCGAACCGCTCGTGGAGTGGCGCAAGGACGAAGAGGAGCGCCGGAAAGAAGTGCTGCGCGCCCAGTACGCAGGCAAACGGATCCTGATCGCCGGAGGGCTGCGGCGCCAGGAGTGGGTCGACCGCTTGCGCCAGCTGACGGGCGCGGAGGTCGACTGGGCCGAGCGCTACCGCGACGAAGGCGACGACCTCGGCCGTTTCGCGGAGCGGATCCGGGCGGGGACCTACGCCTGTGTGGTCTACCTGCTCCAGAAGTCCGGGCACGAGGTGCAGGACCGACTGAAGCGGGTTTGCGAGGAGGCGGGCGTGCCGTTCCGCCCGGCGACGTCGGCGGGGTGGCGGGGGGTGGTGGAGGGGGTTGCGAGCGTCGCCCCCTACGAAGGATCCGGAACTTCTTGACAGTCGGAACGTCCGATCGTTGATCCGCCTCGAAGACCTCCAACCGAACGCAAGCGTTCGCGGCATTCTGCCGGATGCCGCGGTAACCGTCATCGCCGTCCAGTGGTTCGGGAACCAGGCGGTGGAGCTCACCTACAAAGGCCCCGACGGCCGTACGGGCAACCAGCTCCTGTACCGCCACGACGAACCGCGTCTGGAGCTCGTCGAGGCCGGGAGACCGTGGAGCTTTGACGGCGACGGCGCACTCTTCCGGCTCGTCAGTGAGGCGCACCGCATCCGGCTCGCGCACCTCTTCGATCCCATCCTGGCGGTTCACACCTCGCTCATCGAGCCGTTGCCGCACCAGATCACGGCGGTCTACGAGGCAATGCTCCCCCGCCAGCCCCTCCGCTTCCTCCTGGCCGACGACCCCGGCGCAGGCAAGACGATCATGGCGGGGCTCCTCATCCGCGAGCTCATTGCCCGCGGCGACCTGCAGCGNTGCCTCGTCGTCTGCCCGGGGAGCCTGGTCGAGCAGTGGCAGGACGAGCTGTACCGGCGCTTCAACCTTCCGTTCGAGATCCTGACGAACGACAAGCTCGAAGCGGCTAGGACAGGGAACTGGTTCCTCGAGCACAACCTCGTCATCGCGCGGCTGGACAAGCTCGCGCGCGACGAGAGCGTGCAGGAGAAGCTGAAGGCACCCGACGCGCGCTGGGACCTCATCGTCGTCGATGAGGCGCACAAGATGTCGGCCACCTACTTCGGCGGGGAGATCAAGTACACGAAACGGTACCAGCTCGGCCGGCTCCTCGGCTCCATCACGCGCCACTTCCTCCTCATGACCGCCACGCCGCACAACGGCAAGGAGGAGGACTTCCAGCTCTTCATGGCGCTCCTCGACGCCGACCGCTTCGAGGGCCGCTTCCGCGACGGCGTCCACGCGGTCGACGTCTCCGACCTCATGCGGCGGATGGTCAAGGAGAAGCTGGTCCGGTTCGACGGCCGGCCGCTCTTCCCCGAGCGGATCGCCTACACGGTGCCGTACAAGCTCTCGCCCGCGGAGGCGAAGCTCTACAAGGAGGTCACGGAGTACGTCCGCGAGCAGTTCAACCGCGCGGAAGCGCTCCAGAACGACAGGCGCGCCGGCACCGTCGGCTTCGCGCTCACCATCCTCCAGCGCCGCCTCGCCTCCTCGCCCGAGGCGATCTACCAGTCGCTCCGCCGACGGCGCGAGCGGCTGGAATCGCGCCTCCGCGAGCTCGAGTTGCTCCAGCGTGGGAGAGTCGAGGCTGCGCTCGTCGCCTCGATCCCGGCGCTCAGCGCCGAGGATGTCGAGGACCTCGAGGACGCGCCCGAGGACGAGCTCGAGGCCGCCGAGGAGGAGATCCTCGATCAGGCGACCGCGGCGCGCACGATCGACGAGCTCAAAGCCGAGATCGAGATCCTCAGGGGCCTCGAAGTCCTCGCCCAGGACGTCCGCCGCAGCGGCGAAGACCGGAAGTGGAAGGAGCTGGCCTCGCTCCTCACCGAGATCTTCACGCCTGCCGCGATCGCGGACCGCGTCGCCGAGCCGAGGCCGCGCTACGGCACCGCGGGCGTCGAGGCGCCCAGGCCGTCGCCGCGGCAGAAGCTCGTGATCTTCACCGAGCACCGCGACACGCTGAACTACCTCCAGCAGCGGATCACGACCCTGCTCGGGCAGCCGGAGGCCGTCGTCGTCATCCATGGCGGGATGGGGCGCGAGGAGCGGATGAAGGCCCAGGAGGCGTTCCGCCACGACCCCGAGGTGAAGGTCCTGATCGCGACCGACGCCGCGGGCGAGGGGATCAACCTCCAGCGCGCGCACCTGATGGTGAACTACGACCTCCCCTGGAACCCGAACCGGATCGAGCAGCGCTTCGGGCGCATCCACCGCATCGGCCAGACGGAGGTCTGCCACCTCTGGAACCTCGTCGCCGAAGAGACGCGGGAAGGCGACGTCTACCGCCGCCTCCTCGAGAAGCTCGAGGAAGCCCGCCGCGCCCTCGGCGGCCAGGTCTTCGATGTGCTCGGGAAGCTGCAGTTCGAGGGGAAGCCGCTCCGCGAGTTGCTCATCGAGGCGATCCGCTACGGCGAGCGCCCCGAGGTCCGCGCGCGCCTGGAGAAGGCGGTCGAATCGGCCGTGGACCAGACACGGCTGCAGGAGCTGCTCGAGGACCGGGCCCTCGTCCAGGAGACGATGGACGTGAGCCGGATCCAGCGCGTGCGCGAGGAGATGGAGCGTGCCGAGGCGCGTCGCCTACAGCCCCACTACATCGAGTCGTTCTTCCTGGAAGCGTTCCAGCGCCTCGGCGGCACCATCCGGCAACGCGAGCCGCGGCGTTACGAGATTCGGCACGTCCCGGCGGTGATCCGCAACCGCGACCGCATGATCGGCATCGGCGAGCCGGTCCTCCAGCGCTACGAGCGCATCGTCTTCGAGAAGGACCTCATCGCGCCGCCGGGGCAGCCCCCCGCTGCCTTCGTCTGTCCGGGCCATCCGCTCCTCGACGCGACGCTCGACCTCACCCTGGAACGGCACCGCGACCTGCTGCGCCGCGGCACGGTCCTGGTCGACGAGCGCGACCCCGGCACGCAGCCCCGGCTCCTCTTCTACCTCGAGCACGCGATCCAGGACGGCACCACCACGCCCAGCGGCGAACGGCGCGTGATCTCGAAGCGGATGCTCTACGTCGAGATGAGCGAAGATGGGACGACGCGGCACCTGCACTACGCGCCGTACCTCGATTACCGGCCCCTGCGCGACGATGAGCCGACGCCGGCCGAGATCCTCGACGCGCCCGAGTGCGCCTGGATCACGCGCGACCTCGAGAAGCGCGCCCTGGCGTACGCCATCGAGCACGTCGTCCCCGAGCACCTGGAGGAAGTCCGCTCCCGCCGCCTCCAGTGGATCGAGAAGACCCGCGCCGCGGTTCGGGACCGGCTGACCAAGGAGATCATCCACTGGGACCACCGGGCCGAAGAGCTTCGTCTCGAGGAGCAGGCCGGCAAGATCAACGCCCGGCTGAACTCCCAAGAGGCGCGGAAGCGGGCCGACGAGCTCCAGGCCCGGCTCGAGAAGCGGATGGCGCAGCTCGACCTCGAGGCGCAGATCTCCGCGCTCCCGCCCGTGGTGATCGGCGGGCTCGTCGTCGTGCCGGCCGGGCTCATTGCCCGGTTGACCGGCCGTCCGCTCCCCGGCGGCGCCGCGCAGGTCCTCGAGACGCAGGCCTCGGCCGCCCGGGCGCGCGAGATCGTGATGGAGATCGAGCGCTCCCTCGGGTACGAGCCCGTCGACCGGGAAGCCGAGAAGCTCGGCTACGACATCGAGAGCCGCGACCCGAAATCCGGCCGGCTGCGGTTCATCGAGGTCAAGGGCCGCGTCTCGGGCGAGGAGATCACGGTCACGCGCAACGAGATCCTCTACTCCCTCAACAAGCCCGACAACTACATCCTCGCCGTCGTCGAGTGGCTCCCNGNNGGCGGGCACCGGGTGCACTACATCCGCCAGCCCTTCGGCCGCGAGCCGGATTTCGGCGTGACCGCCGTCCAGTACGGGTTCCACGAGCTGGTGGCGAAGGGGGAGGTGGTGTCGGCATGACACCCGAAGAATTCCAGAAGCTCCTCTCGGCGCCGGAAGGCACGAAATTGGAGTTCAAGGAGGCCAGCAGACGCTTCGGCTTCGAAGAACTGCTGCGCTACTGTGTTGCCATGGCCAATGAGGGCGGGGGCAAGATCGTCCTCGGCGTCACTGACGGCCGGCCGAGACAGGTCGTCGGTACCGCCGCCTTCCCCGAGCCCGGGCGGACGGAGGCGAGCATCTATCAGGAGATCGGCCGGCAGGTACGGATCGAGGAATTCGACCACGAGAACGGGCGGGTCCTCATCATCCACGTGCCGCCCCGGATGCCGGGAAGCGCATGGAGCTACAGGGGAGCGTATTGGAAGCGCGCAGGAGATGCTGTCGTCCCCATGACGGACGACGAACTGCGCCGCATCCACGCGGAGGTCGCTCCCGATTTTTCGGCCGAGTACGCGGACGGCGTCACCATGGCCTCTCTCGATCCGCGCGCGATTGCCGAGTTCCGGCGACGCTGGGCAAGGCGGAAAGGCGATCAGCGGATCGAGACGTGGAGCGATGAGGAGGTTCTCCGAAATGCGGAGCTGGTCATCGATGGACGTTTCACGAACGCCGCGCTCCTCCTCTTCGGAACCCGCGATACGCTCACGCGACACATTCCTCAAGCCGAAATCGTCTTCGAGTACCGTTCTGGGGAAGCGGCCGGCCCGGCCCAGGACCGCGGTGAATTCCGGGAAGGCTTCCTGCTCTTTCACGATCTGCTCTGGGAGCTGATCGACCGGCGCAACGATCGGCAAAGCATCCAGGACGGCCTGTTTCGGACCGAGATCCCCACGTTTGACGAGGCAGTCATCCGGGAGGCGATCCTCAACGCGTTCTGTCACCGGGACTACCGCCTTCCGGGATCAGTCTTCGTGCGCCAGTTCTCCAGACGCCTCGAAGTAACGAGTCCCGGCGGCTTTCCGCCCGGGATCACCCCGGAGAACGTCCTAGACGAGCAGAACCCACGGAACCGTCGTTTGGCCGAGGCCCTCGGACGCTGTGGCCTTATCGAACGGTCCGGGCAAGGCATGAACCTGATGTTCGAGCGCTGCATCCGGCAGAGCAAACCGCTGCCCGACCTGACCGGGACTACCGATCGCGAGGTGCGCCTCGTCTTGAACGGCAACATCACGGATCCTGCCTTCCTCCGGTTCATGGAGCGACTCGGAGAGGAGACGTTGGCGGGATTCAATACCCGAGATATGCTGTTACTGGACCTGCTCCACCGGACCGACTCCATCCCAGCAAAATACCGGGATCGCGCCCAGCGTCTGATCGAACTCGGAGTAATTGAGACCGTGGGCCGCGGGCGCGGGACACGCTATCTCCTCAGCCGACGGTTCTATACGGCTATGGGGAGGCCCGGCGTGTACACGCGGCGGCGAGGGTTGGACCGTGAAGACCACAAGGCGCTGCTGCTCAAACACCTTCGGGGCGTAGGGAAGAGCGGCAGCCCGATCTCGGAACTCCAGCAGGTGCTCCCTTCGGTTTCCCGGTCGCACCTCAAGCGGCTACTGGACGAGATGCGTAGCGAGGGGGCTGTCACACTCAGGGGCGAACGCCGCTGGGCGCGCTGGGTCGCGGTCGACTCCTCGGCTCCATAGGCTCCGTGGTTATGAGCCAGATCTGAGCCATAGCGCTGATTCATAAGCGCGAAAACTCTCGAATCACCGGGCTTTCTATGGAGCACCAATGCGATTACAGACCCGTAGCCCGTGATCCATAGAACGAGGCTCGCGGGCCGGTGGCCGGCGCTGCTCGCGGGGCCGCGCCGGGGCAATGTCTACGTACTGGCCGGGTCGTCGGGTCTCGGCAAACGCCGCTGAGCACCGGATGACGACCGACTCGAACGCGATGGCCTTGCTGCGGCGGCCACACAAGGTAATCTCAATTACCGTAATTGAGATTACCCTACTCCAGAACCGCCCGATGTTCGTAGGACGCCAGCGAGAGCTGGCTGTGCTGCAGCGTGAGCTGAACGGCGCGAAGCCGTCCCTGGTCGTGGTGTACGGCCGGAGGCGAGTGGGGAAGTCCACGCTCATCCTCCGCGCGCTCGAGGGGCGGGCGCACGTCTACTTCCAGGCGACGCGCGTCACGGATCCCGACAGCCAGGAGCTCTTCCGCCGGCAGATCGGCCGCGCGCTGGGCTCGGACCCGATCTTGGACGGGCTGGTCGGGTGGGAGGCGCTCCTCGGCTACCTCCAACGGCAGGCGGAGGCGAGGTACCCGGGACTCACTGTGGTGCTGGATGAGTTCCCGTACCTCTGCGAGGCGAATCGGGCGCTCCCTTCGATCGTGCAGAAAGTGTGGGATGGCGTTCGGGCTACGGGGAGTCCGCTGAACCTGATCCTCTGCGGCTCCTCGATCAGCTTCATGGAGGAGCTGCTCGCTGAACGCAATCCGCTCCACGGCCGCCAGTCCGCCGAGTTGGATGTCGCACCCCTGTCGTATCGTGAGGCGGCGGAGTTCTTCCCATCGTGGAGCGCGGAGGACCGGCTGCGCGCTTACGGCGTGTTCGGCGGGATGCCCTACTACCTCTCGCTGTGCGCGCCCGAGCGGACGCTCGCCGACAACATCCGGGATGTCATCCTGGTGGACGGCGCGCCCCTGAGCGAGGAGCCGGAGCACCTGCTCCATGCGGAGCTCCAGAACGTCGCCCGGTACGCGAGCATCCTGCGGGCCGTCGCGGATGGCTGCACGCAACGCTCCGAGATCCTGAACCGGGTGCTCTCGAAGGAGGAGGTCGGGACGAGCCTGACCCCGTACTTCCACAAGCTCGAGGCGCTGCGGCTCCTCCGCACCGAGGTCTCGCTCGACGTCCGGGACCCGGACCGCGCACGCAACGCCCGGTTCTACCTGAACGATCCGTTCCTGGCGTTCCATTACCGGTTCGTCCTGCCCCACGGCTCCGCGCTGGAGGCGGGGCACGCGCAGGAGGTCCTGGAGGAAGTGATCCTGCCGCGCCTCGACCATTACATGGGCGAGCGGTTCGAGGAGATTTGCCGCGACTGGGTCCGGCTGCACGGCCGGGAGCGGCTCCCCAGCTCGGCCCGCGAGGTGGGTCGTATCTGGGGGTCGGATTTCGACATCGACGTCGCCGCCACGCTCCTGAACGGCGAGCAGGCGTTCGGCGAGTGCAAGTGGTGGGCGGATCCGGTGGGCCTGAACAAACTCGAACGACTCGAGGAGAGCAGCGCCCGCACGAGGTACCGCAGGAGGGACGGTAGCCCGTACTATCTCCTCTTCGCCCGGAGCGGCTTCACACCGGAGCTGGAGGCCCGAGCCGGGGAGGACCCGCGGGTGATCCTCGTGACTCCCCGGCAGCTCCTGGGCGAGCAGACGAGAGCCTGCTGACGAGGCCTGCGCGGGCTGGTGGCCGATCCGGATCGTGATCGCGCCCGGCGGCCTCCCCGGGCCGGCCTGAAGATGTTGACGACCTTCGACCGCGCGACGTTCCCATCGCAGGAGCGTCGCTCACGACACGACCGGGTATGAAATACCGCAAGAAGCTCATCGAAGTCGCCCTCCCCCTCGACGCCATCAACGCCGCGTCGGCGCGGGAGAAGTCCATCCGCCACGGCCACCCGAGCACGCTCCACCTCTGGTGGGCGCGCCGCCCCCTCGCCGCGGCGCGGGCCGTGATCTTTGCCCAGATGGTGGACGACCCCTCCGAGTACGTGGACGAGCTGCTCGCCGATCCGGTGCTCCGGCACGCCGCGGAGGCCGAGCTGCGCGCCCGCCGCGAGGTGTGGGAGCGGCGGGTCGCGGCGTACGACGACGCGCAGCGTCGGGGCGACGACTCCGTCCCCGAGCCCGGCCCCGAGCCGACCCTGGAGGAGTGCGCGGCCGACCTCGAGCGTCAGCGGCTCTTCGCGCTGATCGAAGAGCTGGTCCAGTGGGAGAACACGACGAACGAGAAGGTGCTCGAGCGCGCCCGCGAGGAGATCCGGAAGAGCTGGCGGCGGACCTGCAGGGACAACGCGGACCATCCCCGCGCAGCCGAGTTGTTCAACCCGGACAAGCTCCCTGCCTTCCACGATCCCTTCGCCGGCGGCGGCTCGCTCCCGCTCGAGGCCCAGCGCCTCGGTCTCGAGGCCTACGCCAGCGACCTGAACCCCGTCGCCGTGCTGATCAACAAGGCGATGATCGAGATCCCGCCGAAGTTTGCGGGGATGCCGCCGGTCAACCCCGAGGCGCGGAACGACCGGTCGCTCTTCAAGCGGGAGTGGAAAGGAGCCCAGGGCCTCGCCGAGGACGTGCGCTACTACGGGAAGTGGATGCGCGACGAGGCGGAGAAGCGGATCGGGCACCTCTACCCGAAGATCAAGATCACCCCGGAGCTCGTCCGCGAGCGGCCGGACCTGAAGAAGTACGAGGGGCGCGAGCTAACGGTCATCGCCTGGCTTTGGGCGAGGACGGTCAAGAGCCCGAACCCCGCCTTTGCCCACGTCGACGTCCCCCTCGCCTCCACCTTCATGCTCTCCACCAAGAAGGGGAAGGAGGCCTACGTCGAGCCGATCATCGAGGGAGACAGCTACCGGTTCACCGTGAAGGTGGGGAAGCCGAAGGATCCGGAGGCGGCGGATCGCGGCACAAAGTCAGGAGGGAGCCACAGTAGCTTTCTGTGCTTGCTCTCCGGGACCCCTCTCCCATTCGAATATCTCCGCGCAGAGGCGAAAGCTGGCCGGATGGGTGCGCGGATGATGGCGATCGTGGCCGAGGGCGACCGCGAACGCGTGTATCTGCCGCCCACGCCGGAGATGGAAGATACCGCAAAGAGTGCGAGGCCGGAGTGGAAACCTGAAGTGGAAATCAACCACTGGCCCGGCCGGACGAACGTGGTCGAGTACGGCCTGACCACCTTTGGCGACCTCTTCACCGACCGCCAGCTCGTGGCGCTGACCACGTTCTCGGACCTGGTGCAGGAGGCGCGGGAGCGGGTGAAGCAAGATGCGATCGCCGCCGGGCTGCCGGACGACGGCCAGGGGCTGGAGGCCGGGGGAAACGGAGCGACGGCGTATGCGGAGGCGGTGGGGGTGTATTTGGGGTTCTCGGTCGATAAATGCGCTGATTATTGGAACTCAATTGCAACCTGGATGCCAAGAGGCACAGTTGGGCACGCCTTTGCGAGACAAGCAATTCCGATGACCTGGGATTTCCCAGATGCAAATCCGCTTTCCGAATTTCATTGCGCATGGCAGGAGGCATTTGAGTGGGTCTCCAAATCGATCGAGACGCTCCCGGCCATCAGAAACGGCACTGTCCATCAACAAGATGCCCAGTCCCAAGTCGCAAGTTCAGGCAGGATCGTCTCCACCGATCCCCCCTACTACGACAACATCGGCTACGCCGACCTCTCGGACTTCTTTTACGTCTGGCTGCGCCGGTCGCTCAAAAACGTCTTCCCCACGCTCTTCGCCACGCTGGCCGTGCCCAAGGCCGAGGAGCTGGTGGCCACACCGTACCGACACGGCAGCAAGGAAAAGGCCGAGGCGTTTTTCCTCGACGGGATGACTCGGGCCATGCAGCGACTGGCCGACCAGGCGCATCCGGCCTTTCCTGTCACGATCTACTACGCCTTCAAACAGTCCGAGCAGAAAGGCAATGGCGACACCGTGCGCACCGGCTGGGAGACCTTCCTCGACGCCGTGATCCGGGCCGGTTTCGGCGTCAACGGGACCTGGCCGATGCGTACTGAACGTGGTGCACGGTCAATCGGAATCGGCACCAATGCCCTCGCCTCCAGCATCGTCCTCGTCTGCCGCAAGCGCCCGGCGGATGCCCCCGTCGCCACGCGTCGGGAGTTCGTCAGCCGGCTCAAGGCGGAGTTGCCGGAGGCGCTGCGGCTTCTCCAGCGCGGCAACATCGCCCCGGTGGACCTGGCCCAGGCCGCGATCGGCCCCGGGATGGGCGTCTACACCCGGTACGCCAAGGTGGTGGACGCCGCCGGCGAGCCGCTGTCGGTGCGGGACGCGCTGGCGCTGATCAACGAGGTCCTGGACGAGGTCCTGGCCGAGCAGGAGGGCGACTTCGACGCCGACACCCGCTGGGCCGTCGCCTGGTTCGAGCAGCACGGCTTCGAGGAAGGTGACTACGGCGTGGCCGAGACGCTCAGCAAGGCCAAGAACACGAGCGTAAGCGGGATGGTCGAGGCGGGGATCCTCGCCTCGCGCGGCGGCAAGGTCCGGCTTCTTGCCCCCGCCGAGCTGCCCGCGGACTGGGACCCGTCCACGGACCCGCGGTTGACGGTGTGGGAGATGGTGCACCACCTGATCCGCGTGCTGGAGTCCGAAGGCGAGGCCGGGGCGGCGAAGCTGGTGGCGAAGCTCGGGAGCCAGGCCGACGTGGCCCGTGAGCTGGCCTATAGGCTCTACACGATCTGCGAGCGGAAGAAGCGGGCGAAGGAGGCGCTCTCCTACAACGCGCTCGTGCAGAGCTGGCCGGAGATCGTGAGACTGGCGCAGAGCGCGGCGAGCCGGGGCCGCCAGGAGACCCAGTTGGAGCTGACCTGACGATGGGAGGCGCCCCGGTGCCGGGAAAGACGCGGACCCGGCCGTAGCGATGCAAGCACGGTGGATCGAATGATGTACCTGGTTTACATTGACGAGAGCGGGAACACCGGGGCCAACCTCGACTCACCGGATCAGCCGATCCACTGGCTGATCGCTCTGGCTGCAACCCCCGCGATGGTCACGCAGATCGAGACGGAAATGCTCGCCATCGCGGGGCGATATTTCGGGCTTCGCGCGAGGGCAGCAGATTTTGAATTCCACGGGGCCCATATTTTCAGTGGCCGGACGATCGATTACCGCCAGCTGTCGGTGGCCGACCGCGTGAGGCTTTTCAACGAGTTGCTCTCGTTGATCGGTCGATTTGGCGTGCGGTTGTTCGTGCGAGGCATCAACAAGGCCGCACACAAGGACCGGGCACGCGATAAGGGCTACCCGCCCGACCACCCTCACCGCCTTGGCTTCATGTATCTTGTTGAACAGGTGGATGAGTGGTTGGAAGCCATGCAACCGGCTCCTGACCTGTTTGCTGCTCGCGAGCCGATCTACGGGCTCATCGTGGCCGACGAGCAGAATGAGGTTCGCCGGGATGTGGTAAGCGGGTTCGCCGCCTGGCGTCAGTATGGAACCGAGCACGGGTACCGGGCCCGCCACATTCGGTACTTAATCGATACGGTCCATTACGTTCCGTCGCAGGACAGCTGGCTGATCCAGCTCGCGGACTGTGTGGCCTTCGTGCGAAACCGGTACGGCAAGATATTCCGTGAGAAGGGCTTTCACGAAGCGCGGTACTCGGAGAGCGACCGAGCGATTGTCCACCTTTGGCGGGACCTCTGTGCCCCCCTCACGTCGTGAGCGAGCGCGTGTGGCCGTAGGGCACAGGTGGCAGACATGAAAAAGGCGCGATCAGGGCAGACCCAATTGTCCGCTGGGGCTCGCTCGGGCGAACCCGCTCCTGACCGCGCATATGTATGATAGCGAGGTGCAATCACGGCGTCAATACCGTATCGACACCCTGGCGCCCACCTGACGACGGCGCCTATGTCATGACTCTTCGGTAACTTACCTTTAATAGCGACACCACCGATACGAGAAGCCACCAACCATGGCGATCACCAACCGCGACCGCGTCGGTCGCGCGCTCGACCTGCTGCGGGACGGCCTCGCGCCGTTCGTGGAACGTGAGTTCAGGAATGTGTACGGCGATCGCGCCCGCGAGGAGGCGAAGCGCTTCGTCCAGGACGACCGGCTGAACCTGGATCTCCCGTTCCCCGAGTGGGACGTGGCACCGCTGCTCCGCCTGATGTGGGAGGCGTGGAACGACGTCTTCCGGAGGACGCTCGGGCACGCGGAGCGGTCGCTGGTCAGCGAGCTGCGCGACGTGCGGAACCGCTGGGCGCACCAGCGCCCCTTCTCGACGGATGACGCGTACCGCGCGATCGACTCGGCGATCCGCCTCCTCACGGCGGTCTCCGCGCCCCAGGTCGAGGACCTGGAGAAAGCGCGGATGGAGCTGCTCCGGGTGCGCTTCGAGGAGCAGGCGCGGAACGAACGGCGGAAGAGCGCGGGGGCGGCGATCGAGAGCCAGGTCACGGGGACGCTCAAGCCGTGGCGCGAGGTCGTCGAGCCGCACCCGGACGTGGCGAGCGGCCGGTACCAGCAAGCCGAGTTCGCGGCGGACCTCTGGCAGGTCCACCTCGGCCAGGGGAGCCCGGAGTACCGCGACCCGGTCGAGTTCTACCGGCGCACGTACCTCACCGAGAGCCTCCGGCGGTTGCTGGTCGGCGCGATCCAGCGTCTCACCGGCAAGGGCGGCGACCCCGTCGTCCAGCTCCAGACCAACTTCGGCGGCGGGAAGACGCACTCGATGCTGGCGCTCTACCACCTCTTCTCCGGGACGCCGCCCACAGAGTTGGTCGGAATCGAGGCAGTGCTGCAGGAAGCGGGGGTGGAGTCGCTCCCCGCGGTGCGCCGCGTCGTCCTCGTGGGCAACAAGATCTCGCCCGGCAACCCGGTCACAAAGCCCGACGGCACCGTGGTCCGCACGCTCTGGGGCGAGCTGGCGTGGCAGCTCGGAGGCAAGGAGGCGTACGAGCGGATCCGCGCCGACGACGAGCGTGCGACCAACCCCGGTGACGCGCTCCGCGAGCTCTTCGACGCGTACGGCCCGTGTCTGATCCTCATCGACGAGTGGGTCGCGTACGCCCGGCAGCTCCACGACGAGGACGACCTGCCAGGCGGGAGCTTCGAGACCCAGTTCAGCTTCGCCCAGGCCCTCACGGAGTCGGCCAAGCTGTCGAAGCACTGCCTGCTGGTGATCAGCCTCCCGGCTTCGGACACCGCCAACGCCGGCGGACCGTCGGTGGACGACGTCGAGGTCGGCGGCCAGCGTGGCCGGGAGGCGCTCGCGCGGCTGCGGAACGTGATCGGCCGCGTCGAGACGTCGTGGCGGCCGGCCACGGCCGAGGAGAGCTTCGAGATCGTGCGGCGGCGCCTCTTCCAACCGATGGTCGATCCGAAGCAGTTCGTCGACCGCGACAACGTCGCCCGCGCGTTCTACGACCTGTACCGTACGCAGAGTCAGGAATTCCCGTCCGAATGCCGGAACCCTGACTACGAGAAACGCATCCGTGCGGCCTACCCGATCCACCCGGAGGTCTTCGAACGGCTCTACAACGATTGGGGGACGCTGGTCACGTTCCACCGCACCCGGGGCGTGCTGCGCCTCATGGCCGCCGTCATCCACTCGCTTTGGGAGAGAGGAGACCGCAACCCGCTGATCCTGCCGTCCACGATCCCGATGGATGACGACCGCGTCCGCTTCGAGCTGACCCGGTATCTGTCGGACAACTGGACGCCGATCATCGAGAAGGATGTGGACGGGCTGGACTCGCTCCCGCAGCGGCTGGACAATGAGGTCCCGAATCTGGGGCGCTACGCCGCCGCGCGGCGCGTGGCCCGGACGATCTATCTCGGCTCCGCACCGACGACGGGCATGGCGAATCGTGGCCTAGAGGACCGGCGGATCTATCTCGGCTGCGTCATGCCGGGCGAGCCGCCGAACGTCTTCGGCGACGCGCTACGCCGGCTCGCGGCCCAGGCGACTCACCTCTACCACGACGGCACGCGGTACTGGTACGACACGCAGCCCACGGTCACCAAGCTCGCGGAGGATCGCGCCGAGCAGCTCAAGCGGGACCGGGATGCCATTTTCCGGGAGATCGACCGGCGGCTGCGGAAAGATCTCGTTAAGACCGGCGATTTCCCTCGCGTGCACCCGCTCCCGGTTTCGGGCCAGGACGTGGCCGATGACGTCGACACGCGTCTCGTCGTCCTGGGGCCGGACCACCTCTACGGGAGGGAGGCAGACAGCCCCGCGCTTGTCGCCGCGAAAGCGATCCTGGAGTCGCGCGGGAACGCGCCCCGGCGCTTCCGCAACACGCTGGTGTTCCTGGCCGCGGACCGGACCCGGTACCAGGACCTGGAGGCGGCGGTCTGCTCGTACCTGGCGTGGGACTCGATCGTGGCCGAGAAAGAGGAGCTGAACCTCACGCCTTTCCAGGTTCGGCAGGCCGAGATGCAAAGGCAGGCCGCGGACACGGCGGTGACGGCCCGGATCCCGGAGACGTACCAGTGGTTGCTCGTGCCGGTGCAGCAGACCCCGCAGTCGCCGATCGAGTGGCAGGCGATCCGCCTCTCCGGTCAGGACGCTCTGGCGGTCCGCGCGAGCAAGAAGCTGAAGCAGGACGAGCTCCTCGTCACGGCCTTGGGGCCCACACGGCTCAGGATGGAGCTCGACCGCGTCCCCCTCTGGCGCGGCGACCACGTGTCCATCCGGCAGCTCGTGGAGGACTTCGCCAGCTACCCCTATCTCCCGCGCCTCCAGAGCCCGGAGGTCCTAACGAAGGCGATCCAGGACGGCCTCGGCCTGCTGACATGGGAGCAGGACGCGTTCGCCTACGCCGAGAGCTACGACGAGCAGGCAGGCCGCTACCGTGGGCTCCGTGCGGGTCAGCACGTCACCGTCGGGATCGATGATCTCGGCCTTCTGGTCAAGCCCGAGGTGGCCCGAGCGCAGTTGGAGGCCGAGAAGCCTGTTGGGGTGACCGCACCGGGCGGCGGCATGCCGGATGGCGGGACGCCGCTCGGAGCTGGTGGCGCAGCAGGCGTGGCCGCAGTAGAACCGCGTCAGGCGGGGCAGCAACCGACCAGCCGCCGCCCTACGCGCTACCACGGCTCCGTCAGCCTCGATCCAACGCGCGTCGGGCGGGATGCCGGCCGCATTGCTGAGGAAGTGATCGCGCACCTCGCAAGCCTCGTCGGTGCCCGCGTCCGCGTCACACTCGAGATCGAGGCGGAAATCCCGGACGGCGTGCCGGAGAACGTCGTGCGGGTGGTCACGGAGAACAGCCGGACGCTGAAGTTCGAGAGTCACGGGTTCGAAGATGAGTAGGGGACGGCGCGGCTGACTTGCAGGATCGATCCAACGAGGGAGTGATCGGACCGGATGTCCGACAGCGCTTCTCGTTCGGAGCGATCGTGCCACGGCCTAAGATCGTTGTGAGTCCAAGAGGCGCTCGTTCGCAATGGTCATACATCCAGATCACACTGTGGTGCTCGCTTCCCGATCAAGGGCAGTTTGGCGATCGCTGTTCGAGAGAGACTTGGACCTACTGCTCCTGGATCTCATCTATACGAGCCCGGAGTTCGGCAGGTGGCTCCTCGAGTCGACGATCGGATTACCGCGCGCGGATGACGCCTCTTTGTCGCTCGAGGGGGCATGGCACTCGGTGATCGGATTCGATGGACGCGAGTCCGACCTCGAGGCGCTATGGACCTTTAATGGCTCGCGCATTCGCATCTTGATCGAAGACAAGATCGAAGCGGAGTGCCAGCCCGGCCAGGCCGCGGCGTACGCGGAGCGCGCCAAGAGATATGTGGAGGATGGTGAAGCGGATCGCGCCGCCACAGTGCTGATCGCGCCCCTCGGCTATCCCGAAAGGTACTCAGAGAATACCGCGGCGTTCGATTACCACGTCTCCATCGAGAGCATTCGCGATTGGGTTGCGTCGAATCGGGATCTCCAGCCACGCAGCGCCTACATCGTCGCACTGCTCGATCACATGCTGGATCGTTCGCGGGAAGGACGGTCCACTCGTCGTGGTGGCGTCAATGGACGGACGGCGGGGCGCGGAGGGAAACCCCAATTCCCCGAGCTCTACGAATTGATCCGCGAGGAGCTCCGTAGTGCGTTCCCTCACCTCGGCATCACCAACTCATCGGAAGGCGAATGGGTTTACTTTTCGTTCCCGGGCAAGCGAGGGGGAGTGTTGCTGCGCTACCGTATGCGCGACCACTGGGCGGAACTGGTCTTTCCGAAGAAGTCCTTCGACGAGGAGACACTGCGTGCGGCACTTGCGCTGGCACCGCTGCCAGGTGCGTTCATCGGCGAGCGAGGGCAAACAGAGCGCGTGGTCTGGTGCCCCACACCCGAGATCGATGTGAGGGCCGATCCACGATCTCAAGTCGAGCAGCTTCGTGGAGCCCTGGCAACCGTGTCCGCGCCCCATGCGCCTCCCCGGAGCGGAATCCGAGGAGACCGTCCATGGGCTCCCTCGTCAAGATCCTCGTGACTTTCCTCGTTCTCGCGGGATTCGTCTATCTCCGGGTAGGGCGGCTCGTCGAACGGCGGCGGGCGTTCGGGCGACCCGAGTTGCCTGGCCACATGCCGCTGCTGGCAGGCGTGATCGGGACGCTCGCGGTGGGCGCACTCGTCTGGATCCTCCCCGGCGTGCGCGAGGACCCCGCCTTCGCCCTCACCGCGCCGCTGGCCGTCGGGATCGGCGCAGCGGCGGGCGTGCGCAGCGGGACGCGGACACGGCTGTCGTAGCCCCCAGCCGCCCTCCGTCTCGAATCGGGTGGGCCCACGGTCCCGAGATCTCCCGGCCACTCCGCCCTCGCGCGGGATCGGCTTCCGCTGGTGACTCGAGCAACGCACCGGCCACCCGCTCGGGCCCGTCCTCACCTCTCATTCCCCACCCGCACCCCGAACACCCGCAGCCCCCACTGCGTCGCGGGGCCGCTGCCGAGCGCGAAGACGATGGTGCCGAGCCCGATGGTCGCGCCCAGCGCCCAGCCCAACACCAGCACCGTGAGCTCGATCACCGTGCGCACGCGCCGCACCGACCATCCCGTCCGGGCCGCGATGCCGAGCATCATGCCGTCCCGCGGGCCCTTGCCCAGACCCGGCGCGATGTACAGCCCCGTCGCGAAGCCGGTGAGCAGCGTCCCGGCGGCGTGGTAGACGGGCCGCAGCCAGCCGGTCGCGGATGGGAGCGCGGGCAGCAGCAGGTCGATGAAGACGCCGATCAACACCATGTTCGCCAGCGTGCCGGGGCCGGGCCGCACGCCGATGAACCACGTGCCGGCGACGATCACAACCCCGACCACGATGCTCGCCACACCCACGCTCATCCCCGTGAGACGATGCAGGCCCACGTGAAATGCGTCCCACGGGCCCAGGCCGAACTCGCTCCGGATCATGAGCGCGCACGCGAGACCGTAGACGAACAGCCCCAGCAGCAGTTGCGCCCAGCGCCGCGACTCGCGGGCGAGCACCGATCCGCGCGTGCCCGTCCCGTCGTCCGTCGCCGCGCCGCGCGACCAATCGAGCGTCGTGTTCTTCGCCACGAAAGAATCCCCTCCCGTCGTTCCGCCGCCGGCGTCTCACCCGGTGCCGGCGGAGATCGTCCCTCCCGGTGCGAGCCCGCGGCCTGGCGCCGTGCGTGGACGCCGCGGGGCGCAGGTTCGCACCAATTAGCCGCGTCATACGCAGACCGGGACGGTACCCTCAACCACGTCCTCCCTTTCCCCGTGAGGGTCGTTCGGCCCCTCGTGCTCCGTGGCCGGGCCACACACCCGTACCCACCCGCGGGCGAAGCACTGCGCGGCCGAAGCGGGTTCGAGCCAAGAAAACGCCCCAGCCGCATACACGCGGACTGAACACTGCACACCCACGTCGAGCGCCGGCCCTGCCTTCAGCGCAATCGCCTCTCGGCTGACCTTCCCGCCCGACACCCTACACCCCAGATTGGGCCCGGGATGCTCCTTGGTGGAGCGACTTCCGGATCTCGTTCCCGGTTTCTGCTGATGAGAGCGATCGTCGTCGGCGCCGGCATCGGTGGGCTCGCCGTCGCCCGCGGGCTCCTGGCTCGCGGCTGGGATGTCGTCGTCTACGAGCAGGCGACGTCGTTCCGCCCCGTCGGCGCCGGGATCACTCTCGCGTCCAACGCAGTGCGCGCACTGGACTGGCTGGGCGTCGGCGACGAGCTGCGCGAGAAGTCATCCGCCCACGGCGCGCTGGGGATCCGCACCCCGAGTGGCCGGTGGCTACTCCGCACGCCGGTCGAGGCGCTCGAGGCTCGCTTCGGCGTCCCCTCCTTCGCGCTGCACCGCGCCACGCTCCACCAGATCCTCGCCCGCGGCATCCCAAAAGCGGCGATCCGCACCGGCCATCATGTCACCACGGTCCGCGACGGCGCGCGTCCCACGGTCACCTTCGTCGGCCCTGACGGCCCGGGCGAGGATGAGGCGGATTTGGTCGTCGCGGCGGACGGCATCGACAGCCGCATCCGCGCCGCGATCTTCCCCGGCCACCCGGCGCCCGTGTACGCCGGCTACATCGCGTGGCGTGGCATCGTCTCCGCCGACGATGCACCGGCCGGCAGCCGCGACTTCGGCGCCACCGAGACGTGGGGCCGCGGGATGCGCTTCGGCATCGTCCCGCTCGGGGATGGGCAGGTCTACTGGTTCGCCGTTCTCACCGCGCCTGCCGGCTCGCACCGCGAGGATACGCTGGACGACCTCCTCGACCTCTACCGCGACTGGCACGACCCGATCCCCGCGCTCATCCGCGCGACACGCCCGGAGTCGCTCCTGCTCCACGACATCCGCTACCTGGCGACGCCGCTCCCGACCTACCACCGCGGCCGCGTCGTCCTCCTCGGCGACGCCGCGCACGCCATGACGCCTGACCTCGGCCAGGGCGGATGCCAGGCGCTGGAGGACGCGGTGACGCTGTGCGCCGTGCTCGGATGCGTTGACGACGTCGCAACCTCACCGACCCGCTCGCCCGCCACGCCAGCGGCAGCCGCACCGCTCCGCGCGCCCGAGGACATCGCGGCAGCGCTCGCCGCCTACGACCGCGCGCGCCTCGCGAGGACCCGCATGGTCATGCGCGCGTCCGCCCGGATGGGGCGTGTCGCACAGGCACGGTACCCCGTGGCCGCTGCCGCGCGCGACGCGCTCTTGATGCTCGTCCCGGCATCGGCGATGCTGCGTGCGAGCGCGAAGGTCTTGGGCTGGAAACCGTCGATGAGCAAGGCGGCATCACGCCGTGGAGGGTGATTCGGCGTGTACTTCTCGGCAGGGATCGAGACGGCGACATGGCCGGGGCCGGCTACCACACCATTTCCCGGCCGTCGTGTGCGAAGAAGAGAACCCGCTCTTTCACCTTCTCGCCGGTCAAGCGCTCCCAGCAGACCGCGTAGAGCTCGACCTGCTTCCTGTACTGCGCGACCCGCTCCGGCTTCGCGCCGGGCGCCGCGTCGGACTTGAAGTCGCAGATCACCCAGCCGTCGTCCTCACGGAAGGCGAGGTCGATGACGCCCTCGACGACCTCGGTGCGATCCTCGGCGCCGGGCTCCGCCAGCCCGAGCGCTCGAACCTCTGACGGCTGCAGCGCGATGCAGAACGGGACCTCGACCAGCCGCCGCTCCGCCCGCTGCGCGCGCTCCCAGAGGCGTGAGCGGCCGAGGCGCTCGACGAGGGCGACGAGCTCATCCAGCTCCGTCGGCTCGCCCCGATCGTCCACCGGCCGCTCGTTCTCGATCAGCGCTGCCCGGCACACCGCCCGCAGCGTCTCGCCCGTCGCGCCCCGCGCTGCCGCCTCGATCGCCACGTGCACCGCGGTGCCCCACTCCGCGCCGCGGCCGACGGCGCCCGTACTCCCACCCAGCGAGNNNTCG
>Ga0065724_100035_pt1 | contig 67644 bp, 61 predicted proteins | sample TheenrcSG05JP960_FD_59111 | JGI IMG/M metagenome (GOLD analysis project Ga0065724, IMG submission 59111) | Thermophilic enriched microbial communities from mini bioreactor at UC Davis - Sample SG0.5JP960 | ecosystem: Engineered > Solid waste > Grass > Composting > Bioreactor | place: USA... | reverse complement strand
AGGATGATAACTCTTACGGCCGGGCTTATGCGGGTTCGTGCCTTTAGCCGCTCCGCCCTGATCGCCATATACGGTTTCAACGGTGGAGTCAAGGTCCAGAATGAGAGCCTCTGGTAAACAAGGTCCAATGATTTCCTGATTGAGCGACCGCAATTCGGGCAACAGTTTCGGGTGCGATTTGCTAAGACGCGACAACTCTTTGTATAACAGCGAATGGTGCGGACAGCGTCCACCGAGAAACCGCTTTAGAAGCGAGTCTTGCTGTAGCTTGCGGAAATGGAAGAGGCGTTCGCAGCCGAGCATCCAGCCGACGACGAGATAAAGCAGAATACGGTAGACGGGGAACAGCGAGTTGTTTGCTTTCATGCATGACAGCCTTTGTAAAGCAGCGGCAAACTTGATTTTTTCGAGGTATTCCAGGAAGATTTTGATGCCGCCGAAACTGGTCGCGTTTTGTAAGGAAAATTCGGTCTTGATTTTGCTGATGGGTGTGGTAGACTTCACCTAAAAGGTGCTCCTCTCTTTGGGTGTAGTGTTCTCGACAAACACCATTCTACCAAAGATTTGGGCACTTTTTTATGTTTTCAATGAACGGTACTTTCGAAATCTAGGTTAACCTGACATTTTCAGGTCCGCGTTGGCGGCCGTCAGCGGCTGATGGGCATGTTTCTGCCAGTAGTCCTCGATCTCGTTCCAGTGTCTGAACACCCACGAATGGCTGTACCGGGCTGAGGTGAAATCATAGGTGAGCGAAACGAACAGCGCCTTGACCACGACCCGGACGCCGACAATGCCCTCCAGTGTCAGCCGGTTGCCGTATTTGACCTGTTCATCCGACTTCGCCAGGAAGTGCCAAAGCCGCCCCCGGTCCGCCTCCCACGTGCGCCGCACCCCGATCTGCACGCCCGCGTCCTTCGTGACGCCGACGGGGGTGCGGCCCAGCGCGGCTTGTCCGTACAGGACGGCCAGCCATTCGCCCCATTCGTCCGAAATCCGGTAGGTCTCGCAAATATGGCCCTTCATCCGCTCATGGGACCATGACGGATCGACCGTCTGCTTCAGCCTCGCAACCCATTTCTCCCAGGCGATCCCCGTCGCTTCCCGGACCGCCCGCCGAAAAACGGCGCTGACCATCCCGGGCGTCCCTCCCCGGTTCAAAATTTTGAGTTCATTATATAACAAAAACCCTGACGGAGAAGGTCAGGGTTGAGCGGGTTACGCACGGCATCCGCGGGTCCGCTCCTCCCGCGCGTTCCACCCAGCCGGTCTATCCCGCGCATTGCATCCGACCGATCTATCCGGCGTCAAGGGGATGCTCGATGGCGACGCACGCTTCCCCGGCTTCGGAATTGTATGCCCGGACCGTGCCGCCCATTTTTTCCGCGAGCTGCCGCACGATGTACAGCCCGAGCCCGGCGTGGCCGCCCTTCCCGCCGCGGGCCTCTTCGCCGCGATAGAACCTTTGGAACAGGTGCTCCAGGTCCTTCTTGCCGAATGGTGGCCCGGTATTGCAGATCTCGTAGGATACCCGGTCCGGCTGCACGCGAACGGCAATCCGGATGCGTCCGCCGGGCGGCGTGTGCTCGAGGCTGTTGGTGATCACGTTGTCCAGGATCCGCTCCGCCATCTCCGGGTCGAACCGGACCGGCGCCTCGGGTTCGCCGTGAATCTCCGTCTCGATGCGGATGTTGTTTTGATGCGCCTGCAGGTCATAGTGGGACAACTTCCGGCGGATGAACGGGCCGATGCGAAGCGGAACCGGATTCGGGCCGGAACCGGAATTTTCCAGCTCGGAAACGTACAGCAGTTGCCGGACCCGCGCGGCGCTTTTTTCCGCGTTTTCCCGGATGATGCCAAGATAACGGACCCGCTTCTCCGAAGGGGCCGTCCCGGCATCGTCGAGCAGCGCTTCCGTGTACCCCAGAATGAGGGACAGCGGCGTTTTCAGGTCATGCGCCAGGGCTTCGGTCATGCGGCGCCGCTCTTCTTCCATTTTCCACTGGGCGAACAGGGAGCGTTTCAGCTCGTCCCGCATTTCGGAGAAGGCGGCGCACAGCCGTCCGAGTTCATTGTCGCTGCGGTAGGGGAGCTCGAAATCGAGATTTTTGCGCTTGATCTGATGGGCCGCTTCCATGAGCATCTGCAGGGGCCGGTTCACGCGGCCGGCGAACCGCCTGGTGAAGATCAGAATGGCCAGCACGAAGTAGACAAACGGCGCCGCGACCATGGCGGCAAACAGTGCCGCGATCCAGAACCGGCCGCCGCCATCCGCGGCCGTCACCTTCAGTTCGTAGGCGAGCTGCACGGCGCCGGCCAGACGGCCCTGATCGTCCACGATCGGCACCATCCGGACAAATCTGCCCTTGGCCGGGAACGTCGTGTTCAGGCGCTGAATCCACTCTCCCCGTTCCCCGACCCCGGGTTCGGACACCGACCCGTACAACCGCTCCCCGGCGGCGTTTACCACCTGGTAGTCCATTCCTTCCAGCGGGATCACCCGCTCCAGCGCCTCCCGGGCGCCCGGCTTCAGCAGCTCCGCGCCCTGCGCCCGAATGTACGCCTCGATGTCCGGCAGCCGGGATTCGTAATAATTGGCGGGGAAAATGCGCTTGTACTGCAAAAAATAAAACAACGCGGCGCCCGCCGCATAGGTCGCCAGCGTGGCCAGCAGGCTGGAGACCACGATCAGGACGATGGTGATCCGAACCTGGGATTTCAGCGAGCGGTCTTTCACGCGGCACGCTCCTTTGGCGCTAAAACTTGTTCCACTTGTAGCCGATTCCCCACACCGTGGCGATGTACTCGGTGGACGGGTCGACGGCGGCCATTTTGGCGCGGATCTTTTTTACGTGTTCCACGACGGTGGACGAGTCCCCTTCGGCATCATACCCCCATACCCGCTCGTAAATCTGGTCGCGGGAGAACACCTGGCCGCTGTGCATCGCGAGCAGTTCGACCACGTCGTATTCCCGCCGGGTCAGCGGAACGGGCTTTCCGTGGATCGTCACCGACCGCTCCTTCAGATCCAGGGCCAGGGGACCGAAGTACAACCGGGTACGCTTGCGTTCCGCGTTGAGATACTGGGCCCGACGCTCCCGGCGCAGGTTGGCTTCGATCCGGGCCATCAGCTCGCGCAGGCTGAAGGGCTTGAGCACATAATCGTCCCCGCCCAGCGAGAAGCCCCTGAGCCGGTCCGCCTCCGATTGCTTTGCACTCAAAAAAATGATCGGGCACAGCACTTCGTCGCGAATCGCCCGGCACACCCCGAAACCGTCCAGGTTCGGCATCATGATATCGAGAATGATGAGATCCGGCTGTTTCCGGGCCAGTCGCACGCCTTCCTCGCCGTCGTAAGCGACGAGCACCTCATGCCCTCTCGCCTGCAGTTCTTCCCGCAGCAGGGCGACCAGATCCTTTTCGTCGTCGATCACCAGAATGCGGCTCATGCCGATCCCCCACCGATCTTCCATGTCATGAAGACTTTCCGCCGCCGTTACGAATCCCGCCCGGGTCCCTCCCAGCGGCAAAACCACGCCGTGCCGAGTACGGCAAGGACGGCGAACGCCAGGCAGGCGGGCAAAAGCCCATCGGCCGGCGCAACGGGGACCAGCGGGTGCAACGCCAACCGTACGGGCCACGCCCAGGGCACCGCCGGCCAGATCGGATCGCCGACGTTCGTCGCCCCGATGATCGCCGCCATGAGCAGGCCGGCGCCGCCGACGCCGACGCTGGCGCCCAGTCCGCAGGCGAGGCTGAGCCACAGGTGCAGCGCCAACTGCGGCAGCGCCCCGGCCACCGCGAGCCACGCGCCTTCCCAAAACATCCCGGCCTGCGCCGCTTCGATGCCCAGTCCCGCCTGCATGCCGGGCACGAGGATCGCCAGGGACATAAGCACGCTTCCGGCGGTAATGGCGATCAGCAACAACAATTTGGCGGCGTACAGGGCGGACCTGGGCACGGTGGAACCGAGCAAAGCGCCGAAACGGCCCGCCTGTTCCTCCTGCAGGCTCAACAGACCGGCGAGCAGGCCGGCGGCGAGCGGCAGAAACACGCCCCAGCCTTCGAAAAAGGCGCTGTAGATCCGCAGCGGAAGTTCCGGCGTCACGCGGAACCTCGAGAAATACCAAAGGATCAGCAGCGCGTATCCGGCGGGCATGACGATGACCGCCCAGCGGACGGGCGTCCGTCTCGTCTTCAGCCAATCGGCGCGCATGAGGCGCAGCAAGGTCATCGTTACCGCACCTCTCTTCGGGCGAACCAGTACGCGGTCAGCACAGAGCCTGCAACCAGAAACAGGAGCGACGCCGCAATCCCTGCCGGAATGACGGAAGGATCGAGCAGCGGGTCTCCCGAATCCAGCCGGACCCCGTTCGGATGGACGCCGATCATCGGGGACATCAGCCGGATCGGCCAACTCCACGGGACGGCGATCCAGAACGGCCGGTCGGCGGCGAGCACGCCGGCGACGATCCCCGCGATCCCCGAGGCGAGTCCCCCGAAGGCGCCGAAGCGGGCGGCCGCGAACAGGTGAACCGGAATAAGGCCGAGGGAGACCAGCCAGATGAGCAGGCTCGATCCGGCGATGGACGCCAGCGGAACATTCCCCCCGGCCGTGAGCAGTCCGGCCGCAATCGCCGCGAAGATCAACACGACGGATGACGCCAGCATGTAGTAGCCGATCACCAGGATCTTGCCGACCCAAAGCTTCGGCATGCTGATGTTGTGGGAACGGAGACCGCGGTAATTCCCCGCCTTCCTCTCCCGCAGTTCCGCCAGGGTGCACAGCAGGGCGGTCCCCATCGGAACGAACAACACCGGCCACCAGTTGAAAATCATGCTGAGCAACAAATCCCAGGGCAGGCTCGACCGGTCGGGCAACAGGAAGCGGATCACGGCTCCGTACAGCACGAAAAACAACGGAGCGGCGATCGCCAGTCTTCTCGCGAAACTGCGTTTATATTTCAGCCGCTCGGAGGCGATCATCCGCATCATTCCGTGCGCACCCCCCTGTCCGTTTCCCGAACCACTTCCATGAACAGGGATTCCAGATCGGTCTGCCCGTCCAGCCGGTTCTGGTACCGCAGCTTTCCGCCGGCAATGATGCCGATATCGTCCGCGATCTGCTCGACTTCGTGCAGCGCATGGCTGGACAACAGCACCGTGATGCCCTGCGCGGGAAACGAGCGGATCAAGTCCCGAAGCTCCTGGATGCCGATCGGGTCCAGCCCGTTGGTCGGTTCATCGAGGATGAGCAGCCGGGGGCGTTTCAAAAGCGCCAGCGCGATGCCGAGCCGTTGCTTCATCCCCAGCGAGAACTGCGAGGCGCGTTTCCGGCCCGTATGCGCAAGATCGACCGCCTGCAGCACCTCGTCGATGCGGCTTTCGGGCAGCCCCAGCATCAACGTGTGCACCCTGAGGTTTTCCCTCGCGGTCAGATTGCCGTACAGCGCGGGCGCTTCAATCAGCGATCCGATCTGTTCGAGGCTTTTCCGGGTCCACGGCTTCCCGTCGTAAAGAATGTGCCCGCCCGTCGGGCGAAGCAGCCCCGCGATCATTTTGAGCAGCGTCGTCTTGCCGGCGCCGTTCGGGCCGAGCAGGCCGTAGACCGTTCCTTCCCGCACGGCGAGCGACACTTCGTCGACGGCCGTATGCCCCTTGAACCGTTTTTGGACCCGAAGGGTCTGCAACAGGTACATTTCCACTTCCGTCATCTCCCTTTCGGTTTCTTCGATGGAACCTTCCATGAACGAAACTTACCAGGAGAAAATAAAAAAACGATAAAGGAACGTCCACGTACCCGGTTGCGTTACTGTACTGGCTCCGGAACATCCGGCTTTTTCCATGCGAGCCCCGAAATGCAAGTTCATTATAACACGCCATAACACGCCCGCCTCTCCATGAAGGTTTCGCCCCCCTCCCTTTGCCGCCCGTGTCCCGAAGAAAACAGAGTGTCGTTGTTCTGTGATATTGTCAGGGTGTAACTGATCCGAGAAAATGTCAGTATGGGTAAGGAGCAGATCACCTTGACGAAGAGCGAACTGAAACGCGCTATGGCTGGCCTATCTGGAACTGTTCGGCGGCGTGGGCTTCGACTACACCATCGCCGCGGCCAAAGTCGGCGCGTTCGGGCGGATCACCATCGAGGACGTCAACCGGTGGCTGAACCGGGAATACCTGGCGAAGTCGGATGAACAGGTCAAATACGGCAATCGGCTGACACTGGAGGGCATTGTCGGCGTCCGGGTCGTGGTCAAGGCGCTGTTCGTTTCGCTCACCTATGATTTCACCTCAGCCCGGTACAGCCATTCGTGGGTGTTCAGACACTGGAACGAGATCGAGGACTACTGGCAGAAACATGCCCATCAGCCGCTGACGGCCGCCAACGCGGACCTGGCGATCGCCATGTACATGGAGGCCCATGGCATCGGCGACATCGAGGTGCGGGAAACCTGGACGCTGGAAGACCGCAACTATCTGCAAAGCGGCACCCGCACCTGGAACACGCCGGTTTCGGCTCCGTTCCGCCTGATGGCGCTCGACCCGGACAACCAGGCGCCAGTGGCGCTGCAGACGAACGCGTACCCGTACGCGAACCCGCAACTGGCCGACGACGGCTCGCTGTTCGTCTACCTGTCCGACGGCAACAGCACGGCCATCGAGGATACGGTGGCCTCGTGGGCGCTTTGGACGAGCGGCGGTTACGTGGACAAGGGGCCCATTGCGGATGACCCGAACCTGAAAGGGTACGGCGACAGCAACCTGAAAGCGGCCGGGGAAGGCGGTCTCATCGCCGCGGCCTGGGTTCGCCAGGCGGAAAAAATCGACAAGGACCCGGGCGATCCGCTCCGCAACGAAGACATCGTGCTCATGACCAACAGCACGGAAATCATGGCGGCGATCTACGACGGCGCGCAATGGACCGCCCACCGGCTGACGGAAAACGACACGCCGGATCTGGCCCCGGCGGTGGCCGTGGGCGGCGGCAAGGTTTTCGTGGCCTACCGCAGCACCGGGCCGGCGAAGGTGGACAACCCGCTGGACTTCTCGCAATCGGACACGATCATGTACCGGGTCTATGACACCCAGACGCAGAAGTGGAGTGATCCGCGGACGCTGTACAACGGGACGAACGGCACCGTGATGGGGCTGGCCGCGTCCACGCTGGCCGACGGCACGGCGGCGGTCGTGTACGTGGTGAATGGCGAAGAAACCCCGGGCGTGCTGCCGGAGGGCTACGTGGCCGGAAGCGGCAACGAGATCGTTTACGCCGTCATCGACACCGCCAGCGGCCATGTGGTGAAAAACCTGCAGGTAACCCATGACGGACGGACCGACGAGAACCCGCAGATCACGACGGCGGCGTTCCCGGACGGCGAAGAGCGGTTCGTGATCGCCTGGCATTCGGCGGCGATGGCGGACGGGCAGCTGGAGCATGACATCAAGCTTCTGGCGGTGAATGCGGACGGGGAAGTGTACGGCGGGTTCGTCGACAGCCTGTCCGCCCTGGTGACCCATCAACATGTGAGGGTGCAGGCCAACTTCGCCTTCGCGAGGATGAAGCGGGACTGGCGGGCCCTGGACAACCTGTCGATCCTGTGGAAGGAGCAGGAAACGGAGTTCCGCGATGACGGCATCGTGTCGCGGGATGCGATCCGGGCCGTGAAGTTCGGTGCGCAAGACCGGGCGGACGGCGGGTACGACTACTACCTGTCGGCGGCGCTCGACGTGGCCGACATGCCGATAGACACGACGGCGGACAGCCTCGACGCCTACGTGAGCGATCCGGATCCGGGCGAAGTCAAGGCGGTGATTCTCGGCACCACCTATACGACGGACGCCTATGACGACCATGCGAAGCAAAATCCGGATCAGGGGGATGACGTGCCCGTCACCGTCACCAAAGCCGAAAGCGGCATGTACACGGCGACGGCGGTCTACGCCAACCGGTTCCGGGTGGACGAGGTCGGCTATTCGCCCATTGAAATCGTGTCCGGATTCGACCTGCCGATCCGGTTCCGGCTCGTGAACCTTGGCATGGACAAGATCGAGTCGGTGCGGATCACGATCGACGGAGTCGCGCACCAATTCGGGGAAGGCACGGATCCGGAGCTGGCCGGCTTCAAACCGAACGAAAGCCGGGTGCTGACGGTCTACTACGAAGTGCCGGCAGCGATCCGGGACGTGACTTACTCGGTGGAGGCGACGTTCGCGAACGGAAAAACGCATGTGGAAACCGGCTCGATCCGGCTCGACGTGCCGGATCTCGGGATTTCGGAAGTCCGCATCGCCGACGAGAAGGACGGCAAGCGGACGCTGTCGGTGCCGATCTACAACAAGAGCGGCGCGGCGCTGGCTGGCAAGGGCCGGGTCGTGAAACTGGCGCTGTACGAAGACAACCGGTTCGAAAGCGATGCGCTGATCGGCCAGGAGATCGAGATCCGGAACGATGCGGACCTGGCGATGATGGACAACGGGGGTTGCGTGAAGCAGATCGAATTCAACCTGCTCCAGCATCTGTCGTCGATGGGCCGGACGGAAGTTCCGGAAAAAGGCGTCACGGTGTTTCTTCGCGCCTGGGTGGAAGACGCACAGAGGAACATCGTGGAGGAATTCAACTACGCCAACAATGAAGCAAGCGTCCACTTCGAAAGCCTGGCCCGGAAGTATGGCGAAGATGGCGTGCTCTTGACGCTGGAGCAGACGAATGACGACGCCGGCAAGACGGCCGTCCAGCTGACGATGCAGAACATGCGGATGGCGCAGGTCCACGGCGGCAACGTGCTGGTGAACCTGCTGGATGCGGACGGCGAGATTCTCGAGAGCCTGTATGTGGCGGCGGATCCGTCGCAGCTGTTGTCGTTCGGGCCGGAAGAGCGGATCGAAAAGACGGTGCAGTTCTCGCAGGCGGGTGACAGCGTACAGGCGCTGTACTTCACGCAGAGCGCTTCGGCCACCGGCGCGGTGCTGAGCGAGGTGGCCGTCAGCGGGCTGAAGGTGGTCTTCGATCCGACGGTGACCCAATATCATATGACTGCCGAAGATCTGAGGATGACAACGGTTCTGGCGACAGCTTCCCGAAGCGACGCGACGGTGTCGCTGCTGGATGGAGAAGGCCGGGAGCTGGCCGCGGGGACGGGCTTCGTCTCCCATGCCTTGCAGCTGGCGACGTCGAAGGCCGGAGCAGAAAACCGGTTTGCCATCAAGGTGGAGGCGGAGGGCAAAGCGAAGACATATGAATTCGTCCTGGTGAACACGGAGACGGACGCGCCGAAGCTTTATCTGCACCTGGTGGCGCCAAAGAACGCGGACGGCGACTTCGTCAACGACGTGGAGGTCATCGTGCCGGCGTTCGACGTGGAAGGCTACTCCATCCGGAAGTTGCGGTACCGAATCACCAGCCGGGCTGGCGGCACGATCGCGGACACGGGATGGGTCGAGGCGGCCTACGACGGGAAGACGGCGGTGACGCTGGCGACGGTCAAGGCGATCGGCAACCACACGGTGGAAGCGGAAGTGGAACTGGAGGGCGGCACGCGGCTGGTGCTGGACCGGGAGACGTTCAGCATCGTGCTGAGCGACGTTGACGCGTCGGCGTCGACGGTGCAAGCGGTGCCGACGGCCGTTCAGGCCGATGGCGGATCCGAGGCGGCAATCATCGTCATGCTGAAAGACCGCTACTGGACAAGGCCGACCTTGTGACGGCGGGCACGGTCCGGATCCGGTTCTATTCCGTTGCGAATCCGGAGGAGGCGACGACGGACGAACCGGATTCCGAGGCGGAAGAGCCGGCGCCTGAAGAAGAACCGGCAACGGATTCAGGACGTGCATTCCGTGAAACCTTCTTCCCGGTTGACGAACTGCGGAAGCTGACCGCGGACAAGCTGCAGGCGGCTTCCGGCACGCCGCCGGCGTTCCCGGACGTGGGTGACGGGCACTGGGCCAAGCGGGCCGTGACCGTGTTGGCGGTGCTGGATGCGATCCGGGGATATGAAGACGGCACCTTCAAGCCGGATCGGCCGGTGACGAGGGCCGAAACGGCCTCGATGCTGGCGCGGCTGTTCCCGTTCCCGGCGGAAGGCGGGGGAAGCACGCCGGCGGATGTGGAAGGCCACTGGGCGCAGGCGGCGATCCGGCGGCTGATCGGGATCGGCCTGATGAGCGGCTATCCGGATGGCGCGTTCCGGCCGGACGCACCGATGACGCGGGAAGAGATGGTGTTCGTCCTGACGAGGCTGCTGAACGCCGCCTGGCTGCCGCAGGGCGACGGCGCGGGGTTCACGGATGAAGCCGACATTTCGGCGTACGCGAAAGAAGCCGTGGAAACGGCGGTCGCGGCGGGCATCGCGAGCGGCTATCCGGACGGCACGTTCCGGCCGAAGGGGGCCGTCACGAGGGCGGAAACGGCGGTCATCCTGCTGGGCCTGCTGAAGCTGGACCCGGTGATCCGCGAACTGCTCGAATCGCCGTTCTGATCCCGCCGGCCGGCAAGGAAGGGAACCCTGTGTTGGGGTTCCCTTTTTTCGTTTGTCCGCATCCGGCCACAGGATGGGCTTCGATCCGGGGACGGAGAGACGGTCGTACTTGATGGCCGGGCGGACGCCCGCCCGCTTCCCCCTTTCTCAACGCCGCGAATCGCCGCGTGACGCGCGGGGGCGCATGCGCAGGACGACGACCAGCTGGATCAGCACCAGCAGGAAAAGTCCCAAAAAGACGTTGCCGTATATTCCCGATTGAACGCCCGATCCAACGGCATGCTCCCCGGATTCCAGCGTCCGGGCGACCAACGCGCCGAACAGGGCGGTGGACATGAAATTGTTCAGGCTGTAAACCCCCATGCCGATCCCCGTCCGGCCGTCCGGCAGCGAAGCGGACACCCATTTGGCCAGCGCGGGCTGCATGCACATGTAGCCGGCATTCGTCAGCACGAGAAAAAGCGGCGGCCACAGCGGATGACGGCCGGCCAGCGCCGACAGGAGGAGCAGGCCGGATCCCGTCAGGGTAAGGGCGGCGGCCATGACGGGGAGCGGGCCTTTCCCGTCGATGAAAGTTCCCGCGCCGTATCCGACGACGGCCGCCGCGAGAGCGCCGGGAAACAAGAGGAGCCCGATTGTTCCCGCATCCAGTCCGTACACCCGCCCGAGCATGAGCGGCATCGCCATCATCACGCCGAAATTGACGCCGGCATTGATCGAACCGAGCAGCAGGACGAGTCCCAGGAACACCAGCCATCCGCTCAATCGGAAACGAATGAAAAGGAAGGGGATCGGCGTGGAATTGCTGCATTTGCACTATTTCCGGAAGGTGGCGCAAACGGGCCACATGTCCCGGGCCGCGCGGGAGCTGCACATTTCGCAGCCGGCGCTGAGCCAGACCATCGCCAGACTGGAAAAGGAGCTGGGCGCCCCCCTGTTTGACCGCGAAGGCCGGCGGATCCGGCTGAATGCGTACGGCGAGGCGTTTCTGGAAGAGGTGGAAAAGGCGCTCGCGGCGCTGGAGGAAGGCAAGCGGAAGGTGGCCGACATGGCTGGTCTGGAGAGAGGGGTCATCTCCCTGGACGCGACGTTCCTGCCGCATTTTCCCGACGTGTTGCAGGCCTTTCTGCGGCTGCATCCCGATGTCCGCTTCAACATGTCGCAGGCGCCGTCGAAGAAGGCCAAGGAAGAGCTGCTGGCGTCCGGCCGCATCGACTGCTGCATATCCTGCTCTCCCGTCGAACTGAAGGGATCCGCAACGAGCCCATCAAAACGGAGCACATCGTGCTGGCCGTGCCCGCTGGCCAACCGGCTGGCCGGGCGCGGAAACATCCGGCTGGAGGAGGCTGCGGAAGAACCGTTTGTCGGGTTCAAGAGGGACCGGCAGTTCCGCGAGTTGACGGACGATTTGTGCCGGAGCGCCGGTTTTGTTCCGCGTGTGGTGTGCGAGGCGGAAGAAGCCGACGTCATCACCGGCCTCGTCCGGTCCGGGGTCGGCGTCGCCCTGCTGCCCGAATCGCTGGTGGACGGGGACGGCGCGCTCATCCCCTTGCGCCTGGACTCGCCGGATGCCCGCCGCACGTATTACCTGACCTGGAGGGTAGACCGGTACATGTCGAAGGCCGCGGCGGCGTTCCGCGATTTCGTGCTGGAACGCCATGCCGCGGCCTGCCCGTGAACGGCAGCCAAACGGCATGCTGTTGAAATTTTTGGCAACGGGGTTATTGAAATTCGGGGCGGACCCTGCTAGAATGGATCGTGGCTGCAAATGAAAATCATTATCATTCTCAACAGGAACGGCGGACGGGCGCTGGCGAGAAACCGGAGCCGGTGTTCGGAACGGAGAGAAATGGACCAATCTGTTTTGGAAATCGAGGGGAGAGAACGATGATGAAGAACATGCTGACGCTCATTCTGGGGGTCATGCTCGTGCTGGCGCTGGCGGCCTGCGGCGCCGGCAATGTCGTGGAAGAAAACGCGGGCGGTGCGGCGAACGCGGCTTCCGTCAACGCCGCCGGATCGCCGGAACCGGCCGCTGCCGGGGACGGTCCGCAAGCGGCCGGGGCCAGGCAGCCGGCATTTGTCGAAGTGACGGATGCCCACGGCACGGTCGCGGTCCCGGTCCCGGTCCATCCGCAAACGGTCGTGGCGCTGGACAACCGGACGTTCGAAACGCTGGAAGCATGGGGCATCAAGCTCGCGGCGGCGCCGAAAAATGTCATGCCCGCCGACTCCGTCTACGTTGGCGACGACACCGTCCTGAACGTCGGCAGCCACAACGAACCGAACCTGGAAATCATCGCCGCCGTCAATCCCGATCTTGTCATTGTCGGCCAGCGGTTCGCCCGGTATTACGAAGACATCAAAGCGCTCGTCCCGCAGGCGGCGGTCATCGATCTGGACATCAACGTGTCCGCCGCCGACGGCACCGCCGGTGAAAACCTGGTCAACGGCTTCCGGAACACGACAACGATTCTCGGCCAGATTTTCGGCAAGAACGAGGAAGCCGACGCCCTGATCGCCCGGTTCGACGAAGCGCTGGAAGCGGCGAAGGCGGCCTACAACGGCACGGACACCGTCATCAGCGTCATCGTGTCCGGCGGCAACATCGGCTACGCCGCGCCGCACGTCGGGCGCGTGTGGGGACCGCTGCATGACATCTTCGGCTGGGTGTCCCCGCTGGAAATCGGGAACGCCACCACCGATCACCAGGGCGACGAAATTTCGGTGGAGGCGATCGCGCAGGCGGACCCCGACTGGCTGATGGTGCTGGACCGCGACGCCGCGATCTCCAGCGCGGAAGACCGGATTCCCGCCCAAGACGTGATCGCCAACGCGCCCGCGCTGCAAAACACGAAGGCGGTCCGGGAAGGCCGGATCGTCTACGCGCCGGCGGACACCTACACGAACGAATCGATCCAGACGTTCATCGAAATTTTCGAGCGCATCGCCGAAGCGTTCAACGCGGCGCAATAACCGAACGGCCCGGCATGCATGCCGATGCCGGCAAAGGGGTCCATCATCGTGCCAAGGAACGTTCCGGCTGAGGTTGGGACCGGGTCCCGGCCTCGGCCTTCCGATCACAGAAAGCACAGCGTCTGGACGCTGCCGTTTGCCGCCGCCGTCCTGGCCGTGGCCGGTCTCGGCGCCGTGTCCCTGTTCACCGGCGTCTACGACATCTGGGGGCGGGAAGACGGCTGGGACATGTTTTTCATCACCCGCATTCCGCGGACCGCCGCCCTGATGCTGACCGGCGCCGCCATGGCGATGACGGGCTTCATCATGCAGCTGATGTCGCAGAACAAAATGGTGGAGCCGACGACGATCGGCACGACGGAATGGGCCGGTCTCGGGCTTTTGGCGGTCTATCTGCTGTTCCCCGGTCCGACGCTGGTCATGCGCATGACCGGCGCCATTTTGTTTTCGTTCGCCGGGACGATGATCTTTTTCCTTTTTCTCAGGAGAGTCCGGCTTCGTTCCTCGCTTATCGTGCCCATCATCGGCCTGATGCTCGGGGCGGTCGTCTCGGCGCTGTCCACCTTCATGGCGCTGTTTTTCCGGATGTCCCAGGTGGTGGAAAACTGGTTCATCGGCTCCTTCGCCGCCGTCCAGATCGGACGGTACGAATACCTTTGGATCATCGTCATCGTGACGTTCCTGATTTTCCTGTACGCCAACCGGCTGACGCTGGCCGGCCTCGGCGAAGACGTGGCCACGGCGCTCGGCGTCAATTACAGCCGCCTCATCCTGCTCGCCAACGCGCTCGTCGCGACGGCCGTCGGCATCGTGGCCGCCGTCATCGGCAATATCCCGTTCCTGGGGCTGATCGTGCCGAACATCGTTTCCATGGTGCGGGGCGATGACCTGCGGAACAACCTCCCGTGGGTGTGCGTGATCGGCATGGGGACGATCACGCTGTGCGACATCATATCCCGGGTCATCATCATGCCCTTCGAAGTGCCCGTCTCCCTCATCCTCGGCACGGCGGGCGCCGTCGTCTTCATCCTCATCCTGATGCGGCAGCGAAAGGCGAGGGGGTTGCCATGAGCGCACCGGTTTCCCGACCCGTTCCGACGCACCCCGATACGCCGGCCGGCCTGCAAGCCGGACCCTCCGCGCGGACATCAGGCGCATTCCGTTCCGCGCGGGAAGCGAGACGCTACCGGCTGCTGCTTGGGGCGCTCTTCGCCCTCGGCATGATCGCGACCCTTGGACTTTTGCTGTTCAACAACCCGGTGTCCGTCGATTCGCCGTCTTTCATTCCGGTGGTGAAACGGCGCGTCACGGCCGTCGCCGCCATGTTCATCGCCGCCCTGTGCCACAGCTTCGCGACGGTGGCGTTCCAGACGGTGACGAACAACCGGATCATCACCCCGTCCCTGCTCGGCTACGAAGCGCTCTATACGGCGATCAACACGGGCGCCATGTTTTTCTTCGGCGCGGCGGCCTTCGTCGGCTTCATCGGCGTCGGCTCCTTCGTCCTGCAGATGGCGGCGATGATCGTTCTGAGCCTGCTCCTGTACGGCTGGCTGCTGGCCGGCAAGTACGGGAACCTGCATCTGATGCTGCTCGTCGGCATCATCATCGGCACGGGGCTGAACGCGGCGTCCGGCTTCATGCGGCGGCTGATGGCGCCGTCGGAGTTCGACCTGCTGCAGTCCCGGCTCATCGGGTCGGTCACCAACGCGAAGGCGGACTATTTTCCGATCGCCGTTCCGCTGGTGCTGGCGGCCGCGCTCGCCCTGTACCTGTTCTCCCGGCGGCTGAACGTGCTCGCCCTCGGGCGGGACGCGGCCACGACGCTCGGCGTCAACTGCCGGGCCGGCATCTTCTGGACCCTCGTGCTGGTGGCTGTCCTGATGTCCGTCTCGACATCGCTGATCGGGCCGCTGACGTTTTTCGGATTTCTCGTGGCCATGCTCGCCTACCAGGCGGCGCAGACGCACGATCACCGGTACGTGTTTCCGATGGCGTTCGCCATCGGGTACGGCATTTTGACCACCGCCTATTTCCTGCTCTATCACGTGCTCCACTCGCAGACCGTCGTGTCCGTCGTCATTGAACTGTTCGGCGGCATCATCTTTCTATCCGTCATTTTGAGGAAGAGGTCGCTATGATCGAGATCCGGAACGCCAGAAAAAGCTATGCGGCGGAAGTCCGCATCGGCCCGCTGAACATCGACATCCCGAAGGCGGGCATCACGTCGCTGATCGGCCCCAACGGCGCGGGCAAGTCGACGACGCTGCTCATGATCGGCCGCCTGCTCAACATGGACGAGGGGCAGATTCGGGTCGCCAACATGGACGTCCGGTCGACGAAATCGGACGACCTGGCGAAAATCCTGACGATCCTGCGGCAGGAAAACCATTTCATCACGCGGCTCACCGTCCGGCAGCTGGTGGGGTTCGGCCGGTTTCCCCATTCGAAGGGCCGGCTGACGCGGGAAGACGAGGCGATCATTTCAAAATATATCGACTTCCTGGAGCTGACGGAGCTCGAGAGCCGGTTTCTCGACGAGCTGTCGGGCGGCCAGCGGCAGCGGGCGTACGTGGCCATGGTGCTGTGCCAGGAAACGGAATACGTGCTGCTCGACGAGCCGCTGAACAACCTGGACATCGCCCGCGCCGTGCAGATGATGGACCATCTGCGGCGGGCGGCCGACGAATTCGGCCGGACGATCGTGATGGTGCTGCACGACATCAACTTCGCCGCCAAGTATTCCGACCGCATCTGCGTGATGAAGGACGGGCAGATCGCCGCCTTCGGCACCGTGCCCGAGATCATGCGGGCGGATCTGCTGACGGACATTTTCGAAACGAAGATCGAGATCATCGACGGGCCGTACGGTCCGATCGCGGTGTATTGATCCGGCAGCGGCCGACTGGCGGTATCGATGCATGGCCGGACCGCATCAACCGGTTCCATGGCCGTGAGCGATGCCGCCGTCCGTCCGTTGGCCGTCGTTCAGCAATTCGATCATTTTCTTCAACGGAGTTGGCAGGTACTCCTCATTCCGATAGATGAAAACCGTTTGGACTTTGCCGAACGGATCGGGAATGGGGTGTCCGGCCACCAGATGATCCCTGACATGCTTTTCCACGGTGCTCCGGGGCAGCAGGGCGACACCCAATCCCGCGGCGGCACAGCCGATGATCCCGTCCAGCGTGCCGAACTCCATGACCTTCTCCGGAACGATGCCTTCATGCCGCAGCCAATCTTCAAATCTCGCCCGATACGAACACCCGCTGTGAAAAACGAGAATTGTCCGGTCCCGGAGGGCTTTGGCGGAGGACAAAAGGCCGGCGGAAGGATCGGTGACCAGCACCAGCTCTTCTTCGAAACGGACGGCGATGTTCGGCGTGCTGCGGGGAGGAGAACGAACAAGGCCCGCTTTCTGGGTGTTTTCGGTGACGGGGAGCGCCCTCGTGGCCGGATTCGCCCTGGCCGGCGGCGGCGGCTTTTCACTCCTCGGCGACGGATTGCTCATGCTCTCGATTGTCGTGTGCGGCTACGGGTATGCGGAAGGCGGGCGGCTGTCACGGCGGCTGGGCGGATGGCAGGTCATCTGCTGGGCGCTGCTTCTGGCCTTTCCTCTCATGCTGGCGCTGGCGCTTGCCAGGTGGCCCGGGTCGTGGGAAGGCATCCGGTTGTCCTCGTATCTCGGGTTGGCCTATGTTTCGCTGTTCAGCATGCTGATCGGCTTCGTGTTCTGGTATCGCGGTCTCGCCCAGGGGGGCATCGCGGCGGTGGGGCAGCTGCAGCTGCTGCAGCCCTTCTTCGGCTTGCTGCTGTCGGCGCTTGTGCTGCACGAATCCGTCGGGTTGCCCGTCTTTCTGTTCAACATCGGCGTGGTGCTGTGCGTGGCCATGGCCAGACGGTTTTCCCGCTGACGCCGGAACGGACCGGCCGGCGGCCGGCGGCCGGGGTTCGTTCTCCGGCGGCGAATTGGCGGTGTCCTCCCCGGCGGCATTCTGGTACAATGGATTCCATCATCGCCCATCGGGCGGGGTGGAGGTGGACCGTGTCCGGAAACAGCAAACCGGGCGGCAAGGCCGGCGCCAATTGGAAGGCACCGGCGCACCGGACTGGCGCTCAGCATGCCGTCTACGGCAGGGAGCAAGAGCTTGCCGAACTGCACGAAGCGTATCGCTGGGCGGCCATGGGCTCTTCGGAGCTGGTGGTGTTGTCCGGACCGCCGGGAGTGGGGAAATCGGCCGTCGTGCTGAAGGCATTTCGGCCGGACATCTCGGCACGAAGCTACTTTGCCTGGGGCAAGTTCGATGCATTCAGCCGGAGCAGGCCCTATGGCATCTGGATCCAATGCTTTCGGTTTTTGATCCGCAGGCTGCTGACGGAGCCGGAAGAGAGGCTGAACCGGTGGAAAGCCCGGTTTTCCGGGCTGGTCGGCAAGAACGCCGCGGTCATCGCCGACGACATTCCGGAACTCGGGCTGCTGTTTGACGGCTTGCCGCAGGCCGAGCCGTTGCCGGCCAGGGAGAACCAGAACCGGTTCGAGCTTGTGTTTCGCCGTCTGGTGCAAACGCTTGCAAGCTCGCGCCAGCCGCTGGTGCTGTTCCTCGATGACATCCAGTGGGCGGACCGGTCTTCCCTGCAGCTCCTGCAGTCTTTGATCGAAGATCCGGAAAGCCGGCACGTTTGCATCATTTGCGCATACCGGGATACGGAACGGACGGAACATGCGGCCTGGCTGGAGCGATGGCTGTCCGATGAAACGGCCGGCTATTCGCGCCGCCGCATCCGCCTGAGCCATCTGGGCCTGGCCGACGCGCAGCGATGGGTCGCCGATGAGCTGGGAATGACCGGGGAAGCGTGCTTCCCGCTGGCGCACGCGCTTTTCGTCAAATCGGTCGGCAATCCGTTTCATTTGAAGCAGCTGCTGCAAACGGCGCTGGAGGAGGGCATCATCCGCCGCGACGCCGACGGGAACCGGTGGCGGTGGGACGGCGGGCGGCTGGAACGGCTGCCGGACATCGACGGGCAGATCGATTATCTGGTGGGCAAAATCAAAAGCCTGCCCGGCGCGGCCAGCCATCTCCTGGCCCGTGCCTCCACGCTCGGCGGCAAGTTTTCGTCGCGGCTGGCCAGCGCCGTCGGCGGCATGGACGAGCGGACCGTCATCGCCCATTGCGAACATGCGGTGCAGGTCGGGCTGCTGGCCGTCCGGGGGACGGAGGGGGATTCGGTCGTCTATGAGTTCACCCATGACCAAATTTTGCATGCCGCCTCTTCCCTGCTGGACGAGACGGAACGCCGGCGGCTTCATCTGGCCGCGGGGAACCATCTGCTTCGGGAACGGGACGCCGGCCGGGAGGCGGCCGATCCGTACGCGATCGCGAACCATTTGAACGAGGCCGGCGATCTGCTGGATGACCGCCTGACGGAAATTTGCATCCTGGTCAACGAGGAAGCCGGCCGGCTTGCCATGAAATCATCCGACTATGCGACGGCGCTGGGCCATTTCCGGCAGGCGCTGGAGCGGATGNNGGCGCGCTTCTGGCGCGACCGGCAGCCGTTCGCCTTCGGCACCTTGCTGGCCTGCTGCGAATGCGAGTATTTGTGCGCCAATTTCGAGCGGGCGGACGAGATGGTCGACCGGGCGCTGGCCGTCGCGTCGGGCTGGGACCAGCGCGCCCAGGCGGTCCGGATCAAGATCGACCAGTACAGCAGCACCGGCCAATATGCGAAAGCGATCGGCTGGGGGCTGACCATCCTGGGGGAGGCGGGCCTCTACGTTTCGCCGGCGCCGTCGCGGCGGACGGTCGCCCGGGAAGTCATGCGGACGAAAAGGCTGTTCGAGGAGCGGCCGGACCGGTTCCAAGACATCCCTTCCACGGACGATCCGAAGGTGCTGCGCATGATGGAACTGTTCGCCTCCCTGGTCGGCCCGTCCTTTTTCAAGAACCGGGATGTGTTCGCGCTTCTGTCGGCGCAGCTCATCCGCCATATCATCAGGCACGGCGCGCCGCCGGGAGCGGCGACGGTGTACGCGGCGTTCGGCATGGTGCTCACCACGATGTTCGGCGATTTTGCCACCGGCTACCGCATCGGACAGCTGGCGGTGGAACTGGCCCGCCGGTCGGGCCATGCGCCGATGCTGGCGAAAACCCAGGTCATGTTTCATGCGGTCATTTCCCAGTGGATGAGCATGGACGGGCGGGCCGCGGAGGAATTGTGGGAGGCCTCCCGGATTTGCGTGGAGTCCGGCGATTATGTGTTCGGCAGCTACGCGCTCGGCGGCCTGATCAATCTGTCCTACGGCAGCGATCCGCTGCCGCGGTTTGACCACGTCTTGCGGCATAGCCTGCAGATCAGCGAGCTGACGAAGGAAGAGCTGGTCTACACGAACATCATGATTTACAGGCAGCTGTGCGACCAGCTGAGGTCGCCGGATTGCCGCGATTTTGTGCTGGCGGCCGACAGCGGCGAAGAAGGTCGGGTGCTGGATGAGGTTCGCCGGCAAGAAAGCGGCGCGGTGACGATGTACCAGATCTATACCTACAAAACACAGGTGCACTATATGTTCGGCAATGCCGAAGCGGCGATCCGCTCCGCCCGGCTGGCCGAACCGCACGAAGCGTCGGCCGTCCAGTCCCCGCACAAGTTCGTCCTTCATTTCTATGAAGCGCTGGCGCTCGCTTCGGCCGCCCGGACGCGGCCGCTCGGCGCCGGGGAGCGGGAGCGGCTGCACGCCCGGCTGCGAGAGTTTGCGGCATATGCCCGGATGTCGCCGGTGCGTTTCGGCCATTACCTGAAATTGATCCAGGCCGAAGCGCGGAGCCGCCCGCATGCCGAGCCGGACATCATGCGCCTGTACGACGAGGCCATCGACCTGGCGCGGGAGAAGCGGGATTGGCATGTGTGGGGCGTGGCGTGCGAATGCGCCGCCGCCTATTATCAGCGCCAGAACCGGCAGCGGATCGCCGGCGTCTATTGGCAGGAAGCCTACGAGGCGTACGAGGGCTGGGGGATGGAGGCCAAATGCGCGGATCTGCGCAGCCGCTTCGGGCTGCGCCCGGCGGAGAAAACGCCGGAGGAGGCCGCGGAAGCGGCCGGTCACCGGTCGGAAGCGCCGCCGCAGCCTGACGAACTTCCCGGCGACGAGCAATGGCTGCTCAAGCTGAAAGAATCGCTGAGCTTTCCCGCGAATCTCGATTTCGAGCAGACGAAGTCGCTCTTGTGGGACCGGATCGTCCGGCTCTCGCGGGCGACCTGCGGATGCCTGGTGGCATGGCGGGACGAAGAGCTGAAGGCGGAGCGGCTGTGGCCCGGCGCGGCCCGCTCCGAACCGGTCCTCGATGGCGCGCCGTTGCCGGTTGATCCGCCGGCCGGAACATCGGCAGGCGGGGAAGCATTTCCGCGTTCCATGGTACAGTATGCCCTCCGCGTGGGCCACCCCGTGCAGGCGGACCAGGTGCTCGATGACGAACTGTTCCGTTACGATCCGTATTTTCGCGGGTATGCGGGAAGCGGGATCGTCTGCTGCCTGCCCGTGCATCTGCAGAATGAACCGGCCGGCGTGCTGTATCTGGAATTGCCGGCCTCTTCGGGGCCGCTAAGGGACCAGCAGCAGCATGCCCTGACGGTGCTCGCCGCCCAGACCCTTTTTTATGCCAGGTTGTCCGAAACGATGCGGGAGCAGGCGCCGGGAACGGAAGCGGAAGGCGGCAAAGGACGGGATGACGACGGGGATTTGGGCATGCCGGGGCCGGTCGCGCCGCTGTCGGACCGCGAATACGAAGTGCTGCAGCTCATTTCGCAGGGCCTGACCAACAAGGAGATTTCCATGCGGCTCGGCGTGACGCCGGGCACGGTCAAAGTGCATGCCCACAACATTTTCAACAAGCTCAACGTCAACCGCCGCACCCAGGCCATCGCCCAGGCCCGCAAGCTGAAGCTGCTGGATTCCTGAAACGGCCGGATTGTTTTCGACAAAAACCGCCATGATTCGGCGGTTTTTTTGTTCCCTATACCATTTGGCAGATGTGCGATTGGTCACCCCGAATTTATAATCGGGGGAAAACTCGCAGTCTCAGGTGGTGGGATCAATGACCCCTTTGTTCGCGGCGGTGCGGAAATACGGGAGACGGGCGGCGCTGGCGGCATGGCCGGCCGCGCTGGCGATCGGCCTGCTCATCATGGCACAGCCCGTTTCCGCGGAAGGACCCGGCGAAGAATCGGCTCCGCAGGCCATGCAATATCCCAGATCGGCCTATCCTTCGGAGGTTCCGCCGGTGGCCGAAACGAGCTGCAGAATCAACCTCCCGTGCTGGGCCATCGTCTGGGGCGATCATACATATTGGGTGCTGGAAAGCACCCACAATTCCCAGGCATTCATCATTGCGGCCTACGACGACCAGGGCCGTCTGCTGGCGTACAAGCGCTATCCCGGCGTCCGGTATGTTGCCGATGTGGCGGTCGACGAAGAAAAGAAGACCATCCGGGTGACCGGACAGGGTGGAACGAAGGAGTTCCCCTGGACCGACTTTGGACGGCTGGCCGCCATTGAGCTTTCGTTTTCGCCCAATCCGGCGGAGGCCGGACAGACGGTCACCGTGACGGCGAAAGTGACGGGCCTTTCGCCGACGATCACGGGCCAAGTGAATTTTCATTTGCATCGATGGCCCATCATGGGCGGCGACCAGCTGCTGAACGAGGCGCCGCTGGAACTGGACGAGAACGGGGAAGCGTCCCTTGCCGTCACCTTGCCTCCCGGCCGGCACGAGATTTCCGCCGAATATCTCGGGTCTCCCGATGCGGCCGCGGGTCAATCCCGCGAGATGTACCTGTATGTCAACATGGAGAAGGGAGCGGGGCCGTATGTCGAATACCGGCTGCCGGACGACGGCACGCCGTTGTCCAAGCCGCCGGGCATGGACCCGAGATGTTCGGCTGGTTCCAGCAACCTGCCGGTGTGCCCGGTGGTCGTCTGGGGCGATTTCGAATACCGGTTTTTCGGCTATTTGGAAACCATCGTTGTGGCCGCTTACGAGAACGGCATCCTGAAAGGATTCACCCACACCGGCACGGAGGAATTGGAATACACCGACGGCCAGTACCGTTTCAAAAGTGCCGTCAGCCTGTGGGATGTGTCGATCGACGGGCCGGGCGGCAGCGTCGTCCTGCGCGGGAACCAGGGCAACTCGGACAACGTGATCATCTTGCCGAGCGAACTGGTTGCGCTCCGGAACATGATGGTGTCATCCGCGACGACGCTGACCGTCTCCTCCAATGCCATCATGGAAGGGCGCAAAGTCAAGCTCCAGGCCGAGGTGGAGAGCGGCGGAAACATCATGCCCACCGGCGTGGTAAAATTTTTCAGCGGACATGACGAAGTGGGCTCCGCGGCTTTGCAGGACGGCAAGGCGACGCTGATCGTGTCCGCCCTTCCGGCCGGCACGCACGACCTTGTCGCCCGGTACCTGGGCGATGCCGTGCACGAAAACAGCGACTCGGCGCCCGTGCGGCTCGTCGTGCAAGAGAAGGCATTGGACGGCGAACCCGAGATCGCCTACATCCCGCAGCGGGAAGCGCCGCATCTCGATGCCGACGGGCTGAGGATGTATTGCAGCTATCGGCTGGATGGCGACGATACCGTATATTGTCCGGTCGTTCGATGGGCGGACTACAGCTTTTGGCTGTATGCCGACAACGAAAGGGCGCGCATGTTCTGGGTCGCCCTGAACGCGGAAGGCCAGCCGGTCGGCTATCGCAATGCCAGCCGGTATTTGGACCTCGAAGACATGGCGATCGATGCCGCAAGCCGAACGCTGACCGTGACGGGCACGATCGCCCTTCAGCCCCATTCGGTGGATTTCGGCTGGGGCGATCTCGTGGATGTCCTGTATTCGGTCAGGGTCGTGCTGACGTTGAATGAAGCAAGCGAATTGCGGTTTTTTGGCGACACCATATCGCTGACGGCCAAAGTGACGAAACCGGAGGGCACGCTTGCGGGGAAGCTGGTGCTGAAGAACGGGGATGGGCAACTGACCGCCGCGCAGGATGTGTCCGCCGACGGCACGGCATCATTCGAGCTGTCTTTGTTCCGGGAAGGCAAACTTCCGATCAAGGCCCATTACCATGACGATCTCGTTTATGACGACAGCGATTCCAACATCGTGTCGGTCATGGTGCAGTATTCGGAAGATGATGGGTCGTTGCTCAGGGAGTATTTTCCGATCGTCATCTACAAGCATCCGAATGAGCGTCCGGCGCAATTGCCCGGCGGCAGTCCGCGGTGCTTCAGAAGTCCGGAAGGATTCGACGGATACTGCCCCGTGATTCTGTACAAAGATTATTCGTACTGGATATTGGACCCCGGCCAAAACGCATTTGCGATGCTGGTCGCAGCATTTGATGGAGACGGTCGCATCGCGGGATCGCAGCGCTTCGAGGGCGCCCGGTACGTGTACGATGCCACGGTGGACATCTTCAATGAAACGGTGCTGCTGAAAGGACAAAGCGACTTGACCATTGCGATGGCCTGGTCCGATCTGATGGAGATGATCACCGCGACTTACACCGAACTGGACGTCTCGCCGACGACGGCCGCCGAAGGCACGCCGGTGGCGCTGAGCGCCAAGGTGACCGGGTATCGGGGCGAACCGGCGGGAACGGTGACCTTCAAAAACGGGGATGACGTCATCGCCACGGTTCCGGTCGACATGGGCCGGGCGAAATTCACGGTGACGGATTTCCCGGCCGGCAAGCATGTTCTGCGAGCCTACTACAATGGAGACGGAATCCAGGATCCGAGCGAGTCCGGCCCCGTCGAACTGACGGTGAAACCGGATGTGCCGCCGGAAGCGGAATCCGTGATTTTGCGGTCGAGCAATCCGGGAACGGGCTGGGCGAAAGCGGGCGACACGGTCACGCTGGAGTTCGCGGTATCGGACGAGATCCGGCATGTGGCGGTCACGATTGCGGGACGGACGGTGACGGCCGAACAGGCGGATGAAGAAGGCCTGGCATGGCGCGCGTCGCGTGTGCTGGACGAAGAGGATCCGGAAGGCGATGTCGCGTTCACCCTGGATTTCGAGAACGCGTTCGGACGCGCGGCGGATCGGATTGTTTCCACGACGGACGGAAGCCGGGTCGTGTTCGACAAAACCAAACCGGTGCTGACGCTGCTGGGCAATCCGGCGGTGGTCCATGACGTGCTGGAAGCCTATGCGGATTTGGGCGCGACCGCGTCGGACAATTTCGCGGATGACGCCGTCATGACCGGCCGGATCACCGTGTCGGGCGAAGTGGACGCGGATCGCCTGGGCATTTATGTGCTCACCTACCATGTGAAGGACTTTGCCGGGAATGCCGCCGAAACGGTTGCGCGGACGGTGTACGTGCAGGACCGGACGCCTCCTGTGATCGTGCTTCTGGGAGACGGCACGGTGACGCTGGAACAGGGGCAGGCATATGTCGAAGCAGGCGTGGAGGCCCATGACAACTACGACGGGGATTTGACGGCGTTCGTCTCCGTTTCGGGGGATGTGGACACGGGCCGGCCCGGCACATACAAGCTGACCTACACCGTGACGGATTCGTCGGGCAATCAGGCAAGGCGGGAGCGCATCATCCTCGTTGTTCCCGCCGCCGACCCGGGCGGCGGAAGCGGCGGCGACGGAGAAGGCAGCGACGAAGGCGGCGGCGAAGGCTCTGGCGACGGTGACGGCGACGGGGAAGGCAGCGACGATGGCAGCGACGATGAAGGTCCCGGCGACGGAGACGGCGACGGAGAAGGCAGCGACGGAGGCGGCGACGGCGAAGGTCCCGGCGACGATGGCAGCGACGGAGAAGGCAGCGACGAAGGCGGCGAAGGCCCTGGCGACGGAGAAGGCGACGGAGAAGGCGACGGGGAAGGCAGCGACGAAGGCGGCGACGGCGAAGGTCCCGGCGACGATGGCGGTGGCAACGGAAACGGCAACGGGAGAGGCAGCCGCGGGAGCGGCAACGGCAACGGCAATGCCGGAAACGATGCCGTCCGTGACGGCGATGGAACGGATCAGACGTCTTCCGATTCCGCCGGCCAGGCGGTGACGATTTTCATCAATGGCCGCCCGGAAGATGCGGGCATCATGACGATGACGGATGCCGACGGCCGCCCGGCGGTGGTGATCGCGCTGGATGAGAACGTGCTGGAGCAAAGGCTGCATGATGAGGGCGAGCAGGCGGTCATTGCCATCCAGGCCCCGATGGACGGCGCGGCCGTCATTGGCGAACTGACCGGCCGGATGGTCAAAATCATGGAAATGCAGCAATCGATCGTGGAAGTCCGGACGGGTCGGGCGTCGTACAGGATCCCCGCATCGCATTTCGGCATCGATGAACTTGCGGAGCGGTTCGGACCCGGCATCCCGTTGCAGGACATCAAGGTGCAGATTGAAATTGACCTTCACCAGGAGGAAGACATCCGGTTCGCGGAAAGTGCGGACATCGGCCACGGAATCGTCATGATCGTTCCTCCGGTCAGTTTCAGCATCAGAGCGGTCCACGAAGGCAAAACGGTGGACATCGCGGAATTCCAAACGTATGTGGAGCGCCTGATCGCATTGCCGGATCATGTGGATCCGGGCCGGATCACGACCGGCGTCTTCATCGGACCGGATGGCACGATCCATCATGTGCCGACCCGGATTGCCGAGATCGACGGAAAAAAGTACGCGCTCATCAACAGCCTGACCAACAGCATGTATTCCGTCATCTGGCACGAGGCCGCCTTCCATGACATCGGCGTCCATTGGGCCGGAGCCATCATCCGGGAACTGGCCAACCGCCTCGTCCTGAGCGGCTATGAAGACGGGACATTCAGGCCCGATCGGTTCATCAACCGAGCGGAATTTGCCGCTTTCATGGTTCGCGGACTGGGATTGCATGGGCAGAATGGGAATGTGACCTTTGCCGATGTGAGCGAGGATGACTGGTACCGCGACGCAGCCGGGATCGCCGGCGCGCACGGCTTGATCCGGGGGTTTGAGGACGGCACGTTTGCGGGCCGCGAATGGATCACGCGGGAGCAGGCGATGGTCATGATCGCGCAGGCGATGGTCCTGACCGGCTTGCAAGACGACGCGGACGATTTGCCGGACCGGGACATCCTTCGTCCGTTCACGGATGCGCCGCAGGTTTCGGAATGGGCAAGGCGCAGTGTGGCGGACAGCGTGCAGGCCGGCATCGTTTCCGGCCGGGACGGGATGCAACTGGCTCCCAAAGACCATCTGACGCGGGCGGAAGCCGCCGTGCTGATCTACCGCCTGCTGGTGTTGTCCGGATGGATTGACGGGTAATCCAATTTCGGAATGCGATTTTCGGTGCTCAGAAAGTGCGATGCGGACAGTTTGTCCTTATCGACCCTGAAAAACCTCGGGTTTCAGTGGGAGATAGGGACAAATTGTCCTTATCGACTCCAAAAAAACGGGATTTTGAAATGAGATGCGGACAAACTGTCCTCATCGGGTGCGAAAAAACGTGGATTCTAAGGGCCGATGCGGACAAACTGTCCTCATCGGGTCCCCAAAACGCAAGGAATATCAAAAGCCGATCCGCCCCACCCGGGCGAATCGGCTTTCTTGCTCATTGGATCGGAAAAGGGTATCCCGTGCTTCCTTCCACATGCGCGACGATCGGGAGTTCCCGCTGCGGCGTTGCGCCGGTCGGGGCTTCCCGCCCCCCGCCTATTCCCGCCGCTATCGCAGACTGCCCTCTCCCCCATCATTTTCGTCATTTCCTCGATCCTGTCGAGGGGGAACGGGGGCATGGCCAAAGGCCGCATGGCGATGGACATGAGCTTCATCGGATTGTCGTCGGCCGCCACCCGGTTGGAGTCCAGGGCGCCGCAGCGCTTGCACCGATGGATGATGGCCCATTCGCCGCCTTTGCGGATCCACACCACGATCGGCTCCATGTGGCCGCCGCAGTCGGCGGCCCGGTCGCCCGGTTCGATGTCCACGTGCAGACTGGTCAGGCAGTAGGGACAATGGTTCCGGTGCCGGCTTCCGGCGCCTTCGGGCACGACCAGCCTTCCGCAAACCTTGCAGGTGAACGTTTCCGTGCATGCGTGGGTCTTGTAATACCCTTTTTCGAAAGATCTTCGTTTGTTTTCCCGGTTCAAGGGGGTCTACCTCCAGGCAGAATCTTGATTGAGGATCCTGCGGGAGGCTTATACGGGATGTTCCTCCTGGTACAGCCTCCCGGCTATACGACAGACACCCCGTCAAATGCAATCTGCATGCCTTTCATCCAAACAACTCCTTTTTCGATGGGTTCGTCACCAATATAGCACAATGCCGCCGGGCGAACAATCGGTGCGCGCATGCCCCCCAAACTCTCTCATGCCAACCCGGCTGTCCGAAACCGGTTCATGCCAAGCTGTCGGATCCCGCTTCAGGCCATGTCAATGCCTTTTTCCCTTCGGACAAGCCAAAAGGATGCGGTCAGGCCAACGACGAGCAGCAAGACGCAGGCGGCGGGTTCGATGCCCGGGATGCCCGTCGCCCTGTACAGCACGTTGGTCATGCTGAACGGATGCATGAACACGAACAGACAGAGCGCCACGAGTGCCGCAAACGCGGGAAGGAGATTCAGGATCAGGGCGATCAGGTTCCGGCTGAATCTCGCAAGCACGAACGCCAGGGCGGCCGTGCCGAGACAGAGGACATAGATCATGGCAACATAAATCAAAATGTATTGTCCGTAGGTGATGTCCCCGTAGAAGACGATCATGTTCAAAAACGACGTCAGGCCGCTGTTCCGGAAAACCCAGGTGCCGTTCGTGCCGTAAATGGCCCCGAAGACGAGAAGCAGCACGGTCGCGAGAACAAAAGCCGAGAGAAGAACGGCCGAAAGCTGGGTCATGAGCACGTTCCGTCCGTGTTTCGATGCGTACTGCAGCAGATGGACGTTCCGGATCCGGTCGTTGACGACGAGGGGCGAAACGAGCACCAGCACCGCCAGAACCGACATGACGGCCAGACAGAACGTGTAATCGACGGTGTTTTCGTACACGTTCCAGTCCATGATGTTCCGGTATTCCTGCGTCTCCATGACGGCGTTCAAGCGGTCGATGTCCCGCTGGCGCGACGCTTGCGAAAGCTGGTGCATCAGCGTGTACCGGAGATAGCCGTCATGCGCGTTCACGATGCGCTCGAGGGCCTGCATCCGGAACCGGACGAAGCCGGTTTCGCTTCCCAGCAGGGTCCAGACGGCGGCGCGTTCGGCTTCGGTCTGGACGTTTTTGCCGCGCACCCGCTCATAGTCTTCATAGGAAAAGATGCCGGCGTCGGCGAAGACGGGAAGGCTGTCGATGTGCCGCTCCATTTCCGCGATCAGGGTTTGGCGGGTTTCCTCCACGAACGCTTCGTATTCGTGCTCTTCCAGCGTGTTGCCGTACCGCTCCAGCAGCTCGATGCTGCTGGCCACTTCTTCGATCCGCGGATGGCCTTGCGGAAAATCGATGAAATAGCTCATGAAAAGCCAGTAGAACAGCGTGCAGACGAGGGCGGTGACCAGAATGGCGCCGGGATTCCAGATTTTCTTCATCTCATGGAACACGAGTCTCATGACAGATTCCTCTTTCTGAAGTGTCGGGCGGCCAGCAGGCGGGAGGCGGCCGCCGCGGCCAGGGAGACGCAAAGCCCGACCGTTTCGAAATGGGGCCAGATGATGTCGATGTCGCCGTCGGTGAACCAGATGCCGTGTTTCAGCCACAGCCAGACCGGCAGCAGCATGGCCGCGTATTTGGCGGCCAGCACGGCTTCCGCGGCATGGGGAATCTGTATGGGAAGCACGACCGCGGTCGCGTTGGCGATGAGAAACACCAGAAACGCGAGGTAGCCGTTCCGGACGAACAGGCCGATGCCGAAGGCGATCAGCGAAAAGCACAGCACCAAAGCCGCGCCCGCCCCGATCATGGCCAGCCCGTACGTCAGCACGCTGAAGCTGTGCCATGTCACAAAGGGCCGCAGCCCGGCGACAAAGTCGATCCGGTAATTGAACAGGCTGGAGACGCTGCTGTTCCAGACGCTTCCGTATTCGCTCAGGCCGAGATGGACGAGAAAGGTGGCAAACGCAAGGACGAAGTAGGCGCCAATGCCGGCCGTGAGGGCGGCGGCCAGTTTGGGGCGCAGCACCTCGCGGCCCGTTTTCGTGGCATACACGACGTGCCCGGTCCGGTGGATCGTTTCGTAGCCGGCCGACAGCAGCACCAGCAGCACCGCGACGAGCGCCCCTTCGGTGATCAGCCAGCCCGTCAGCGTGTCGAACAGAAATTGATGGCGGGCATGGGTGGAACCCGCAAAGTAGAGCGTCAGGCTTTCGTCGCGCTTCGCCTTGGCGTCGACGGCTTTCTGCAGCGCCGCATATTTGTCCCGCATCGCCTCGGCGAACCATCCCGTGATGCCGGCCGCGGCAACATACCGCTCGGCGATCGTCCGCGTCTCGTAGCCGTCGAACACGTCGGTGACGCCGCGGGTTTCATGCTGCAGCCGTTCCAGTTGGTGCGCCGACAGGCCGCCGCCGGATGCGGCGCGCAACAGCCGCTCATGGAAAGCGTCGTCCAGGACGACGCCCGTTTCTTTGGAGACGGCGCCGACCACATCCGCGTAATCGTCATGGCCTTGGACGATGACGACGATCATGTTGAACAGCAGGCAGGCGGCGAGAAACCCCCAGACGGCGGCCGATGCGAGCAGCTTTTTCAGCTCGAACCAATAGAGGACCATCACATCACCTGATCCCGGTAGACGTACAGAAACACGTCTTCCAGATTCGGCTCCACCGGCCGGGCCGCTGCCGGGCACCCCGTCTCGCACACGAACCGGACCACCGTGCGCCCGTCTTCCTGCCGTTGCGACAGCGGAAAGACGGGCTGCCCGATGGCGTCCATCTCCCGCGTTTCGAACACTTTGCCGCCCAGTGTCCGGCAGATGCCCGACGGCGAATCGTTGCACAACAGCCGGCGGTCTTTCAGCATGATGACGCGGTTTGCGATCGTCTCGATGTCGGACACGATGTGCGTGGACAAAATGACGATCCGGTCTTTCGAAAGCTCCGAGATCAGGTTGCGGAAGCGCACCCGTTCCTTCGGATCGAGCCCGGCCGTCGGTTCGTCCAGAATGAGGATCCGGGGGTCGTTGAGCAACGCCTGCGCGATGCCGATACGCTGGATCATGCCGCCCGAAAACTTCCGCATTTTCACATCCTTCACGTTGCCGAGCGACACCAGTTCGAGCAGTTCCGGCACTTTGCGTGCGGCGGCCGCGCGGTCCATGCCTTTCAAAGCCGCGAGATAGTGCAGAAACTGGCGGGGCGACTGGTTTTTGTACACGCCGAAATGCTGGGGCAGATAGCCGATGATTTCGCGGTACCGCTCCCCGAGTCTGCCGATGTCCATGCCGTCCCACAAAATGCTGCCGCTGGTCGGGAAAAGCAGCGTGGCCAGCATTTTGATCAGGGTCGTTTTTCCGCTGCCGTTCGGCGAGAGCAAACCGTAGACGCCGCCCGTGAATGCGATGGTGATATCCTCGAGCGCGGTGAACGACCCGTATGTTTTCGTGACGCGATCAACGAGCAGCATGCCAGGCCACCTCTCTAGTCTGCATGCGGATGAGCGTTTTCAGTTCCCGGAGGAACAAGGCGAACGACACCGCGGCGATGGTCAAGGTCACGGCAACCGGGATCCTGGTGAGGAACGATTCCCACTGCCGTCCGAACAGCCAGGCCGGCAGCACGCCGATCGCCGCCCAAAGCAGCACCGGAGCGGCATGGATCCATTTCCGGTTGAAACGCCGCATGACAAACAGGCTTTGGAACGAGCAAAGGAACAGCGAGCAGAGGGAAAGGGAAAGCGCGCGGAAAAAGGCATGGACGTCCGGGAATCCGCCGGACAGGCCGGCCAGCGTGCAGAGCACCGTGCCCGCCAGGGAGAACCCGAGCAGACGGAAGGCGGTGATTTGCAGAAGGGTATATTTGCACGTCATCTTCAATTCGTACAGCGCGCCGTTCCGCCGTTCAGCCGCTTCCGTCAGCAGCACGGCGAAGATGAAGAACACGGGGGCTGCCGCGAACAGGGCGGCGTGTCTGTACTGCTCAGGCGGCAGCGGGTTCAGGGCGACAAAACCGGCCATGAAGGCGGCCGCCATGAGCGCCGGCTGCACGGTATCGAGAAAGAGATGCCGCAGTCCGATTGCCCTGTACATGTCGACAAGGTGCCGCCAGAGGCTTTTGGGCCTGGTCAGGCCTTTGGACAGGATGTATTCGATGGCTTGATCCTTTTCATGCGGGGTGAGTTCAGTCCGCTTCATCCTCGAATTCCTTTCTCAGCGTTTTGACCAGCCGGTAATACTTCGTCTTGACCGTCGATTCCGGCATGTCCAGCATCGTCGCGATCTGGGCGAAGGTGCGGTTGCCGTAAACCTTCAGCCGGAAAATCTGCTGCAGGCTTGTTTCCAGGGAATCGATGTAGCGCTGCACGCTCGACAGCAGCGATTTCGCTTCGATCCGGCGCGTGAATTCGGCTTCGTCGGGAATGTCCGTCTGTTCGAGGCTGAGGATGCGCCGTTTCTCCGCCGACCGGCTGCGGTAATGGTCGATCGTTTTGTTTCTCGCGATCCGATACAGCCAGGTGCGGAAGTTCGCCCGTTTCGGATCATAGCTTTCGATCGATTGAAGCACGGCGATGAACACGTTCTGGGTGATGTTCATGGCGATCTGCCTGTCGGACGTTCGCCTGTGCACGTAGGCATAGATTTCATCGAAGTATTTCCGGATCAGCGTTTCGGCGGCGCTCCTGCTGCCCGTCCGCTGCACCTGCCGGATCAGTCTCGCTTCCTCTTCCAACGTCGCACCACCTTTGCTCGTCCCTCCATTCGATGTATTCGATGCGGCCGGGCGAATCGTTTCAAGTTCACAAATTGTTTTCTTTTTTCTTTCGCGGGAAAAACGACAAACTCCCGGGCACCAGGCGCTCCGGGAGGAGGCATCAACAAAAATGCATGTCAAACCGAATTGATTTCGTCGCTGTCGGCGTCGATCCGGTCGTCGGGGGTCGCCTGCCACGTTTTCAGCCGTTTGTCCGCAAGCAGTTCGTCGATGCAGCGCATGCTTTTCAGGAGCCAGCGGGTTTCGGTGGTGGCTTCGTTCGGGGATACGCTCGCATGAGGTTTTTGACCGTTCGACATGAGGGCACGCTCCGATCGTTCCGGTTTCCCGGCCTCGCCGTGCCGTTCAAAGCTCGATCAGGTAGTATTGGCTCAGCCGGCCTTTCGTGAAATTGTCCTTTTCAAACAGCAGTTTGCCGCCGTTCTTTTGGATCACCTTCGCCGAGATCCGGTTGTCCTTGTAGCATCCCACGATGACGGAGGTTTTTCCTTTTTCCCTGCAGACGTCCAGGGCGTGCCGCAGCATGGCCGAGGCGTAGCCTTTGCCCCTTTCGGACGGGCGGACGCCGTAGCCGATGTCCCCGATGATTTCGGACTGTTCCCGCGTGAGTTCGCAGCGGATGCTGAGCAGGCCGATCAGCCGCTCTTCGTCCAGTCCGAGCAGCAGCAGGCTTTTGCCGTATTCGGGATCGCCGATCTCGGCGTTGCGGGAGATCTCTGCGATCCAGTCGGCGAACGCCATCGTCGTCAGCCCGTGACTGGCGGTGATGTCGGTCTCGCCGTGGTCGAGATGCTCCCGGACATAGTCTCGCAGAAGGGGTTCATCTTCGGGCCGGGGAAGTCTGAACTGCATGGCAACCGTCCTTTGCCGCGGTGGTGCGGCCCATGTTTATCGTGAATCGTAAAATTGGGCTCGCCATTGGGGGTGAACATGTGCTCGACATTCGTGTTGACAAGAATGGCGCGGCACGGGATGCGCCGACGATCGACTTCGATGTTCAGTTCCGTTTGGCTGGCGAGAAACAGTTGCAGCAGCCAATGCCGGTGCCGGTTCGCTTCTATGCGGTCAGAAATGACCATGAAATTTTTGCCGCATTTCATGATGCAGTTCATTTTGGGTCACCTTGGAAACCATTATATCATGCGCAAAGTCTATAAAAACAGCGGGGGAGGGGCTGTCATGATTTGCCCGCGAAGGACGTCCGGAAGCGCCTTCGCTTAAGGCCGGCGCGGAATGGAACATGCAAGAGATTGTTGATGAAGGTCGTTTTGTGCTATATTGGGAAGGAACGTGTGTTCGCAATCAGCTTGCGATAGCGCGGGTACGATGGCCTTTCGGGCTTTGTCTTCCGCGGGTTCGATCAAACGGAGGGAAGGTGGATCGCGTGACAACCATCGTGGACGTCAATGAAACGAACGTGGAACAAACCGGGTTCTTTTGCATGAGAAGCAAACCGGATGCCGACGGGTACCGCAGGAAGCTCCACTGGCTGAAGCGGCGTTTTTCCGAAGGGTTGAAGATCAAGATCGTCGAGGATGGCGGCCATCAGGGCTTCATCGAGTATGCGCCGATCGAACATGCCTGGAGAGCCGTCCTGGGCGAGAATTACATGGTCATCCATTGCCTCTGGATTGACGAACATAGCATCGGGAAGGGATACGGCTCACGGTTGCTGGACGCATGCATCCGGGATGCCAAAGCGCAAAACAAGTCCGGGGTTGCCGTGGTGACCAGCAGCGGCGGGGACACCGGGCTTGAGCCCTGGCTGGCCGGCAAGGACTTTTTCATGAAACACGGCTTCGAGTTGGCCGATCAAGCTCCGCCTTCTTTTGAGCTGATGGTCAAACGATTCGATGACCGCCCGGTTCCCAGGTTTCCCGGCGATTGGGCGGAACGGACGTCGAAATACGGGAAAGGCCTCATCGTGATCCGCTCGGATCAATGTCCGTTTTTCGACCAGGCCGTGCAACTCATTGCCGAAACCGCCGATGAATTGGGGCTTGACCTGCACGTCGTCAATCTTGCCGACAGCCGGGACGCCAGGAACGCTCCCGCGGCGTTCGGCACGTTCGCCATCCTGTACGACGGGAAGCTGCTTTCGCACCATCCGCTCACGAAGCGGGATCTGATGAAACGAATCGAGAGCATGCGGAGGTCATGATCGGATTTCCCCAACCCGACGACACAGACCGAACCGTTCTATTGGGTGAAACGAATCTGCAAGATACCATTTGTCAAGCATGATTGGGCATGAAAAGAAAAAGGAACGATCCGCACCATGCAGCTGAAGCGAATCTTCCGCGCCTACGCAGACCTGATCCGCATTGTGTATGCCGAAGCGCCCGCGATGGTGGCAGCCGCCTTCGCCTGCACCGTCGCGGCCGGGCTGCTCACGCCGCTCGGCGTCTACGTCGGACAGAACGTGTTTGACGGGGGACTCGCCGTCGCCAGGGGCGAGATGGATTTTTCGGCCTATTCGGTTTACCTCGCCTTGTTCGTTGTGATGGCCGTTCTGCCTTCCGCCTTTGACGGTTTCATTTATTCCTACGTTGAAAAACGCGCTCTCCTGATCCTCCGGACGGCGTACAAGTCCCGCATGCTGCAGAAGCTCAAGACGATGAAATACGAGCATTTCGAAAACGAAGCGACGGCGGAAATCATCGACAAGGCCTACCACCGCATGGAGAACGCCGCAAGGCACCTGTGGCCGAATTACGCGTATTGGCGAGGAAGCGCTTTCGTGGCCAGCATCGGGTCCCTCGCCTATTTGGCCAGCATCCGCTGGTGGCTGCTTGTGACCGTGCTCGTTCCCTTTCTGCTGGAGACGTACATCGCATCCAGAACCAACTACAACATCTACACGGAACTGGAGACCTACTGGAACAGGGAACGCCGGTACACGACGCTCGGCGGTTATTTGAGATCCCGGCAATTCGCGCGGGAAATGAAGGCGTACGGCAATTACGACTATTTGATCGACACGTATCGGAAACGGCTGCATGAGCGGAACCGCGACTACGAGCGCTACTACTTCAAGCATTTGCGCATGCTGCTGCTCGGCGGCAACATCACGAAGTTCGGGATCATCCTCAATGTCGTCCTTTTGCTGGTGCTGTTTGTGAACGGCCACATGTCCGTCGGGCTGTTCATCGCCATGTCCGGTTTGGTGTTCAGCCGCATTTACGGCCAACTGGAGGGCGTCGCGGGCTTCTTCAAATGGTCCGGGTTCCACATCAACACCTACGAATACAAGGACAAATTTCTGGCGCTGCCGGACGAGCCGGAAGGAACGGAATGCGAAGGGCCCGCCTCCTTCGACATCGAGTTCCGGGACGTCTGGTTCCGGTACCCCGGCACGGAGCGGGACATCCTCAGGGGCCTGTCCTTCAAAATCGCAAGCGGGGAGAAAGTGTCCATCGTCGGCGGGAACGGCGAAGGGAAGTCCACCATGATCAAATTGCTTCTCGGGCTGTTTGTCCCCGACAGGGGCGAAATTTTGATCGGCGGCAAAAACCTGCACCGCTTCCCTCCGCACCTTCGGGCCAAACTGTTCGGCACGGTGTTCCAGGACTTCCCCCGCTACAGCATCACGCTCAAGGAAAACATCGGCATCGGCGATCTCGACGCCCTCGGGGACGAGGAACGGATCCGGCAGGCGGCCGGCAAAGGCAAAGTCCACGAATTCGCCGAACAATTGGCTGGCGGATACGACACGCTGCTCGGCCGGGATTTCGAAGGCGGCGTGGACCTCTCCGGCGGCCAGTGGCAGCGGATCGCCATCGCGCGCGCCCTGATGGGGGACAAACCGATCCTGATCCTCGACGAACCGACGTCCCAGCTGGACCCGATCGCCGAAGCGGAACTTTATCGCGAGTTTGCCGCGATGGCCGAAAACCGGACGGCGATCCTGATCACGCACCGGCTCGGTTCCACCATGATCACCGACCGGATCTTCGTCATCGCGGGCGGCCAGGTGGCCGAAGCGGGCACGCATGAAGAGCTGATGAAACGGGACGGCCTCTATCGCCGCATGTTCGAGGCGCAGAAACAGTGGTACCGGCGGGACGGCAAGGAGGCGTCGGCCCATGCCTGAACTTGCCCGCGCGGCCGGATTCGAAGACCGCACGGCCGCGTTTGAACGGGACATTTTGAAGGAACATCCGCCCCGGGTGTCCTATCTGACCCGATTGTTCCTTTATGTGTTTTCGTCCGCCAAAGGCATTTGCGGCCTTTTCCTGGGGCTGTCCATCGTGCTCAGTCTCCTGCAGCCGGCGGCGGCCTTTCTGTGGGGCCGATACATCGACAGGGCCAATGCCCTGTCGGCCGGCGCGGACGTGCAGGCGGTCCGGCTGGCGTCCCTGGTCGGACTGGCCGTGCTGTACTGGGCCATCGGCTTTGTCAACCATCTGCTTGAACGGTATCTTTACGGCAGCGAAGAAATCGAGCGGCTGTCCAAGGTGCAGGACCACCGGCTGCAGGAGAAATTCCAGGCCAAACTGTTCCGGAAAATCGCCAGGCTGTACCCGGAATACATGGAAGTGCCGCGCATCAACGACATCATCGAACGCAGTTTCAATTCGATCGGCCATGAATGGAGTTCGCTGCAGAGGGGCGTCATGATCGAGGGGTACGTCATCATCGCCCGGCTGGTTTCCGTTCTCGCCGTGGCGGCCTCGCTCTATCTGTTCCACCCGCTGCTGTGCCTGATCGTGCTCGCCGCCCCGATCCCGACGCTGTATACGACGTACATCGGCAACAGGCTGCAGTTCAAATTCACCCGCGACCACACGAAAGTGCTGCGCGAAGCCGAGTATTTCCAGGGCGTGCTGCTCGGTCCGTCCGCGAAGGAAGTGAAAGTGCTCAACCTGTTCGACTTTTTCTTCGCCAAGTGGAAAGCGCTGGCGGACGACTACCTCGTCAAGGAAAAGAAAAACCAGCGCAACGTGTTCCTGCTCGGCGGCTTGAGCGGGCTCGTCGGCAACCTGGCCGGCGCCGCGGCGAACGTGTTCGCCATCGTCCTGCTGGCGCGGGGCGAACTGTCCGTCGGCGCCCTCGGCGCGGTGTTGGCCCTGACCGGCACGCTGATGGGGAGCACGACGCGGTTTTTCCAATCGCTGGCGGGTTTCTTGTCCAAGAAGCATGAATCGGCCCAATTTTTCGAGCTGGTGGATTTGCGGGAGCAGACCGCATCCGGCAAGGACGTTCCGGACTTCGAGCGCCTGGAAGCCCGGCATGTCTCCTATCGCTACCCGCTGACGGGGGCGTACCGGATCAAGAATGTGAATTTCACGATCCGGAAAGGCGAGAAGGTGGCGTTTGTCGGCGAGAACGGCGCGGGGAAGACGACGTTCGTCAAATTGCTCACCGGCCTTTTGGAACCGTCAGAAGGGGACATCCTGATCAACGGCATCCCCGCCCGCGAACTGGACGCCGCCGGACGGTACGGCCAGGCGGCCTGCGTGTTCCAGGAACCGGCGCGCTTCAACACGTTCACCGTTGCGGACAACGTGTTTCTCGGCGACGTGGGCCGGGAGCGGGACGAGGCCGCCGTCGATGCGGCGCTGCGGTTCGCCGGCTTCGAAGGAGCGGACCGGAATGCCCTGCTCGGCAAAGACATCGGCGGCACGGATCTGTCCGGCGGCCAGTGGCAGAAAGTCGCCATTGCCCGGGCGCACTACCGGAACCGCGATTTCATCGTGCTGGACGAACCGACCAGCAACCTGGACCCGCTGGCCGAAACCGAAATCTTCAGGAAAACCATCGCCATGTCCGAGGGCAAAACGGTGATCTTGGTGACGCACCGGATCAGCGCCGCGGCGCTGGCCGACCGGATCGTGGTGTTCAAGGACGGGGAAATCGTGGAAGACGGGACGCATGACGATTTGATGAAGCGGGGCGGGGAATACGCCCGGCTGTATGCGGCCCAGGCCGTATGGTATGAGCGATGAAGAGAGAGAAGGAAGAGTTCGCAACATGGCCGGACCGGGTTTCGCCGCTTCATCCCGTTATTCCTGCGGAAACAGCCAGCGGAGGGAACTTTAAAGATAATTTGAAATTTCGATCAGATTGCCGTCGGGATCCCGGATATAGATGGAACGAATCGGCCCTTTCGCGCCGGTTCTCTGCACGGGCCCCTCCTCGATCGGAACGCCTTGCGATTTAAGGAACAATTGCCACTCTTCGACGGGGGTCGCGCTGATGAAGCACAAATCCGCCGATCCGGGACTCGGCTTTTTCGCTTTCGGTTCGAATTCGTTTCCGTATTCGTGCAGATTGATTTTTTGATCACCGAAGGCCAGCGCCTTCCGGTTGTTCCCGAACGTGATTTCTTCCATGCCCAATATGGCCGTGTAAAACCGGATCGTTCTTTGCAGATCGGCCACCGTCAACACCAGATGATCCAGGGCATCGACTTTCATCAGATATCAAGCACCTTTCCGCTCGAATTGTGATCAAGAGGCCAAAAGCAAGCCTGCGGCCATCCGGGAGCGGACCCGGACTCACCGCCGTCAGCCCGTCCTATCAGTCCGTGATGACGGCATGGCGGCGGAGCCACCCGTCGTCGCGGACGGCTCTGAGAAGGAAATCCGCCACGTCGGCGCGGCTGATGGTCGGAAATCCCTTCATCGCGATGCGCGCTTCCGCGCGGTAAGCGCCTTTGGCCGGACCGTTCGTCAATCCCGTGGGGTAGACGATGGTCCAGTCCAGTCCGCTTTCCCTCAGGATGGTTTCCGCTGCCTCCTTGTCTCTGTAAATGTCCCGCAGCAGCGTGCGGTACATGACTTTCTGGAGCAGGGACGCATCCCGGAACGTGTCTCCCACCCCGAACGAGGACAGCCAAACGAGACGGGTCACGCCGTGTTGCCTGGCGGCCTGGACGACGGCCTCCGCCGCACGCGTGAACAGGCCGTTGGCGCGAAGGGATTTGCTCGTGCCCAGCGCCGAGATCACCGCGTCCCGGCCCCGGATGGCTTTGGCCACGTCATCGCGATGCGTGGCGTCTCCGGCGATGACGGTGATCCGGTCCTTCACGTCATCCAGTGCCTCCGGCCGGCGGGCGAGCACCGTGATCGTGTGGCCGGCTTTGAGCGCCAGCTCCAGGACATGCCGTCCGGTGGGGCCCGTGGCGCCGAGGATCAAGAGGTTCACGTCGTTCACCTCTTCAAATATCGTCTCCTTGCCAACCCGTGAGGGCGATGCGTCGGTTGGCGCTTGCAAACCATTTTACTCAAAATATATCATTGCAAGTATATGCTGACGATCTCGTTGTTCGTGCCGACCCTCATGGGCGTGCCCCAGGTGCCGGCTCCCGACGTGACGATGACGTGGGGGCTGCCGGCGTCTTTTTGATAGTGTCCGTGGTCCACCACAAAGATGGCGTTTGTGATCAGATTGGCGGGGAAGATTTGCCCCTGGTGGGTGTGCCCGGCGAGCACCAGATCCACCCGGCCGTCATACTCGTCGAGATGGTCCGGCGTATGGTCCATGACCACCACGGGCAAAGCCGGGTCGAGGGCCTCCAGCTGGTCCGCAATCTCCTTTCGCTCCAGGCCGCCAAACCCGCGGATCGGCGACGGGTCCACCCGTCCGAACAGCGCCAGCCGCCCGTCCACGATCACGTATTCGTCTGTCAGAAGGTTGACGTTGCTCCGCTCGAGGAATGCCGTCATGAGGCCGAACGTTTTGCCGGAATCGTGGTTGCCGAGACTGGCGTAAACGCCGTACCGGGTCTTGAGGCTTCGCAGCAGGGCGGACGCTTTGTCCGGGTCGCGGATGGCGTTGAAATCGTCATTGAAAATGTCCCCCGCCATGCAGACGAGATCCGGCTCCAGCCGGTTGATTTCATCGATGATCCGTTCCAGGTGCTTTTCCGAATGGACGGCGCCGAGATGCAGGTCGCTGATCAGGACGATGTGCAGGCCGGCCGGCGCTTTGGCTTCCCCCGTTTGCACGGTGTAGGAGACGTGCCTGACCTGATGGGCGTTGAAGATGCCATAGCCGACAACGCAAGCGGTCAGAAGCAGCGCGGCCGAGCCGGCCGCAAAGCGGATGCGGCCCGGAATGGGGGAAGGAACGAGTTTCAGCAACGTTCCCGCCACGAGGACGAGATCCGCCGCGAACAGGAAAAGCAGCAGATAGACAAAAATGCCCATCCAGTAGGAGCCGAACCAGCCGAAAGCCGTTTTGATCCCGGCCGGCAATGGCATCATCGAGAGCAGCAGCGAGCCGGCAACCAGCGCAAAGACCGCCGTGAAGACGGAAGCCCTGGCGCCGGGAAACCGCCATTTCAGCCATTGGAAGAGCCTGGTTCCGATGTAGATATTGGTCGCGCCGTAAACGGCCAGGATGATGGTCGCGCCAAGAAGGATCATTGCGGTGTTCATCGTTCCGTTCAGCTTTCCCGAATCTTTTTTCTGACACCATTATTACCCAAAGGAGACGGCGGAGGAAGCCGTCAAGTCGCCATCATGTCGAAGGGGGCATTGGACAGATGCGGCTGCGCATGTTGGATCCCGAGTTTTCCATCCTCAAATTGCCGCCGGATGAACCGGTTCCGTCCTGGGTGTTGGACAGCGGGTTGTTTTTCGTGGCGCGAACAGACGAAGAGCTTTCCGTCGCATGCCCGTCGGACGCTTTGCCGTCCGGCGCCTCTTTTGCGGACGCGGAACACGGCTGGAAATGCATCAAAGTGGAGGGCGTGCTGGACTTCAGCCTGACGGGCATTTTGTCGTCATTGGCAACGCCGCTGGCGGAAAACGGGATCAGTCTGTTTGCCGTTTCCACCTTCAACACGGATTATTTGCTGGTCAGAAGCGGCGCCCTCGGGAAGGCGAAAGCCGTGCTGGAGAAGGCAGGTCATGTGTTCGGCTGAAGCCTGTCAATCCGTCAAAAAAATTCGTAAAGGCCGTTGAAATAGTCAAATTCAGCCCGGGAAATGGGAGGGGCCCCGTAGCCGGCGAAAAAGGCGTCAAGATCTTCGTCGGACTGAAAAAGATCGTCGATCGGCCGTACGGCGAGCGCCAGGTCGTAGCGCGGGTCGCCGAAGGCGCCGCCGCTCCAGTCGATGATGCCGGATACGGTTCCTTCATGGACGAGAACGTTCTCGACGGTGCAATCGCCGTGGATCAGGGCCTGCCCGACGGCGGCGGGCCTTTCGTTTTTCAGCCGCTCCAGCAGCTCCGGCTTTCCGTCGACCCGGTCATGCCGCAGGCGATGCTCGGCCTGGCGGAGCATGCGGTCGAGCCACGGTTCGCCGCTTAGAAGCGGGCCTGGGCAGGGCGCCGCGTGGAGGCGGCGCAGGCTTTTGCCGAATTCGAAAAGGATGCGCCGTTTCGCGTCCGGATCGTCCGTGCGGGCCAGCGCCTGGCGGATCGGTTCGCCGGGCAGGTGTCCCATGAGCAGCCAGGTCTGGAGGCGGCCCTGTTCATCATCGGTCTGGATGAAATGATGGAAAGCGGGGACCGGCAAACCGGTGCCGGCGAGGGCGGCCAGCACGTCCGCTTCCCGCTTCAGCCAGTCGGTGAAGGGTCGGATGGCGGACCGTTTCAGGACGAAACGGCCCCGCTCGGCCGAGAGGACGGCGACGTCGGACGTGTTTCCCTGCGGCGGAAATTCCATTGCGTGAATGGTGCCGGTTTTTTCGAGAATCCCGGACGGGATTTCGTGCGGGGAAATGGCGGGCACAATCGGTTCCTCCTTTGGAAATTGGACGTTTGGAAGTTGGGCGATCGGGTGGCTGATGGAGACGCCGTGCAGCACTTCCTCGTCGAAGCGGTCCGCATCCTTCGCGCGGTTTCAGCGCCGGATCGCGTCCCGGATGTCCGCCAGCGTGGCGTCGCGCTTGGTTCGCCACCATCCGGGGATCGATGCCGCGCCACCAGCCGCTTTTGGAACGGAAATCTTTCACGCCCGAATCGACGGACATGCCGGCGCCCGAGATGAGCGCCATGCGGCGGGCGCTTCGGATGAGCGATGCGGCGCGGAGAATGGGCTGGTCTTTAAGATCCATCGTGTTCCTGCCTCCCGCTTGGTTCATGATGGTATTCGACCGCACGGCTGGATCATCCTGTCGGCGCTGCGGAAAGGTTGACGACCCATCGTTCCTTTTTCAGAGCGCGGTGGGCGATCAGGACTTTGCCGACGTCAAACAGTTTGACGGCCAGATACAGGGCAATGGCGCTCCAATGCGTGAAGGCGGCCAGAAGAATAAGCGCCGGAACCGCCAGGAGGGGCGTGCAGCCGTCCGCCCACATGCAGACCTTCGTATCGCCGCCGGCCCGCAGAATGGCCAGCTGCGCGTTGATGAAGGTCCACAGCGGCATCAGCAAGGCGACCAGCATCAGCAGGCTCCTGCAGATGTGCCGGGCGTTTTCGCTCAAGCACGTCGACATGCCGGCCGCGCCGTCCGCGACTTCCTCCGCCGAAGTCGGCACGTTCAAATCCATGATGCTCCACATCCAGAACCATTTCGCGGAAGACCTTTCGCTGGAAGCGATCGCGGCGGCCGGCAACGTCGGCAAAACGCTTTGCGCCAAACTGTTCAAGAAGTATGTGGCCATGACGCCCTGGGAATATCTGATCCATTACCGGATCCACAAGAGCATCGAACTGATGGCCGGAACGGACATGAGCATCACGGAGATCAGCCACGCCACCGGATTTTCGAGCGCGAGCCATTATGCGAAGACCTTTCGGGAAATCATGGGCTGCACCCCGTCGAAATTCCGGAAAGACCATGCCGCCAGGCCGTTTGAGCACCGGCTCATTCCGCAAAGACATGCATTCGGGCGCAAGCCGGACCGATAGGCGCGGGATTCCCGCCGGCCGTCAATGACGGCGAATTCGTGCCGGCGATCGGCGCGGACGGGCAGGGGCGACTGGAGCCGGCTCATGGAGCCGACAAACCAAAAGCGGGCAGGAAGAGGCGGAGCGCCTCGTTCTGCCCGCAGTTTTTTGTGGCGGTACGGCCGTGCCGCTTGATCCGGCCATGCCGCCGGTCATACCACTTGGAAAATGTAGAACTTCAGGTAATCCGTCTCCGGCACGTTCCACAGGATCGGATGGTCCGGCGCCTGCTGGCGCGCCTCGATCTGCCTGAGCGACACGGCGGCGTCCCGGGCGGCGTCGGCCAGCACCTGGCGGAACAGCTCGTCCGTCATGAAATGGCTGCAGCTGCAGGTGGCGAGATACCCGCCCCGGGGCAGCAGCTTCATCGCCTTCAGGTTGATCTCTTTGTACCCGCGGGCGGCGGCCTGCACGGCCCGGCGGGATTTGGCGAAGGCCGGCGGATCGAGGATGATGAAATCGTAGTCCCGGCATTTCTGCTCGGCCAGCCGGGTCAGCAGGTCGAACACGTCCTCGACGATGAAGTCCATTTTGCCGTCGAGCCCGTTGCGCACCGCGTTGGCCCGGGCCATTTCGATGGCCGATTCCGACACATCCACGCAGGTGACCCGTTCCGCTCCGCCCAGCGCCGCATTGAGGCCGAAGGAGCCGGTATGGGTGAAGCAGTCCAGCACCCGCTTGCCTTGGGCGATCCGGGCCACGGCGGCGCGGTTGTATTTCTGGTCCAGGAAAAAGCCGGTTTTCTGCCCGTTTTCCACGTCGACCAGGTAGCGCACCCCGTTTTCCGCGATTTCCGTCACGGCGGAATCGGGCGCCGGGAGCCAGTCGGACCGGTACCAGTCCTTGTAGGCGGGCAACCCTTCCTTTTCCCGCAGGGCGATGTCATTGCGCTCGTAGATGCCGGTGACCGTTTCGCCCATTTCCGCGAGCACGTCCCGCAGGGCGCGGTACACCGTTTCCTTGATCCGCTCCATGCCGAGGCTGGCGATCTGCACGGACAGCAGGCCGCCGTAGCGGTCCACGGTCAGCCCGGGCATCTGGTCGGCCTCGCCGTGGATGAGCCGGCAGCAGGCAAAGTCGGCCCCTGGCATGACGGTTTTGCGGTAGCGGACGGCATATTCCACGCGGCGGCGCCAGAAGCGGTCGTCGAACGCGTCGTTGGCGTTGCGCGAAACGAGACGGACGGCGATTTTGCTGGCGCGGTTGTAGAAACCGGTGCCCATGTAGGCGTTGCCGGCCATCACGTCCACCAGCCCGCCGTCATCCGGCTCGCCTTCGATGCCGCGGATTTCGTCCCCGTAGATCCACGGATGGCCGTTTTTGACGCTGCGCTCCGCCTTGGGGGATATCATGACTTTCGGATACGGCCGATGCTGTTTCATCTGTGTCACCTTGCGATTGCGGTTGTGTTCAGGATTGCAGGGGGCCGTAAGCTTCCGGCATTTCGAGCCGCCCGATCGAAGGGAGGCCGGTCGCCTTCTCGCCCCAGACGTTCGCCCAATGTTCCACCCAGCAGTAACTGTACGGCACGCCGTATTTCCGGCGGAGTTCGACGTAGCGTTTCAAGTGCGCCCAGCCGAAGGAGCAGATGCCGGGGATCAGGTGGAAGGGCCCCAACACGAAGGATTGCATGGCGTGCCCGTATTCATGCACCAAAATCATGCCGCACCGGCCGTCAAACTGTTCTTTCGTTTCATTCGGGTATTTCAACCGTCCGTAACAGGATTCGTCCGGCGAAAACAGGAAAAGGCCGAGGCTGAGGCCGCTGCCCGAATCCCACTTGGTGCTGATGCATCCCCTGAAAAAGGCGTGCGGTTTTCCGGCATGAATCAGAAAGACGACAAAGCCGGCCAGCGTCTGGAAAAATCCCCACGTGCATTGAACCAGAATAAAAAAGCCGTACCATATATACTTCATGCGTGCATTCCCCCCGGGGCTCGATCCGTCAACAGCTTCCAGGCTGCCGGCTTCCGACGGCTGCTTCCGGTCATTGCCATTTCGAAGCATATATCAAATTGTACTTCAAGCATGCCGCTTTTGGAATCCGTTCATCCGTACGATGACGCCAGCGCCACGAGCAGCGAGCCGAGCACGAACGCGGCGAAACCGGCATCGATGCCGGAACACGGCGTTTCATGATAATACGTGCGCGGCTGATCCATGCGGAACTGCTTTGCCTCCATGGCCACCGCCATGCGCTGCGCCCGCCGGATGCTTTGGGCAAAGAGGGGGACGCTGTACAGCTTGAGCCTTTCGTACGCCCCTTTCACCCCTTTGGAAAAGGCGATGCCCCTCACCTTCAACGCATGGGTCCGCGTTTGCCACTCTTCGATCACGACCGGCACGAGCCGGACGGCCGCAAGAAACCCGTATGCATATTTGGCGGGAAAGCGGAACTGTTGCATCAGGGCATAAAACAGCAGCACGGGGTCGGTGGTCAGCAGGAACACGAGGCTGATCATTCCGATGGCCAGCGACTTCGTGCCGATGGCGAGCCCCGACCGGATGCTTTCTTCGGAAATTTTGACGATGCCCCACTGCCACAGCACATGCTCGCCTCTTCCGAACAGGGCCAGCGTCAGCGAGGAAGACAGGAAGGCGAAGACGAAGGGCAGGCTCAAAAGCAGCAGTTTCCGCCACGAATGCCCGCTGGAAAGGAACAGAAGCCCGCCGTAGACGCAAAGCAGGACCGAAATGAAGACCAGGTTGCGGGTCACGAACAGCGCCGCCATCACCGCGAACAGCAGCGCCGCTTTCAACGCCGGGTTCGCGCGGTGCAGCCACGTGTTTTTTTGCGGTATGAGCCATTCCGGCATCGCGATCCTCCTCCTTGCCCGCCGCGGGCCGGGCTTGCCGGCCGAAACGGCGGCATCCCGCACGGCCTTGCCGCGGTCACGTCCTCCGGATTTGGCGGACTTCTTTCAGCCGCCCTTGCTGCAGCACCCATTCTTCGGTGGCGAAATGATCGACCGCGCGCCGGTCGTGCGTCACCATGATGACCGTTTTTCCGTCCGCCCGCAGCGCTTCCAGACATTCCAGAATCGCAAAGGTGTTCCGTGCATCCTGGCCGAACGTGGGCTCGTCCAGAAGCAGCACGGATGCCCGGGACGCCAGCGCCGTCGCCACGCTGAGCCGGCGTTTCTGGCCCCAGGACAGGTGATACGGATGCCGGCCGGGATCGTCGGGAAGATGGAACATGCCGAGCAGCCGGCGCACGTCGTCCGCCAGCTCTTCGCGCGATTTGTCCGGCGAGGCCAGCGAGACCGCCAGTTCATCGAACAGCGAATCGGCCACAAACTGCATTTCCGGATTTTGGAACACCAGCGCGATGCCTTCCGGTACCCGGCGCTTGTTGGGAATCTCCGGGATGGTCCGCCCCCGCAGGACATAGGTGCCGGCGGTCGGAACGAGCTGCGCCAGCGCCAGAAGGAGCGTGCTTTTGCCGGCGCCGTTCTCGCCGGTCACGGCAACCCAGGCCCCTTCGGCGACGGCCGCCCTGTCGATGCGCAGCTTGCATGCGTTGCCGCGGAACGCCTCGAATTGCTCCAATTCCAAAAGCGGACGGCCGTCCGGGCCGGTCCGGGAAGGCGGCGCCGCGCCGGCAGCTGTCTCGCCCAACGATGTGCCGTCCCGCGAATCCGGCGCGCGGCCCGGCGCGGCCTGCGGACTGTGCGTCAGGAAAGCGGGCGGGAGGACGGACGGTTTCCGGCCGGCGCGGGATGGCTCCGGACCGTTCCGCGACGGTCCCGGACTGCCGGAAACCGGCCGCCGGCGGGCCGATGCGGCGTAATCGTCCCAGACGCCGGGATACCAGATGCCGTACCGCTCGAAGGACGCCTTGTGCTGCCGGAACACGACATCCGGCTCGCCGTCCGCCACGAGACGCCCTTGTTCGTCCAGCATGATGATCCGGTCGATCCAGTCCACGATGGCATCGATTTTGTGCTCGACCAGGATCACCGTCCGGTCCTTCAGGGCCTGTTTGACGGATGTCCAGATCTGTTCGGTGCCTTCCGGGTCCAGCAAGGCGGAAGGTTCATCGAGAAACACGGTTTCCGGTTCGAGCAGCAGCACGGAAGCGAGCGCCAGCCGCTGCTTCATGCCCTGGGACAGCGTCCGGATCGGGGCATTCAGCAGATCGGGGGACAGTCCGACCAGGGCGAGCGCCTCGCGCATCCGCGGCTCCATGTCCCGCCGCGGCACCTGCCGGTTTTCCAGCACGAAAGCGAGTTCTTCGTCCACGCGGGACATGCAGAACTGCGTGTCCGGATCCTGGAACACGAACCCCCACGAGGCGGGTCGCTGGATGCGGCCGTATTTCAGCGGCACTTCGACGGCCTGCGGAATCAATCCGCTCAGCACCTGCAGCAACGTCGATTTGCCCGATCCGCTCGGGCCCACGATGAGCGCTTTTTGCCCCTTCGGGATCTGCAGGGTCAAGCCTTGAAAGAGGATGTCCGGTTCTCCGGGGAATTTCAGGCGCAACTGTTCGACGCCGACTGCAACCGTCATGCCGTTTCACCAAGCCTGAAGACGTTTTGGATTCTCCATCGTCAATCGAGTTTTTCGTATTCTTCCGGCGAGACGGGCCGGATCAAACTGGTCACCTTGGTCGCTTCCAGCGCTTTGACGATATAGTACGCGAAGACGCCCGTGAACACGAACGCGCTGATCGTGCGGAGCCCGTATTTCACCGCCAGGGCCCAGGCTTCCAGATCGGCATAGCCGTAATACAGATCCAGCAGGAAACTGCCGAGGCAGGACATGACGCCCGCAAGGCCCGCCACCAAAATGTTGTGCCGTTTGTAGCGGAAAGCCGCAAACAGCAGCTCGGCGGCCAGCCCCTGCACGAAGCCGTAGACCAGCACCTGCACGCCGTGGCCAATGAAGGCGGACAGGCCCGCGCCGGCCACGCTGGCAAGCAGGGCGGTGCCCGGTTTGCGCATCAGCAGAAACGCGAACGGGCCCACCATGAACCACATGCCGTAAAACAGCTGTCGAAGCGTCGGCAAAATCGGCTTGATGAACGTGTAGAAATCGTCCCAAAACTTCATGATGACACCGAACACGATGCCCACCATGATCGTCACCAGCACGTCGGTGAACTTCCATTGTTTCATTTCGCATTCTCCTTTTTTCAGTGGTTTTCAAAACGAAAACCGCCTGGATATCCCAGACGGTTTCAGTGAACGGAAAAAAGGGTTTTCCGCCAACTTTCTCTACGCTGGTATTATCCAGATCAGATCAACGGTCAGCAGCGGACTTGAGCTGCTATCTCAGCCTGATTCCCTCAGGCTCCCGTAAGTGGCGTTGCACGGTTTATTCAATTCGCCATAAAAGATACTACTTTTCGTTGCATTCCGCAATCCCTTTTATTGCCGGAATGTCGTTGTTCTGTGTATGCCCGCGTCGAGGTGGAAGACCACGATCTGTATACGGGCCCCGGCGCCGACCATACGTATGACAGCGTCGAATTTTTCGTCGGCCCGGGATCGAGCGGATCCAACCAATGGCGCGTCAGCTCGACCGGCGTGCTCTCGGGCCAGTCCCACACGGACCGGGCGGCCTGGACCGATACGACGGACACCGGGTACATCGTGGAGGCGCGAATCCCGAAACGGGACCTGGACTTGCAGGCCGAAAGCCGGCTGACGTTCGAAGTGGGCATCAACAACTCGACGGAGAAGGGCGGCGACCGCTACGAAGTCGTGACCGCTTTCGGAGAGCCGGACGCAGGCTTCTGGAGCGACGCATCGTTCCGGGACAGCGTGCTGCTCGTTTCGGCCGAGGAAGCGGATGAGCGGTTCTCCGTCACCGTCACGACGGGGCCGGGCGGCACCGTCACGCCGAATCCCCCCGGCAACGTGCTGCGGGTTGATCCCGGTTCAATCCTTGAGTTCGAGATTGAACCGGATGCCGGCAAAGTCGTGGATGCCGTGACCGTGGACGGCGAAGCGGTGGCGGTATCCCCCGACAACAAGTTCGTGCTGGAGGTCACCGATAACCACCGCATTCACGTGACGTTCAAGGATGATGCGGGCGCCGAGCCGCTCTCCTTCATCGTGTGGAATGACAATTTTGCCAGAGGCGAGTATACGGCGGCCGTCATCATCGACCTGGGCGAGGGCCGGGAAGCGTCGGGCGCCGACCTGCATCCGGGCCTGTTCAAAGTATCGGCCAGAGACACGACCCTGACCGGCAACACGGTGGTGTTCGATGGGGAGCGCACAATCGCGAGAGTATACGCCAACGACGAGCCGAAGGTGCGCGGCTATCTCGGGAAAATCGAACATTCGCCGGATTATCGGGAAGGGTTGGAGAGCGGCCGCTACATCGTCGTGGAGCTGGAATTCTACACGGAAGTCGGCGGCCGGACGACGCTGGATGAGAACAGCAACTCCACAAAGCAAAATTACAGCATCGTGCTGCTGGACGAGATCGTGCTGACGGAAGGCGATCCGATCAGCCGCGCCGTTTTCAGGCAAACGGATGTCGTCAACCCGATCCTTGACCGGTTCACGACGCATTCGAACGAATCGAAAACCTTCCATTACGCGCTCTACATCCACAAGGATGAAGAGGGCCACGAAGTGCACGGACTGCCGCTGTATGTCTACACCCACGGCTTCTCGCGCGGCGGCACCCAGCCCGACATCGACCAGAAGGCGTCGATGAAATCCGCCAACGGGTCGGTGGCGATAATGAAGAAGATGGAAGAAGATCCCGAAAAGTATGCCAGCCATATTCTGAATATTTCTTATGCCGGATTCAATACACCGGATCCAGAAGATGTAAAAGCGGTCATCGACGAGATGATCGAAAGCGGATTGGTCGATCCGAACCGCATCTATGTGTCCGGCTTTTCGATGGGCGGCGGGTACACGCACAGGCTGGTCAATACGTATCCCGGCTTCTTCGCGGCAGCCGCACCCATGGGCGTCGCGTCCGGATGGCCGCTCGCGAGCGAAAATGAAGCCCACAAAGATTTGGCGTACTGGATTTTCGTCAACCAGTATGACAACGGCGCAGACTACCTCGACAACTTCGAATCCGAGATCGTGCACTTCAACAACGCGAGAGCGTCCCGCTTCGAGAGCAACGAGGCGCTTTCGTGGCCTTACATTCAATATGACCAGCCGAGCCAGCGGCCGCCCATGCCAACCTATACCGCGCATGAAATCGAAGCGGCCGTGCTGTACAACCGGATCACGATGGAGAACCCGCATACCCGGGAAATCTGGAGCATCGCGCCGATCATGCAGTCGCCCGGCCTGCCGGAGTGGAACGATGACTACACCGATGTCTTCGACTGGATGTTCTCGCAGCGGAAGCCGGGCGTGCCGGACGCGCCGGGCAACCTGACGGCCGCGGCGGGCAACCGGCAGGTCACGCTGAAATGGACGGCGCCGGCGTACGACGGCGGCAAAGAAATCCTGGGCTACAAAGTCTGGCATGGCGACGAGGCGCCGGTCACGGTGACGGCATCGGTCTATGAATACACGTTCACGGGCCTGGCGAACGGGCAGGAGTACACGTTCCATGTCGTCGCGTTCAACGAGATCGGCGACAGCGCGCCGGCCAGCGTGAAGGCGACGCCGAGAAGCAGCTCCTCCGGCGGAGGCGCTCCCGGCGGAGGCGGAGGCGGCAGCGATACCACCGGCGATACGGGCACCGAACCGGAAGACGAAACGTCGCAGCCGGACTACACCCTGATCACGCCGGAAGACCAGCCCGCCGTCACGGATGAGGACGGCAACACGACCTTGCCGGGCGGCGGCGAGATCGCGCTGGCGGACGGCACCCGGATCGAAGTGCCGGCCGGAACGACGATCGACGCCGACGGCAAGGTGACGGTCGGATCGGGCGGCGCGACGGTCCGTTTCGCCAACGGATTCACGCTGGGCGTCCGGGGAGGCGCGTTGCTGATTCTCGACGGGGAGCCGCCCCTGGGCTTCACCGTCGCGTCCGGCCATCCGTTCCGTGATGTCCGCGAAGATGCGTGGTACGCCGGCTTTGTGAACACCGTCTACGCGTTCGGCCTGTTCGACGGCACGTCGGTCGTGACATTCTCGCCGGGAATCCCGATGACGCGCGCCATGTTCGTGCAGGTGCTGGCCAACCTGGAGTACATCGACCGTTCCGGCTATGAGGAATCGCGGTTCCTCGACGTACCCGATGGGCAATGGTACACGGCGGCGGTCGAGTGGGCGGCCGAGAACGGCATCGTCAGCGGCATCAGCGAAGACCTGTTCGATCCCCATGCGCCGGTGACGCGCGAACAGATGGCCGTGATCCTGTACAACTATTTGAACGCCTTCGGCTATCTGATTCCCGAGGGCGAGACCACGCCCTTCGCGGATGAAAGCGAGATCAGCCCGTGGGCGCTGGAAGCCGTCAACGCGCTGCGCGGCATCGGCATCCTGGCGGGCAAGGGCGACAACATCTTCGATCCGAAGGCAACCGCCACCCGGGCCGAAATCGCCACCGTCTTCGTGAAACTGATCGAATATCTGGTCCGGGAAAACGCGTAGCGGGCCATAAAACAGAACCCTTCCAGCCGGAAAGGAAGCCGCCGGAAGGGTTCCTTCCATTCTTTCATGTTGATGCATCAATAACATTTGTCATTTCGCCGGTTCCGATTTCGTGATAAGTTTTACCGTATTGTGAGGTTGAATGGATTGATCATTTTCAACCGTATATTCAAATCGAAAATACAAAAAATAACCGTAACATGAAGACCTTGAATGAGCAGCCGAAAAATAGCCGTCAAAGATTCCTACAAGAAGATGGACATGGGGCCAGTTTGATGATTAAATTAAGATTATGAATGAATCACTTCTATGACATTGGGGGAGTAGTGAATGTCAAGGCTCAAACGTGGTTTCGCTCTACTGCTCTGTCTCGTACTGGTGGGGGGGATTCTGGCCGCTTGCTCGTCCGGATCGTCCTCGGCGCCTTCCAACGGCGGGGGGTCGTCCGCACCGCAAGACGGCGGTTCGTCCGCGCCGCAAGACGGCGGGTCGTCCGCGGCGGGTCCGAAGGATGGCGGCACGTTCACATTCGCCAGCTTCTCGGACATCGTGACCGTCAACCCGATCTACGTCAGCGACACGGCTTCCGGCGATGCCGAGTATTTCCTGTTTGCCAAAGTGTTCGACTATGCCAGAGACGGGTCCGTCACCGTCGAACCGTGGTCCCTTGCCGCGGAACCCGTCTCCATCAGCGAAGACGAAAAGACTTACACCATCAAGCTGAAAAACAATGCGAAATGGAGCGACGGCGAACCGGTGACGGTGGACGACCTGATCTTCACGATCAACACCATCAAAAATCCGGATGCCGGCTCGCCGGGCATCAGCATGTATGACAAAATCGAGTCGATGACCAAGATCGACGACTATACGGTGGAAATCCGGCTCTCCGAAGTCTACGCGCCGTTCATCTATTCGCTCGTGATGACCCTGGCGCCGGAACACATTCTGAAGGATGTGCCGGTCACCGAACTGCAGAAGCATCCTTTCGGCAAAGATCCGGCCCAAACGGTGACGAACGGCCCGTGGGTCTGGAAAGAATGGGTGCCGAACCAGCATCTGATCTTCGAAAGAAATCCGAACTACTGGGGCGAAGTCAAACCGCATATCGACCAAGTCGTCTACAAAATCTATGCGGACCAAAATACGGAAGTGCAAGCCCTGCTCAACGGCGACGTCGACCATGTGAGCGCCATTCCGGTGACGTCCGTCGAAGTGGTCAAGCGGGATTCTTCCATCACCCTGATCTCCGAGCCGGGACCGCAGTATGAATTCGTCGCCTTCAACTTCAAGGCCGACAACTGGCCGAACGGGTTCGTGCCGTTCGAAGGCCAGAAAACCCGGCAAGCCATCGCCTATGCGATCAATCGCCAGGGCATGATCGACAACGTCCTGAAGGGCACCGGCATTTTGATGAACTCGCCGTTCCTGGCGGGCAGCTGGGCGGACCCGGGCGACAAGGCGACGAACTACGAATACAACCCGGAAAAGGCCAAGCAACTGCTCGCCGAAGACGGCTGGGAACTGGGCAGCGACGGCTATCTGTACAAGAACGGCAACAAGTTCAGCTTTGAACTGCAATACAACGCGGGCAACAGCCGCCGCGAAAGCGTGGCCCAAATCATCCAGGACAACCTGAAAGAAGTCGGCATCGAAGTGAAGCCGGTCGGTCTGGACTTCTCCGCCTGGGTTGACCAAAACCTCAATCCGGGCAAATTCCAAGCCGTTCTGCTCGCATGGGCCCTTTCGAACCCGGATCCGGATGCCGAGAGCACTTTCTCGTCCAAGTACTTCCCGCCGGATGGCCAAAACATGGGCTGGTACGTCAACGAGGAACTTGACCAGCTGTGGGTGGATGCCTACAGGACGACGAACATCGAAGAGCGCAAGGCGATCTACGGCGAAATCGGACGCATCATTTCCCAAGACCTGCCGTATGTGTTCCTGTATCGTTACGGCACTCCCATCGGGATCGGTCCGAGAGTCCACTACACGGAAGAATATTCGCCGGTGCCGACCCTGCCTTACGGCTACTTCTACGGCGTCATCAACTGGTGGGTCGAATAATCGTCCAGCCTGACCAAGTGCAGCGGAGAAAGGGAAGAGAGATAGAGATCGTTCTCTCTTCCCTTTCTTTCAATGAGTGCCCTCATATTGGAGGAACCGTTCGATGACCGAATACTTGATTCGCCGCATCCTTCAATCCGTACTCGTGCTTTTTCTGATCAGCGTCCTGTCCTTCGCGCTGATGCATGCGGCTCCGGGCGGACCGACCCAAATCATGCTGAGCCCCGGTCTATCCCAGGAAGCGCTGGAAATCCAAAAGCGAAATCTCGGACTGGATCAACCGGTCCATATTCAATATATCCGCTGGATGGGCAACATTCTGCAAGGGGATCTGGGAACGGTATTCAAGACCGGCATCCCGGTTGGCGACATTCTGTGGCCGACCGTCGGCAATACGATGATCCTGATGGGCGCCGCCTGGCTTGTCACGCTCATCGTCGCCTTGCCGTGGGGCATCTACAACAGCACCAGAGTCTATAGCATCTCCGACCATGCCGCCAACTTCATCGCCTATCTCGGTTTCGCCATGCCGACCTTCTGGTTCGGCATCATTCTGCAAAAATATCTCGCGCTCAAGCTCAAATGGTTTCCGCTTTCGGACATGTGGTCGTTTGGCAAGAAGGGCGACATCGGCGATCTGGTCTGGCATCTCGTGATGCCGGTCACCGTGCTTTCCCTGTCCTTCCTGGCCTCCTACGTCAAGTACGCCAGGGCCAGCATGCTTGAAGTGCTGCATATGGACTACATCCGCACCGCCCGGGCCAAAGGGGTCAAGGAGCGGGTCGTCGTCTTTCGCCATGCGTTGCGCAACGCGCTGATTCCCGTCGTGACGATCATCGGTCTCGATTTTCCGCTGCTTGTGTCCGGCGCCGCGCTGACGGAGAAAGTGTTCAACTGGCCCGGCATGGGACGCTTGTTCGTTGATATGGCTTTGGCGCGGGAATATTCGGTGCTGATGGCCATTGTGCTTGTGACGGCGGTGTTCGTCGTCTTCGGCAACCTGCTTGCCGACATCCTCTATGCCATCGTCGATCCGCGGGTCCAGCTTTCGCGCAAGGGAGGACGAGCCTGATGTCAGCATCCGATTCCGCTCTCCAAGCCGTCAAGAAATCGCCGGGCCCCTGGAAAATCGCCGGCCGCAAATTTGTCCGCAATCCGTACGCCATGGCGGGGGTCTTCGTTCTGCTTTTTTTTGTGTTCGTGGCCATTTTTGCGCCCATTCTGACCCCTTATGATCCGGCCAAGATCGATTTGATGAACGCGAATCTGCCCGCCGGCTCGGAAGGCCATCTGCTGGGCACGGACGAGCTCGGGCGGGACATTCTGACGCGGCTCATCTACAGCACCCGCGTCTCGCTCACCGTCGGCTTTTCCGTCGCCCTTGCGTCCGTGCTCATCGGCACCGTGATCGGCGCGATTTCCGGCTACTTCGGCGGATGGATCGATACGATTCTGATGCGTTTCGTGGATGTCATGTACTCGTTGCCGAGCCTGTTCATCAACATCCTTGTGCTGACCCTCTGGGGCAGCAGTTTCGGGTACATGATCATGGTCTTGTCCTTCACCTCCTGGATGGGCGTCGCGAGGCTCGTCCGCGGCAACTTCCTGCAGCTTAGGGAAATGCAATATGTGGAAGCTGCCAAGGCGATCGGGGTATCCAATGTCAGCATCATTTTCCGGCATTTGCTGCGCAACTCCATCCATCCGATCATCGTCTACGCCACCCTCATGGTCGGTTCGGCGATCCTGAGCGAATCCGCCCTGTCCTACCTCGGACTCGGCATCCAGGCTCCGCAGACGAGCTGGGGACTCATGCTGAGCAACGCCCAGGAATTCATGCTGATCCAGCCGCAGCTGGCGCTGTATCCGGGGCTGTGCATACTCGTTCTGGTGCTGGCTGTCAACTTCATCGGCGACGGTCTGCAAAACGCCCTGAATCCGAAAGAGAAGAAAAAGATTCCGATGAGGAGGTTGCAGCAATGGCGGAACGAGTACTTGAAGTCAGCAAATTGACTGCAGGCTTCCCGACGGATCATGGTTTTCTGAAGGCGGCCGACAACGTCAGCCTCAAGATTGACCGGGGCGAGACCCTGTGCCTGGTCGGCGAGTCCGGCAGCGGCAAGAGCGTCACCTCCCTGGCCATCATGCGGCTGTTGGAATATGAGGGCGGTTTCATTCTTGATGGCCAAATCAAGCTGCATGATGAAGATTTGACCCTCAAGACCCAGGAAGAAATGATCCACATCCGCGGCAAAAAGATCGCGATGATTTTCCAGGACCCGATGTCCGCCCTGAACCCGGTCTTCACCATCGGGGACCAGATTGCCGAAAGCTTGCGGCTTCATCAGGGCATGAGCCCCAAGGAGGCGGAGAAAGAAGCCATCGAATTGCTCCGCCGGGTCGGCATCCCCGCGCCGGAAATTCGCATCCGGCAATATCCCCATGAATTGTCCGGGGGCATGTGCCAACGGGTCGTCATTGCCATCGCGCTGGCGTGCAAGCCCGACCTGCTTATCGCCGATGAGCCGACGACGGCCCTCGATGTGACCGTCCAGGCGCAAATTCTGGACCTTCTGAGGAAGCTTCAGGACGAAATGGGCCTGTCCATCCTGCTGATCACCCACGATCTGGGCGTCGCGGCGGAAATGGCGGACCGGATCGCCGTCATGTATGCGGGAACGATCGTCGAGGAAGGATATGTGAAAGACATTTTTGCGAATCCTTGCCATCCCTATACCCAGGGCCTTCTCCAGTCGATTCCCGGTTTTGAAGGCGAGCGGGGCTCCGAGCTGTACACGATCAAGGGATCGATCCCGCCGCTTACGCAACTTCCATCGGGCTGCCGGTTCCATCCGCGCTGTCCCCATGCCACTCCGAAATGCATGCAGGAACAGCCCGGACATTACGCCGTACCCGGGAAGGATCATTATGCGGCGTGCTGGCTGCATGATCCGGCGGGCGCGGCGAATGAAGAAACTGGGGTGAGCCGGGAATGAGCGCCATGGATGAACTGAAAAACCAGCCGTTGGTGGAAGTCCGGAATTTGAAAAAATATTTCCCGATCAAGAAGGGACTGATCAGCCGCGTCGTCGGCCATGTGCGCGCGGTAGACGATGTGTCCTTCGCCATCCGCAAAGGGGAAACTTTCGGGCTCGTGGGCGAGTCCGGCTGCGGCAAGTCGACCCTCGGCCGCACCATCCTGCGGCTGCACCATCCGACGGGCGGCGACGTCATTTTCGACGGCCGCAGCATGAATGCCATGAAATCGCGCGACCTGCGGGCGCTTCGCCAGGAAATGCAGATCATTTTCCAGGATCCGTTCGGATCCCTCAACCCCCGCTTCCTCATAAAGGACATCATCGGCGAACCCCTCAGGGTGCATACGAAAGCGTCAAGCAAAGAGATCGAGGAGCGGGTGGCGCACCTGATGAGCCTTGTCGGCCTCGATCCCGCCAGACGGAACCAGTACCCGCACGAATTTTCCGGCGGACAGCGGCAGCGCATCGGGATTGCCCGGGCCATTGCCCTCAATCCGAAGTTCATCGTGGCGGACGAAGCCGTCTCGGCTCTGGACGTCTCGGTGCAATCCCAGGTGATCAACCTTCTGATCAAACTGCAGAAGGAACTGGGCCTGACGTTCCTGTTCATTGCCCACGGCTTGAATGTGGTCCGCCACATCTCCGACCGCATCGGCGTCATGTATCTCGGCAAAATGGCGGAAATCGGCCCGTCGGAGGAGCTGTTCCGGCATCCGCTGCATCCGTATACGGCGGCGCTCCTGTCCTCGATTCCGCTTCCGAATCCCGAGATCAAGCGGGAACGCATTGTTCTGCAGGGCGATGTGCCTTCGCCGGCCAATCCGCCGTCCGGATGCCGTTTCCATCCGCGCTGCCCCTTCGCCCAGGAGCGGTGCAAGAGCGAAGTTCCCGCGCTCACCGAAGTCATGCCGAACCGGCAAGTGGCCTGCCACTTTCCGCTGGTCGACAAGGCCATGGGCATCGGCGGGAAATGAACAGCGATCCCAATATGTCAGCAAGGACCGCTTATTCGATCGATCCGCGCATCGATCGGCGGTCCTTGCTTTTGTTTTTGCCGGATGGTCAAATGGAATCGGATCAACGCTGTTGATCTGCTATGTGGGCACATGGAACAAATGCGCGGGACATTTGCAATCGGAGGAACCGAAACCGCGGACGGGGATGCTGCCGTTGTTCTCACTCATCAATCTTTGGAAAAGCCCGCATTCTCCTTCATCGCCCGGAAACGTTTCAATCGCAATGATATGAAGATAGGGGCGCAGATTTCTTCATGGTCTTCGGCCATCAAAGCCTTGATCGCATAAAGGGTATGGCTCTTTTCGCAATGTATTGGTTTCATGGATTTTTACCTCTGATTCAGGCTCCCCAGGGGCGGCTGCGGTGCCGTTGGTGCTTGAACCAATGTTGCAAACACCCCGAATCCATCCAAACGTCACCCTTCCAAAACCGACTCATGGTAACGGCAATTCTTGAGGATGGCTCCGAAAATCAGGCATGCATGGAGATGTGCTTCGTAATTATAGTGACAAGTTCGGTCGCTGAAGTCAACCTTGCGAAACGTGCCGGGTTGACGACAGGATCGAGTCCTTTCGTTTGGCAATGCCCCGGCTCCGTTTGGTTTTGCTCATGAGCATTTTCAACAATTTTTCATTGACAAAGGGCGGCCAATCGGTATACTAAATTTCATATCCGACTAATCCAATATGATATATAAATTTTTCTTGCATATTTCCGGGGAGGGGTCGACCTGATCAAGCTGGACAACGTGTGCAAATCCTACGGCTCCGGAAAGCACTCCGTGCCGGTCATCGACCGTGTGTCGTTGGAAGTCGCGAAAGGGGAAATTTTCGGAATCATCGGCCGCTCGGGCGCCGGCAAAAGCACGCTGCTTCGCTGCATCAATTTGCTGGCGAGGCCGGACTCGGGCACCGTCACCGTCGCGGGCGTCGACATGACCAGGCTGGGCACGAAACAGCTGCAGGCGCAGCGAAGGAAGATCGGCATGATCTTTCAGCACTTCAATCTGCTCTCGACGGCAACGGCCCGCGAGAACGTGGCTTTCCCGCTGAAACTCCAGAAACTGCCGCGGGAGGACATCCGCCGCAGGGTGGACGAGCTGCTCGAAACGGTCGGCATGCACGAACACGCCGACAAATATCCGGCGCAGCTGTCCGGCGGACAGCAGCAGCGTGTCGGCATCGCGCGGGCGCTGGCCAACCATCCCGATGTCCTGCTGTGCGACGAGGCGACGTCGGCCCTCGATCAGGAGACGACCCGTTCCGTGCTGGCGCTGCTCAAGGACATCAACCGCAAGCTGGGCGTCACCATTTTGCTGGTGACCCATGAGATGGATGTCGTCCGCTCGATCTGCGACCGGGTCGCGGTCATGCACCGGGGCCGCATCGTGGAATCGGGCACAACCCCCGAAGTGCTGCTGAAACCGCGCCACCCGGTCACGCAGGAGCTGCTCCGCCAGACGGAGGAAGCGGACGAACGCTCCGGTTTCGGAACGGATGCGGGTGGAACCGTCGTCCGCCTTTTCTACTCCGGCGAAAGCGCCGGCGAGCCGGTGCTGTCCGAAGCGGTGAGCGGCACGTCCGTCCGCTTCGTCATTTTGCGCGGCATCGTGTCGCGCATCCGGGACGTTCCGTACGGACGGCTCACCATCCGATTGACCGGCCCGTCCGACGAGGTGCAGGCCGTCATCGAAAAACTCGGACAGCGCGGGTGGGAGGTGGACCGGTCCGATGTGGCGGGATGAAATCCCATGGCCGCTCGTCTGGGAAGCCACGCAAGAGACGCTCATCATGCTCGGCGCCTCGCTGGCGTTCGCCGTGCCGATCGGCCTCGTCGTCGGCGTGCTCATCTTCCTGACGTCCCCGGGAAATTTCTGGCAGAAGACTTGGATATACCGCCTGCTATCGCTCGTGGTCAACGTGCTGCGCTCGGCGCCGTTCGTCATCCTGCTGATCTACGTGATGCCGCTCACCCGCCTCTTGGTCGGCACGTCGATCGGAGTGGAGGGCGCCATCCCGCCGCTGGTCATCGCCGCCGCGCCGTTCTTCGCCAGGATGACCGAGATCTCGCTCAGGGAAGTGGACCGCGGCGTGCTGGAAGCCGCGGAAGCCATGGGCACGCCTCGCCTTGTCATCATTTGGCGCGTGCTGCTGCGGGAGGCGCGCGGTGGGCTCATTGCGGGCGTGACCATGACCGCGATCAATCTCGTTTCCTACACGGCCATGGCCGGCGTCATCGGCGGCGGCGGGCTCGGCGATCTCGCCATCCGCTTCGGATACCAGCGGTTCCGCTCCGACGTCATGTTCGTCACCGTCGCGCTGCTCATCGTGCTGGTCCAGTTGCTGCAAACGGGAGGAGACCGGCTTGTCCGGCACTTTTCCCGAAAAACACATAACTAAAAACATAGAGATGGGAGTGGAAGTATCATGAAAAGAAGTTTGGGTCTCATTCTGCTTGTCGTTTTTTTGTCGCTTGCGGCCGCCTGCGGCGGAAACGCGAACAACGATGCCGGCGCCGCCAGCAACAGCGTGCCGGTTGCAGGCAACGATTCGCCGGCGTCAGCGGCATCTGACGAATCTTCGGTTCCCGAACCGGTCACGATCAAGGTGGGCGCAACCCCGGAACCGCATGCCCAGATTCTGTTCTTCATCCAGGACAAGTTGGCCGAGGAAGGCGTGCGCCTGGAAGTGATCGAATTCAACGATTACGTGCAGCCGAACGTGCAAGTGTACGAAAAGCAGCTGGACGCCAACTTTTTCCAGCACATCCCGTATCTCGAAAAGTTCAACGAGGAGCGGGGCTACGATCTCGTCAAAGTGACCGGCGTCCATATCGAACCGATGGGCGCCTACTCGAGCAAAATTTCCTCCATTGATGAATTGAAAGACGGCGCGAAGGTTGCCATCCCGAACGACGCAACCAACGGCGGACGGGCGCTGGCGCTTCTGGCGAAAAACGGCCTGATCACGCTGAAGGAAGGCGTCGGCGCATCGGCCACGGTGCTCGACATCACGGAAAATCCGAAAAATCTGGAAATCGTCGAACTGGAGGCGGCCAGCCTGCCCCGCGTGCTGCCCGACGTCGACCTGGCCGTGATCAACACGAACTATGCCCTCGAGGCGGATCTCGTGCCGACGAAGGACGCCCTGTTTATTGAAGAAAGCGACTCGCCATATGTCAACATTCTGGTGGCGCGCCCGGACAACAAGGACGACGAGGCCATCCAGAAACTTGCGGCCGCGCTGAATTCGGAAGACGTAAGAACGTTTATCGAAGAGACGTATCAGGGTGCCGTCGTGCCGGCGTTCTGAACAAGGGAAAAGGCTGTTTCCGCCATCCGCGGATGGCGAAAACAGCCTTTTTGCTTTATAGCTGGCGCCTGCTGAACAGCGGGATGCCGACCGCCAAAGAGACCGGGAAACTCCGCATCCAGCAAATGCAGCTGCACCATGCCGGCGCTTTTCGGGCCGAGCACGATGTACTGCCGATGGCGCACGCGGAAACGAGCTATGCCAGCGCAAAAGCAATTCCAATCCAGGTTTTTCTCATGTCGAGCGGTTTTCTCCTTTAGAAATCAACAGGTTCAGATGCAGGTCATAATACTCCATGAAATTGCCGGAGCTGTAAATATGCGCGGTGAGGTACGCGCCGTAAAAAATGATGAACAAGGCTTTCACCAGATCTTCGGTCGGAAGATGGTGCGGGATGTCCCCGTCTTCCTTCGCTTCCTCGACGAACCGGCGGAACAGTTCTCCCAGATTGGGCGCTTCCGTGTTTTTTCAGTGTTGCGGCTCGGCTGTACGGACGCTTTTCTTACCGCTGAATAACAATGCGGCTGCGACAGCCGCAAACGGCAACCCCGCGATGAGGCCGTTTGGCGCGGGTCCCAGCAATCTGGCGGATGCGGTGTCCGTCAAACATACCGCCAACGGGATCGTCGCGGCCGCGTTGATGGCCCCGTGGCAGATGGACGGCAGCCAGATGCTCCCGCTCCGCTCGTACAGCCAATCGCACAAGATGCCCAAAGAAACCGTGAAGACGCAGAAGAGCAGCATCCCGACGACCGGGAAGCCTGCATAATCGAACCCGTATTCATACCCGATCAGCCAGATGACCGGCCAGTGCCAGGCCCCCCAGATGACGCCTCCCAACATCCAGCCTTTCGTTCGTCCGAATTTTGCTTTCAGCTGCGGATACAGGAACCCCCGCCAGCCGATCTCTTCCCCAAGCCCAAGAACCGTATTGAGGATCGGCGCATACGTGATGCTGGCGATCGCGGAAATGAGAACATACACGGGGTACGTGATGCCCTGCGCCTCCAACTGTTCCAGAACCGCTTTGCCCGCGTTTCCCGTCAGATAGCTGCCGCTCAAATCAAAGTGTCCCGGAAAGAGCAGAAAATACAGCAATGCGCCGATCGCGGTCAGGATGGCCGGCGCAAACCATGCGATCAGCAAGGGTTTGACGTTCTTTTTAACTGGGAGTTTCCAGCCCATGCCGGACCATTTGCCTCCGGCAAGCAGCACGCCGAGCGTCGGTACAAACATCATCCCCGCCATCGTCAGCTGCATGAGCAGGACATTTCCGCTCTTGTAGAGCAGTCCCGCGCCGGCCTGCAGGATGTACGCAAGCGCAAACGTCCATATCAAATACTTCACGACTTGCGATCGGTTGAATTCCATCTTGCGCATGTTCATCCCCCGTCGTCCGAAAGTCATTCATCCCGTCGCCGTTGCATTTCTGCTGCCATCAGTTTTGTCGTTGTGCACCGGCTTTTAGACATCAAAACAACCGCAGGCGTTTGCCGCATTTGCGCGGCGGATCGACGGCCCAGGCCGGCGTGAAGGGGGATCGGCTTACTCCTCCGCGTTTTGATCCACCATGAATCCCCATTGCACGCCGAATTTGTCAATAAATTGAACGGCAAGCGGAGTGTATGGCAAGGCTTCCAGAGGGTCGATCGTCATGCTGTCTTCTTTCATTTTTTCATAGCAGGATATTTGGATTGATCGTTCGGCAAATGTTCTTTCAATTTCTCTCTGATGCAGGCGACCTGAGCTTTGAAGGGGGTAATCACACCGACCAAATTTTCTTTAGCCTCTTTGGGGTAAGCATCCACGATAAGCTTGACATGACTTTTCAGCCATGCCGCAATTTGCTCCGCTTCCCGGGGATTGATTCGGCTGTTGCCTTTCCTCGTGGAATGTTCCGTGTCAATTTGCCTGTAACCCATTTGAGGCCAATGCTTGATGGGCAGATTGCTGTCTTCACTGCCCTTGCCTCTGAGGGGAAGGAGATTTCCTCTATATACCAGTTCGTTGCAGTACTGGATAATTTCATCGTAGCAACGGCGATGTTCGCGGAGGAGCATACCTTTCTCGCCGAATTTTTCATATTTGCAGCATTTGGCGGCCACTTTCATGGCGCTGGAACTGGAACAGTTCAGTCCGGTCCGTTCCAGCCTTTCAAATTCGTCCGGCCTCTGTATGGCCCCGCAGGATTGCGCCAACGCTTTGTCCAACGCCCGGTTCACGCCCCATACGGGTTCGATTTGATAAATATCGCCGACGACGACAGACTTCCGGGCAAGGGAAAATGCCCCGGCTGCGATTTCCGGTGACACTTGGCCGGCCTCGTCCACGATGAGCAAATCAATGAAATTGTAAAGGTAGTATTTTCTTTGATCGCCATATGCCAGCTTTGAAATCAATGCCCATGTTGGATTGGGCCGCCACGGCACTTCTGAAGTATTTTGTGAACGCGATGGTGTTGCCATGCATTTTTTTGCACCTCAAGTTGTTAAAGTTCCGAGAATATTCGTCATGGATTTGCAAAATTCCTCCAGACCTAAACCAAATGATCTGGATGCATACAAAAACTGGTATAGAAGAATACTACCATTGGACGTACTGAAATAGCCGGAAACGTGCGTCTTCGAACAGCCGGGTGTTCGGACACACGTTTCCGGATGGCCGGGAGGAATGCGCATGTTCAAACGCGTCAACCGATTGCCGATTGAGTTGCCGCGGCCGAAGCATCCGGACCCGAACGCGGCCGCCGCCGTGCAGGAGCTTCTCGGCGGACGCTTCGGCGAAATGTCCACGCTGAACAACTACCTGTTCCAGTCGTTTGCGTTCCGCAACAAGGAGAAGCTGAAGCCGTTTTACCATCCGGTGGCCAGCATCACGGCGGAAGAAGTGGGGCACGTGGAACTGGTGGCCAACACCATCAACCTGATGATCACCGGTGCGACCCAGCCGGGCGATCCCGACACGACCCCGCTCAAAAACGGCACGGACAAGCGGAACACGTACCACTTCATCGACACCGCCCAGACGGCGAAACCGTGGGATTCGATGGGGAAGGCGTGGACGGGGGATTACGTGTTCAGCAGCGGGAACCTTTTGCTCGATTTGCTGCACAACGTGTTTCTCGAGATCGGCGCCCGGACCCACAAAATGCGCGTTTACGAAATGACGGACAACCCGGTGGCGCGGGAGATGGTCGGCTACCTGCTGGTGCGCGGCGGGGTGCACATTGTCGCGTACGCGCGGGCCATCGAGGTGATCACCGGCGTGGACGTGACCAAACTGCTGCCGATCCCGAAACTGAACAATGCCCGGTTCGACACGGCGAAGAAATACGAGGAGCAGGGCCTGCACCGCAAGCTGTACACGTGGAGCGACACCTGTTTCAAGGAAATCGGCCAGATCTGGAAAGGGACCCATCCGGAGGACGGCTCGCAGCTGGAGGTGATCGAAGGGATGCCGGAAGGGTTCCCGGTGCCGGATTTCCCGGAAGTGCCGGAGGAATTTGCACCGGGCATTTCGGCGGAGGACTTCGCGCAAATTTTCGAGCGGCTGAAACAGGCGGGGAACATCAGCGGGGAACCCTATACGGTCATCCGTTAAGCGGAGCGCCAAACGCCAAAATCAACAGCAAAGCCGTCGGCTGGTCGCAGCCGGCGGCTTTTTGCATGGCTTGCGGGCATCCCCGCGGGCAAATTTGCCCGTTTGGCACGAGGTGGACAAAAGAATTTATGTATTGAAAGCTGACATAAAAATTGAAACGGGATTTTCGTTCCGGTATCGTAAAGCGCATAGGGGCGCCTTTTGCCAGAGAAGAAGGAGGGGTGGACATGGAGAAACCGTACATCGGCGTCATGCCACTGTATGATGATGAGAAGGGAAATTACTGGATCGTGCCGGGATACATGAAGGCGGTGGAGAAAGCGGGGGGCATTCCCGTCATGCTGCCGCTGACCGCCGATCCGGCCGTCCTCCGATCGATGGCCGACACGTTCGACGGGTTCCTGTTTCCCGGCGGCCATGACGTGAATCCCGCGCGCTACGGAGAGGCGATCAGCCCGCTTTGCGGCCGCGTCAACGACGAGCGGGATGAAATGGAAATTCCGCTGTTTCACCGGGTCATCGAACAGGACAAACCGATCCTCGGCATTTGCCGCGGCATCCAGCTGATCAACGTGGCGTTGGGCGGCTCCCTGTATCAGGATCTTCCGGCGCAGTTTCCGTCTTCCGTGAAAGTCGTCCACAAGCAGGCGCCGCCGTACGACCGGGGCGCCCATCCGGTTGCCATCGACAAGGAAAGTCCTCTGTACCGGCTGTTCGGCACCGAATCGGTGATGGTCAACAGCAAGCATCATCAGGGCATCAAAAGGCTCGCGGACCGGCTTTTGCCCATTGCCCGGGCGGAGGACGGCCTGGTGGAGGCGGTTTGCATGCCGGACAAAACGTTCGTCATCGCCGTGCAATGGCATCCGGAATTGAGCTACGGAGCCGATCCGCTCCAGTTCCGGTTGTTCGTCGAGTTTGTGAATCAATGCAGGAAATAGACCGGCCGGCGGTTGGCCGGCCGCGTGGGACGGGGCGGTCAGGCGCCGTTTGGCTGAGGCCCGCCTGCGCCCATGGCGCCGGCCCCCAGGGATTTGATCATGATCAGGCAGGGATTTTCAGGACTCCACATTTCGGTCAGCGTGACCAATTCCTCGAAGCCGGCGCTTTTGTAGAATTTCCTCGTTCTTTCGTAGGGCTCATAGTCCGCGGTCTCGCTCAGCGTTTTGACGATCAAGTACCGGCAGCCTTGCCGTTTCAAGGCATCTTCCGCTTTGGCCACCAGCGCCCGTCCCGCGCCTTGCCGGTGATGCTCGGGCAAGACCCCCATGACATGGATTTCGCCGGTATGGCCGTAATGGACTGTGATGCAAATGAAACCGATGCACGTCCCGTCGGGCGTCCAAGCCCCCAGAAAGGCAGGGAAGCGGCATCCCGCACGTACGCCTGCAGCGCTTTTTCGATGCCGAACCATTCCGGCAGGCGCCGCAAAATGTCCTCGGCAATCCGCGATTTTTGATGTGGATCGCGCACTTCGGCAATGTGGATGTTCATGTTCGCTCTCCTTCAAAAAAATGATCGGGGCCGAATGAAGCAAATATCCAAAATTACAATATCAAAAATCCAACGCATGGGGGAGCCTGACTTTCCGTGAGAACGCCTCTTCCGAAGGCAGGCGCTGATTCCTTTTTTGACGACCTTGTCCCGACTCGTTTCCAGTCTGCTCTCTCCGGTCATCATTGACCGGTTTTCCATGAAACGCCTGCTCGTCATCTCGCAACTGTTCAAGACCGGTTGCCTGTGCGGGCTATGCGGATGGATGGTGGCGGACCCGGAGTTGCCGCTCGCCGTCGTCTATTTTTTTGTATGCCTGATCTCTTTCGCGGATGGAATCCAGCTTCCGGCCGGCAGCGCATAACGGCGTATGGGTGTCGGCCATCCTGTTTGTCTATGTCGAGCAGAATCTCCACGCAACGGAAGAATGGTGGGGATACATCAACGGCAGTTTCAGCGCGGGCATGATCGTCGGCGGACTTTTGGCCTATCGATTCTCGGAGCGGATTGGCGCCAGGCTGCCGGGCACCATTTTCCTGGGCACGCTGCTTTGCGGCGTTTTGACGCTGGTCTCCGGATTTGTGCAGGCGCCGCTCCTGGCTCTTGTCATCGCCCTCATCCGGGGCATTCCGGAACAATTGCGGGATGTCGCGGAGACGCTGGTCTTCCAGAAAAGCGCGTCCGACAAACTTCTGGCCAAAATCTACGCCGCGCACGGCGTGCTGTTTTACATCGTGTACGGCGTCAGCGTGCTGCTCTGTCTCTCTTTGACCCCCCCAACCAAATCATCTTTACCTGGCAGGATCCGGATTGGAACGCTCCCACCACTGTCAACGTAAAGTTCACCCCTGTTCCGGAGGGGACGTTGGTGGAATTGGAGCACACCGGATGGGAAACAGCCGGTGTCCCGGACGATGACGCCGCCAAGTATCGAAAAGGCTGGGGAATCATCCTGCAAATCTTCAATGAGACTCAACAGGGCTGACTTTATGACGAGAAGTCTCGACTTGGCCTTTGCGGCACTGGCAGATCCAACCCGCAGGGAACTACTGAAACGCCTTGGCCATCGACCCCAGCCGGTGGTCGATCTCTGCAAGGGGTTTCCCGTAAGTCAACCGGCGATTTCAAAGCACCTCCGCGTACTCAGGGAGGCCGGACTGGTCGATCTCAAGAAGCGAGGGCGGGAGCACGTATATCACCTCTCTTCAAGTGGTTTTGCTGATATGCATGCTTATTTGAAATCCGTCAGTGCCATGTGGGCGGATACCTTGCAGGCCTTCGCAGATTATGTTGAAGATCGGGAATGATGATCAAGTCCAAATTTGTGTGTAAATTCCCTCAGTTAGAAAGGGCAGATTACATAATTCGTGTCACTTTT